>ENA-OWOV01000002-OWOV01000002.1-gut-metagenome-genome-assembly--contig:-NODE-2-length-164450-cov-12.893790_pt1 | contig 164450 bp, 147 predicted proteins | sample MGYA00248247_ERZ651799 | MGnify/ENA primary metagenome ERZ651799 (study PRJEB26908, sample SAMEA4031712) | gut metagenome | biome: gut; feature: normal infant; material: stool | place: China | collected...
AATCTCTGGTCTTTTCGATGCGGAAAACTGCCATATCCGGCGCCTCCTTTCTCTGGTTTTGAAAAGTGTTGATTTTGACGCAAAAAGCCCCTGTCCTGCCTCCCGGACGCTTCCCATGGGAAAACACCCACGCCGCCATTTAAGCGGCGCTCTGAGAGGAAAAAACAGAGGGTTTCGCACCCTAATTGATACATTTTTCAGGTGGGTATAGGAAAAGGGCGCTGATTTTTCGTATCAGCGCCCTTCTGAGCTGTGCCATATTCAGCTTTTCCCGTTACATATTCGCTCGTCTGCTGTCGCAAACCATTGATTTTACTGACTTTGTGGGAGTATCGTTATCCCACCCTGATATTCAACCGGCCCGGATTCCAGCGGATGCTTGCCGACATCAAGGCGGGCAAGATCAAGCGCGTTGTCGTTAAGGATATGAGCCGGTTCGGGCGTAACTATTTGCAAGTCGGAATGTATACGGAAATGCTGTTTCCAGAGTACGGCGTCCACTTTATTGCCGTCAATGACGGTGTGGACAGTGTGCACGGGGACAGCTATCCACATGGCAAAATATATCCCTCTTCCGCCGTTTATAGGTTGACATTTCCGACTCTTTTCTGTATAGTGTGTATGGGTGGGTACCTACCGGCACTTAGGCTGAAAAGTCTACGTGCCGTTTTTGCTTTTACGGAGGTGCGAAAATGAAAAGAATATCAGTTGCACACAGGTTTAAGGATAGGGCTCTTGTTACCTCTTTGGTGCGTGGAATTGCTTTTGCCCTGATTACGCTTTTGTTTACAACGGTCGCTATCTTCAAGGGTTTCCTATGGTGCATTTACATCGGCTTCTCATTAACAATGGCTTTTGGCGCAAAGAAATGCGAATATAAAAATTACGTTTGCAGCCTTTTGGCAGGATATGTGTGGTCGCTCGCCTATGTATTCTTTCCCTCTTTTATGGAAAAGACATTTCATATTCCTTCCTTCGCCGCAATGACCGTCAGTGAACTGATCCTAACTTTCCTGCTGCTGTTTGTGCATCTCAAATTTCTCCGCAACACCTGGCTGAATAAAATACCTATGGTGTTTGCAGGAATCACGACTGTATTTATCGGCGGCATTGACCGTATTGCGTTGAGTGGGCTGTCAACCTTTATGGGAATATCTATGGCTGTGCTGACAGAGATCATCATTGTATTTCTGGCTGTGATAAATAAAGAAAAGCAAGTAGAGCAATAAATGAAAGGAGCATTCTGATATGAATATTACAGTTTATCTCGGTGCAAACGAAGGCAATGACCCATCTTTGCGCAAAGCGGTTCAGGAACTTGGTACATGGATTGGTGCAAGCGGAAATGCGCTGGTCTATGGCGGATCGAAGACTGGCTTAATGGGCGAGGTCGCCAAAAGCGTTCTGGACGCCGGTGGGAATGTGACCGGTGTAGAACCGCAGTTCTTTATGGACGAAGGTTTCCAGTATGACGGGCTGACAGAGCTGATCGTCACAAAGGATATGTCGGAGCGCAAGAATAAAATGATCGAGCTGGGCGATGCCTTTATCGCCTTCCCCGGTGGCACTGGCACATTGGAGGAGATTGCGGAAATCATGTCCAAGGTATCACTGAAGCAATTGGATGCTCCCTGTATTCTTTACAATTTGAACGGCTTCTACAAGGATCTGAAAGCACTCTTAAATCACATGATAGAAATGGGCTTGTCTTCAAAGGAACGGCAGGAAGGAATCTATTTTGCGGAGAGCCTTGAACAGATTAAGCATATTTTGTCCAAAGAAGATTAACAAAGAATAACATCAACAACAAGGGCTTGGGACTATCCCAAAATACAAAACAGAGCGTTTCGGCGGTCAGCCGGAACGCTCTGTTTTTCCGGTGTGGGTACTCACCGGATTTGCTTGCTATTCTGCAAGAAAACCTCGGTTGTTCCACGCCGTTTTTCACAAGTGTATCTACACTTGCTGTGCTTGCTCTTCCTCTCATAATCGCATTGACTCGAACGTTTGTTCTTGTTATAATTAGGCTGAGAGATTGAAAAAGCCTTAAAATCCAGCTAATTTTCATTGGCAAATGGCGGCATCGCCGCCTTGATTACCTTTCTGCACGGCAGAGCATCGCCGTCAAGGACGCGCAGCGAGGCGAAGCCGATTCCTTGACAGCGGTGATCGGCTGTGCTACCTGCCATCCCGAAATTACGGAGGACATACGAAAATGAAAACAGAGAATTTCTGCAAAGAGAACCGTCCCGAAGTGAAGAAGAAATTGCGCCTGCCGGATCAGTTGGAGCTGGTGATGGAGGACGGAACCGTGTATCGTGTGCGCAGCTTCTTTGCCGCAGAACAGCCGATGGGCGAGGTGCTGGACGCCCTCTCCCTCGAAAAAGTCAATCGGGAGAGTTGAATCCCGGCACATTGCCCAGTGGAATCCATAGCCGCGCTTTGGTATAATCCTTGTAGATTTCTGATTGTATCACGCACTGCATTTCGGGAGGTTAAATAAGAAAATGCAGGAAAACTATATCGTTGGTATTTACGCACGGCTGAGCCGGGATGATGAGCGTGCCGGGGAATCCGTGTCCATCGAAAATCAAAAGGAAATGCCCTGCGGCACGCAGCCTGCTTGTTTACACGTTGAAGCGGAAATAGATCATGTCGCCGTCCTTGACCACATAGTCCTTGCCCTCGGACCGCAGCAGACCCTTTTCCTTGGCGGCGGCCACGCTGCCGCAGGCCATCATCTCGTCGAAGTTGATGGTCTCCGCCCGGATGAAGCCCCGCTCGATGTCGGAGTGGATCTTTCCGGCGGCCTGGGGGGCCTTGGTGCCCTTGCGGATGGTCCAGGCCCGGCACTCGTCCTTGCCGTAGGTCAGGAAGGAGATCAGGCCCAGCAGCTCATAGCTGCACTGGATCAGCCGGTCCAGGCCGGACTGCTCCACCCCCAGGTCCTCCAGGAACATGGCCCGCTCGTCGGGGTCGTCCAGCTGGGCAATGTCCTCCTCCAGCTTGGCGCAGATGGGCAGCACCTGGGCCCCTTCCTTTTGGGCCAGGTCCCGGACCATCTGGAAATATCGGTTGTTCTCGTGGCCGGCAAAGCCCGCCTCGTCCATGTTGGCGGCGTAGATGATGGGCTTCAGGCTCAGCAGGTCGGCGGTCTCCACAATGGCCCGGTCCTCGTCGCCGCAGTCGAAGGTGCGGGCGGACCTTCCGGCGTTGAGATGCTCCGCCAGGGCCCGGAATACCTCGGCCTCATGCAGGAACTTCTTGTCGCCCTTGGCGGCCTTGGCGGCCTTCTCCACCCGGCGGTTCACCATGTCCAGGTCCGCCATAATCAGCTCCAGGTCGATGGTCTCGATGTCGCCCAGGGGGTCCACCGGCACGTTGGTCCCGGCGTCGGCCACCACGTGCATGATGTTCTCGTCGTCGAAGCAGCGCACCACATGGACGATGGCGTCGGTGCGGCGGATGTTCTCCAGGAACTTGTTGCCCAGGCCCGCCCCCTGGCTGGCGCCCTTCACCAGGCCCGCAATGTCCACAAATTCGATGACGGCGGGGGTCTTTTTGTCGGGCTGATACATCTCCGCCAGCTTGTCAAGCCTTGCATCCGGCACGGCCACCATGCCCACGTTGGGCTCGATGGTGCAGAAGGGGTAGTTGGCGCTTTCGGCTCCGGCGTTGGTGATGGCGTTGAACAGCGTTGATTTGCCCACGTTGGGCAGTCCCATGATACCTAATTTCATATATACATACCTCGCTTTAAAAAATCCTGTATTTGCAACGGTTTGCGGGCCCGGGCCTTTTGGCACTGTACCATTTTTACACCATTTTTTCAAAAGGCTCGGATTCCGCAACACGGTTGGCTTCAAATTGCCGCAAAGCCTCGTCCAGCGACTCCGTGGTGACGTGGACATAGCGGTCCATGGTCGTCTGGATGCTGGCGTGGCCCAGTAGCTTCTGCAAAATTTTCGGCTGCATGCCGCTTTCGATGGCTCGTGTGGCGTAGGTGTGGCGCAGGGCGTGCATGCAGAAATGCTCGATGCCCGCCTGATCACAGAGCCGGTATAAGTGGGTATCATAGGAACTGTTCTTCGCCGGTTCCCCGGTACGCCAGTTGATAAAGACAAGATCACGCAGATACATGTAGGCCGACGTGCCCCTGCGCCGGTCCAGATAGGTGAGCTTCTGCGAGAGGGCGGGGGAGAGCTTCTTCCCCTCGCGCTCGGCCCGGCATTCCTCCAGAATCTCCACCGCCCGGTGGGTCAGGGGGATGGTGCGGTAGCTGTCCGGCGTTTTCGGCGGGCCCGCCCGCCATGTGTGCAGGTCGTAGCGGTACTCCAGCGTCTTGTTCACCGTCAGCGTCCGCTTCTCCAGATCCACCGCGTCCCACGTCAGGCCGATCATCTCGCCGGTGCGCAGCCCCGTTTCCAGCAGGAACGCGTACTGGTGGTAGTTCTTCGTGCCCCGCGCCGCATCCAGAAAGCGCCGCTGCTCGTCCCGCGTCAGGAAGTGGATGTCGTCCGCCGCCCGGCAGGGCTTGGTGTAGCGCACACCGTCCATAGGGTGCTTGGTGATGAGGTCGTTCATCTTCGCCGACTTGAATAGGGTTCCCATGGTGATGTAGGTCTGCTTGATGCTGGAGCCGGAATAGTCCGCGTCCATCAGCAGCAGAACCCGCTTGCAGTGCATGGGCTTCACGTCCGAAAGGCACATGTGCCCGATCACCGGCTTGATGTTCCGCGTGTAGCGGTCGCGGTAGTTCCGCAGAGTGTTGGGGGCCAGATCGCCCACAATGTTCTCGATCCAGAAGTTGAACCATGCGTCCACCGTGGTGCTGGTGGCGATGAAGAGGCCGTCATGCTTGTCGGCATAGCGGGCGTCTTCCATCCAGTTCTTGGCTTCGGGAAGCGTTTTGAAGTATTTGGTATGTCGTTTTCCTGTCCGATCGACAAAACGTGCGCTGTAAAACCCGTCCTTTCTTTGGCAGATACCCTTGCCGCATTCTCTTCCTTTCAGGCTTTTGCCCATACACTTGAGCTCCTTTCCGGTCTAAGGGAAAAGAGCCCACTGCAACAACATAATTATAGCAGATAGGCTCCCGTCCCTCAACCCATTTTTACAAATTTACCGGCCTTCGGACTTGCGTCAGATGACGAGCCGGGCGCTGATGTATTCTTCAAATTCCCGGCGCTTTACCAGCTTTTTCGTCCCGACAAAGAGGACGAAGGGGCAGTTGGGGGCTTTCAGCATACTGTCGATCTTGTTGATGCCGATGTTGCTGTATTCCGCCGCCTCCTTGGTGGTCAGCGCCATTTTCAGGTGGATGGGTACGGTAGGGGTGTTGGTCATGAGGGTGCTCCTTTCGAGGTGTCTATGTAGACAGATAGAACCTGTTTTCTTTGCGTTCGAGGGAAATCGTATTGCCGTGCCGGAACTGCGGTGCGGGAGGTGTTGGTATTGCTGGCTTTTCGGGACCTTATTTGTCTACGCCGGACCGGCGTTTCCGGGCGGATTCCGCCTTCTGCCGGCGATGAACCTTTGCCGCGCAGTCCCGGCAGTATTTCGCCCGGCCGGAGTGGGTGAGAAAGCTCCTGCCGCAGACCTTGCAGCGGTGCAGCTGCCGGGGATTGAGGATGGCCCGTTCCCGCTTGGACTGCTCCGGCAGCACGGCGTGTCGGAACCACCGGCAGATCAGGCTGCGGGAGACAGCCTGCGGGCAGACGCCGCTCAGCAGCAGACAATCACCCTGCGCGTAGTTGCAGCAGCGCCTTGTCAATCCCCGCACGCTGCGGGCCTGTCCCGGCGTCAGGCGGAAAAGCGTTCCGTCCGGCAGGCGCTCGATGGGGTCAAATCTGGCCATCGGTATCCTCCTTTGCAATCAGCTTGGCGTCCGCCGGACTGTCGGTGGTGAGCTTACAGAATGTTTTCATTGAACCTCCTGTCCCATCCATCCTATCCCTCCGTGTATTGATTGGATTGATGGATGACTATTTTGTATCTTGATTTATTTCTGATTGATTAGGGGATGAATTTCAGCCCCGATGAACGTTGCGGAAACCGGCGTCCTGAAATCCAATTCCGGAACCCTCCGGAGCGTCAGCCTGTCCACCGTCTGAAAAACCGGTGCCGGAAAATCCATGTGTGGAAAATCCCGTTATGGTCAAAGCTCCTCCTTCTGCCGCATTTTCAGCAGTTCCCATACATCGCCGAGCCGGGCTTTCAGCTCGGCAATATCATCCTCGTAGAAATGCCCCGTGCTGTTGATGCAGCGGCAAATCTGGTTGATATTCGATGCAATGCGGTTCACGGCAGCAGCCAGCTTTTTCTGCTCGGTGTAATCCACCTTGATGATGTAGCCGTCGATGAGCATCTTGCGGGCATAGGCTCCGAAATTTCGGGTTCCCAGTTGGCGCATCTTCTGCTGAATGAGATTCAGCTCTGTCTCATTCAGACAGATTTCCTTGCGGATGGGGCGCGTGCGGTCTGCCATGGTCACATCCCCCTCAGCTTCAGATGAAAGTCGTCGCCCTCTTCCCAGACGTCCAGATAGCACATGTCGTAAAGCTCCATGAATGCGCGGAAGATTCGCTCGTCCGACAGGTTATCCCGCAGCTGGTCAGCCAACTCGGACAGGTCGAAGGCATCCTTTCCGAAGGAACAGAGGATGGCGGCAAGGCCCTTGGTATCGACCGAGAGATACGGGTCTTGCAGCAGCTCCGTAGGGACGGCGGTCTTGTGGGAATGATCGTAATACAAGGTGTACATAGCGGTTCTCCTTTCAGTTTTGAAAAAGTTTGGCGGTTTGTTGCAGTCGGAGCATTGGCTCAAAATTCTCCTTTCACTAGCCAACGGACAAAATGAAGCGGACTGTCACGGTTCTGTCACAAATCCAGTTCGCGGGGGTGACACCTTTCTGGAATTTGCGCTGAAAACCTCCCTCATATCACCTGCGGACATCATAAAGCGGACTGTCACGCTTCTGTCATGAAATCGATTTGCAGACGATCGTGCCGTTGCCTCGCTGACTTCTGCCCCTCTACATGACAACGGCCGATTTCTGCGGAAAACTTGGCACCCCTCTGAAAAAATTTCTTCTACTTTACAACGCGCATTTTTGCCCTTGCTGGGGGTACAGGCAAAAAATTCTCTGCACTGAACCCCTTTCGCTATCCAACGGACAAATGGAGGCAATTTGTCTCACGATTGTCACGAAAAAGTGCAAAAAAAGAAGCGCCTGTCGGCATGACAGGCGCTTTCGGAAAGCTGCTGCTATTCGGTTGTGTCCAAGTAATCTTCATCGATTTCCTGCGATAACCGGCAAGTGCCGTCCGCTTCGTCCCGCTGGCGAAGAAGCAAGGCGAACGCCAGATACAGCGCGTTCTGCCGCCGCTCGACCGCCCCGCGATTCATCTGCAAAGCGTTCGCCGTCTTGCGGATGGACAGTCCCTCAGAAAAGCGTTTTTTGAAGATCTCCGCGTAGTCGTGGAGCACGGTCTTGAGGGACTGCTGGAGAAATGCCAGATCCTCACGCATGGCCAGATATTCCTCCCGGTCATGAACGCCGATGTACTGCTTCCGTTCCCGGATGAGCCGGTACCGCTGCATGTCCATACGGTAGTTCTCGCAGATGTCCTTGGCATATTCGTAGTAGGTTTGGCTGCAACGGATGAAGCGATCTTCGTACTCGTCGTCAACGAAAGTGAAGCGCTTGCTCTTGGGCTCCGGAAAGCCGTCCTCGTACACCTCGCGGACGATGGAGGTGTCGATCTCGCGCCGGGTCTGGCGGACGTATTTGTCCCGCAGCTCCCCGTCCACCTCGACCTTCTCGCAGAAGGAGGCGTACCGGATGAGGTAGTAATGCTCGTTGTCCTCGCGGGAAAAACTGGCGTCCTTGCAGACCACGATGGCCTCGCCGGTGTCGATGTCTTTGAGCACCCGGACGACGAAAATGGGCTTTCCGTCGTAACGCTTGTAGTAACCGGCAAACACCCGTCTCTCTGCCATGCGCAGCCCTCCCTTCGGTGATTTTTCTACAGTATACCACAGATCACGCCGAAGAAAAAGCGCAGCGCGGAGACGGAGAAACTGAGATTGGAGAAACCAGCAAGCACATCCGGTGTCCGGACACACGGTCAAAATGCGCGTTTCCGCCCTGTGGGCAGACTGCGCATTTCGCCTTTTGGGATGCTCCCAAACCCTGCCTGATTTTTGCAAAACCGCCGTGAATCCGAAGGACATGGCACACGAACTTAACGGCGTCTTTACAATAGCCTGTTTTTACGATTTTAAAGACCTTTAAGCCGCCATTCCCACGATGATTTCCCGGCTTTTCACACGGAAATTGGCATACAGATTTTTACTGAATGCCATTGCGTAACTGCATTGTTTGCTGTATAATTAAATAGCCAAATAGTCATATCTCGCATAGCTGATCGCGGAATATGACTATTTGTAAGAGATTAGTAATCGATTACTGCGCGATAGTCAGACACAGAAAAAGCATTGTGCCGCAAAAGCGCAGAGGAAAACAGGTGAAGAACATGGATAAGCGTCTTCTGCTGGCCAGCCCGCACATGTCGGACGAGGGCTATGAGCTGGAATACATTCAGGATGCGTTCCGCAAAAACTGGATCGCGCCGCTGGGCGAGAACGTCAACGAGTTTGAGAGGGCCATGGGTGCCTACATGGGCAAGGGATATCCGGTGGCCCTGTCCGCCGGAACGGCGGCGCTGCATCTGGCCATGATCCTTGCGGGGGTGAAGCCCGGCGATACGGTGTTCTGCCAGAGCCTGACTTTCTCCGCGTCGGCCAACCCCATTGCCTACTGCGGCGCGAAGCCCGTGTTCATCGACTCGGAGCGCGAAACGTGGAACATGGACCCCGCCGCCCTGCGCCGGGCGTTTGAGTTGTACGGCGCGCCCAAGGCGGTGGTGGTGGTGCACCTGTACGGCAACCCGGCCAAGCTGGATGAGATCACCGCCATCTGCCGGGAGCACAATGTCCCCCTGATCGAGGACGCTGCGGAGGCACTGGGGTCTACATACAACGGCCAGAAGTGCGGCACCTTCGGCGAGTTCGGCGGCCTGTCCTTCAACGGCAACAAGATCATCACCACGTCCGGCGGCGGCATGCTGCTGTGCGGGACGGAGGAGGAAGCGAAGCACGCATTGAAGATTGCAACGCAGGCCCGGGAGAATGCGCCGTGGTACCAGCACGAGGAGATCGGCTATAACTACCGCATGAGCAATATCACCGCCGGAATCGGGCGGGGGCAGATGAAGGTGCTGCCGCTGCGGGTACAGCAGAAGCAGGCTATCTTTGCCCGCTACTGCGAAAAGCTTCAGGGCCTGCCGCTGACCATGCAGTCGAAGCTGGACTGCGCGCAGCCCAACCGCTGGCTGTCCGTGCTGCTGCTGAATGCAGACTGCGGCGTGACGCCTGCGGAGCTGCTGGCGCGGCTGAATGAGGCGAACATCGAGGGGCGGCATCTCTGGAAGCCCATGAGCTTGCAGCCGGTTTTTGCCGGAAGCCCCTTCGTCAGCGTCAGCGATGCGCCGGTGTGCGACGACCTGTTCGCCCGGGGCGTGTGCCTGCCCAGCGACACGAAGATGAGTATGGACGATGTGGATCGCGTGTGCGAGGTCATCCGGGGGATGTTCTGATGCAGCACAGAGCCGGATTTTATGAGAAGTACGTCAAGCGGCTGCTGGATCTGGTGCTTTCCGGACTGGCGCTGATTATTCTGTCACCTCTGCTGCTCGGGGCGGCGATTCTGGTGCGCGTCAAGCTGGGAAGCCCGGTGATCTTCTGTCAGGAGCGGCCGGGGAAGGACGAGAAGATCTTCAAGCTCCACAAGTTCCGCAGCATGAGCGATGCGCGGGACGAGAGCGGCAATCTGCTGCCGGACGGGGAGCGCTTGACGGGCTTCGGAAAGAAGCTGCGTTCGCTGAGCATCGACGAGCTGCCGGAGCTGTGGGATATCTTCCGGGGCAAGATGAGCATCGTAGGTCCGAGACCGCTGCTGGTGAAGTACCTGCCCCTTTACAGTGAGGAGCAGCACCACCGCCACGATGTCCGCCCCGGCCTTACCGGCTGGGCGCAGGTGCATGGCCGGAACCTTGCCTCGTGGGAAGAGAAATTTGCGTATGATGTGGACTATGTAAATCACGTCAGCTTTGCGCTGGATGTGAAGATCATTTTCATGACCATCCGCTGCGTCTTTGCGAGAGAGGGAATCAGCGCAGAAGGCAGCGCAACGATGGAAGCGTTTACGGGGACGGGGGCGGCATCTCATGAATGAGCAAGTCATTGTGATTGGAGCCAGCGGCCACGGAAAAGTCGTTGCAGATATCGTTCGAAGAAGCGGCGATACGCTGCTGGGCTTTTTGGACGACAATGAGGCACTCCCGTCTGAGGTCGCAGGCGTTCCCGTGCTGGGAAAGGTTGCGGATTACGCAAGATACCCGGAAGCGTCCTTTGTGGTGGGGATTGGAAATTCTGGCGTTCGTGAAAAGGTTGCGCGTCAGCTTGACGGTGTACGCTGGTACACGGCAATCCACCCGTCTGCGGTCATTTCTGCATTGGATACAAAAATCGGCGTGGGCAGCGTCATTATGGCAAATGCTGTGATCAATCCGTCTGCCCATATTGGAGAACATAGCATCATCAATACGGCGGCAGTCGTGGAGCACGACAACCACATCGGCAGCTTTGCCCACATTTCCGTCGGCGCGAAGCTCGGCGGAACGGTGTCAGTTGGAAGCCACACATGGGTCGGTATCGGAGCGACTATCAGCAATAACATAAGCATTTGTGACCACTGCACGATCGGCGCGGGCGCGGTGGTGATTCGTGATATCAAGGAGCGCGGAACCTATGTCGGAATCCCTGCGAGAAAAATCAAATAAGCGGATTCTGGTGCTTGCCAACAACGATGTTGGCCTGTATCGCTTTCGAAAGGACTTGCTTGCAGCGCTTTTGGGTGCAGGACACGAGGTATATATCTCTTTGCCGGACGGCGGTTTCATTTCGGAGCTTGTGCAGCTTGGCTGCCGCTTTATTGACACGCCTATTGAGCGCCGCGGTATGAACCCTATACACGACAGCAAGCTTTTCCGGCAGTACCGCGCCATGCTGAAAGAAGTCAAGCCCGACCTTGTTCTGACCTATACCATCAAGCCCAACATCTACGGCGGCCTTGCCTGCCGGATGGCGCACATCCCCTATGCTGTGAACATCACGGGACTTGGCAGCGCCATCGAAAACGGCGGCTGGCTGAAGAAGTTTGTGCTGGCGCTCTATAGACCGGCGCTGAAGGGCGCGAAGGTCGTGTTTTTCGAGAACGCCGGGAATTGTGACACCCTCGCTGCCACCGGCGTGGTACCGAAGGGACGGGACGTGGTGCTGCACGGCGCGGGCGTCAATCTGGAGGACTACCCCTGCCAGCCCTACCCGCAGGAGGGGCCGATGCGCTTCCTCTTTGTAGGGCGCGTGATGCATGAAAAGGGCGTGGACGAGCTGTTCGCCGCCGCCAAACGGATGAAGCAGCAATACGGTGAGCAGGTAGAGTTTCACATGGTCGGCTCATTTGAGGAAGCCTACAAGCCTGTCATGGACCAGCTGGAGCAGGCGGGCGTGGTCAAGTACCACGGTTATCAGTCGGATATGAAGCCGTTTTACGCCATGGCGGACTGTGTGGTGCTGCCGTCCTATCACGAGGGTATGTCCAATGTGCTGCTGGAGGCTGCCGCCTCCGGGCGACCGCTGATCACCAGCGACATCCCCGGCTGCCGCGAGGCGGTGGAGAACGGCGTCAGCGGGTATCTGTGTCCGGCGAGGGACGCAGGTGCGCTGTATGAGACTATGCGGCGGTTTGCAGCGCTGCCCGTGGAACAGCGCTCCCAAATGGGCCGCTGCGGACGTGAGCGGATGGAGCAGCAGTTCAGCAAAACCGCCGTTGTGGCGGAAACCATCAAACACTTGGAGATTTGAAATGCGAGAGTTAGCAGTTCTCATGCTCATAGCAGTTGCGCTGGCATGGTGCGCCGATCATGTGACTGTCGGGCCGGTAAATCCCAATCGGCGGCACCGGATGATCGTCTGCACCTTGGTGATCATCATCCTGCTGGCGGGGTTTGCCGGACTGAGAACGCACTGCAACGATACCGGCGCATATCGTCATGGTTATGAATTGATTAACGAAAGATCGTGGGAAGCGTCTGATAAGAGCGTCGGCTCTAACCCTTTATTCAACTGGGTGAACTATCAGCTGAAAATGCGCGGTGTGTCCACGCAGAATTTTCTGATGTTCTGGGCGTTCCTGACGGTTGGCTGCTATATTGCCTTTGTACATCGATATTCCGCAAATTACTCGTTGACGATTTTTTTGCTTTTTACAACCGGCTGCTACACCTTTGCCTTTGCCGGTATCAAGCAGGCTGCGGCAGTTGGCATTGCGGTCATTGCAGTCATGTTTGCCCTTAGGAAAAAGTGGCTTCTTTTCCTCGCGGGTGTTGCCGTTGCCACTCTGATTCACCCTTACGCATTGATGTACCTGCTGGTGCCATTTATGGAGTTTCGTCCATGGACCAAGAAGACCTATTGGATGCTGACAATTTTCCTTGCGGCGGGCTTCTTGCTGCGTCCGCTGCTGGGTACGGTGGTCAATATTACCACGCTGCTGGGAGAGGAATACACTGTCACGTCATTCGCAGGAGAGGGCGTGAATATTTTCCGTGTTCTCGTCTGCAATGTGCCGCTGGTGCTGTCTTATATCTACCGCAAGAAACTGTTTGCGGACAGTTCAACGGCAGAGAACCTTATGATAAATCTGACCATGCTTAACGGGGCTATTATGTTCGTCGGACTTTTTGGGACGGCAAATTATTTTGCACGACTGGCCAACTATTTCTTGATTTTCCAGTCGTTGTCGCTTCCTTGGATGCTGAAGAAAATCGGCGGCAGAGATAGGAAAATGCTGACTGCACTGATGGTACTGGGATTCCTTGCGTATTTCTATTACGCCAATGTCCTTGCAATTCCATTTGATCAGGACTTTGCGCGGCTGAGCTTGCCGGAATACCTTGCGCAATTAAAATAAACATTTATCCTGTCCCAAAGTAGAAAAGCTCCATAAGTTGATATGACCCGAGTTAGTATCGGGATAACTTGCTACGGAGGTTAACATATGCTCGCTTCTTCTATTTCTCAGCTAATTGAGTCTTGCGGTCTTTGCCAAGCGGGCGAAGTAAAAGCAATTCAAACAATGAAAGCAGGTATGACAAATCGATCGTATACCTTTTTTGTAAAAGAAAAACAATACATAATTCGGATTCCGGGTGAAGGAACGGAGCACTTGATTAACCGAACGCAGGAGTATGCCGTTTATAGCGCGATTGCTCCGTTAAGGATCAGCGAGGACGTTTATTATTTTGATCCAAAAACAGGAATTAAAATTGCGGCCTATTTAACGGATGCCCACGTCTGTGACAGCAGTAACTGGGAAGAAGTTGAGCGTTGTTTATCAGCATTAAAAAAATTCCATGCGCAGAAGCTGCACGTTTCTCATAGCTTCGACCTTTGGGAACGTCTCGCTTTCTATGAGAGCCTTTGGAATGGTGCGCCTTCCGTTTACGCGGATTATGATAAAACAAAGCAGGCTGTCCTTAGTTTGAAAAGCTATATTGACGCACAGCCAAAGAGCATCCAGCTCTGTCATATCGATGCTGTTCCGGATAACTTCCTGTTTGTGACTGGAAAGGATGGAAGCGAGGAGATTAAGCTCATCGACTGGGAGTATGCTGGTATGCAGGACCCACACTTGGATGTCGCGATGTTTATTGTCTATGCAATGTACGATAGAGACTCAGCTGAGAAACTGATAGACCTGTATTTCTCTGATGGCTGCGATCAGGCCACCCGCCTGAAGGTATATTGCTATATTGCTGTCAGTGACCTTGTGTGGAGCAATTGGTGCGAATTTAAACACCATTGCGGTGTGGAGTTCGGCGCTTATACACAGCGACAGTATGATTACGCGAGAGAGTATACCAAAATCTTTTTCAAGGAATACAGAGAGGCATTTGGCAGAGATTATGTCTGAACATATTGTAGAACGTGCAATCATTATGGCTGCGGGCATCGGCCAGCGGCTGCGCCCTGTGACCCTGACGACTCCCAAACCGTTGGTCACAGTAAATGGCGTGTGCATGATCGATACGATCATCGCGGCGCTTCACGAGAATGAAATCCACGAGATTTATGTCGTGGTCGGATACCTAAAAGAGCAATTCTATGAATGGGCGAAGAAGTACAACGGCATTACTCTGATAGAAAATCCATGGTACGCGGAGTGCAATAACATCGCGTCCCTCTATGTCGCGCGTGAATACCTGAACAACGCGATTATTTTGGACGGCGATCAGATCATCCGCAACCCGGCGATCCTTCACCGGGAATTTACCCGCTCCGGGTATAGCTGCGCCTGGACAGACAGAGCTACAAACGAATGGCTGTTGACGGTTAAAAATGGGATCGTGACAAAATGCAGCCACACAGGCGGCGATCACGGCTGGCAGCTCTTCAGTGTGTCACGCTGGACAGCAGAAGATGGGCAGCGACTCAGAAAGCACTTGGAACTGGAATTTGTGCAAAACGAAAATCGGAGCATTTACTGGGATGATGTTGCAATGTTTTGCCACCCTGATGAGTACCAGTTCGGCGTTTACCCCATTTCAGCGGAAGATCTGCGCGAAATTGACAGCTTCACAGAGCTTTGCGAGGCTGATTCATCATATAGAGGAAGGGTTAATTGAGATATGAAGAAAAACACACTGAAAAAAGAGCTTGACTGGGTATCTATGCTGGTGCCGCTGGCAATCGTACTGACGGTATGTGCGCTGTTTATGATTTTTCCGGAAGGCTCCAAGCTCGTCCTTAGCGTGGTGCGCGGCTTTCTGGGGGATGACTTTGGCCTCTACTATGCACTGCTCGGCGTTGGCATCGTAGGCTGTACGCTTTACATAGCCTTTTCCAAATTCGGCAAGATCAAGCTTGGCGACTGTGAGAAGCCGCAATATCGCTCTTTTCAGTGGGGCACTATGATTTTTACGTCCACCATGGCTGCGGATATTCTGTTTTATTCGCTGTGCGAGTGGGCGCTGTATGCCAATGAATCGCAGGTGGAAATGATGGGCGGCATGCAGAAATGGGCGTCCACTTACCCGCTTTTCCACTGGGGACCTATCGCGTGGGGCTTTTATATCGTGCTCGCGGTTGCATTCGGCTTTATGATCCATATCCGCGGCCGTGATAAGCAGAAATTCTCTGAAGCCTGCCGCCCCCTGCTGGGAAGCCGGGTAGATGGAGTTTTGGGGCGTGTGATCGACCTGACTGCGATTTTTGCGCTGATTGCGGGCACAGCGACGACGTTTTCTCTCGCAACGCCGCTGCTTTCCAGAGCAATCAGCCGTGTGTTTGGCCTGCAGGACAGCATCGGGTTAACGATAGCAATCCTTTTGATGATCGCGGCAGTCTACACCTTTACGGTCTGGTTCGGCATGAAAGGAATCGCGAAGCTCGCCGCCATTTGCAGCTATTGCTTCTTTGCACTGCTGGCCTATGTCCTGTTCGGCGGCGGAGAAACGCGCTATATTCTGGAAACAGGTTTTTCCGCAATCGGCAATCTTGCCCAGAACTTCATCGGGCTGGCAACATGGATGGATCCGCTGCGGGAAACGAGCTTCCCGCAGAACTGGACGATTTATTACTGGGCCTATTGGATGGTCTGGTGTGTTGCAACACCGTTCTTTATTGGCGTGATCAGCAAGGGACGCACGATCCGCAATACCATTCTCGGCGGCTACGGCTGGGGGCTTGCAGGGACGTTTACCTCGTTCATTATCCTTGGAAATTACGGCCTTGCGCAGCAGCTTAAACACGGCCTTGATATTACGGGCTTTGTCGCAGCGGGCGGGGACTATTCCGAGGCAATTATGAAGATCTTTGATACGCTTCCGCTAACGGAGGTCGGCCTGATTCTGCTGGCGGTTACAATGGTTGCCTTCTACTCCACCACGTTTGATGCGCTGACAATGGTTGTTTCGAGCTATTCGTACAAGAGGCTGAAGCCGGAGCAAGAGCCGGATAAAAGAGTCCGCACCTTCTGGGCTGTGGTATTCATTCTTCTGCCTATAGCGTTGATATTCTCTGAGAATTCCATGCACAGTCTGCAATCTGTATCAATCATCGCGGCATTTCCCATTGGAATTATCATTCTCATTATCGTAGCGAGCTTCTTTAAAGATGCGTCCGGCTACTTACAGGAGAGAAAGGACACACAGGCATGAAGCAAATATCAGATCAGCTCCAGCGGCAGATTTGGGCAACCGAGCAGGAGATATTGGATGTGATCCATCAGGTCTGTACGGAGTATGGGCTGCGGTATTCTCTGGCGTATGGTACGTTGATTGGCGCTGTGCGGCATAAGGGCTTTATCCCGTGGGATGATGATATTGACTTGATGATGCCGCGGGAGGACTACGAGAAGCTTCTTGCCATCTGGAATGAAGCTGCGCCAAAGGGGTATATTCTGCAAAACACACGAACAGATCCGGATTTCACACAAAATTTCACCAAAATCAGGAAGGATCATACGACGTTTTTGCAGGGCGAATCTGAGCGGGAAAAGCACTATCACAAAGGGATATTCGTTGATATTTTTCCCGGCGATCGAGTTGCCCCCGGCAAGTTGGGGAAAAACGTTCAGTACATAGCCTGTGCGATCAACCTGCTGTACAGTCGAGGGCATACAAGTGGTTCCGGCGGGTTAATTGGAAAAGCTGAAAGTATCTTACTTAAAGCGCCAAAGAAAAAATACGCCACAAGACGCGAACGTGCTGAAAAATCAATTCGCAGATGGAACGGCAATGCGACCCTGCAATATGTTTTCCCTAGCACGATTGCATGGAGCCGTCAGTATTACCCTGCAAATCTGTTTGAAAACATGAGAACGATTGAGTTCAGTGGAAAGCAGTATATGTGCATATCAGATTATGATTCGATTTTGCGCTTGGATTACGGCGACTATATGCAGTTTCCGCCGGAGGAAGAGCGGGTATGGAAGCATCATCCGATCTTGATTGATTTCGAACACAATTATGAGGAGCTGAGCAACGATGAATCCTAAGGTGTCTGTTCTAATGGGCATTTATAACTGCGCAGAGACATTGCCGCAAGCAGTTGCTGCCATACAGAACCAGACATACTCAAATTGGGAGCTTATTCTTTGCGACGATGGTTCCGTGGACAACACATATGAGGTCGCACAGAGCATAGCTGCGAAGGATGAGCGGATTCTTCTTTTGCAAAATGAACACAATCAAGGGCTGAATCAGACGCTGAACAACTGTTTGGCAGTGGCGAGCGGAGAGTACATTGCACGGATGGATGGCGATGATGACTGCCTTCCAGAACGATTTGAAAAGCAGGTTACATTACTGGAGAGGCATCCGGAGTTCCAAATTACCAGTAGTCCAATGATTCTGTTTGATGAAAACGGTGAATGGGGACAAACGGTGATCCCTGAGTTTCCGACGTCTGTAAATGTGGTGGAGGGATCACCAATCAGCCATGCACCGGCTATGCTTCGCAAAGAATGCATGGAGGCGGTGGGCGGATATACCGTAGATAAAAAAATGCTGAGGGTAGAGGATGTCAACCTTTGGATCAAATTATATGCTGCCGGATATCGCTGTTGTAATATTCAACAGCCTCTCTATCGGATGCGCAATGATCAGAATGCACTGAACCGACGGAAGTATATCTATCGTGTGAATTCTACATATGTTCGCCTGCGCGGGTGCAGATTGCTGCATCTTGGCCCTAAAAGTTACATAAAGGCGTTTAGCCCAATGATAGTTGGACTGGTACCCGCTCATTTACGGCAGGCCATTCGCAGAAGACAGCAAAGAATAACATGATGGAATTCAAATCCCGCTGACTGCCTGCTTTTGCAAAGCCAGTTTGGAAGGAGCAAATCTGTCATGACAAAACCATCCATTCTCATCTTCTCCCAAGCGATGGAGCTTGGGGGCGTGGAGCGCAGTCTACTGGGGCTGCTCGACGCCATCGACTATGACCGCTACGACGTTGACCTCTTTTTGATGCGGCACAGCGGGGAGCTGATGCCGTATCTGAACCCCAAGGCGAAGCTCCTGACGGAAATTCCGCAGTATGCATCGCTTGCTGTGCCCATGGCGTCGCTCGTCAAGAGCGGGCGATTCGGCGTTCTTTGCGGGCGGCTGAAAGGGAAGCTTGCAGCCAAGTGCTTCGACAAGCGGCATCCCGGCGGCAAGCCCTCTGTTACCGCGCTGACCTACAGCCACAAGTACACACTGTCTGCCATGCCGCAGATTTCCGATAAGACCTATGACCTTGCCATCAGCTTTCTGACGCCGCATTATTTCGCGCGGGAGCGGGTCAAGGCAAAAAAATATGCGGCGTGGATTCATACGGACTATACCGCTCTGTCGTTTGATCGGTCGGCGGAGCTTGCCATGTGGAGCGGATACGACACGATTTGCGGCGTGTCGGAGCAGGCTTCCCGGAGCTTTCAGACGGCCTTTCCGGAGCTTTCGGACAAGATTCAGACCGTCGAAAATATTCTGCCAAGGGAACTGACCGCCAAGCAGGCAGAGCAGCCGCAGACAGATATGCCGTCTGATGGCGCGGTTAAGATTCTTTCTGTTGGCCGTTTCTGTGACGCAAAAAACTTTGACAACGTGCCGGATATCTGCCGCCGCCTGATGGAGAACGGTCTGGATGTCAAATGGTATCTCATTGGTTACGGCGGAGAGGAACCGCTGATCCGGCAGAAGATCGCCGAGGCCGGGATGCAGGAGCGCGTCATTATTCTCGGCAAGAAGGACAACCCCTATCCCTATATGCGGGCCTGCGACCTGTATGTGCAGCCCTCCCGCTACGAGGGCAAGGCTGTCACGGTGCGGGAGGCGCAGCTTCTCGGCAAGCCTGTGGTCATCACAAGCTATGCCACCTCCGCCAGTCAGCTGGAGGACGGCGTGGACGGTGTGATTGTCCCGATGGACAGCGCAGGCTGTGCTGCCGGTATCGTGGCTCTGCTGCGTGACCCGGCGCGGATGCAGCAACTTTCAGAAAACTGCGCCAGCCGAGACTATACGAACAGTGCGGAGATCGAGAAAATCTACGCGCTGATGGAGTGAACGATGGATATTACCAAAAGAGATTCAAAAATGCTGAAGGGCGTAGCGATCCTCGCTATGCTGATGTTGCATCTCTTCTGTCGGAGGGATAACCTGCCCTACACCCCTTTGCTGTGGATAGGGGATACACCACTGATTTACTACTTCGGCTTGTTCGGAGACATCTGTGTGGCGATTTATTGCTTTGTCAGCGGCTATGCCCATTACATGCAGTCCTCCAAAACAGAGCTGCGGCATCGCTGGAAGCGTCTCCTTCGTTTTTTGATCCCGTTTTGGGTGATTGCGGCAGTATTCTCGGTGATTGGCATATTCACAGGCAATCCTGCGATTCCTGCCAGCGTAAAGGAATTTCTGCTGAATTGCCTGACCATTAAGAACAGCTATAACGGCGCATGGTGGTATGCGAATACTTACATACTATTGGTCGCTTTGCAGCCGCTTTCGCGCAAATTTGTGGAACGCTGTCCGGCGTGGGCCGTGCTTCTTGCTTCCTTCGCATTTTACACCGTTGGTTATGGTATTCGATTCTGGGGGTGGGGCAGCTGCCGCTCTACGGTGCTTTCTTGGATCATCACGCACATAGGGCTGTTGGGCACTTCCTATTTCCCGTATATCATTGGAATGTTGTTCTGCAAAAAGCAGGTGGTTGCTGCCCTGCGGCAGCGGTTGCTTTCTGTTAAGACCAGCAATATTTGTATATTCACCGGGGTCACCTTTGCTGGCATGATCGTAGTGCATGGGCTGATACCGCCGCTATTTGTCGCATTCATTACTGCGACCGTGACGATCATTCTGCTCTGCATTTGCCCGCTTCCTGTGTGGCTGACAAATCTCCTTTGCTATTTCGGTGAGCATTCCACGAACATCTGGCTTGTCCATATGTTTTTCTACGGAAGCTTGTTTCATGGAATCGTGTTTTGCTTGAAATACCCGATTCCTGTTTTGCTCCTTCTGATTGCGTTTTCACTTGCGTCGTCCTATGTGATCAAGTGGCTGAGCAGACCCATTTTGAAGCTTGTGAGGTAACATCATGATCCCGAAGATCATCCACTACTGCTGGTTCGGCCGGGGCGAAAAGCCGGAGCTGGCGAAAAAGTGCATTGCCAGCTGGCGTAAATTCTGCCCGGATTTCGAGATCCGCGAGTGGAACGAAGACAACTGCGATTATCTTGCTATGCCCTTCATGGCCGAGGCGTATGCTGCCAAGAAGTACGCGTTTGTGTCAGATGTTATGCGGCTTCTGGTGCTGGAGCAGTACGGCGGCGTGTACTTCGATACCGATGTGGAGGTCGTGCGGGATATCTCGCCACTGATGGATGACGAGGGCTTTATCGGATTTGAAAATGACCAATATGTCGCATCGGGACTGACCATTGCATCCGTGCCGCATCACCCGGTCGTGCAGGCGATGATCGAGGAGTATCAGAATCTGCATTTCGTTAATGCAGACGGCATAACGAATGCGGTGGGCTGCCCGCATTTGAACACAGATGTCATGGAGCACTTCGGCCTTGTCCGAAATGGGCAGGAGCAAACCGTAGCCGGTATCCATGTCTACCCGGCGGACTTTTTCAACCCGCTGGACAGCGTGACCGGGAAGCTGGCGAAAACGGAGAATACATACTCCATACACTGGTACTCTATGAGTTGGCTGCCATGGTATAAACAGATTAAGGTCAAAATTGGGAGGATATACAGAAGAATGAAGAGGGCAATCAGAAGATGAAAAAAGCAACAGCATTTAAGGTTCTAATATTGCTACTTTTGGTTTGCGGATGTTTGGGGTGTGTACTGACTTTGACAGATTACTTTGCACCAGCATTTTCGCAATCTGAAGGTAGCGCTGTATTAAATATTGAAACGTATATTGATGGACAGAACCAACCCACACACCCGGCAGTTATTGATATGAAGCGTGAGTGGAATGGATACAGATATTGGATGTCTTATTCTCCTTATCCCAACGCTGATGGTGCAGAGGAAAATCCGTGCATCGGAGTATCGAATGACATGATTCACTGGACAACGCCGGACGGATTGTACAACCCCATTGCATTCAATGAAGAAACGGCCTGCGATGAATTGAAGGATCCGCATATCGTATACAACAATGATTTGAACAGAATGGAAATCTGGTATCTGGGACGAACCGATTCCACCATTAAAAGCGGCGGAACACTGCTTTTGTTCCGCAAAGTTTCTTCAGATGGAGTGCATTGGAGCGAATATGAAATTATGCGGGATTTGGTGGGCTACCTATCTCCGAGTATTGTTTATAGCGAAGGCAAGTATAAACTGTGGGCAATTGAGCCATCTACCTCAGGAAGAGAAGGTGCATTGGCCTATTCGGAAAGCACGGATGGTGATACATGGACCCCGTTCGAAAAATGCACTTTCGGAGGCTATTATGGAATAGAAAAGATTTGGCACGGAGCTGTTTCACTTGACGATACATATCGATTTGCATTTATAGAGGATTCAGGGAAAAGCAATACCATTTTGTATACTGGAAGCCATGATGGAATCACTTGGGAAAGTCCAGTGCCTATTGTCCGGAAGGAGAATTTCTGGAAAGCGTTCTACCGCCCATGCATTCTCTATAGCGATAGCAGATTATATTGCATATATGGAGTCATCACGCAAGATAATGAATGGTATCTCTCTATGAGCATGGGAGACTCTGTCGATAACCTTCATGGAATTTCTACGCAGGATATTGGCAATTCAAAAGTGAATATGACAATTTCGGAAAAGCACACTCTTTCCAATTTGACAAAGAATGTGGACCACTTTGTCCAGTCCATTTGCAGGCCGGAATTATTACTGATTTGTGCTGCCGTGGCAATACTTTTGCTGATAGTTAGAAAGTGTTCTTTTATTTTGCTGTGGGGTGGGTCTTGGCTTCTTGGTGTTTTGAGATTTTACAGCCAAATGAGAGGGATTCCCCTGTCAGAAAAGTTCTGGTTGCTTTTCTCGGTGGGTGCAATCAGTGCTGTTTGCTCTCTAGCAATACAGCAAGTGATCAACTGGCTTGATGTCAGGAGAGAAAGGGCGAGATAAGTCATATGCCGAAAGTCAGTATTATCGTTCCGGTTTACAATGCCGAAAAATATTTGCAGGAGTGTGTGGAGAGCGTGCTGTGCCAAACACTCTCCGATATTGAACTGATTCTGGTGGACGACGGCTCTACCGACAGCAGCCCGACACTCTGCGATCAGTACGCGGCGCAGGATCGCCGGGTGAAGGTGATCCACAAACCCAATGGCCGGGCCGCGTCCGCGCGGAACGCGGGACTTCGTGCTGCATCCGGGGAATATGTCGCCTTTGTTGACGCGGATGACTGGATATCCCCGGATATGTATGAAAAAATGCTGCAAACCAATGCGGATGTGACACTATGCGATTATGTCCGCTTTCAGGGAGAAAAGCTGTTTCCGTTTACTCAGCCCAATGTAGCGGCGGGCTTTTATAATAAAGCCCAGATTCGAGAGAAAATATATCCGCATCTGGTTATGGATGGACTTGAATATCCTATTACGATTTCAAACTGTGTACTACTTATCAAGCGGGAAATTATTGTAAAGAATCGCCTGTCATATCGTGAGGATATCCGCATCAGTGAGGATGCGCCATTTGGCTCTGAGGTGCTGTATTGCGCGGACAGCTTTGCCTACTTGAAAGGAGAGCAGCTCTATCACTACCGCATGACAGAAGGCTCTGCCTCCAGAACCTATCAGCCGTGGTGGTGGGACAGCAGCCTGAAGATCAACGAGGAGACAGAGAATTTCTTCACCAAATGCGCAGATTATGATTTCACCCAGCAGATCAAGTCCAACATGTTCTATCTGGCGCGGGCTGAGATTTATTACATTATGGCAAATTCCAAGCTGTCGCGGGAAGAACAGAACAACAAGATCAGAGCGGTCATGAACCATCCCCGTGTGATACGGATGATGAAGGACTTTGACGTCAGTCCATATCCGATTCAGTTTAAACTGCTTTATTGGTCGATTCGGTACCGGTCTGTGGCGTTGAGAAGGATGGTTGGGTACTGTTCAAGCATAACCACTCTGCTCAGACGGATTCATTAGATTGTTGAAAGGAGGAATACGAAATGGAAGCACAGCCTCTTATCACGGTAATAGTTCCCGTATACAATGTTGAAAAGTACTTGCGGAGGTGTCTGGACAGTATTATTCGGCAGACGTATCAGAATCTGGAGATTCTGTGTATTGATGACGGAAGTATTGATAACTCCGGTGAAATCTGCGAACAGTATGCTGCACGGGACGCGCGCATAAAAGTAATTCATCAAGAGAATCAAGGGCTGAGTACCGCGCGCAACAAAGGCCTTGATACGGCAACAGGAGAATACATAGCATTTGTGGACAGTGACGATTATATCGCGGCAGATGTACTTGAGCAGTTATACCAGAGTGCCGTCTCCTCAGATGCGACATGCGTGATTTGTGGCTATAACTGCGTGGATTCAAATGGGAGTATCCTCAGTACATATTCTGTGCATTCTGTACAGCAGTATTCAGGTGTTGAGTCGTTGCGTCGCCACTATTATCATGCAAGTGGCGAAGAAAATTTTGTAACCGTTTGGGGGAAACTTTTCTGTAAAAAGCTATTTTCAGACCTTCGATTTAGAACCGGGATTTGCTTTGAAGATATACATCTCATGCCATATTGGTTGCTACAATCGGAAAAAGTCGTGCTCATCCCCTATGCCGGATACAACTATACACAAAACGAAAACAGCATCATGCATAAGACAGATGAAGCTCACAGTACAAGACTATACAAGAATGCATTTGTAATATGGCAGGAGCATCTTGAACTATACAAGCAGCGTGGGCTTGAAGATTTTGAAAATGCTGTTTATTGCTCGATTGTCAACAAAGTCATAGCACATAGTTTGGCAGAAAGCATTCCCAATGAAATGGTGCGCGAGTCGCTAGTTTTGGCACACCGCTATACGAAAAAGCTGGTATGGCACACGGCGCTCCCAGTTAAACAGAAGTTGTATTTTGCACTTTTTTCAATTTTAGGTCCGAAGTATTTCAGATCCTTCATGCGCATGCGCAGTGCTCACCGCTCCGAGTCTGATTAAGTGGAGTTCCAGATGAGAGTGACGATAATTGTCCCTGTTTTTAACAAAGAATTATATGTAAACAGTGTCTTATCAAATATAGCTGATCAGACACTTGCAGATTTTGAATGCCTTGTGATTGACGATGGATCGACAGATATGTCAGGGAAAATCTGTGATGCCTTTGCAGCGAGAGACAGCCGTTTTCAAGTATTCCATATTCCCAACGGCGGAGTAGCTCACGCACGCAATCTGGGCCTTGAAAAGGCTGCTGGCCAGTATATTACATTTGTTGATGCCGATGATCATATTGAGCCTGATTATCTGCAGCAGCTGTATGCAGACATAGAAAACAGTAAGGCAGATATGGTAATTGCGGGTTTGCAGAAGTTCTGGAAGGATGAACGGCTGCCTGCTGCGGTTGAAGTCCCCTATCGTGGAATGAGGCAGATGGCGCAGCTGCTGCCGGAATTTGCTGCCGTTCAGCAACGCACGGGCATTTATGGGTACAGCTGTGCAAAATTGGTGCGCAGAGAATTGATATCCGATATTCGTTTCTCGGAATGGCTGCATTTGGCTGAGGACTTTGAGTTTTATCTTCGCGTATATCCAAGAGTTAAAACTGTCTATTTTGACGATCTGTGCAAGTACTATTATCTACAGGAAGCGGATAACTCATCGGCCATCGTTAACAGCGCAGATATTGACTATCTCGCACAATTAAAAGTAAACTTATCCTATCGGAGCTTTTTGCAAAATGCGGGGTACTACATAGAAAAGAATCGGGAAATTGTGGACGCGCTTATAGCTAACTATGCGTTCTTTTCAATTTTCCATTGTGTACGTGAACAGATCCCCGCAAAGGTCGATGAAGTACATAGCCTGCTTATTGAAAATGATTTCCGCATCAACGGAAGAGGACTCTTGCAGCTGGTTATTCTATTTTGCGTTCAACATGATATGAAAAAGTCGCCTCAAGTCATTATGAAGGTGTATGATACCCTGCGTGCATTGAAAAGGAGACTGTGATATGCCGTATTTTACGGTTTTTACTCCAACATTTAATCGAGCATACATATTGCCCCAGCTTTATCATTCACTTTGTGAGCAGTCCTGCAAGGATTTCGAGTGGCTCATTGTCGATGATGGCTCCAGTGATCAAACGGGCGAGCTGATCGCGCGGTGGAAAGAACGCGAAAACGGATTTGTAATTCGCTGCTATCAGATTCCCAACGGAGGGAAGCCCCGCGCCATAAATTTCGGCATCACAAAAGCAAGTGGAAAATTTTTCTTTATGGTAGATTCTGATGACCACTTGACCGTTGATGCAATAGAAAAAATGCGTGTATGGTGTAAAGAGATCGAAACAGCTCCTGAGGTCATTGGAGTAGGAGCGGCCAGAGGATATCCAGACGGAAGATACCTGAAAGGGACTCCGCCCCGTACCAATCAGCACGGTTATGTAGATGCCACGAATCTTGAACGGAGCAAATACGATCTCGATGCAGATATGTGCGAAGCATACAAGACTTCGATGTTCCGACAGTTTCCGATGGCCGAGTGGCCCGGCGAAAAATTCGCTCCGGAACAAATTGCGTTAAATGAAATTGCACTGAACGGATATAAACTTCGCTGGCACAAAGATATCATATATGTGTGTGACTATTTGGAAGATGGACTTACCAAGGGCTGGAAATCCCTTGTAAAGAAAAACCCAATGGGTTATGCAATGATGTATAACCATATGCTGAAATACCCGGATTTGAGTGTACAGCAACGGTTCAGTGCAGCCTGTCAGCATGTCACATTATCAATTCTGGGAAAACATCCGGAATATATATGGAAAAGCAATCGCTTACTGTATACGATTCTAGCGATCCCCATAGGGGCTGTATTATCATTTCGGCGGAAGCGTCAACTCATGGAGGGTGAAACATGATCAGTGTAATCATCCCTATTTACAATGCTGCGCCCTACCTGCCGGAGATGCTGCAATCACTTCTTGAACAGACAGAACGTGATCTTGAGATATTATTGATCAATGATGGCAGCACGGATTCTTCTGCTGATATCTGTAAGGCGGCGGCACAGGAGGACGCAAGAATCCGCTATGTCTTCCAGCAGAATGCGGGAGTATCCGCAGCTCGAAACCGTGCGTTAACTCTGGCAAAGGGCGAATACATCGCATTTCTGGATGCAGATGACAGAATTGATCTGAATTATTTTGAGCAGCTTTCCTTGGCATGCCGCGGTGCAGAGATTTCTGTCTGCGACATCTCTGTTGAAACAAGAGATGGTGAACAGCAGGCTATTTTTTCTGCGGGGAATCAAAGCTTTTCTGCACCGGATGCGATGAATCTATTGCTGACAAGAAAAGATATTAACTCTGGTCCATATGGAAAGCTGTTTCGCCGCGAAACCATAGCAGACTTGAAATTCCCGCCGCTAAAAGCATACGAGGACATCCTGTTTGTCCGCGATGCTTTTGCGCGTGCAGAAAATGTGACCTCAACTTCAAAAACCGCATATCACTACTACCAAAATGCCGGAAGCGCGATGGCTCAACAGAAGAAAGCTCCGTCTCAAGATATTATTTTTGCAACTGCCGACCTGCTGGAGTACATAGTGCAGCATACGGAACTGAATCCGATGTGCTTTTATATCACAGTGTCGCATCTCTATCAATATGTGCTGGGACTTGATCGCAACGATCTGTTGGGACAGCAATTCAGACACGAGGTTAGACGTTTGTACCGCAAGCACTGGACGGATATCGCTTTCTGCAAAGCATTTCCGTGGAAAGAAAAAATTTTGTATCTGCTGTTTACCTTTGGATTGAGATAACTAGAGAATCAGGCTGGGTAATGAAATGAAAAATGTTTTTTTATACGCTCACGGCGGAAGCGGAAACCATGGCTGTGAAGCGATTGTTCGTTCAACATTAGGTATTCTTCAATGTAAAGATAGGCCTAATTGCACCTTGATATCAAAAGTTCCCGAAGAAGACGCAAAGTATGGTATCGACCAGTTGTGTACTATTATTCAAGAACAGGAACCTTATTCGCGCTTAACCTTGGATTTTGCAAAGGCTTACCTGCATCTCAAGATAACGCATGACTATGTTCCGCTGGACAAGTTGTATTACAAAAAAGCTTTTGATCATATCCGCGCCGGAGATATTGCACTTTCCATTGGCGGAGATAATTACTGCTATGCCGATGTGAAGCGCTATACGATGATGCACGATATGCTGCTTCAACGCGGTGCAAAGACGGTGCTGTGGGGATGCTCGGTTGAGCCATCCCTTCTGGAGGAGCCGCCTATTGCGGAGGATCTTGCGCGGTATAGCTTGATTACCGCGAGAGAGAGCATTTCTTATGAAGCTCTGCGGCGTGTCAATCCGCATACTGTACTTGTGGCAGATCCAGCATTTACTCTGGAATGCTGCGTGCCCGCACTGCCGGATGGATTTTCCGACGGCAACATGGTTGGCATCAATCTCAGCCCGATGATCATGGAGAAAGAGTCCCTGACTGGTATGGCGATGGAGAACTACCAGAAACTGATTGAATACATCCTTGAAAAGACGGATATGGGAGTTGCGTTAATTCCGCATGTGGTGTGGGATTTCAGTGATGACAGAATTCCTTTGCGAGAGCTTTATCGGAAATATCAGAGGACCGGACGAGTGGTTATGATAGAGGACCATAACTGCATGAAACTGAAGGGAATCATCTCGCGCTGCCGCTTTTTCATCGGTGCGCGGACCCATGCGACCATAGCGGCATATTCTACGGGCGTTCCGACTTTGGTGGTCGGTTACTCCGTCAAGGCGCGCGGCATTGCCCGCGATCTGTTTGGAACGGAAGAAGGTTATGTTTTGCCGGTGCAGCAGCTGAAGGAAAGCGACGAACTGACACGGGCATTTATAAAGCTGTATGAAAAGCGCGAAAACATCCAGACACATTTGAAAACGATACTCCCTGCGTACATTGCCCGCGCGGATGATGCGCGCAGTGCATTGGAGGAACTAATAAAAAAATAGTACAGATCCTTATCAGAAAACCGACGAGGTAAATATGTCACGACTGGAAAATTCTGCAAAAAATATTGTGTTTTCTTTTGGAAATACAATTCTTGTCTCAATACTAGGCTTTATCTCAAGAACAGTTTTTATTCATATATTAGGGACGGACTACTTAGGATTGGCTGGGCTGCTTGGGAATGTCCTCGGCTTTTTATCCATCAGTGAGCTAGGTATTGCCACCGCAATTGGCTTTAGTCTCTATAAGCCGCTGGCGGAAAAGGACTATAAGGTTGTCAGTTCCTTGATGTCTTTATATAGAAAAGCGTATTCAATAATTGGAACGATTGTGCTGATATCGGGAATTCTGCTTTTCTTCTTTTTGGATTTCTTCATCCCCGTTGATCAACAACCAGCAGGAACTGATTTCGCGTACTTTGCTTTTCTTGCCAACACGGTTGTCAGTTATTTTCTGGCATATAAGACAACCCTCATATCCTCGGATAATCAGGCGTTCCGCCTTGTTCCGATCAACATGGCGGTCAACACGGCACAAACCATTTTGCAGATTCTTGTGCTTGTCTTAACTCGAAATTATGTGGTTTACTTGAGCGTACAAATTGTTTGCTCAATTATTCTAATGGCACTCCAAAACATCTATATAACCCAAAAATATAGTGAAGTTGATTTTTCTTCTAAGGACAGGCTGCCGAGTGAAAAAACAGTAGAAATAAAGAGAAATGTCTCTGGCCTGATTATTGCGAAAATTGGCGACTATTTGGTAAATTCAACTGACAATCTAATTATTACGAAACTTGTAAGCCTTGCGGCCACAGGTATATATTCAAATTATCTGTTGATTCGGAACATGATCAATGGCTTTATTGCCACATTGTTTAATGGAATAACTGCAAGCATGGGAAATGTTGTTGCGGTTGAAAACGATGAGAAGAAACTGGAAATATTTGATGCGGTTTTTTTCTGCGCATTCTTAATTTACAGCATAGAAGCTACATGCTTTATGAGTCTTTACAATCTATTTATTGGAGATATCTGGATAGGGAGAAACTATATTTTTAGCGTGGGGACGGTTGCGGTAATTGTTTTAAACAATTACCTGACGGGTCTGAGAATCCCACTAATTACGATGAAGGGCGCTGCAGGAAAGTATCTGGAGGACACATGGATTCCGTTCGGATTTGCCATAGTGAATTTAGTTGCGTCTATTTTGCTGGCGAAACCATTTGGAGTAGCAGGCGTATTTCTTGGAACTATTATTGGAAGTCTGTTTACTGCGGATTGGTACAGGCCATTTGTAATCTATCGAACGGTATTCCATGCTCCTGTGAAAAAGTATTTTAGAAAATATATGGTGTACCTGCTCCTTGGCGTTGGATATATCGCTCTTACCTATTGGCTGAATGCACAAATTCACCTTTCAAACGCATACTTATTATTCCTTGTTAGAGGGATAGTGTCAGTAAGTGTTCCCATCTTACTGAGTTGTGCCTTGTTTTATAGGACAACAGAGTTCGACGCAATCAAGACTTTGACCATCCGCCTAGTTAGAGGGACGGCGGCAAGGCTTCATTCAAGAAGAGAGGATAGCAATGGATAGTTTAGCTAGTATAATTGTTCCGTGTTATAATGGAGAAAAGTTCGTCGATAGGTGCTTTGATTCAATTCTCAAGCAAAAGTACGCTCACATGGAAGTTATTGTCGTGAATGATGGATCAACTGATCAGAGTGAACAACGCGTACTTGCATGGAATGACAGATTCAGAAACGCAGGAATACAGCTCGTTTACGTTTCTCAAAAGAACAAAGGTCTTGGGGGAGCGATTAATACTGGATTGAAGCATGTGACGGGAGAATATTTGTGTCTGCTAGATATCGACGATGAATTACTCGAATCTGCGGTTTCTACAAGGGTTGCTTTTTTGAAATCACATCCGGATATAGATGTTGTTCGCTCAAATGGCTGGTATAATCGAAAAAACGGAAAGAGCCTTTTCATATATGATGAAAAAGAGAAACGTATAGATGATGTTTTTTCTGCGCTGATTGGAGGAGAAACAAATAACTGGGCGGGAAGTTATATGGTCAGGACATCTGCGCTGTTTGATTTTTACCCGGATCGAGAAATCTACCAGTCTCGCTTTGGACAGAATCTACAGTTCCTGATGCCGCTAACCTACAAGAAAAAGTGCGGCTATATAGATGAGCCGCAAATGATTTACAATATTCAGGAGGATTCTTTATCAAAAACATCTGATATCAAGAAGACTGAGAAAATTCTATCGGATAATTTGGCGGGATATCGTGATATACGTATTTACCTAATAGAAAAGATCATCAAGACACCAAACGAAAGCGAAAGATACATTAGGATAGTTGATATTGCTTACTACAGATCATTGTTAAAACTTGCAATTGACACCCGAGATGAGCAGTTATTAAAGGCAACGTATTCTAACCTGAAAGAATTATCCGGAGTTACCATAAACGAGAGAATTGAATATTGCCAATATTTCTTCCCATATATGGTTTTTCCGCTGCGCTGTATAAGAAAGATTAAGACCGCAATAGATACTTAAGGGAAACTTTATGAACATCTCTCAAATTTCTGATATCTGCACCGGCTGCGGCAGCTGCGCTGCCATTTGTCCATCTGCCGCGATCCGGATGCAGCCGGACGAACACGGCTTTCTCCATCCGGCAGTTGAGGCCGCGGCGTGTACCGACTGCGGCCTTTGCGCCCGCAAGTGCCCGGTTTCCACACCGCCGCAGGTATCGGCCCACACGGAGATCCTGACCGGATACGCAAACGACGAAGCGCTCCTGCCTGCATCCTCTTCCGGCGCGATTTTTCCAGTGCTGGCCTCCGAGATCATCCGCCGTGGCGGTATCGTGTTCGGCGCGGCGTTCAATCAGAACTTCGACGTGGCACATACTGCCGCAGAGAGCGCTGCGGAGCTTGCTGCGCTTTGCAGCTCCAAATATGTACAGAGCAGCATCCCGGCGGACATCTATGCGCAGGCGAAGGCGGCGCTTACCGCCGGACGCTGGGTCTACTTCAGCGGAATGCCGTGTCAGGTGGCCGGGCTGAAGAATTACCTCGGCCGGGAGTATGAGACGCTGATCACGCAGGATACCGCCTGCCACAGTGTGCCATCCCCTATGGTCTGGAAAAATTACCGCTCCGCGCTGGAAATGCAGAACGGCAGTAAATTGAAATCGTTCTCATTCCGCAAGAAAGCAACCGGATGGGAGAACTATCATATCCATGCTGTATTTGAGAACGGCAGAGAATTTTTACAGCCCGCTGCCAAGAATCCGTATCAGCGTGGATTTATCAAAGGTCTGTATTCCCGCGGCTCCTGCTTTGATTGTAAATTCAAGGGCATCGAGCGGTGCAGCGATATCACATTGGCGGACTACTGGGGCGTCAAGGGTATTCAGCCGGAAGCCTACCATCCGCAGGGGACATCCCTTGTTTTGCTGCACAGCGAGAAAGGCCGCGCTTTGCTGGAACGCTGCAAGGATAGGCTGCAAACCTGTCCTGCCGCAGAGGGCGCGCTTACATGGAATCCTGCTATGCTCCGGCCTATTCAGAAACCGGCGCGGTACGATGAGTTCTGGGCAGGATATGAACAGAAACCGTTTGCGGAACTGGTTTCCGCCTGCTGCGAACCGACAAAGGAAGAGGCAGCGAAGGGACGCTGGAACAGAAGCCTTCTGGCCCGCGCGATTCGCCGCCTGACGCGATAAATATGATATTTCGCCAAATCTATGCGATGAATCCATGGACGGTGTGCCTCCTGATGCTGCTGATGTTCGCTGGATGGACGGTGCTCTGCGACTGTCTCCGCGCAAAAGTCAGAATCGCCGTCAATGTGATCCTGTTCTGCGTGTCTGCAACGATCATCCTCTACGCCACCATCTGCTCCCGCACGCCCGGGATCTACACCGCTATCCTCACCCCCTTCGCCGCCCTCGCAGCCGCGCGGCAGCAGCCGGAGCTTTACCGGGAGATGCTGATGAACGTCTTTCTCTTCTTCCCGCTGGGGCTGACGCTGTCCAACGCCCTGCCGCGCACATGGCATCGCTGGCTTCGCATCGCCCTCACGACGCTGACCGGCTGCGCCCTCAGCGCGGGGATCGAGTACGCGCAGTACCGTTTCGCCCTGGGCATGGCGGAGACGGACGACGTGATCTGCAACACGCTGGGGGCGTTCGTCGGCGCAACCTCGCTGCTGCTGGCCCACGCCATGGAAAAACACAAGGAAAGGCCCACGACCATGACCCTGACTGCCACCGAAACACAATTTCTGCATATCGCTAAGACTGCCGTCTCCGGCGGGGAACTGCCCACGGAGGCTGTGGACTGGCCTGCCATGTTTACGCTGGCAAACCAGCAGAAGCTGCTGCCCATCCTCTTCGAGGCCGTCCGCAAGACGCCTGCCGCCGGGGAGAACGCCCCGCTGTTCGCGGCCATCAAGCAGCAGGTCATCGGGCAGGTGCTGAACCAGACCGTGCGCTCGGCGGAGTTCACCGACCTCTACCGCAGGCTCCGGGCCGCCGGACTGCACCCCATTGTGGTCAAGGGGCAGCTTTGCAGCCGCCTGTACCCGCTCAAGGATCACCGCATCAGTGCGGACGACGATCTTTATATCCCTGACGCGGAGTTTATGGCCTGCCATGAACAGCTTCTGGCGAACGGTCTAATCACCGACACGCCTGCGGACGACTTGCCCACGGCGGACGAGGTGTCCTACACGAAAAAAGACAGCCCGCTTTACATCGAGCTGCACCGCCACCTGTTCGATTCTGCCCAGGATGCCCATGACGAACTGAACCACTTCTTCGCGGACATCGCCCCCGTGGAGGTGGACGGCTTCCTGACCATGCCGCCCCATGAGCACCTGCTGTACCTGATTCTGCACGCCTACAAGCACTTTGTGTACAGCGGCATCGGCCTGCGGCAGTTCTGCGACATCGGCCTCTGGGCGCGGGCGTACCACGATCGGATCGACTGGCAGCGCCTGCATGATCAGTGCGCCGGGGTCCACGCGGCGACCTTCGCCGCTGCGGCCTTCCGGATTGCCCGGACGTATCTGGGCATTGACTTTGACCTGCCCGGGCTGTGGGACGGCGATGTAGACGTGGAGCCGCTGCTGCACGACACCCTTTGCGGCGGCGTGTACGGCTCCAACAGCTACACCCGCCTGCACTCGTCCACCGTGACGCTGAACGCCGTCAAGGCCAGCCGTACCGGCGGGAAAAGCAGTGTCCTGCGCACGGTGTTCCCCAAGCGGGCGTATCTGGAGCGGCGCTATCCGTACCTGAAAAAGCGTCCGTACCTGCTGCCCGTGGCGTGGGTGCAGCGCATTGTCCACTACGCTGGAGAACGGTCCGGCGCGGACAACAGCGCGTCCGGCTCCATCAAGCTGGCAAAAGAGCGCATCGAGCTGATGAAGCGGTATGGAATCATCGATGAGAAGAAATAAGCAGAAGGGCTGTCCGTTTCGGAAAGCCCTTCTGTTGGAATATGGGGGGCTTGGCAGGAAAGAAAACCCCTGAAAATCTCAGGCAAATTCAATCCCTGCCTGAATAGTAAAGAAATTTCCTGCCACGCAAATGAGTTTCATCCTTCCGCGCTTCTGTAAACCGTGAACAGTGTGTGCAGTTCCGAGTGACTTTGTGCGATTCAGTGTGATGCTTCTCGTTTCCGTAAAGTGCAAAGGGTGCTCCTGTGAGCAGTGCATCGGATGGGAGATTTCAAATCGCTGGAATCGGGAATCCTGCATATAGTCCCTGATTTCCCGGTCGAGCCGCTTTCCGGTACGATCATTTTCGTGACCTCACGAAAATGGTCTGATACTCCGATCTCGCCGGTTTCACCTGACATCACAGCCCAGACAAGAAGGCCGGAGGACGCATGTCCTCCGGCCTGTTTCACCCCGTTGCAGCGGGCTCATTTTTCCTCAAAAACCACGCAAATTTACTGTACCATTTCTGTACCAAACGCGTAAAAATCCATATCGAGTTATATAGATTTTTATAATTTTTCGAATCTTTAGAACCGTTGATATATAAGGATTTATGGCGTTTTATCAACTTTTAGAGAGACTTCCGGGTACGGCGATACCTAATTTCACTCAATCGCCCGCGTGACCGGCCGGAATAGAGAAACAGCATAGCGGGGACGCGGCCATTCTGCCGCGTCCCTGCTGCTCTTATCAACACATGCCTGCTGCCCTGGGCCAGATCCAGAACATTTGTTTGAAAAAATCTGTTTACAGATAAAAATAATGGTGCTACAATAGAATACTACGACAGAATACTGCATCCGGGAGGCGCTTATGGGAAAATTCAAGGTGGTATCGGAATACACCCCCAGCGGGGACCAGCCCCAGGCCATCGACACCCTGGCCAGCGGCATCGAAAACGGCCTGCGGGACCAGGTGCTGCTGGGCGTCACCGGCAGCGGCAAGACCTATACCATGGCCAAGGTCATCGAGCGGGTCCAGCGGCCCACCCTGGTGCTGGCCCACAACAAGACCCTGGCGGCCCAGCTGTGCGAGGAGTTCCGGGCCTTCTTCCCGGAAAACGCCGTGGAATACTTCGTGTCCTACTACGACTACTATCAGCCGGAGGCCTATATCCCCCACACGGACACCTTCATCGAAAAGGACGCCGCCATCAACGACGAGATCGAGCGCCTGCGCCACAGCGCCACCGCCGCCCTGTTTGAGCGGCGGGACGTCATCGTGATGTCGTCAGTGTCCTGCATCTACGGGCTGGGGGACCCCATCGACTATGCCAACATGGTGATCTCCCTGCGCCAGGGGAAGGAGTACCCCCGGGACCAGCTGCTGCGCAAGCTGGTGGAGATCCGCTATGAGCGCAACGACATCGCCTTTGACCGGAATATGTTCCGGGTCCGGGGAGACACGGTGGAGATCTATCCGGTGTATGCCAACGGCTACGCCATCCGGGTGGAGTTCTTCGGCGACGAGATCGACCGCATTTCCCAGATCAACCCCGTCACCGGTCAGGCCCAGCGGGTGCTCCAGCATGTGGCCATCTATCCCGCCAGCCACTACGTCACCACCAAGGACAAGATGGAGCGGGCGGCGGCGGAGATCGAACGGGAGCTGGCGGAGCGGAAAAAGTGGTTTGAGGATCATGGCAAGCTCATCGAGGCCCAGCGCATTGACCAGCGCACCCGGTATGACCTGGAGATGATGCGGGAGCTGGGCTACTGCACCGGCATCGAAAACTATTCCCGGGTCATCTCCGGCCGGGCGCCGGGCTCCCCGCCCACCACCCTGCTGGACTATTTCCCGGAGGATTTCCTGCTGTTCGTGGATGAGAGCCATGTGACCCTGCCCCAGGTCCGGGCCATGTACAACGGCGACCGGGCCCGGAAGGAGAGCCTGGTGGAATACGGCTTCCGCCTGCCCTGCGCCTTCGACAACCGGCCCCTGAAATTTCCGGAATTTGAGGAGCGGTATCACCAGGCGGTGTTCGTGTCCGCCACTCCCGGGGACTATGAGCGTGAGCACGCCGACCAGGTGGCCGAGCAGGTGATCCGTCCCACGGGCCTGCTGGACCCCCAGGTGGAGGTGCGCCCCGTGGAAGGCCAGATCGACGACCTGGTGGACGAGATCCGCCTGCGGATCGAGAGAAACGAGCGGACCCTGGTGACCACCCTCACCAAGCGCATGGCCGAGGACCTGACGAACCACATGAAGGGTCTGGGCCTGCGGGTGCGGTATATGCACTCCGACGTGGCCGCCATCCAGCGGATGGAGATCATCCGGGACCTGCGTCTGGGCGAATTTGACGTGCTGGTGGGCATCAACCTGCTGCGGGAGGGCCTGGACCTGCCGGAGGTGAGCCTGGTGGCCATTCTGGACGCCGACAAGGAGGGCTTCCTCCGCAGCGAGACCAGCCTGATCCAGACCATCGGCCGGGCGGCCCGGAATGCCCAGGGTCTGGTGATCCTGTATGCCGACACCATCACCCCCTCCATGCGGGCGGCCATGGACGAGACAGAGCGCCGCCGGGAGAAGCAGGACGCCTATAACAAGGCCCACGGCATCGTTCCCCAGACCATCCGCAAGGACGTGCGCAAGGTGCTGGAGATCTCCAAGGACGCCCAGCAGGAGCAGCAGGCCGGCCGCCGCAAGCTCACCGACGCTGAGCGGGAGGCCACCATCCGCCGTCTGGAGAAGGAAATGAAGGAAGCCAGCAAAATGCTGGAGTTTGAATACGCCGCCCTGCTGCGCGATCAGATCATCGCCCTGCGGGGGGAGAAATGAGGAAGCGCCATGCCCCATGTTCCCACCGTGGATATCCGCCGCCTGGGAGATATCCGCTTCGACACCCAGCTGGAGCGCGCCCTGCGCCCCAGCCCGGATTATGACGTGTCCCAATGGCTGTTTGTGCCCAACCAATACACGGAGTACCGGTATATCCTGGGCACCCGGGGGCAGAAGCCCCTGATCTGCATCGGCATCAACCCCTCCACCGCCCGGCCCGGGGATCTGGACCCCACCCTAAAAAGCGTGGAGCGGGTGGCCAAGGCCAACGGCTTTGACTCATTCATCATGTTCAACGTCTATGCCCAGCGGGCCACGTCGCCGGACGACATGGAGAGGACCTGCAACCCGGAGCTGCACCGGGAGAACATGCGGGCCTTTGCCTATGCCCTGTCCCTGAATCCCCGGCCGGTGGTGTGGGCCGCCTGGGGCACCATCATCGAAAAACGGGACTATCTGTGGCCCTGCCTGGAGGACATGATCGCCCTGGGCCGGGAATACGGCGCCCGGTGGGTCACCTGCGGCAGACGGTCCAAGGCGGGGCACCCCCACCACCCCCTGTATCTGCGGGCAGACGCCCAGGCGGAACCCTTCGACGTGGAGGAATACGTCCGGGCCCAGCAGGCCCGGGCGGCCGCCGCCGTGTCCGGCCGCCCCAGGCGGGTATGAGGAGAGACCATGGGAAAAAGCCGGCTTGACCTCAGCGCCCTGGACCTGAAGCTCCTGGCCATGGCCGCCATGCTGGTGGACCACATGGGCTATCTCCTGTTTCCCACGGCCATGTGGATGCGGTATGTGGGGCGGCTGGCCTTCCCGATTTTCGCCTTCCAGATCGCCGAAGGGTGGTACAGGACCCACGACCGGGAAAAATACACCCTGCGGCTGCTGATCTGCGCCGTGGTGTCGGAGGTGCCCTTTGACCTGGCCTTCAGCGGAACGCCGGTGGACGCCGGGTATCAGAATGTCCTGTGGACGTTCTTCATCGCCGCGGCGGCACTGTGGGCCGCGGATGCCCTGCAGGAGCGGCTGCGCCTTCCCCTGCCCCTGGCGGCGCTGCCGGCCGCAGGGGCGGGCTATCTGCTGGGCGAATGGATGCAGGCGGACTATTTCGGCCCCGGCGTGCTGCTGGTGCTGGCCTTCGCCCTGTGCCGGGGCCGCAGCGGCGGCCGGATCGGGGAGCTGGCGGCCATGGTGATGGTCAACGGCCGGCTGCTGCCCAGCGCGTCCATGACCGTGTGGGGCATGGAGCTGCCCGTGCAGCTGCTGGCTACGGCGGCCCTGCCGCTGATCTGGCTGTACCGGGGCCGGCAGGGGCCCCACAGCCCCGTCCTGCAAGGAATCTGGTATGCATTTTATCCGGCACACCTGCTGCTTCTGTGGTGGCTGGCCCGGAGCATTGGAATATAAGGAGGCACATCATGGCCAAGCATAAGGAAGAAAAAACCAACGTCATGCGGACGCTGGAGCAGAAAAAGATCCCCTATACCCTCCACACCTATGACCCCAACGGCCCCATTGACGGGGTGTCCGTGGCCCAGGCTCTGGGCCAGGACCCGGCCTGCGTGTTCAAGACCCTGGTGACCCGGGGGGCCAGCGGCGGCTATTACGTTTTCGACATCCCGGCAGCGGAGAGCCTGGACCTGAAAAAGGCCGCCAGGGCCGTAGGGGAGAAGTCCGTGGCCATGCTGCCCCAGAAGGAGCTGCTGCCCCTGACGGGCTACGTCCACGGCGGATGCAGCCCTGTGGGCATGAAAAAGCAGTTCCCCACGGTGTTCCATGCCACGGCGGCAGACCTTCCCACCATCATGGTGTCGGCGGGCCGCATCGGCCGCCAGGTCCAGTGCGACCCCAAGGACCTGCTGGCCCTGCTGGGGGCCAAAACGGCGGATATTATCGTGGAATGAGGACAAATCACCATGCAGGATCATATTTTCATCAAAGGCGCCCGGGAAAATAACCTGAAAAACATCGACGTCACCATCCCCCGGGACAAGCTGGTGGTGCTGACGGGGCTGTCCGGGTCCGGGAAATCCTCCCTGGCCTTCGACACCATCTATGCCGAGGGCCAGCGCCGGTATGTGGAGAGTCTGTCCAGCTATGCCCGGATGTTCCTGGGCCAGATGGACAAGCCCGACGTGGACTATATCGACGGCCTGTCTCCGGCCATCTCCATCGACCAAAAGACCACCAGCAAGAACCCCCGGTCCACCGTGGGCACGGTGACGGAGATCTACGACTATCTGCGGCTGCTGTGGGCCCGGGTGGGCACCCCCCACTGCCCCAAGTGCGGCAAGGAGATCCGCCAGCAGACCATCGACCAGATCATTGATCAGATCATGGCCCTGCCGGAGGGCGCCCGCATCCAGGTGCTGGCCCCGGTGGTCCGGGGCCGCAAGGGCGAGCACGCCAAGGTGCTGGACGACGCCCGCCGCTCCGGCTATGTCCGGGTCCGGGCCGACGGGAACCTCTACGACCTGTCCGAGGACATCCCCCTGGAGAAGAACAAGAAGCACAATATCGAGATCGTGGTGGACCGTCTGATCGTCCGCCCCGACGGGGCCCAGCGGCTGACGGACTCCGTGGAGACCGCCTCCCACCTGTCCGGCGGCATCGTCGTGGTGAACCTGGTGCGGGAAGGGCAGGACCTGACCTTTTCCCAGAATTACGCCTGCGACGACTGCGGCATCAGCATCGAGGAGCTGACGCCCCGGATGTTCTCCTTCAACAACCCCTTCGGGGCCTGCCCCACCTGCACGGGCCTGGGGATGCAGCTGAAGGCGGACCCGGCGCTGATCATCCCCGACGACCGGCTGTCTATCTTAGATGGGGCCATCGTGGCCCCGGGGTGGAACTCCATCCGCTCCGACGGCATCAGCCGCATGTATTTCGAGGCCCTGGCCAAGGCCTATCACTTCTCCCTGCAAACCCCGGTGGCCCAGCTGCCGGAGGAGGTGCGGGACGTCATCCTCTACGGCACCAAGGGCCAGAAGCTGGAGCTGCACTATGACCAGCCCCGGGGCCGGGGCACCCTGTACCAGCCCTTTGAGGGCGTCGCCAACAACCTGGAGCGCCGGTATCAGGAAACCCAGTCCGACGCCAGCAAGCGGGAGATCGAGGAGTTCATGACCCAGTGCCCCTGCCCGGCGTGCAAGGGCCGCCGCCTGCGGCCCGAGGCCCTGGCGGTAACGGTAGGGGACCTGTCCATTATGGAAGCCACAGAGCTGCCGGTGGACCGGGAGCTGGCATTTTTCAACACCCTGACCCTGACGGAGACGCAGCAGCTCATTGCGGCCCAGATTCTCAAAGAGATCCGCTCCCGGTTGGGCTTCCTGCAATCCGTGGGCCTGAGCTACCTGACCCTGTCCCGGTCTAGCGGCACCCTCTCCGGCGGCGAGAGCCAGCGCATCCGCCTGGCCACCCAGATCGGCAGCAGCCTCATGGGGGTGCTGTATATCCTGGACGAGCCGTCCATCGGCCTGCACCAGCGGGACAACGACAAGCTGCTGGCCACCCTGAAGCGGCTGCGGGACCTGGGCAACACCCTGATCGTGGTGGAGCATGACGAGGACACCATGCGCGCCGCCGACTACCTCATCGACATCGGTCCCGGGGCCGGGGCCCATGGCGGACAGGTTATGGCCGCCGGCACGCCGGAGGAGGTCATGGCCAACCCCAACAGCCTTACCGGCCAGTATTTAAGCGGCAAAAAGTCCATTCCCGTGCCGGAGACCCGCCGCCCGGGCAACGGAGCATACCTCACCGTCCGGGGCGCGGCGGAAAACAACCTGCGCCATATCGACGTATCCGTCCCCCTGGGGACCTTCACCTGCGTCACCGGCGTGTCCGGCTCCGGCAAGTCCTCCCTGGTCAACGAGATCATCTTCAAGCGTCTGGGGGCGGACCTGAACCGCATGAAGGTCCGGCCTGGCAAGCATGACGCCCTGGAGGGGGAGGAGTATCTGGACAAGGTGGTGGGCATCGACCAGAGCCCCATCGGCCGGACGCCTCGCTCCAATCCCGCCACCTACACGGGCCTGTTCAACGAGATCCGCACCCTGTTCGCCGCCACCCAGGAGGCCAAGGCCCGGGGCTATGGCCCGGGGCGGTTCTCCTTCAACACCAAGGGCGGCCGGTGCGAGGCCTGCTGCGGCGACGGTATGCTGAAAATCGAGATGCACTTCCTGTCCGACGTATATGTCCCCTGCGAGGTGTGTCACGGCAAGCGCTATAACCGGGAGACCCTGGAGGTGCGCTACAAGGGCAAGAGCATCGCCGACGTGCTGGACATGACGGCGGAGGAGGCCCTGGAGTTCTTCGCCCCGGTGCCGAAAATCGCCGAAAAGCTCCGCACCCTGTGCGACGTGGGCCTGGGCTATGTGAAGCTGGGCCAGTCCTCCACCACCCTGTCCGGCGGCGAGGCCCAGCGGGTGAAGCTGGCCACGGAGCTGTCCCGCCGGGCCACGGGCCGCACCTTCTATATTCTGGATGAGCCCACCACCGGCCTGCACTCCGACGACGTGAAGAAGCTGCTGGAGGTTTTGCAGCGGCTGGTAGACGCCGGGAACACGGTGCTGGTCATCGAGCACAACCTGGACGTGATCAAATCCGCCGACTGGATCATCGACCTGGGGCCGGAGGGCGGCTCCGGCGGCGGCACCCTGGTCTGCGCCGGAACGCCGGAGACCGTGGCCGCCTGCCCGGCGTCCTATACCGGCCAGTACCTGAAAAAATATTTGCACTAAACCAAGGGGCTGTCGAAAAACACGTTTCTGTCATTCCGAGGAGCGAAGCGACGTGGGAATCCGTTGATTTGCCGCCTGCGGGCGGCAAACTCTGCGAGACTTTTTCTGAAAAACAGGGGAGAGGGGCGCGCCCCCTCTCCCTTTGTTAATGCGCCTTTACACGTTGCACGTATTTTTAACGCCATATTTACGGCAAAAACACTTGAAAAATGTAAAATTGTTGTACTTTACCAAAAAGATTGTTAAAATTTCGGCGAAACATTAATTGTAAACAGGACCGCACTCCTATACAATAGAAGCAGAGACAGCCCGGCCCCGCGCAGAGGCCCGGCCAGGACAGCGGGAGAGGGGACCCCTCCTCCGGACATATTAAAGGAGAGTGAGTCTGTGTTCAAGAAATTCACCAACGGCTGCGTTCGCGTGGTCAACCGATGGCTGCCGGATGCCTTCCTGTTTGCCATCATCCTGAGCATCATCGTTTTCATCGGCTCCATGTGCGCCACAAAGATGGGCCCGCTGCAGGTGCTCAACGCCTGGGGCGACTCCAAGGGCTTCTGGGGTCTGCTGAGCTTCTCCATGCAGATGGCCCTGGTGCTGGTGTTCGGCTCCGCCATGGCTGCCGCCAAGCCCTGTAAAAAGGCCCTGCGGGCCGCCGCCGGTCTGTGCCACAACAATATGCAGGCCATCGTGGTCACCACCTTCATCTCCACCATCTGCTGCTGGCTGAACTGGGGCTTCGGCCTGATCGCCGGTACGCTGCTGGCCAAGGAAGTGGTGCGCCGGGTCCCCACCGTGGACTATCCCCTGCTGATTGCCTCCGCCTATTCGGGCTTCGTCATCTGGCACGCGGGCCTGTCCGGCTCCATCCCCCTGGACCTGGTGGCCGGTAAGGACTTCGGAGGCGTGCTGTATCAGGCCCCCATCACCGACACTGTGTTTCACCCCATGAACCTGATTATGGTGGGTGTCATTCTGTTTGTCATGCCCCTTGTGAACTACGCCATGCACCCCGACAAGGACCACACCGTCTGCATCGACCCCACTCTGTTGGAGGACGAGGCCGAGCGCACCTATGAGGTCAAGACTCCCGCCGACAAGGTGGAGCACTCCAAGATTCTGTGGGCCATCACCCTGGTGGGCGGCTTTGTGTACATCGTCTATTACTTTGTTCAGAACGGCTTCACCCTGGGCCTGAACATCGTGAACATGATCTTCCTGTTCCTGGGCATCCTGCTCCACGGCGACCTGCGCCGCTATGTGGACGCCATCTCCGACGCCGCCGGCGGCGCCGCCGGTGTGCTGCTGCAGTTCCCCTTCTATGCCGGTATCATGGGCATGATGGTGGCCGCCAATGCCGAGGGCGTGTCCCTGGCGGGCGTGATCTCCGAGTTCTTCGTGAACATCTCCAACAACGTCACCTTCCCCATGCTGTCCTTCCTGGCAGCCGGTGTGGTGAACTTCTTCGTTCCCTCCGGCGGCGGCCAGTGGGCTGTCCAGGGTCCCATCATGATGCCTGCCGGCGCAGCTATGGGCATCGAGAATGGCCGCACCGCCATGGCCATCGCCTGGGGCGACCAGTGGACCAACATGATCCAGCCCTTCTGGGCCCTGCCTGCCCTGGGTATCGCCAAGCTGTCTGCCCGGGACATCATGGGCTACTTGGTCATCGTCACCCTGTTTGTGGGCGTGGTGGCCTGCCTGGGCTTCCTGGCCTGGGCCGCCTGGTTCTGATCTGCTTTCCCGGACATTCCGAAACCCAAGGGGTGAGGGGACCTTCTCCTCGCCCCTTTGACCCGTCAGGCAGCTTGTCAAAAATCCCTTTTGGCAAGCTGCCTGATAATCTTTTACTACGGATTGACGAAATCCGTACATTGTGATATTATAAACACACACGACATGGGGCGGGCCTGGGTCCGCCCTATGCTCCGGGTACGGCTGTACCCCTTATGAATTAGGAAAGAAGGAACGACCATGTATCGCATCGTGACCAAAGAAGCGTTGAAACCCACCGTGATCCTGTATGAGATCGAGGCTCCTATGGTTGCCAGGAAGGCACAGCCCGGCCAGTTCATCATCCTGCGGGTGGATGAAAACGGCGAGCGCATCCCCATCACCATCCATGACTATAACCGCGAAAAGGGCACCGTTACCATCATCGTCCAGACCGTGGGCGCCACCACCGAGAAGCTCAGCCACAAGCAGCAGGGCGAGTATCTCCACGACTTCGTTGGCCCCCTGGGCAAGCCCACCGAAACCGAGGGCAAGAAGAAGGTCTGCGTCGTCGGCGGCGGCGTGGGCTGCGCCATCGCGTATCCCGTTCTGAAGAAGTTCCATGACTGCGGCGCAGAGGTCCACGCTGTGGTGGGCTTCAAGAACAAGGACGTGGTCATTCTCGAGGACAAGTTCAAGGCCGTTTCCTCCGTGCTGAAGGTCTGCACCGACGACGGCTCCTATGGCCAGAAGGGCCTGGTCACCGAGGCCCTGAAGCAGCTGCTGGACGCCGGCAACCAGTATGACGAGATCTTCGCCATCGGCCCCATGGTCATGATGAAGTTCGTCTGTAAGACCACCGCCCCCTATGGCGTGCCCACCACCGTGTCCATGAGCCCCATCATGATCGACGGCACCGGCATGTGCGGCGGCTGCCGCCTGACCGTTGGCGGCGAGACCAAGTTTGCCTGCGTGGACGGCCCCGACTTCGACGGCCAGCAGGTGGACTGGGATCTGGCTGTCAAGCGCAACCAGATGTATCACGATTTCGAGGTGCGCAAGCACGAGGAAGTCTGCAATCTGTTCAAGCAGGAGGTAAAGTAACATGGCTGCCAAGATCAATATGCGTCTGGATAAGAACGAGATGCCCTCTCAGGACCCCAACGTCCGGAATAAGAACTTCCTGGAGGTGGCCCTGGGCTACACCGAGGAGCAGGCTCTGGACGAGGCCGCCCGCTGCCTCCACTGCAAGAATCATCCCTGCGTGGACGGCTGTCCCGTGAACGTCCGCATTCCCGAGTTCATCGCCAGGATCGTGGAGCGGGATTACGAGGGCGCTTATCAGGTCATCCACCAGACCAGCTCCCTGCCCGCCGTGTGCGGCCGCGTCTGCCCCCAGGAGAGCCAATGCGAGATGCACTGCGTCCGGGGCAAGAAGGGCGACCCCGTGGGCATCGGCCGTCTGGAGCGCTTTGTGGCCGACTGGCACAACGCTCACAGCACCGAGGCCCCCGAAAAGCCCCAGCCCAACGGCCACAAGGTGGCGGTGGTGGGTTCCGGCCCTGCGGGCCTGACCTGCGCCGGCGACCTGGCCAAGAAGGGGTATGAGGTCACTGTGTTCGAGGCCCTGCACCTGGCCGGCGGCGTGCTGGTTTACGGCATCCCCGAGTTCCGTCTGCCCAAGAGCATCGTCCAGAAGGAAGTGGACGGCCTGAAGGCCATGGGCGTGAAGGTGGAGACCAACACCGTGGTGGGCCGCACCATCACCATCGACGAGCTGATGGAGGAGAACGGCTTCGAGGCCGTGTTCGTGGGCTCCGGCGCGGGCCTGCCCATGTTCATGCACATCCCCGGCGAGAACCTGAAGGGCGTTTACTCCGCCAACGAGTTCCTGACCCGCATCAACCTGATGAAGGCCTATCGCCCGGATTCCGACACCCCCATCATGGACCTGAAGGGCAAGAAGGTGGCCGTGGTAGGCGGCGGCAACGTGGCTATGGACGCCGCCCGCTGCTCCAAGCGCCTGGGCGCCGACGTGTACGTGGTCTATCGCCGGGGCATGGAGGAGCTGCCTGCCCGTCATGAGGAGGTGGAGCACGCCATCGAGGAGGGCGTGGTGTTCAAGACCCTGAACAACCCCGTTCAGATCAACGGCGATGAGCAGGACTGCGTCAAGAGCATGACCTGCATCGAGATGGAGCTGGGCGAGCCGGACGCTTCCGGCCGCCGCCGCCCCGTGGAGAAGAAGGGCAGCGAGTTTGAGCTTCCCGTGGACGCTGTGATCATGTCCCTGGGTACCACCCCCAACCCCCTCATTAAGTCCACCACCAAGGGCCTGGAGGTCAACAAGAAGGGCGGTATCATCGTCAACGAGGACGGCCTCACCTCCCGCCAGGGCGTGTACGCCGGCGGCGACGCCGTCACCGGTGCGGCCACCGTGATCCTGGCCATGGGCGCCGGCAAGCTGGGCGCCAAGTCCATCGATGAGTACCTGAGCAACAAGTAAATCTACGCCTTACATAACGAGAGCGGCGCTGCACAGCAGCGCCGCCCTTTTTATAGCTTATTTCTTCAGCTCGTCCACCATCTGGTGATAGCCCTTGGCCATAAACGCCAGGTCAGAGGCGATGGCAATATAGGACGCGCCCAGGTCCCGGTATTTCCGGGCGGCCTCCGTGGTGCCCACGAAGATACCGAAGGGCTTTTCGTTTGCGTTGCAGGTATCAATGACCTGCCGCACCACCTGCTGGACCTCCGGATGGGCCGGATCCCCGGGATGTCCCAGAGACTGGCTGATGTCCATAGGGCCGATGAACAGCACGTCAATATCCTCCCGGCGGCACAGCTCCTCCGTGTGGGCGGCGGCGCAGCTTTTCCTTCAGCTCCCAGGCAATCATTTGACGTACTCCTCCCGTTTGGGGGTAAAGATATCGAAGTTCACCAGAACCTCATCGCCCACCACCTCGGCATAGTGCATCAGATTGGGAGGGATCACCAGCATGCCGCCGGGAGTCAGACGGAACACCTGGTCCTCGATGTGGTAGTCGCACACGCCGGCGGCGATGTAAGCGATCTGCTCATAGGGATGCTTGTGGGGCCGGGGCTCATGGTGGGGCTGCAGCTCGTTCATGGCGAAGGTAGCGCCCTCGCCGGTGAAGGCCTTGCGGCGCACGCCGGGGCGCACCTCGGTCCAGGGCAGTTCCGCCCAGTTGGCACAATTGTAAATCATAACAGGCTCCTCCTTGATAAAATGTTCGTCCGGCCGGTCAGCGGGTCTCCAGGCCCAGCAACCAGGCGGGATTGTGATAGGTCATGACCTCCATCTGCTCCTGGGTGAGGCCGCAGGCCCCCTGCAGTATGGATTGGAAAACAACCGCCGTTTCAAGGAAAGCTCTTTGACGGAAAGCTCCACCTGAAATGAAAAGAGCCGCTTACTCCGATTGGGAATAAGCGGCTCGAACTCTATTCAGATGTATACGACCTTCAGCTTTTTTCGCTTTGCGCCGGTCAGCTTCACCAGCAAATCGTCAACGGCATCCGTGTATTTGCCTTGACGGATAAGCGCGTTTTTCAGGTCTATGAGGGATTTGATAACCTCCGACCGTTCCTGCTCGGTCAGATAGATATGATACTTCTGTTCTTTCATTGTCCGGCACCTCCTGACGCTTCCATTATACTCCGGCAGTTGCAAAAACGCAAAGATGCGATTATACTATATATGCGGATAGCAACAAGGCTCCAACCTTGCCGGTTGAAGCCCTGTTGCTGCCTTTGCGAATGCCACTTTTCTGTTCGTTTGAAATTATCGCCTTAGTGGGCTGTGCCATTGTACAGACTCCCTACTTGGCCGGTGTACTTATTGTAAAATTTTTCTTATTTCTGGGAGAGCGGAAGGAAGCCGCTGCCCTGGGTGCGGATCTCCCGCAGATAGTTGTACAGGGTGGCCTGTGAAATGTCCAGCAGCTCGCAGACCTGGGGCACCGAGTCCTTCAGCTGGAACACGCCCTTCTCCTCCAGCTTGCGCAGGATCCGCAGCTTGACCTCTTTGGAGCCCAGGGCCGAGGGCTTGCCCACGGTTTTGATGATGTCGGCGATGACCAGCTTGGAATAGTCGGCGATGGTCAGGTCGGAGCCCATGGCCTCCGGTGATTCGAAGGGCATCACGTTCATCAGCGAGTCCAGCATCTTCTTGGCCTGGTCCAGGGCCGTCAGGTTCACCGTGAAGCACAGCATGGCCTCATACGCCCCGTTTTCGTCAAAGAACATCATGGTGGTGGACTTATGCAGCTCGCCGTTGTTCTTCCGGGTCAGGCGCACCACCGTGCCGTTGTTGGCCCGGGTCTCGTCCTCGAAATATTTGAACACGCTTTCTTCCATTTCCTGCCCCTGCTCCCGGCCGGAGATGTGTCCGTTGGCGATATAGGCGATGCGGTGGTCGCGGTCATGCACCACGGCCTCGCAGGTTTCGCCCAGCGACAGCGAAATGCCCTTGGCGATCTGAATCAGTCTGTTTACCATATCCATGGAGGGGTTCCCTTCTCTTTGAAAAATTCTTACAAGTATTATACCATATCCGGATGAAAATTCCAACATTTCCCCATGTAAAATTTCGCCGCGCAAATGCGCACCCGGCGTGGAGGGCCGGGTGCGCATCTGCATAGTATGGGAAAAATGAGGAAGAAAATGTGCGGTATAAGGAGAGAAAGCGCCGGGGAGTGGAAAGGCGTCTCCCCGGCGCGGGATAAGGTCAGACGCTCTGCAGACCCACCTGATAGGCCTTCAGGTTGGCCTCCAGGAATTTGGCCGGCACCTTCCTGCGGATCAGGGCTGTCCAGTCATACTGCTCCAGGCCCAGCTTCTTCACCAGAGCCCCCAGCAGGATGATGCTGGCCACACGGATGGTGCCCAGCTGCTGGGCCAGCTCCGTGGCCCGGACGGGGCACACATGCTCCACCGTCTGCTGCAGCTGCTCAATGGCATCGTGGGGATAGGAGGCCTTCCCCATTTTCACGGGAATGGGCAGGATCTCGTTGTCGTTGACGATCAGGGTGCCGCCGGCCTTCAGCAGCTTCAGCCAGCGCAGGGCCTCGATCTTCTCAAAGGCCACCACCACGTCGGCCTCGCCGTCGGCGATGATGGGGGCGTACACGGCGTCGCCATACTTGACCATGCAGTTGACGCTGCCGCCCCGCTGGGACAGGCCGTGCTGCTCAGTTTTTTTCACGTCGAAGCCCAGGTCCACCAGGCCCTCAATGAGGATATCAGAGGTCAGAACGGTGCCCTGACCGCCCACGCCCACAATGGCGATGGATCTCGTGTTGGACATATCACTCGCCCTCCTTCTCAATGGCGCTGAAGGGGCAGATCTGCTGGCAGATGGTGCACCCGTTGCAGTCCTCGGTGGAAATGGACACGCCGTTTTCACCCACCGTCAGGGCGGGGCAGGCGGTCTTGTTGATGCACACCTTGCAGCTGCGGCACTTGTCGGCGTTGACGCGGCAGTGCTGGCCCTTGCGGTGGGCGATAACGCTCTTGAGCAGGGCGCAGGGCTGGCGCACGATGACCACAAACAGGTCCTCGGCCTCATAGGCCTCCTTCACCACGGCGGCGGTGGCCTTCAGGTCATAGGGGTCCACGGTGCGCACGTTCTCCGGCTTCACGCCGCAGCCCAGCACCAGGGTCCTGATGTCCACGGCGGTGGTAACGTCCTTCATCAGGGTCACGCCGGTGACGGGGTTGTCCTGGTGGCCGGTCATGCCGGTGGTGCTGTTGTCCAGGATGAAGATGCTGGTCTTGGCGCCGTTATACACGGCGTTGATCAGGCCCGTAATGCCGGAGTGGAAGAAGGTGGAGTCGCCGATAAAGGAGAACACCTTCAGACCCCGCTGGGCAAAGCGCTCCACCCGCTCGAAGCCGTGACCGGCGGTGATGCTGCCGCCCATGTCGATCTGGGTGTGGGTCACGCTGAAGGGAGGGTTGATGTTCAGGGCATAGCAGCCGATGTCGCCGGTGGCCACGATCTTGCCGTTATACTTGCTGATCTCGTGATAGATGCCCCGGTGCGGACAGCCTGCGCAGAAGCTGGCCGGACGCACCGGCGCCTGAACGGGAGCCTCATAGGCGGCGCTGACGCCGGGCAGGCCCAGAGCCCGCCGGATGATGTCGGCGGAATACTCCAGATACAGGGGCAGAACCGCCTTGCCGGTGCACTCGATGCCCAGGCCCCGGACATAGTCCTCGATAAACGGGTCCAGCTCCTCCAGAACATAGAGCTTGTCCACCTGGGCGGCAAACTCACGGATCTTGCGGTCGGGCATGGGATAGGTGAAGCCCAGCTTCAGATAGGAAGTGCCGTCGCCGAACACCTCCCGGGCGTACTGATAGCAGATACCGGCGCAGATCACGCCGATCTTGGTGTCGTGCAGCTCCACGCGGTTCAGGTCCGTCTCGTTGGAGAACTCCTGCAGCCGCACCAGCCGCTCCTCCACGGTCTTGTGCTTGTTCCGGGCCAGGGCGGGGATGTTGGTGTTTTTCATGATGTCCCGCTCATAGTGCTTCACGGGAACCTCCACCCGGTCCTCCAGGGTGACGATGCTGCTGCCGTGGTTTACCCGGACGGTAGTGCGCAGCATGAAGGGGGTGTCGAACTGCTCGGACAGCTCAAAGGCCCGCTTGGTGAAGTCCTTGCACTCCTGGCTGTCGGCAGGCTCCAGCATGGGCATCTTCATGTGGGGGGCGAAATGACGGCTGTCGGGCTCGGTGCCGGAGCTGTTCATGCCGGGGTCGTCGGCGCAGACATACACCAGGCCGCCGGTGGCCCCGATATACACGGAGGGGAACACCGCGTCGGAGGCCACGTTCATGCCGAAGTGCTTCATGGCCGCCATAGCCCGGGTATCCGGCCACCCGCTGCTGCCCCGCTATGGCCGCACCCACACCCTGAACCACAAGCGGGTGGCCCGCACCGTGGCCCAGGAGCTGCAGCCCTTCGCCAACGTGCTGGACCAGGCGGACTACCGCGCCGGGGTCATTGCCCGCTGCCTGGAGCAGGCCGGGCTCAGCGGCCAGGTGGACGCCATCGTCCTCACCGGCGGCGTCATCTATTCCCAGGCCTTCCGGCAGCTGCTGCTCTCCCGCATCTCCTATCTGGGCCGGGTGATCTGCAAGCCCGGCGAGGAGGAGATGGACAGCCTGGCCTATTACCTCAACGCCGTCCTCACCGGCGAGCTCCAGCCCAAGGAATATAACTGATTACATCATTACATATAAGAAAGGAACCTCCCGCTATGGAACAGATCCGCAATTTTGACCAGCTGCTGCAGGCAGCCCTGGCCCACGGCCGCAAGGGCATCGCCGTGGCCGCCCCCTATGACAAGAACACCCTGCTGGCCGTGAAGGACGCCCTGGCCTCCGGCCTGGCCAGCCACCTGATCGTTCTGCAGATCCCCGGCCTGGACCGGCTGCTCATCAGCACCGACGGCGGCCTGAACATCGCCCCCACCCTGACGGAAAAGGCGGATATCCTCCGCAACGCCATCGACGTGGCCCGGGCCCTGGGCATCGAGACCCCCAAGGCCGCCTGCCTGGCCGCCGTGGAAACGGTGAACCCCAAGATGCAGGCCACCGTGGACGCCGCCTGCCTGTGCAAGATGGCGGACCGGGGGGCCTTCCCCGGGGCCGTGGTGGAGGGCCCCCTGGCCATGGACAACATCCTCTCCGCCGAGGCTGCCAGGAAAAAGGGCATCGACTCCCCGGTGCCCGGCCATGCCGACATCATCCTGGCCCCGTCCATCGAGGTGGCCAACACCTTCTCCAAGACCCTGAACTATCTGATGCACTCCTCCAACGCCGGCATCGTTATGGGAGCCGCCGCCCCCATCATCCTGCCCTCCCGGGCCAGCGACCCGGCGTCCAAGTATGCCTCCCTGGCCATGGGCGTGCTGCTGGCCAAGTAAAAAATTCCGCAAAGACCCTCTCACAGACGCAGAGCACCCCCGGGGCATCGCCCCGGGGGTGCTCTGTATTTTTGTCTCGCTTTATCCCGGGCCTGTCCCGGGGGTGTCCCGCCCTGTTCCGGGACCGTCCGCGGAGGTTTTACAGCCGGACGCCGCTGTCCACCACCACGGCCCGGGCATAGGCCAGCTTCAGGTCGTGGCTCAGCTGCATGGGGGGCAGCTGCTGGCGGATGTGCTCCACCGGCACGCCGAACTGCCGGGACATCTCCTGATACCGGCGCTCCACGTCCTCATCCGTGACGCAGATGTGCTCCAGCCGGGCGATCTCCGTCATGGCCAGCTCATACCGGGCGGACTCCAGGGCGTTCTCCCGGGCGTGGGCCCGCAGGTCCTCCTCGGTCATGCCGGCCATCTGCAAATAGTCGGACAGGGAGGCTCCCTGGCTCATCAGGCGGTTTTCCAGCTCCTGCAGAAGGCCCGTCAGCTGGCTTTCCACCATGGAATCCGGGACCCGGACCTCCATGCCGTCCAGCACCTGGCGCACCAGGGCGTCGGCGTAGGCGTCCCGGGCCTGGGCCTCCTTGCGCTGGAGGGCGGCGGACATAATGGCCTGGCGCAGGGCCGCCGCGTCGGAAAAGCCCTGGGCCCGGGCAAATTTGTCGTTCAGCTCCGGCATACTGCGGCGGACGATGCGGTGGGCCTTCACCCGGAACACCGCCGCCTTCCCCGCCAGCTCCGGGGTGTACTGCTGGGGGAAGGTCACATGGATCTCCCGCTCCTCCTCCGGGCGGATCCCCGCCACCTGCTCCTCGAAGCCGTCGATGAACATGCCGCTGCCCAGCAGCAGGGGATAGTTCTCGGCCTTGCCGCCGTCGAAGGGCACGCCGTCCACGGAGCCGTCGAAGTCCAGGGTCACCTCGTCGCCCATGGCGGCCCGGTCCCGCTCCTCCTCCACCAGGTGGGCCTGAAGCCACTCGCTTTCGGCCTTGTCCACATCGTCGTTGGACAGCTCCGCCTGGGGCATGGGGGCGGCCAGGCCCTTGTACTTGCCCAGCTTTACCTCCGGATACAGCTCCGCCAGGGCGGCGAAGGTGAAGCCCTCCGGCCCGATGTCCACGATGCGCAGCTCCGGCGCTCCGGCCACCAGGATCTCCTCCTGGCCGAAGGCCTCCACCAGGGCCCGGGGGAAGGTCTCGTTCACCGCCTCCTGATAGAACACGTCCGGGGCGTAGGCCTGCTCCAGGGCCTGACGGGTGGCCTTGCCGGGGGCGCAGCCGTCCACGGGGTACAGGTCCCGGTTGGCCTGATAGGCGTCGTCCAGGGCCTTCTGCCACTCCGGCTTCTCCACCCGGATGGTCAGCTCCACCCGGTTGTTGTCCTTGGTTTCTTTTTTCAGTATGGTCATGGGATATCCTCCAAATTTATGATCTTGTCCCCTATTATACCGGAAAAGCCCCGCCGCCGCAACCGTTTCCAATTGTAAAAAAACTGTGACATATATCACTTTCCCCTTTTCTTTTTCCGCGCATTATGGTATCATCTATTGCACTATCACTTTCGGAGGAATACCATGGAAACCGTTAAGAAATTCATCAAGGAACACCCGCATATGTGGTGGGGGCTGTATCTGCCGGTGTACCTGACCATGTTTTTCATCATCGAGCATCTCATCACCGACAACTACTGGGCCACCCAGACGGCCATCGACGACTATATTCCCTTCTGCGAGTGGTTCATTTTCCCCTATGACGCCTGGGCCTTCCTGCTGGTGGCCATCGGCCTGTACCTGATCGTCAAGGACGGCGAGGGCTTCCGGCGGTATATGTGGACCATTATGATCACCTTCACCACTGCCACGGTGTTCTGTGCCCTGGTGCCCAACGGCCAGGACCTGCGCCCGGCGGTAATGGAGCACCACAACATCGCCGCCTGGCTGCTGCAGAACACCTATGCCCTGGACACCAACACCAACGTGTTCCCCAGCGTCCATGTGCTGGGGGTCATCGCGGCGGTGTCCGCCGTGTGGCACACGCCGGGCCTGCGGAAGTGGGGCTGGCGCGCGGGGTCCCTGGCCCTGGGCATCGTCATCATCGCCGCCACGCTGTTTGTCAAGCAGCACGCCTTTATTGACGTTCTGGCGGGCCTGTTTGTGGGGGCTTTGGGCGATATCATCGTGTACGTCGTCATCGGAAAGAAAAGAGACCGCCTGATGGCGGAAGGAAAGAGGCTGCGCTATGGAAGCTGTCAAAACGCCGATTCTTGAGGGGATCACCCTGGAGGAGCAGGAGCAGATGCGGGTGTGCTTCGGGGTGCGGGAGGAGCGCTTCCGGGCCGGAGAGACCGTGTATGACTTCGCCGAGGGGCGGAAGTATCTGGGCCTGATCGCCCGGGGCAGCGCCGTGATCCAGCGCATCGACCACCAGGGGGGCCGCACCATTCTGGAGCACCTGGAAAGCGGCGGCGTGTTCGGGGAGATGCTGATGTTCGAGAACGTGGCCGGAGACAGCATCACCGTAATCGCCGAGGAGCCGTGCCGGGTGTGGTTCATGCAGGACGAGCACATGACCCGCCGCTGCGAAAAGGCCTGCGCCCATCACAGCCGCCTGGTGGAGAATATGTTCCACATCATGACCGAAAAGGCCGCCGCCCTGTCCGAGCGGGTGGAGGTCCTCAGCCGCCGCAGCATCCGGGAGAAGCTGCTGTGCTATTTCGGCCTGCTGGCCGGACAGCGGCAGAAGCCCAGCTTCCAGCTGCCCTTCTCCCTCAGCGCCCTGGCGGACTATATCTCCGCTGACCGCAGCGCCATGATGCGGGAGTTGAAGAAGATGAAGGACGAGCACCTGGTGGAGGTGGCCGGGCGGCAGGTGACCCTGTGCGCCCCGGCCCGGTAAGGGGCAGCGCAGCCTGTCGAAAAAAACCAGATATTTTGTAAATTAATGCTTGACATTTCTGGCAGTCATGCTATAATAAACAAGCATTCGATTTGAGGCTGATTTGCGAGTGTGCTGGAATAGGCAGACAGGCAAGCTTGAGGTGCTTGTGTTCGACTGGACGTGTGGGTTCAAGTCCCATCACTCGCACCACTTTCCTCTTTCGTCTGTGGGAAAAGAACTTCGGATATGCGCGAGTGGTGGAATTGGCAGACTCGCTAGATTCAGGTTCTAGTGCTCATTACGGGCGTGCGGGTTCAAGTCCCGCCTCGCGCACCAAATCGGACACCAATTTTGATACGATGGGTATCAGGTTGGTGTCCGTTTTTTTTGCGCCATGGGGCGGCCGGTTTTGCATGAGTCGGCACAGCGTGTTTTCGCATGCTGTGCGTTGGCGCAGCGCACGGGATCCCTGATTCCATTTTTCTAATCAAGAATCACGTGTTAGAAAAGTGTTAGAAACCCGCCGGGTAAGGTCCCTGCGAAAGCAAAAAAGAAGTCCCGAAACCTTACGGTTTCAGGACTTCTTCGTGGTCCGAGTGTTGAGATTCGAACTCAAGGCCTCTTGAACCCCATTCAAGCGCGATACCAAACTTCGCCACACCCGGATAGCTGGCTGAGTCACTCATGTCAGCTTGATTAATATACCACATTCATCCGGGGATTGCAAGCATTTTTTTGAAATTTTTTGGATTTTTTTCTGGCGGGGCTTCAATACCCGTACCGCATGCGCTTGGCCAGTAGGAAAATCGCCGTGGTGATCACGGCCATGACCTCCGCCGCCACGATGGAAAGCCAGATGCCGTCCAGCTTCCACAGAAGCGGGAAGGTCAGCACCGCTCCCACCTGGAACACCAGCGTCCGCAGAAAGGCGATGCTGGCGGAGGTCAGCCCGTCGTTCAGGGCCGTGAAGAAGGACGAGCCATAGATGGCGAAGCCCGAGAACAGGAACGAGAAGGAGAAGATGCCGAAGGCGTGGGACGTCATCTCGAACAGGCCCGGGTCATAGCCCACATAGAGCCGGGACAGGGGAGCGGCCAGCACCTGGCCCGCCGCGAACATGCACACGGCGCACGCGGCCAGCAGGCCCAGGCTGCGCCGCAGCAGGCCCCGCAGCTCCCGGCGATTCTCCGCCCCCAGGTGATAGGACTCAATGGGGGCCACGCCCACGGAATAGCCCACGAAAATGGCCTGGAACACCATGCTCACATACATCAGCACGCCGTAGGCTGAGATGCCGTCCTCCCCGGCGTACTTCATCAGCTGGACGTTATACAGCATGCTCACCAGGGACATGGACACGTTGCTCATAAACTCCGAGGAGCCGTTGGAGCAGGTCTTTCCCAGGGCACGCAGGTCCAGGCGGCACTTTCCCAGCCGCAGCAGGCTGCTGTTGGGGCGGGCGAAGTAGATCAGCGGCGCCACGCCGCCGATGCACTGGCTGATGGCCGTGGCCGCCGCCGCACCTGCCGCGCCCCAGGAGAACACCCCCACAAACAGGGCGTCCAGCACCATGTTGGCAACCCCCGCCGCCACAGTGACGAACAGGCCCAGCCGGGGCTTTTCCGCCGTGGCAAACAGGCACTGGAACTCATATTGCAGCACATAGAAGGGCAGGGCGATGAGGTTGATGCGGCCATAGATCAGGGCCTGCTCCAGCAGCTCCCCCTCGGCTCCCATCAGCACCGCCGCCGGGCGCAGGATCAGAAAGCCCAGGGCCGCCAGCACCACGCCGCAGGCCGCCGAGGCGTACACGATCAGGGAAAAGATGTTGTTGGCCCGCTGGCGGTCCCCCTGGCCCATGGTCTTGGCGATCAGGGCGCCGCCGCCGGTGCCGAACATGAAGCCCACGCTTCCCAGGATCAGCAGCAGCGGGATGATGAGATTCACCGCCGCAAAGGGGGTCTTGCCTGCGTAATTGGACACAAAGAAGCCGTCCACCACGCCGTAAATGGCGGTGAAGATTATCATGGTGATGGACGGCAGGGTAAAGCAGATCAGCTTGCGGCAGGTGAAATGATCCGAAAGCTGGATGGGTGTTTTGCTCATGATTCCTCCTTGATCTCCCGGGCCTTCTGGGCCAGGGCCTCCTGAAAGCGCCGGGTCAGCGCCAGATATTGCTCCACGTCCTCCTGGGGCCAGGCGGCGAACACCTGGTTTTCCGCCTGGATCACCCGCCGGGCGGTCCGCTGGACCAGGGCCTCCCCCTCCGGCGTCAGGCACACGTCCTTGCCCCGGCCCGCGGACTCCAGATAGATCAGCCCGTCCCCCTCCATCCGCCGCAGGGCGGAGTTGACGGTCTGCTTGGTCATGCCGCTCCAATAGCAGATGTCCCGCAGGCGGCACCGGCCCCCGGCGTCGCATAGGGTGTACAGCACCCCCATGACGCTGTCCGAAAGGCCCCAGTGCTGGGCCATTTCATGATAAACCGCGTCGGTCTCCTGCAAAAGATGGTTAAACCGGCGCATATCCCGGGATGTGTATGCCATGGGGCCGCCCTCCTTGGTCCGAAATCGTACCCGGATACTATAGTACGATTTCGGACGATTGTCAAGCAAAAACAGACCGCCGGTCCCGGGAAAGAGGGGACCGGCGGTCTGTTTTGTGGTAAAAGGAGAGAGAATAACAATGATAACAGCTTTTGGATTACGGGCTTATCTTACCGTCCCGGCGGAGAAAAGTCAATAGCTCCCCACCATCGTTTACAGAACGTTCACAGGAAACCGGCGCTCTGCTTATTGACGGCGGGGCGCAATGGTGGTAATATTTAGCCTGCTAACATTTAGGGTGCTAAATATTAAAATCTCAGGAAAGGAGCAGACTATTATGAGCTGCATGAAAAAGCCCGAGCTGATCGGCCCCCTGCTGGGGTACTGCAACCACCGGGCCTATCAGCGGATGGAGCAGAAGCTGCGGCGCTATGGGGTCACGCCCATCCAGTGCCGGTCGCTGACGTATCTGCACCGGCAGCCGGGCCCCGTGACCCAGAAACAGCTGCAGCAGCATCTGGCCGTGAAGCCCTCCACCGTCAACGGCATCGTGGACCGGCTGGTGGAAAAGGGGATGCTGACCCGGTCCCCGGGGGAAAAGGACGGCCGGTGCCGCATCCTGCGGCTGACGGAGGCCGGACAGCAGTTTTATGACGACTTCGAGTCCATCACCCGGCAGATCGAGGACCTGATCCACCGGGGCATGGACCCCCAGGAGACGGAGACCCTGCACCGGCTTCTGCTGCGGGCGGCGGACAATCTGACATCGGAGGAGGACAACGCATGATTCGGAAATTAGCCCCCTATACCAAGGGGTATCGCGTCTGGATATTCCTGGGCGTGCTGTGTTCGGCAGGCGAGGCCGTGCTGGAGCTGCTGCTGCCCAAGGCCATGAGCCAGATCGTGGACGTGGGCATCGCCAACGGCGACAAGGCGTATATTCTGGCCACGGGCCTGAAAATGATCCTGATGGCCCTGGCGTCCCTGGTGATGGGCGTGGGGGCGGCGGCTCTGGCGGCCAAGGCCGGCATGGGCTTCGGCGCCAACGTCCGGGCCGCGGAATATGCCCAGGTGCAGAGGTTCTCCTTTGCCAACATCGAGCGGTTTTCCACCGCGTCCCTGATCACCCGGCTGACAAACGACGTCTCGTCGGTGCAGATGACCCTGATGATGGGCATGCGGATGCTGGTCCGGGCTCCGGTGATGCTGATCACCGCCCTGGTCATGGCCCTGACCATCAGCCTCCAGCTGAGCCAGGTGTTCCTGGTGGTGCTTCCCCTGCTTCTGCTTCTGGTGGCCATCGTCATCCGCTATGTGGGGCCGTTTTTCACCGCCCTGCAAAGGTCCACCGACGACCTGAACCTGGTGGTCCAGGAGAACCTCAACGCCATCCGGGTGGTGAAGTCCTTCGTCCGGGAGGACCGGGAGCAGGAGAAGTTCACCCAGCGCAGCGAGACCCTGCGGCAGACGGCGGAGCGGGCCTTCAGCTTCGTGGTGCTGTTTGTCCCCCTGGTGACCCTGATCATGGGCGGCACCATCATGGCCATCATGTGGCTGGGCGGCCACTATGTGGTGGGCGGCTCCATGCTTTCCGGCGACCTGATTGCCTTCTTCACCTACGCCTCCGAAATCCTCATGTCCCTGATGATGGTGGCCATGGTGATGATGGTGCTGACCCGGTCCATCGCCTGCGGCAAGCGCATTGTGGAGGTGCTGGAGGAGCAGCCCGAGATCACCGACTCCGCCGCCGACCCGGCCCTGACCGTTGAAAGCGGCGAAGTGGACTTTGACCACGTTTATTTCAAGTACCACAAGGACAGCGGAGCCTGGAACCTGGAGGATGTCTGCCTGCATATCGACAGCGGCATGACCGTGGGCATCCTGGGCGGCACCGGCAGCGCCAAGAGTACCCTGGTGAGCCTGATCCCCCGGCTGTATGAGGCCACGGAGGGCGCCGTGTCCGTGGGCGGACACGACGTCCGGGAATACACCATGGAGGCCCTGCGCCAGGGCTGCGCCATGGTGCTGCAAAAGAACACCCTGTTCTCCGGCACCATCCGGGAAAACCTCCGCTGGGGCCGGGAGGACGCCACGGACCAGGAGATGGAGGAGGCCTGCCGCATGGCCTGCGCCGACGAGTTTATCTCCCGGATGCCCGACGGCTACGATACCCACATTGAGCAGGGCGGCGCCAACGTGTCCGGCGGCCAGAAGCAGCGCCTGTGCATTGCCCGGGCCATTCTCCGGCGGCCCCGGGTGCTGATTCTGGACGACTCCACCTCCGCCGTGGACACCGCCACCGACGCAAAGATCCGGTCCGCCCTGCGCCAGGCTCTGCCCGGGGCCACCAAGCTCATCATCGCCCAGCGCATTTCCTCCGTCATGGACGCGGACCTGATCGTGGTGCTGGACGACGGCAAAATTTCCGGCGCAGGCACCCATGACCAGCTGATGGCCTCCAACCACATCTATCAGGAGGTTTACAAATCCCAGCAGGAAGGAGCGACCATTGATGGCTGAAAACAAGAATCAAGCGCGGCCCGGCGGTCCGGGTCACGGTCCCGGCCGGGGCCACGGCTATCAGCGGCCCCAGAATCTCCGGGGCACGGTGGGGAAGCTCCTGGCCTATATCGGCCGCTATAAGGCGGCGCTGATCGTGGTGGCGGTGTGCCTGGTGCTCAGCTCCGTGGGCTCCGTGGCCAGCAGCTACTTCCTCAAGCCCACCCTGAACCACATTGTGGCCGGGGACTTCAAGGGCCTGTTCTGGATGCTGGTGGCCATGGGCGGCGTGTTCCTGGCCTCCGCCGGGTGCTCCTATGCCTATTCCCGCCTGATGGTCCGCATCTCCCAGCGGACCGTGGCCACCCTGCGGCAGGATCTGTTCAACAGGCTCCAGGCCCTGCCCCTGCGGTATTTCGACACCCACCAGTCCGGCGACCTGATGAGCCGCTTCACCAACGATATGGACACCGTGTCCGACATGATCGGCAACAGCTTCGCCAGCGTGGTGTCCAACCTGCTGACCTTCGTGTGCACCGTGTTCATGCTGGTTTACCTGAACTGGGCGCTGACGCTGATCACCTTCGTGTTCCTGGGGCTGATGCTCCTGGTGGTGAAGGGCGTGGGCGGCCGCAGCCGCGTCAGCTTCCAGCAGCAGCAGGCGGCCCTGGGCAGCCTCAATGGCTACATTGAGGAGATGATCGAGGGCCAGAAGGTCATCAAGGTCTTTCACCACGAGCAGAAGACCATGGACGAGTTCTCCGCCCGCAACAGCGCCTATCGGGACGCCGCCGCCATGGCCCAGACCTACGCCGGGGCCATGATGCCCGCCATGGGCAACCTCTCCCGCATCAACTACGCCGTCACCTGCTGCGTGGGCGGCCTGCTGTCCATCTCCGGTGTGTTCGATATCGGCTCTCTGGGCGCGTATCTGCTGTATGTCAAGCAGGTGTCCCAGCCGGTGGGCCAGATCAGCCAGCAGGTGAACACCCTTCTGGCCGCCGTAGCCGGCGCGGAGCGCATTTTTGCCGTGATGAACGCCGACCCCGAGACGGATGAGGGCCGCACCACCCTGGTGCGGGTGCTGAAGGACGGCGATTCCCTGACGGAGACGGACCGCCGCACCGGCCACTGGGCCTGGAAGAAGCCCGACGGCTCCCTGACGGAGCTGCGGGGCGACGTGCGGTTTGAGCACGTGGACTTCGGCTATGACCCGGAGAAAACCGTGCTCCACGATGTGTCCCTGTTCGCAGAGCCGGGGCAGAAGATCGCCTTTGTGGGCTCCACCGGCGCGGGAAAGACCACCATCACCAATCTCATCAACCGGTTTTACGACATTCAGTCCGGCGTCATCACCTATGACGGCATCGACGTCCGGGATATCCGGAAGGACTCCCTGCGCCGGTCCCTGGGCATCGTCCTGCAGGACACCCATCTGTTCACCGGAACCGTGGCCGACAACATCCGCTACGGCAAGCTGGACGCCACCGATGAGGAGGTCCGCGCCGCGGCCAGGCTGGCCAACGCCGACACCTTTATCCGCCACCTGCCCCAGGGGTACGACACCGTCATCACCGGCGACGGCGGCAGCCTCAGCCAGGGGGAGCGCCAGCTGCTGGCCATTGCCCGGGCCGCCGTGTCCGATCCCCCGGTGCTGATCCTGGATGAAGCCACCTCCTCCATCGACACCCGCACGGAGAAGCTCATCGAAAAGGGCATGGACTCCCTGATGGCCGGGCGCACGGTGTTCGTCATCGCCCACCGGCTCTCCACCGTCCGCAATGCCCAGGCCATTCTGGTGCTGGAGCAGGGCCGGATCATCGAGCGGGGCGACCACGCCGCCCTGATGGCCCAGAAGGGCAAGTATTACCAGCTGTGCACCGGCCAGGAGGAGCTTTCCTGACCGGAAGGCAGCAAATACGGGCAAAAACGCCGGTATCGTGCGATACCGGCGCTTTTGCTATAGGGGGGGAAGGGGGAAATCAGCGAAGTCAGGCGGACCGCCTGGCGGTCCTGCTTCGATTCAGGAGTCTCGGAGGTGACTCTGAATATAAATTCATTATACACATACAATACTGAAAAATCAACCCGAATTTTGAAAAATTTGCAAAAATTTTGTATGTCACCGCAGCACGGCGCACAGCAGCGTCAGATATCGGGGCAGCCGGTCCCGCCGGGGCCACAGCAGCTCCCAGCCCAGCTCCCCCCGGGCGGCGGCGCCCACGTCGCAGCCCAGGGACTCCAGGCTGTACCCCACCGCCTGCGGATGGCGGCAGGGCCGCCCCATGGGCCGGGTGCATTCCTCACACAGGGTGCACCCTCCGGTGGTCAGCACCGCCGCTCCGGGATACAGTGCCCGCAGATGCTCGTCCATCCGCCGGGCGTGGGCGGCGGTCAGCTCCCGGGTATATTCCGCCAGCTCCTCCGGGTCAAACCGCCGCTCCAGCATGGCCGGGGTGAAGTGGAACTGCATCCCCCGCAGCAGCACTGTGTCAAACCCCGCCCAGTATTCCGCCGCCGGAACGTCATAGGGCGGGCAGGTCCAGTACCGTCCATAGTCCGGGCAGGGGCGGCACCCGGCGGCGGGGTCCTTCAGGTCCACATACCGCCTGACGAATTCCTCTGCCGGCACCTTCGCCCCGGCCTGTACAATGGTATAGCCGCTTCCGTTCATCCGTTTCCCTCTCCGATCTCATAGCCGCTGAAATCGTACAGCGGTCCCACCCGGGTCTCGCCGTTCCTGACGGACAGCAGCAGCATCTCGCACCCGTCGGAGAGCCCCGCCTCATCCACGCCATAGAGCAGGGTATGGAACTCCTCCGCAAAGACCCGGACGCTCTCTGCCGCCGCGCCGTGGGCCAGATGCCGGGACCGCACCAGCCGCTCTCTGCCGCCGGTCAGGCTCAGCAGCTCATAGAGCTGCTCCTCCGCCGTCCGGCCATAGCGCAGAAGCTCCCACTGCCCGCCGTTCCGGTGCAGGAACAGGGCCTCATCCCCGTTCTGTCCCACCGGGCCGGAGGACCACACCTCCGTGCCGTCATACCGCAGCACCCGGAGTCCTCCGTTCTCTGCCGTAAGGCGCTCCGCCAGTCCGTCGCCGTCCATGTCCACATAGGTTATCGCCGCCGTTCCGTCGGGCCGGGACACCCCCAGCCCCAGCAGCACAGCATACCCCGGATGGTGCGCCAGGTCCTCCGACACGGAAAAGGCTCGGGCCTTCAGCTCGTCATACCAGGTCTGCGCGTCATACCCGTCATCGCCGGGATCCTCGCCCATGTCCACCAGAATATCCCGGCACACCGCCATCATGGCCGCCTGCATCCCATACCCGCCGTTATACCGGCACTCCAGCATGGTGAAGCAGTACCGCAGGGTGTCCGTCCCGCCGTCCAGCAGCCGCCGGTAATCCGGCAGCTGCCGCATAGCGGCCTCCACGGCCCCGGAAAAGCTGATCGCCGCCACGCTGTCGTCTCCGCTGACGCTGAGCAGCAGACGATCCAGCTCCAGCACCCGCTCCGGCTCCAGCGGCACCGGCCGCAGCCGCAGCATCTCGAAAATTTCCCCGTCAGTCTGGTGATATTGCAGCAAATACAGCTGATCGTCCAGCCGCAGCAGCTGACGGCCGTCCTCCAGCTGGAACAGCCACCGCTCCTGGTACCCGCTGATGTCCGGGCCAAGTCCCTCCGGGAACCGGCTGTCCCACTCCTCCAGGCTGACGCTCTGACCGCCCTGGATGGGATACTGACTGTACTTCTCCGGGTCTAGGGCGCCGGTCAGCTGCCCGCTGGCGTTCTCCTGATATCGGGCCCAGTATTTCACGGCTTCATCCCGGAATTGCAGCAGCTCCGCCGACAGGGGAGACGGGCTGGGCATCTCCGGCGTCTGATACACGCACTCCGCCGTCAGATACGTCCCGTCCTCCGGGAATGCCAGTCCCCGCCCGACGATGCTCAGTCTCGTGGAGCCGCTTTCCGTGGGCCGCAGGGCGATCTGCCCGTCCCGGGCGTATACCAGCCAGCGCTCCTGGCCGCCCCACCGGGCCCTGGCGCACCAGATGCGGCCCACGGAGCCGGAAGCGTCCCCCTCCGTCCGCATCAGGTCCACATATGCCATGCCGCCCTGCCACGCCGCCGGGGTCCAGGAAAAGTCATCTCCCTGTATCACATCCGGCCCGTCGGCGCTCTCCTTTGTCATCATCCGGTACACTCCGGGCAGCCCCATCCGCAGGGCCAGCTCCGTCCCTGCCGGGACCACCTGCACGCCCCGGGTATACTCCAGGATGGTCTGCAGCAGCTCCTCGCTGTTCACGCCGTAAAGCTTCCCCCGGTACAGCAGCATCAGCGGATACCCGCTGTCGCCGCCGTACAGAAGCTCCCGCTTTCCGGCAGTCCGTCCCATTTGCAGGCGGAAGGGCTCCCTCCCCCGGTCAAAGATATTGTATGCGTAGTTCTCCAGCAGAGGGAAGTCTTCCTCCGTCAGCCCGTTGAGCTGCTCCGCCAGCCGGGAGGTCAGCCCCGACATTCCGGCCGGTGTCCGGGCAGAGTTCCCCTCACACAGATACGTCACGTTCAGCCCCCCAGCCGTCACCCGGCTGGCCCACCCATAGGGGGTCCGGTCCCTGGGGTTGGTCAGCAGGCAGACCGCCGCCGCAGCGCACACCACCACAGCAGCCGCCGTCACCCACACGGCAGGCTTTTTATACCGCAGTGCCCGGCGGATGCGCCCCTTGACGCAGATCTCGCCGAAGGCCACCGGACACGCCGTCACCGCCCGCCGGGGACCGGCGCAATTCAGAAGCGCCTGGGAATACGCCCGCTTGTCCGGCTCCTCCAGGTCCCGCAGCACCGCCTCGTCACAGGCGTATTCCATATCCCGGCACAGCAGGATATACGCCGCCCACAGCAGGGGGTTGAACCAGTACACCGCCAGCAGCAGAAACGCCAGGGGCTTCACCCAGTGGTCCCGGTGCCGGATGTGGGTCCGCTCATGGGCCAGCACATAGTCCCGGCTTCCCCGGTCCAGGCCGAAGGGCAGGTAGATGCGGGGCCGGATAAACCCCAGCACAAAGGGAGACGGGGCCTGTTCGCTCTCCCACACGCCGTCCTCCAGCCGCACCGCCGTCCGCAGCCGCACCCGCAGCCGCACATAGCTGCCTGCCAGATACAGCGCCATGGCCGCCATGCCCACAAGCCACACCACCGCGGCGATGTGGCCCAGGCTCTGCCCCGTCCGGGCCGCCGTCTCCGCTGCCGCCGCACCGGCGGGACTGCCGACGGCGGGAAGCCCGCCGGATGCCGCTGTTCCCGCCGCCGTCAGCACGTCTCCGGAGATAGGCTCCGTGGTGGGCACCAGACTGACGCCGGCCCGGGGCAGCAGGTCCCCCGGCCACAGCAGCCGCACCGCCACAATGGCCCACAGGCCATAGTGCGCCGCCCGGGGCGCTTTTTTCAGCACCACCCGCAGCACCATCACCAGCAGCACCAGCCACCCGGCGGTAACCGCCCGGTTCAGAATGGTCAGAAAAAGCTGTTCCATGGTCAGTTCTCCTTTCCGCTGTCGTCAATAAGCTGCTGCAGCTGCCGGACCTCCTTTTCTGAAAGCCGCCGCCCCCGGGCAAAGGCCGCCACAAAGGCGGGCAGGGAGCCCTCAAAGGTCTTGTCCACCAGCTGGTCGATCTGGCTCTGCTGCACCTGCTCCTTCGTGACCAGACTGGTCACCACGGCGTTTTCATTTTTCACCACGCCCCGCTGGCTCAGCCGCCGGATCACGGTATAGGTGGTGGCCTTGGACCAGCCCAGCTGCTCCTGGCACAGATGCACCAGCCGGGTGCTGTTCACCGGCTCGTGCTCCCATAGGATCAGGCAGAACCGGTATTCGCTCTCGAATATCTGGGGTACGCTCATGCACTTCGCCTCCCTTCCGGTTGAACGCGTTCAACTTCTAACACGAGTTTAACAGATTCAACCTCTCCTGTCAAGGCTTTCTGCAAAAATACAGCGCCGCCCTACAGAAAAAACAGGGACGCCCGAGGGCGTCCCTGTTCCGGACTCGATATGGGTAAGCTTTCCTTGGGAAAACTTACATAGCGGCGATGATCTCCACGATCTCCTGGCCAATGCGCTTCTGAGCCTCCACGGTGGCGGCGCCGATGTGGGGGGTGCAGGACACCATGGGGTGACTATACAGAGCCACATTGCTGGCGGGCTCGTCGGCGTACACGTCCAGACCGGCGGCGCGGACCTTGCCGGACTCCAGAGCGGCCAGCAGGGCAGCCTCGTCCACGTTGGTGCCGCGGGAGGTGTTGATGACCACCACGCCATCCTTCATCTTGGCGATGTTCTCGGCGGAGATCAGAGCGCCGCCGTCCACAGCGGGAGCGTGGACAGAGATGAAGTCGGACTGGGCCAGCAGCTCATCCATCTCCACATAGGGGATGCCCAGCTGCTCGGAGATCACGGGCACCTGATAGATATCAAAGGCGATGACCTTCATGCCGATGGCCTTGGCCATCACGCCCAGGTGCTGGCCGATGCGGCCGAAGCCCACGATGCCCAGGGTCTTGCCCTGCAGCTCGATGCCCTTGCCATAGGCCTTCTTCTCCCACTTGCCCTCGCGCATGGTGTGACCGGCGATGGACAGATACCGGGCGCAGGCAAACATATGACCCATGGCCAGCTCGGCCACGGACTGGGAGGAAGCGCGGGGGGTGTTCTTCACGGTGATGCCGTTCTCCTCGGCATACTTCACGTCGATGTTGTCCACACCCACGCCGCCGCGGATGATCATCTTCAGCTTGCCGCCCTTGGCAGCGTCAATGTGCTCCTTGCGGACCTTGGTCTTGGAGCGGACCACAGCCACGTCGAAATCCCGCAGAGCAGCGCCCAGCTGATCGGGCTCATAGAACTGCTCCACCACCTCGTGGCCCTGCTCCCGCAGCTGCGCCATAGCGGTCTTGTCCATACCGTCAGTAACCAGAATACGCATCGTAATAATCTCCTTCCATAATACAGCTTGTTGTCGAATTTCGGGGGACAGGGGAGAACCCTGTCCCCCGGCTGGTGCAGATTTTGCGTCTTTTACTTGTGCTCGGCCTCGAACTTGGTCAAAAAGTCCACCAGGGCCTGTGCGCCTTCGATGGGCATGGCGTTGTACACGGAGGCCCGCAGACCGCCCACGGACTTGTGGCCCTTCAGGTTGTCGAACCCGGCCTCCTTGGAGGCGGCCACCACGGCGGCGTCCAGCTCCTTGTCGCCGGTGACGAAGGGGATGTTCATCAGGCTGCGGTCCTGGGGCACCACGGCGCCCTTGAACAGCTTGGAGGAATCCAGGAAGTCATAGATGACCTGGGCCTTGGCGATGTTGCGCTTCTCCATCTCCTCCAGGCCGCCGATGCTCAGCAGATACTTGAACACCTTGCCGCAGCAGTAGATGGCCCAGCAGTTGGGGGTGTTGTACATGCTGTCGTTGTCGGCATGGGTCTTATACTTCATATAGATGGGGGTCTTGGGATCCAGGTCGTCCCGGATCAGGTCCTCCCGGATGATGACCACGGCCATACCGGCGGGGCCCACGTTCTTCTGCACACCGGCCCAGATCAGGCCGTAATCGGCCACGTTGCAGGGACGGGACAGGAACATGGAGGACTGGTCGGACACCAGAATGTGGCCCTTGGTGTTGGGGAGCTTATTCCAGGTGGTGCCGTTGATGGTCTCGTTCTCGCAGATGTAGACATAGTCGGCATCCTCGGGGATGTCCAGATCGGAGCAGTCGGGGATATAGGAGAAGTTCTTGTCGGCGGAGGAGGCAACCACCTGCACCTCGCCATACTTCTTGGCCTCGGCAATGGCCTTCTTGGACCACGCGCCAGTCTCCACATAGCAGGCCTTGCCGTTCTTCATCAGGTTCATGGCCACCATGGCAAACTGCAGGGTGCCGCCGCCCTGGATGAACAGGACCTTGTAGTTATCGGGGATGTTCATCAGCTTGCGCAGGTCGGCCTGGGCCTCGTCGGCGATCTGCTGGAACACCTTGGAGCGGTGGCTCATTTCCATGACGCACATGCCGCTGCCCCGATAGTTCATCATCTCGTCGCGGATCTCCTCCAGAACAGGCTCCGGCATCATGGCAGGACCTGCGGAGAAATTGAAAGTACGACCGTATTTCATCTTGCTTTTCCTCCTGATTGTTGTAATAGGGTGTTTTGCGGTTTGTTCCTTTTGCTTCTATCTCATAGTATACGGCAAATGTTCTCCGGAATCAACAGGGAAAATCACAAAAAATCAGCGCACCTGAAAATTTTTCAGGTGCGCTGACAGATTTTTCCCCGGGAATTGACAGACGCCCCCGAACATGTTACCATCAAGCAAGTGTTAAGAGAAAGGTCGTGTCACAGGTGCGGCGTCTGCGGGATGAATTGGCCCATATGGGGCTTTATGTACAAACCTTATTCAAATGGGTGCTGCTGGGGGGCGTTATCGGCGCGGTGGGCGGCGTGGTGGGCTCCCTGTTTCATATCGGCGTCAATTACGCCACGGCCATCCGGGGGGCCCACCCCTGGATCCTGTACCTGCTGCCGGTGGGGGGCCTTGCCATCGTGGGGCTGTATAAGCTCTGCCGTCTGGAGGGCAAGGGCACCAACGCCATCATCGAGTCGGTGCATTTCGGCGAAAGCGTGCCCATTCTCCTGGTGCCGGTGATCTTTGTGTCCACGGTGATCACCCACCTGTGCGGCGGCAGCGCCGGCCGGGAGGGCGCGGCCCTGCAGATCGGCGGCGGCCTGGGCTACGAGGCCGGGAAGCTGCTGCACCTGGGGGAGAAGGACCTGCCCCTTGCCACCCTGTGCGGCATGAGCGGGGTGTTCTCCGCCCTGTTCGGCACGCCCCTGACCGCCACGGTGTTTGCCCTGGAGGTCATCAGCGTGGGCGTGCTGTATTACGCGGGCCTGGTGCCCTGCATCACCGCCGCCATGGCGGCCTTCGGCGTGTCCACCCTGATGGGGGTGGAGCCCACCCGGTTCGCGGTGGCCATGCCCCCTGTGACGCTGGAGACCATGGCGCCGGTGGTGGCCCTGGCCATTCTGTGCGCCGTGGTCAGCATCCTGTTCTGCAAGGGGCTTCACTGGACGGAGCGCCTGCTGGACCGGGGCTTCAGAAGCCCCTGGGTCCGGGTGCTGGCAGGCTCCGTTCTGCTGATCGGCATGAGCCTTCTGACAAACGGCGACTACAACGGCGCGGGCATGGACGTGATCGCCCGGGCCCTGGCGGGGGAGGCCGATGGCTGGGCGTGGCTGCTGAAGATCCTGTTCACCGCCGTCACCATCGGCTGCGGCTTCAAGGGCGGCGAGGTGGTGCCGTCGTTCTTCGTGGGGGCTGCCTTCGGCTGCTTCATGGGGGGCCTGCTGGGTCTGCCCGCCGGGTTCGGCGGGGCCATCGGCCTGGTGGCGGTGTTCTGCGGGGCGGTGAACTGCCCGGTGGCTTCGGTGCTGCTCAGCGTGGAGCTGTTCGGCTCCGCCGGGGCGCCGTATTTTGCCGTGGCCTGCGCCCTGAGCTATCTCCTCTCCGGCTACTGCGGCCTGTACAGCAGCCAGACCATCCTCTATTCCAAGCTCCGTGCGGAGTTCATCAACGTCCGCACCCACGAGTGACAAAAATGTAAGCTCAGACCGGGGAAATGTAAGCCCATTCGATGGCGGCGCATTTCCCCGGCCTGCTATAATAGGCCCTGTCAATAAGGAGGCATCAATATGCAGATTCTGAATGTAACGGGCCTGAAAAAGGTCTATACCACCCGCTTCGGCGGCAGCCAGGTCACGGCCCTGCGGCAGGTGGACTTCTCCGTGGAGGAGGGCGAATATGTGGCCATTATGGGCGAGTCCGGCTCCGGCAAGACCACCCTGCTGAACATCCTGGCGGCTCTGGATAAGCCCACCGCCGGCCGGGTGGAGCTGGACGGCCGGGACATGTCCGCCGTCCGGGAGTCCGACGCTGCGGCCTTCCGCCGGGACAACCTGGGCTTCGTGTTCCAGGAGTTCAACCTGCTGGACACCTTCACCCTGCGGGACAACATCTACCTGCCCCTGGTGCTGGCGGGGCGGCCCTATCGGGAGCTGAAGGCCCGGCTGGACCCCATCGCCCGCCAGCTGGGCATCCTGGAGCTGCTGGACAAGTATCCCTACGAGGTGTCCGGCGGCCAGAAGCAGCGGGCCGCCGTGGCCCGGGCGCTGATCACCCATCCCCGGCTGATCCTGGCTGATGAGCCCACCGGCGCTCTGGACAGCCGCTCCACCGACGAGCTGCTGGACCTGTTCGCCCAGATCAACCGCCAGGGGCAGACCATCCTCATGGTCACCCACTCCGTCAAGGCCGCCAGCCACGCCGGGCGGGTGCTGTTCATCAAGGACGGCCAGGTGTTCCACCAGCTGTACCGCGGCCAGTGCACCGACGAGCAGCTGTATCAGAAGATCGCGGACACCCTGACCATGCTCCAGGCAGGCGGTGACCGGGCATGAAGCTGTACCGCCATCTGGCCTGGGACGGCATCCGGAAAAACAGCCGCCTCTATGTGCCGTATCTGCTGACCGGCGTAGGCGCCGTGTCGTTTTTCTACATTCTTGTGGCCCTGTCCCGGCTGCCGGAGGGAACGCTGCCCGGCAGCGGCTCCGTGCAGGTGATCCTGAATCTGGGCAGCTTTGTGCTGTGGGTGTTTTCTCTGCTGCTGCTGTTTTACACCCATTCCTTCCTGATCCGCCGCCGGAACCGGGAGTTTGCCCTGTATAACGTCCTGGGCATGGGCAAGCGGGACATCGCCCGGATCCTCTGCTGGGAGACCCTGCTCTCCGGCGGCATCTCCCTGGCCGGGGGCCTGGCCCTGGGCATCCTGCTGGGCAAGCTGGCGGAGCTGGGCCTGCTGCGGATGGTGGGCGCGGCAACGGACATGGTGTACCGGGTGTCCGCCGGGGGCCTGCTCCTGACCCTGGGGCTTTACGCCGGCATTTTCCTGCTGATCCTGATCTCCTCCCTGGTGCGGGTGGGCCGCTCCACTGCCGTGCAGCTGATGCGCAGCCAGGCGGAGGGGGAGAAGCCGCCCCGGGCCAACTGGGCCCTGGCGGTGCTGGGCATCCTGCTGCTGGCCGGGGCCTATTACCTGGCCGTCACCATCCGGGAGCCGCTGGCGGCCCTGACCTGGTTCTTCGCCGCCGTGCTGATGGTGATCCTGGCCACCTATCTGCTGTTCATCTCCGGCTCCGTGACCCTGTGCCGCCTGCTGCAAAGGAATCCCCGGTTCTATTACCGGAAGCGGCATTTCGTGTCCGTTTCCTCCCTGGTATACCGCATGAAGCGCAACGGCGCGGGCCTGGCGTCCATCTGCATCCTGGGCACCATGGTGCTGGTGATGCTCTCCTCCACCACCTGCCTGTATTTCGGCGCGGAGGACTCCCTGCACACCCGCTATCCCCGGGATGAAAACATCACCGCCTACTTCCCGGACCGGGCCAGCCAGTCCGGGGACCTGACGTCTCTGCGCACCGCCGTGGCGGACGCCGTCAGCCGCAGCGGTATGTCCGCCGCCAATGTTTGGGAGTACCGCTCCGTGTCCTCGGTGATGACCATCCGGGACGGGGTGCTCTCCCCGAATGAGGGCTTCGGCGATCCCGTGGATGTGACCCTGATCCCCCTGGCGGATTACAACGCCGCCATGGGCACGGACCTGACCCTGTCCCAGGGGCAGGTGTACGTCTGCCGCAGCCGGACCGGCTATCAGGGGACCTCCCTGACCCTTCAGAACGGCCCCACCTGGCAGGTGGCGGGCCTGCTGGATAACTTTTCTCCTTCCGGCAGCGACTCCGCCAGCGTCGTCACCCAGCTGTGGCTCATCGTTCCGGACCTCTCCGCCGCAGACACCCTGGAGCAGGTGATGAACCGAGCCAATATGGGCGTGTCCCGCAGCTGGTACTATGGCTTTGACCTGGACCGCCAGCTTCCCGACGCCGCGGACCCCGTGGCCGAGGCCATCCGCCGCATGGCCCAGGGCGGCGGCCTGATGGAAAACGGCGTGCTGGGCGTGGAGTCCCTGGCGGAAAATCGCGGAGATTTCTACGGGTCCTACGGAAGCCTGTTCTTCCTGGGCATCCTCCTCAGCGTGGGCTTCTCCCTGGCGGCGGTGCTGATCATCTATTATAAGCAGATCTCCGAGGGCTACGAGGACCAGGCCCGCTTCGACATCATGCAGAAGGTGGGCATGACCCGCCGGGACATCCGCTCCAGCATCAACAGCCAGCTGCTGCTGGTATTCTTCCTGCCGCTGCTGCTGGCGGGACTGCACCTGGCCTTTGCCTTCCCCTTTGTCCATAAGCTGCTGCTTCTGTTCAACCTCTGGAACACCCGCCTGCTGGTGGGCACCACCGCCGCCAGCTTCCTGGCCTTTGCGGTGCTGTACACCCTGGTGTACCGGATCACCTCCAACGCCTATTACCACATCGTCAGCGGGGGAGGGGAGCGGTAATGCGCCGGTTTGCCTACCGGGCGGTGCTGTGGTGCGGCGGAGCGGTGACGGTGGCCCTGGCCGCTGCTGCCGCCCTGACCGTGTCCCTCACCGACCGCCTGCTGCACAGGCTGGAGCCATAAAGCATCAAAAGAGACCGTATTCGGAAGAATACGGTCTCTTTTGAGTCTGTTGTAAAAGCCTCGCAGCGTTTGCCGCCCGCAGGCGGCAAATCAATTGTGATCCGTTTTTTGCGGCGGCGTGTACGTCGCAAAAAACACTTTACACGGAGCGCGTGTCGAAGGGGACGACTGCGGCGGCCCGTGAGGCACGAAGCGCGGTGCAGCCTTCTCGAAAAAGCGGCCTGCCGCTTTTTCGAAAGAATTACATCCACATGGCGAAGGGCCGCAGCAGGCCCCCCAGCACCCGGTGCAGCAGGGGGCGGTGCTCCCAGTCGGACCGAGTCACCTGCCAGGACTTTTCCATAATGCCGTCCATGTCCTCCAGCAGGGTCTCCAGGGCCGGCGCGCCGTACAGCAGGGTGCCGCACTCGAAGTGCAGCTGGAAGCTGCGGTAGTCCATGTTCACGGACCCCACAAAGGCCGCCTCCCGGTCCGCCAGAACGGTTTTCCCGTGCAGCAGCCCCGGCGTGAAGCGATAGATCTTCACCCCGTGGTCCAGCAGCTCCCCGAAATAGCTCTCCGCCACCATAAAGGCGAATTTGTGGTCCGGGATCCCCGGCATCATCAGCCGCACGTCCACCCCGCTGCCGGCGGCCATGCACAGGGCCTTCTCCATGGACTCGTCAATGGCCAGATAGGGGGAGGTGATATACACCATGTGCTTGGCCCCGCCGATCAGCTGCAAAAACGCGTCCTCGGCGGAGGAGATGGGGTTGCTGTCCGGCCCGTCCACAAAGGGCTGCACAAAGCCCTGGCCCGGGGCGTCGCCGTGGGGCCGGTAATAGTCGTGCTCCTGGTGCATGGCGCCGCCCATGCGCTCCCACATATAGATGAACTCCCGGGTCAGGGTCCAGGCCCCCTGGCCCTCCAGCCGGATGCCGTCGTCCTTCCAATAGCCGAACCGCTCCATCAGGTTGGCGTATTCGTCGGCAATATTGGCCCCGCCGGTATAGGCGGTGTCCCCGTCGATGCAGGCGATCTTCCGGTGGTCCCGATAGTTGAAGTACAGCCGGTTCACATAGTGGTGCACCGGGTTGAAGATCAGCACCTCCGCCCCTATGCGCCGCAGCTCCTCCACGGCCTCCTCGGACATGCGCATCATGCTGCCGAAGTCGTCGAACAGCACCTTGATCTCCACGCCCTGTCCGGCCTTCCGCCGGAAAATATCCATCAGCCGGTCCCACAGCTGCCCCTCGGCCATGATGTAAAACTCCATGAAAATGAAGTGCTCCGCCTGCTCCATGCGCTCCAGCAGGTCCTCCAGATACGCCTCGCCGGTGGGCAGATACACGGCCCCGGTGCCGGTGTACAGGGGGAAGCCCTGCCGGTCCAGATACGACGCCAGGCGGCCCCATTCCGGGTGCTCCCGCCGCAGGTGCTCCACCTGCAGGCGGCTGTGCTCCTGCCGGGCGTCGGACTCCCGGGGCCGGGGCAGTTTTTTCAGGTCCAGCCGCTTCTGGGGGTGATCTCCGTTCCACAGCCAGTACAGGATCAGGCCCACCACCGGCACCGTCAGGATCAGCAGGGTCCAGCCCAGCTTGTACGAGCCGCCGCCGGGGCGGCTGTTGATGCGAAAGACGTAGGCCAGGGCCACCAGCTCCAGCAGGGTATAGGCGATGGCCATTCTCTGCCGCAGCAGGTCATTGAGCACCAGCACCAGCGCGATCTGGGCCAGCAGCAGCACCGCCACCAGCACCAGCCGCAGGGCCGCCGATATGCGCCGCTCGGTTTTTTGCTGTACCTTCGGTTTCTTCAACGGAAATCCTTCCTCCTTTCCCGCTGTCCCCGCCGTCCATCGGCGGTGTATGGGTATCTAAGGGTGTCTGTTTTGCGGCCCGCTGAGGGCAGCGAGCTCTACAGCCTTGGCTCTCCCTCTGGGAGAGCTGTCGGCGCAGCCGACTGAGAGGGCCTGTAGGGGCGGACGACTCTGTCCGCCCTTATCCTCCGTCACCGCTGGGACGAACGCAGAAGCTCCTGCTGGATGTCCCACAGCTTCCGGGACAGGTCCACCACATACTTGTGGGGGTTGTCGAAGCGCTTCACCTCGTCCCACAGGGTGTCCACCTGCTGGCGGCAATAGGCCTGGATCTCCGGCAGGGTGGGGCTGTCATACACCCGCTTGCCCTTCAGGAACACCGGCACCAGCAGCTCCCGGGCGGTGAAATTGTACACGGTTTTCTTCTTCCAGGTGGCCATGGGGTCGAAAATCTCCAGGTCCTGGGTGTCGTCCACCTGCTCGTCGTGCAGGGTGATCAGGTCGGCGATGGCCTTGCCGGTGTCCCGGCCATAGAAGCGGTACACCTTCTTGAAATGGGGAATGGTGATCTTCTCCACGTTTTCGCTGACCTTGATCTTGGGGATGATGTTTCCTTCATCGTCCTCCACCGCCGCCAGCTTGTATACGCCGCCGAACACCGGCTCGGAGCGGGCGGTGATCATCCGCTCGCCCACGCCGAACATGTCGATCTGTGCCCCCTGCATAAACAGGTCCTGGATCAGATACTCGTCCAGGGAGTTGGACACGCTGATCTTGCACTCGGTCCACCCGGCGTCGTCCAGCATCTTCCGGGCCTTCCGGGTCAGGTAGGCCATGTCGCCGGAGTCCAGCCGGATGCCGCACTTGGTGATGCCCTTGGGCTTGAGCACCTCGTTGAAGGCCCGGATGGCGTTGGGAATGCCGGATTTCAGGGTGTTGTAGGTATCCACCAGCAGGGTGGCGTTGGTGGGATAAATTTCGCAGTACGTCTTGAAGGCATCATACTCCGAGTCGAACATCTGCACCCAGGCGTGGGCCATGGTGCCTCCGGCGGGCACGCCGTACAGCTGGTCGGAGATGGTGCAGGCGGTTCCGGCACAGCCGCCGATATAGGCCGCCCGCGCGCCGGTGATGGCGGCGTCGGAGCCCTGGGCCCGGCGGGAGCCGAATTCCAGCACCGTCCGGCCTCTGGCGGCCCGGGTGATGCGGTTGGCTTTAGTGGCAATGAGGCTCTGGTGGTTCACGGTCAGCAGGGTGAAGGTCTCAATGAGCTGGGCTTCGATGGCCGGGGCCCGGACCACCACCAGCGGCTCCTTGGGGAACACCGGGGTCCCCTCCGGCACGGCGTAGATGTCGCCGGTGAACCGGAAGTTCGCCAAATACTCCAGAAACTCCTCGCAGAACAGGTTCCGCCCACGGAGATACGCAATGTCCTCCGGGGTGAAGTGCAGGTCCTCGATGTAACGGATCAGCTGTTCCAGACCGGCGGCAATGGCGAAGCCGCCCTTATCCGGCACCCGGCGGAAGAACACGTCAAAATACGTGATCTTGTCCTTGAAGCCGTTTTCAAAGTATCCGTTGCCCATGGTCAGCTCGTAAAAGTCGCAGAGCATGGTCATGTTCAGCTTTTCTCCAATGTTCATCCTCAAATACCTCAAATTTTCATTATACTTGCGGGGTATCTGTCCATTATAGACCGTTTTCGCAACATATGCAACGTATTATTTTACAATCATTTTACTTTTCCCGGTGAAAATAGTGCTTGGCGCAGAATTCCCGCCGCACCTCCACCTTTCCCTCGTCCGTCAGCCAGTCCACGAAGTTGGAAAAATTCCGCTCCACGATGCTGAACTTGAACTCGTTCCGGGTGCGGACGTTCTCCTGCTGGCAGAAGGCGTAGATCCACTGGTCAAAGGACATGCCGTCCTCCAGGTCCTCCAGCAGCTCCCGGCCCTTGTCATGGATGAAGGCGATGTTCCGGTCGATCAGGGGGCCGATGTCCGTCAGCACCTGCTTGTGGGCGATGATGTACGCCGGGCACCGGAGATTCCGCAGGCTCTCCTTGCTCTCCAGGTCCCGGGCGATGAACATGCTGGTGGGGAGCTTGGCGGCGGCGATCTGCTCCTCGTCGATCAGACAGTCCCCCAGATAGGCAGCCCCGTCCGGGGTGACGACGCCGATGTGCCCGGCGGAGTGGCCCGGCAGCTGCAGGATGCCGAACCTGGCCCCGCAGAAGTCCAGATGCCCCGCATCGGCGGGGATGATCACGTCCGCCGGAAAGCACTCCTCCAGCAGATACTCCCGGCTTTTGCCGTAGGTCAGGGCCACATAGTTGGCCCGGTACGCATCGGGATTCACGGAGATGCCCGCCTCGATGATCTGGGCCGCCGCCAGGCAGCCGTACCGCTGCTGCAAGTACCGGACGTTTCCTGTGTGGTCAAAGTGTGCGTGGGAGCAGATGATTCCCCGCAGCCGGAACCCGTTGCCCTCAATGAGATTCACCAGGGCGCTGCGGTCCAGCCGGGCATAGCCCGTGTCCATCAGCACGATGTCCGTGTCCGTCAGCTTATATACCGGCATCAGCGCCGTGGCCCCCACTGCCGCATAGGTGTTCCCATAAACGTGGCGCAGCTCCATAGCCCCGCCTCCTTTGTATATATTTTGCATTATGACCCGCTTGTCAAAAAAGCCTCGCAGAGTTTGCCGCCCGCAGGCGGCAAATAAAATGGAATCATTTTTTGCCGGGGCGTGTACCTGGCAAAAAATACTTCTCAGTCTGCAAGTGTGGAATTTGTTCGCTTTCAGCGAACAAATTATGCGCGCGGCAGACTGCAAGCCTTTTATCAAAAAGGGCTTCGCCCTTTTTTGATAATTCTGTATTATATACTTTTTTCCCGGAAAAAACAACCTGGCAAAAATTTGCGTTTACCCCCTATGCAAAACCAGAAAAATAAGGTAAAATACAACCAAGTATGAATAGGGAGGATTCAGTCAATGGACGAACCGAAGTACAAACGGGTGCTGCTGAAGATCAGCGGCGAGGCTCTGGCCGGCGACAAGCACTTCGGCCTGGATTTCCAGGTCATGGGCCGGGTGGCCGACGTCATCAAGGAGTGCGTGGCCATGGGCGTCCAGGTGGGCGTGGTCATCGGCGGCGGCAACTTCTGGCGGGGCGTGAAAAACGGCGAGGGCCACATTGAGCGCACCCGTGCCGACCATATGGGCATGCTGGCCACCGCCATGAACTGCATGGCCATGGCCGACGTGCTGGAGCAGAAGGGCGTGGACGTCCGGGTCCAGACGGCGCTGGAGATCAAAGAGGTGGCGGAGCCCTACATCCGGGCCCGTGCCGTCCGGCACCTGGAAAAGGGCCGGGTGGTGATCTTCGGCTGCGGCGTGGGCTGCCCCTTCTTCTCCACGGATACCGCCGCCGTGCTTCGCGCCGCCGAGATCGGCGCCGATGTGATCCTGCTGGCCAAGAACATCGACGGGGTGTACGACTGCGACCCCGCCAAGAACGCTAACGCCGTGAAGTTCGACGCCATCACCTACGACGAGGTGCTCAAGCGGCGCCTGGCCGTCATGGACTCCACCGCCACCAGCCTGTCCATGGACAACCACATTCCCGTGCTGGTGTTCGCCCTGAAGGACCCCTACAACATCGTCCGCGCCCTGCGCGGCGAAAAAATCGGAACAATTGTGAAGGAGGCATAACCCATGCTGAAAGACGAGTACAAGGTTTACGAGGAAAAAATGAAAAAGAGCATCGAATCCGTTGCCAACGACTTTGCCGCCGTGCGTGCAGGCCGTGCCAACGCCTCCGTGCTCAACCGCATCCATGTGGACTATTACGGCACCCCCACCCCCATCCAGCAGATCGCATCCGTTGGCTCTCCCGATCCCCGCACCCTGGTGATCACCCCCTGGGACGCCTCTGCCCTCAAGGGCATTGAAAAGGCCATCCAGGAGTCCGACCTGGGCATCAACCCCCAGAACGACGGCAAGGCCATCCGCCTGAGCTTCCCCCAGCTGACCGAGGAGCGCCGCAAGGACCTGGTCAAGCAGATCCGCAAGTATACCGAGGGCGGCAAGGTGGCCGTGCGCAACATCCGCCGCGACGCCATGGAGAATTTCAAGAAGCAGCAGAAGGCCTCCGAGATCACCGAGGACGAGCTGAAGATGGCGGAGAAGGACCTGCAGAAGCTGACCGACGACAGCTGCAAGGAACTGGACAAGCTCCTGGAAAACAAGGAAAAGGAGCTCCTGTCCGTCTGATGGGCCTGTTTTCCAAGAAAATTCATCATCACGGGGCGGGGCAGGTGGACAAGAGCCGCCTGCCCCGCCACATCGCTATTATTATGGACGGCAACGGTCGTTGGGCGAAGCAGCGGGGTCTGCCTCGCACTGCCGGACATAAAGTAGGGGCCGAGACCTTCCGCAAAATCGCCACCTACTGCAAGGACCTGGGGGTGGAATACCTGACGGTGTACGCTTTCTCCACGGAAAACTGGAGGCGTCCCGCCGACGAGGTCAGCACCATCATGGCCCTGCTCAAGCAGTATATGCTGGAGGCCATCGACTCCATGGAGCGGGACCAGATCCGCCTGCGCTTTCTGGGGGACCTGTCCGCCATTTCGCCGGAGCTGCAGGCCCTGGTGGACCGCACCAATGAGATCTCCACCCATATCCACGGCTTTCAGGCCAACGTCTGCCTGAACTACGGCGGCCGGGACGAGATCCTCCACGCCGCCCGCCGCTTCGCCCGGGACTGCGCCGACGGTACCGCTGACCCGGACAGCCTCACCGAGGCGGGCTTCTCCGGCTATCTCTACTCCGCCGGGATTCCGGACCCGGAGCTCATCATCCGTACCAGCGGCGAGGAGCGCCTGTCGGGCTTCCTGCTGTGGCAGTGCGCCTATTCGGAGTTTTACTTCTGCGACACCCTGTGGCCGGACTTCGACGCCCGGGCCCTGGACAAAGCCATCATCGCCTACCAGAGCCGCGACCGGCGGTTCGGCGGCGTGAAATAGAGAGGATACAAACATGAAACAGAGGATATTGGTGGCTGTGGTGGGCATTCCCGCCCTGCTTGCCGTGCTGTGCATCGCTCCCGCCTGGGCCACGGCCCTGCTGCTGGCGGCCCTGTCCGTCATCGCGGCCCACGAGCTGCTGACGGCGGTGTCCGGCCCGGACAAGGCCCGCCGCTGGACGGTGCTGCCCGCCCTGTGCGGCGTGCTGCTGCTGGGGCGGCAGGTATTTTCCTGGCCGGGCCTGGAGTGGCTGCTGCTGGCGGCGGCTTTGACCCTGCCCCTGTCCGGGGTGCTGACCTATGGAAAGCCTCAGGCCCTGACCTTTACCGACGTCTGCGCCATGGCCGCGGCGGGCTTCGCTATCCCCTGGGCCTTCTCGGGGCTGTACGGCCTGCGGATGCTGGAGGGGGGGTATCTCCTGGTGCTGACGCCCCTGGTGGCGGCCTTCTGCAGCGATGCCCTGGCCCTGTTCACCGGCATGGCCCTGGGCCGTCATAAGCTGGCCCCCCTGGTCAGCCCCCACAAGACCGTGGAGGGCGCGGCAGGCGGCCTGGTGGGCGGCATGGCCGGTATGGCCATTTTCTGCCTGGTGTACCGGGCCATCACCGGCGTGAACCTGGGCCTGCCCCTGTGCATTGCCCTGGGCCTGCTGGGCGCGGTGCTGGGGGAGCTGGGGGATCTGAGCTTCTCCGCCGTCAAGCGCCAGTACGGCATCAAGGATTACGGACGCCTGCTGCCGGGCCACGGCGGCGTGCTGGACCGGTTCGACAGCGTGCTGTTTGCCGCCCCGGTGCTGTGCGCCCTGCTGCGGGCCCTGGCGGCGTAAGGGGAGGGCGTCCATGACAAAAACCATCTCTCTGCTGGGCTCCACCGGCTCCATCGGCCGCCAGACCCTCCAGGTGGCCCGTGAGCTGGGCCTTACCGTGGCGGCCCTTACCGCCAACCGCCAGGTGGACCTGCTGGAGCGGCAGGCCCGGGAGTTTCACCCCCAGCTGGCGGTGCTGTATGACCGGGACGCCGCCCGTCAGCTGCGCCTGCGGCTGTCGGATACGGACATCCGGGTGGAGGCGGGGCCGGAGGGCCTGCTGCTGGCGGCTCAGCTGCCCCAGGCCGACACCGTGGTCACCGCCGTTATGGGCAGCGTGGGCCTGGAGCCCACTCTGGCCGCCATCCGCCGGAAAAAGCGCATCGCCCTGGCCAATAAAGAGACCCTGGTCTGCGCCGGGGAGCTGGTCATGGCCGAAGCGGAGCGCTGCGGCGCGGACATCGTCCCCGTGGACTCCGAGCACAGCGCCATTTTCCAGAGCCTCCAGGGCTGCCGGGACCGCAATGAGGTCCGGCGGCTGCTGCTGACCTGCTCCGGCGGCCCCTTCTTCGGCCGCAGCTATCAGCAGCTGGAGTCTGTCACCCCCGCCGACGCATTGAAACACCCCAACTGGAGCATGGGTGCAAAAATCACCATCGACTCTGCTACCCTGATGAACAAGGGCTTGGAGGTCATCGAGGCCATGCGGCTGTACCGGCTGCCGGTGGAAAAGGTGGACGTGGTGATCCACCGCCAGAGTATCGTCCACTCCCTGGTGGAGTACCGGGACGGGGCCATGATCGCCCAGCTGGGCACCCCGGATATGAAGCTGCCCATCCGCTATGCCTTCACCTGGCCTCACCGGGCCCCCAGCCCGGATACGCCCCTGGACCTGCTGACCTGCGGGGACCTGACGTTCCGGGCTCCGGACCTGGACGCCTTCCCCTGCCTGCGCATCGCCCGCCAGTGCGCCAAAACCGGCGGCACCGCCTGCGCCATCATGAACGGCGCCAACGAGGCGGCGGTGGCCCTGTTCCTGCAGGAGCGCATCGGCTTCAACGACATTCCCCGCCTGGTGGAGTACGCTCTTGACCGGGTGCAGGTGAAATATGCCCCGGACCTTCCGGATATACTGGAAGCAGACAGACAGGCGCGAGCCGCTGTACTGCAAACGGTAGGAGACATGGTATGATCTATATTATCGCAGCGATCCTGATTTTCGGCGTCCTCATCGCCGTCCACGAGCTGGGCCACTTTCTGGCGGCCAAGGCCTGCGGCGTGCGGGTCAACGAGTTCGCCATCGGCATGGGCCCCGCCCTGCTGAAAAAAACCAAGGGCGACACCCAGTATTCCCTGCGCCTGCTGCCCATCGGCGGCTTCTGCGCCATGGAGGGCGAGGAGGAGGACTCCGACGACCCCGCCGCCCTGAATAACCAGGGCTTCTGGCAGAAGCTGCTGATCTTCGCCGCCGGGGCCCTGATGAACTTCCTGGCGGGGCTTATCATCATCCTGGTGCTTTACGCCGGGGTCAAGGCCGTCAACGTCCCGGTGATCCGGGGCTTTGCCGAGGGCTGCCCCCTGGAATCCGCCGCTGGTCTCCAGGAGGGGGACCGCATCCTCTCCATCGACGGCGAGCGCATCTACACCTTCAGCGACGTGTCCCTGCTGCTGGGCCGCAACAAAACCGGGGATTTTGACCTGGTCCTCCGCCGGGACGGCCAGAAGCTCCGGCTGGAGAACTTCCACATGGAGCGGGGCGAGTATCTGGACCAGTCCGGCGAGAAATTCACCGGCTTCGGCCTGTATTTCGGGGCGGAGGAGCTGACCTTCGGCGGCCGCTTGCAATACTGCTGGAACCAGGCGGTGGACTTTGTCCGCCTGGTGCGCCTGAGCCTCCAGATGCTCATCACCGGCGAGGCGGGCTTTTCCGATATGAGCGGCCCCGTGGGCATCGTCTCCACCATCACCACCGTGGGCGAGCAGTCCGAAAGCGCCCGGGCCGCCGCCGCCAACATCGCCTACCTGGCGGCCCTGATCGCCGTGAACCTGGCGGTGATGAACCTGCTGCCCCTGCCCGCCCTGGACGGCGGCAAGATCTTCTTCCTGGTGGTCAACGCCCTGTGTATGCTCACCATCCGCAAACAGATCCCCGCCAAATTTGAAAATTACGTCCACCTGGCCGGCTTCATCCTGCTGATGGGCCTGATGCTGGTCATCACCTTCCACGACGTCATCAAGCTGTTTCAATAGCGGCAGACCGTCCCGGAATGGGGCCGGCGTCTTTGCCGGCCCCATTTCGCCGCCCCGTGCGGCGCATTTTACTCGCAAGGAGGATATAAACCATGAGTAAACAGATCCATGTGGGCGCCGTGGCCGTGGGCGGCGGCGCGCCGGTCAGCATCCAGTCCATGTGCAATACCCCCACCCAGGACGTGGAGCGCACCGTGTCCCAGATCCTCCGTCTGGAGCGGGCCGGGTGCCAGATCATCCGGGTGGCGGTGCCGGATATGGACGCCGCCCGGGCCATCGGCCCCATCCGCCGCCGCATCCACATCCCCCTGGTGGCGGATATCCACTTTGACTATCGCCTGGCCCTGGAATGCGTCCGCCAGGGGGTGGACAAGATCCGCATCAACCCCGGCAACATCGGCTCCGCGGAAAAGGTCCGGGCCGTGGCAGACGCCTGCCGGGACCGGGGCATTCCCATCCGCATCGGCGTCAACGGTGGCTCCCTGGAGCGGGAGCTTCTGCAAAAATACGGCGGCGTCACCGCCCAGGCCCTGGTGGACAGCGCCCTGGGCCACGTCCGCCTGCTGAACGACTGCAATTTTGACGACATCTGCATCTCTGTCAAGTGCTCCCACGTCCCGGTGAACATGGCCGCCTACCGCATGCTCCATGAGCAGACCCACTACCCCCTGCACCTGGGGGTCACCGAGGCCGGCACCCCCCGCCTGGGGGTGCTGAAATCCGCCATCGGCATCGGCGGCCTGCTGTGCCAGGGCATCGGCGATACCCTTCGGGTCAGCCTGACGGCGGACCCGGAGGAGGAGGTCCGCGCCGCCTTGGATATCCTGTCCGCCGCCGGTCTGCGGAAAACCGGCCCCGACCTGATCTCCTGCCCCACCTGCGGCCGCACCCGGTACGACATGATCCCCATCGCCCGTGAGGTGGAGCGCCGCCTTCAGGGCTGCACCAAGCCCATCACCGTGGCGGTCATGGGCTGCGTGGTCAACGGCCCCGGCGAGGCCCGGGCCGCCGATGTGGGCATCGCCGGCGGCGACGGCGAGGGCCTGCTGTTCCGCCATGGCGAAATTCTGCGCAAGGTCCCCCAGGACAAGCTGGTGGACGCCCTGATGGACGAGATCGACAAGCTGTAAGGGAGGGCCCCGTATGTGCGATAAAATACCGTTTTTCACCTTTTTCGAGAGCTTTGTGCCCCCCCGTGACCTGGGCCTGCTGCTCCACGACGCCTGCGTGGTGGGCGGCAGCATGGACCGGGCGGAGCGCACCATGGAGCTGGAGCTGACGGCCTCCGCCCCCCTGCCGGAGGCCGCCGTCACCGCCCTGCGCCAGCTGCTGATGGACCAGTATCAGCTGCGCCAGCTGCGGCTCCACTTCCGCACCCCCAAGCCCGCGGAGGACAAGTCCGACGTCCTCATGGGCCGGGAGATCAAGGGAAAGCCCGTCTCCATCGACGGCCTGAACCCCAAGATGGGCGCCGTGGTGGTGGAGGGCAAGGTCTTTGCCGCCGAGTGCTACGAGACCCGCAAGCCCGGCGTCTGGCGTCTGACCTTCGACATGACGGATTACCGGAATTCCGTCACCGTCACCAAGTACATGGAGGGCAAGGAGGCCCAGTCCATGCAGAACGCCGTGTCCCCGGGGATGTGGCTCCGGGTCCAGGGCAATGTGGAGCTGAGCCGGGACGGCAAGGACATTCAGCTGCGCCCCTTCCACATCATGAAGATCCCCCACAAGCCCCGGGAGGACACCGCCCCGGAGAAGCGGGTGGAGCTGCACCTCCACACCAAGATGTCCAACATGGACGCCCTGACGGACACCGCCTCCGTCATCAAGCAGGCCATCGCCTGGGGCCACCCGGCCATCGCCATCACCGACCACGGCGTGGCCCAGTCCTTCCCGGACGCCTGGCACACCGCCAAGGGCAAGATCAAGATCCTCTACGGCGTGGAGGGCTACTTTGTCAATAACTTAGACGACCGCATCGCCGTCCACGGCCCCCAGGACCAGGACTTCTCCGACGAGATCGTCTGCTTCGATATCGAGACCACCGGCCTGAAGGTGGACCGGGAGGCCATCACCGAGATCGGCGCCGTGGTGCTGAAGAACGGCCAGGTCACTGACCGCTTCCAGACCTTCGTGAATCCCGGCCGCCGCCTGACGCCGGAGATCATCGGCCTCACCGGCATCACCGACGCCATGCTTTCCGGTGCCCCGTCCCCCAAGGAGGCCCTGACGGCCTTTCTGGACTTTGTGGGCGGCCGCCCCCTGGCGGCCCACAACGCCGAGTTCGACATCAGCTTCATCCGGGCCGGCTGCCGCCGGGAGGGGCTTCCCTTCGACCCCACCTATGTGGACTCCCTGATCCTGGCCCAGAATCTCCTGCCGGAGCTGCACAAGTTCAAGCTGGACATTGTGGCCGAGTATCTGGACCTGCCCGCCTTCAACCACCACCGGGCTTCCGACGACGCGGCCATGGTGGCCTATATGCTGATCCCGTTTTTCCAGAAGATGGAAAAAGAGCTGGGCATCCGCCGCCTACAGCAGATCAACCCCCAGATGCTGAAGCTGCGGCCCCGGGGCAGCAAGTCCAGCCGCTTTCCCAAACACATCATCCTGCTGGCCAAGAACAAAATGGGCCTCAAGCACCTGTACCAGCTGATCTCCGCCTCCAACCTGCAATACTTCAAGCGGGTGCCCATCATCCCCAAAACCGAGCTGATGGCCCGCCGGGAGGGCCTCATCGTCGGCTCCGCCTGCGAGGCCGGGGAGCTGTTCCAGGCGGTGAAGGACCACAAGGACTGGGCCGAGCTCAGGCGCATCGCATCGTTTTACGACTATCTGGAAATTCAGCCCATCTGCAACAATATGTTCATGCTCCGCAACGGCGACGTCCAGTCGGAGGAGGAGCTGCGGGAGTTCAACCGCACCATCGTCCGCCTGGGCCGGGAGCTGAACAAGCCCGTCTGCGCCACCGGTGACGTCCACTTCCAGGAGCCGGAGGACGAGGCCTACCGCCATATCCTTCTGGCCAGCAAGAAGTTCCCCGATGCCGACGCGCCTCTGCCCATCTACTTCAAAACCACCACCGAGATGCTGGAGGAGTTCTCCTATCTGGGGGAGGAGCTGGCCCATCAGGTGGTCATCGACAACCCCCGCCACATCGCCGACCTGGTGGAGGAGATCGAGCTGCTGCCTCCGGGCCAGCTGTTCCCGCCCCGGCTGGAAAACTCCCAGGAGGACCTGAACCGCCTGGTCTGGGACAAGTGCCACGCCCTGTACGGCGACCAGCCTCCCCAGCTGGTGGTGGACCGGCTGAATGTGGAGCTGGGCAGCATCCTGGGGAAGTATGACGTGGTGTATATGTCCGCCCAGAAGCTGGTCCAGCGCAGTCTGGAAAACGGCTATCTGGTGGGCTCCCGTGGCTCCGTTGGCTCCTCTCTGGTGGCCTATATGTCCGGCATCACCGAGGTGAACTCCCTGCCGCCCCACTACCGCTGCCCCAACTGCCGCAACGTGGAATTTGTCACCGACGGCAGCTACGGCTGCGGGGCGGATATGCCCGACAAGGACTGCCCGGTCTGCGGCACGAAATACGTCAAGGACGGGTTCGACATCCCCTTCGAGACCTTCCTGGGCTACGGCGGCGGTAAGGTGCCGGATATCGACCTGAACTTCTCCGGCGAATACCAGGCCCGGGCCCACCGCCACGCCATCGAGATGTTCGGCCAGACCCAGGTGTTCCGGGCCGGCACCATCGGTACCCTGGCGGAGAAAACCGCCTTCGGCTTTGTCCGCAAATACCTGGACGAGCGGGGCCTCACCGCCGGAAACGCCGAGGTAAACCGCCTGACCCAGGGCTGCGTGGGGGTCCGCCGCACCACCGGCCAGCACCCCGGCGGCCTGGTGGTGGTCCCCGACGACATGGACGTGGAGGATTTCACCGCCGTCCAGCACCCCGCCGACGCCGAGGACGCCGACACCATCACCACCCATTTTGAATACCACTGCATGGAGGACAACCTTCTGAAGCTGGATATGCTGGGCCACGATGACCCCACCATGATCCGTATGCTGGAGGACCTCACCGGGGTCAACGCCCGGGCCATCCCCCTGGACGACCCGGACACCATGAGCATCTTCACCTCCTCCAAAGTCCTGGGCTTTGAAAACGACGAGCTGTTAGGCCCCACCGGGGCCGTGGCCATTCCGGAGTTCAACACCCGGTTCACCCGGGGTATGCTGGTGGATACCCAGCCCAAGGACTTCAACACCCTGGTGCGCCTGTCCGGCTTCTCCCACGGCACCGACGTGTGGCTGGGCAACGCCCGGGACCTGATCGTCAGCGGCACCGCCTCCGTTCTGGAAACCGTGGGCTGCCGCGATGACATCATGCTCTACCTGATCCACATGGGCCTGGACCCCAAGATGAGCTTCAAGATCATGGAGGCCGTCCGAAAGGGCAAGGTGAAAAAGGGCGGCTTCCAGGACGGGTGGGAGGACGCCATGCGGGCCCACCAGGTGCCGGAGTGGTACATCGAGTCCCTGGCCAAGATCGGCTACCTGTTCCCCAAGGCCCACGCCGTGGCCTATGTGATGATGGCCTTCCGCATCGCCTGGTTCAAGGTCCATGAGCCCCTGGCGTTTTACGCCACCTTCTTCACCGTCCGGGCCAAGGCGTTTGATGCGGAGTACTGCTGCGCCGGCATCGACGCCGTCAAGCGGAAGATCCGCGAGATCGAAAACAACAAGGACGCCACCGCCGTGGAGCAGAACCTGATGGTTACCCTGGAGGTGTGCTACGAGTTCTATCTCCGGGGCTTCCACTTCGACACCATCAGCATCTACGAGTCCCAGGCCACCGCCTTCAAGATCACCGACAACGGCCTGCTGCCCCCCTTCATCTCCGTCCGGGGCCTGGGGGAGACCGCCGCCCAGGACACCGTGGAAAAGCGGAAGGGCAAGACCTTCATTTCTGTGGAAGAATTTTCCACCTGCTGCAGCAAGCTGTCCAAAACCCACATCGAGCAGCTGAAAGCCCTGGGCGCCTTCGCCGGCATGGCGGACACCAGCCAGATCACCCTGTTCGGATGACGGAGTGGCGCTTTGTGTGGTCCCATGGCGACGACCACGAGACGGGGCATGCCCTGTCTCGGGAGATGCTGGCTTTGTACCGGGACAAAAACCCCCAAAAGCGGGACATCCCGCCCTGTCCCGGGACAGTTTTTGTCGGAAATAACGGTAAACCAATGGCAAGTGACTGTTATTTCAATATCAGCCACAGCCACGGCCTGGTGGCCTGCGCCGTGTCGGATGTCCCCGTGGGCATCGACGTGGAGAAAATCCGTCCGGTTCCGCCCCGGCTGATGGGTATTTTATCGCTACGAGAGCGGGAATCTGTGCGCTGTGACGCGGATTTCTTTCGGCTCTGGACCCTGAAAGAGGCGCTTATCAAGTGCCGCGGAGGCGTTTTGGGCCAAATCCGGCACGTTCACTTTGATTTGAGCGGTTCATCCATCATTTGCTCCGTCCCCGGCTATTCCTTCTCCCTGCTCCCGGCCCCGGCAGGCTACGCCGCCGCCCTCTGCTGGGAAAATATAGAAGAAGCAACAGAAAGTGAGAAACAAAAATGAGCATTTTTGACCGTTTTTTTCAGAAAAAACAGAAGAAATCCAAACAAAAACGCGCAGAACCTCCCACGAACAACCCGGCTGTCCTCCTGGGCCGCCAGCTGGCGGACTCCCTGCGGGAGAAAATCCCCGATACCGCCACCCTTCCGGAAATTCTCACTTATTTCGAGGAAATGTGCCGGATTCCCGTGGAAAATGTGGAAATTCAGGACGATTTGATCACCTGTATAACCGACCCCTTCGGCGAAGAACCGGAGTGGATTCACTTCGCTCTGACCCGCCAGTTCCCGGATGGGGAGGGCGGATCGGTGGAGATCCTGCTGGATATCGGATTTCCGGACGTGAAGGGCCGTCTCCAGCTTGAGGACGAGCTGTGCAGCGACGAGTTAGACGAAAGAGAGGATGTTTTTGAGTACATTCGCCGTTCTGCCGGTTATATTGCCCTGGAGAATATCCCGCCTGTCGCCATGGACATCACCTGCGACCAGACATAAAATGGAGCCAAAAATACCGGAATCGGCAGATTTTCTGCCGATTCCGGTATTTTTATTGGCAAAATCCAAAGCGCCGCATAGCATGAAAGGGGAGGGGGAACCAAAATGGCCAAACGAGTTTATATCAGTCCCAGCGACCAGGTGGAAAACAAATACGCCTGGGGCAATACCAATGAGCATGTCCAGTGCCAGAGGATCGCCGAGGCGGAGGCCGCCGCCCTGCGCCGCTGCGGCGTGGAGGTGCAGCTGGCAAAATTTGGAACCAGCATGGCCCAAAGATGCGCTGAATCCAACGCTTTTGGGGCGGACATCCACAATTGCGTCCACACCAATGCCTTCAATGGAAAGGTCACCGGCACCCGGCTGTTCTGCTTTGCCGTGCCCGGAAAGGGGTACGACGCCTGCCGGGCGATCTTCGGCGCCCTGGCGCCGCTGACTCCGGGGACCTCGGAGAATATCCAGGCCAATTCCCGGCTGTATGAGGTGCGGACCCCGGCGGCTCCCACCGCCTATGTGGAGTGCGAATTTCACGACAATCCGGAAACGGCCCGGTGGATCATCCAGCACACCGATGAAATCGGCGAGGCCATCGCCCGGGGCCTCTGCCAGTATCTGGGGGTGGCCTATGCTCCGGCCCAGGCGGAAAAGCCCGCGCCCCAGCCCAAGGGAGACGGCCTGTTCCGGGTGCAGGTGGGGGCCTTCGCCAACCGAAACAACGCCGAAAAAATGCTGGAAAGGCTGAAAAAAGCGGGTTTTTCCGGATTTATATCCAGCGAAAAATAGCGCGCCGGTTGTCAAAAAACCTTTTTTGAGACTGTCGAAAAACCTTTGCATATCGCGTTCCCTCCCGGCGCATACTATGGCCGAACGCAAAAATTTCCAACGATTTCTTGCAGGAGGGAAACCATATGGTCAAGGATTTTATCGACACCAACGACTTTTCGGCCCGGGAGCTGCTGGACATGATCCAGCTGAGCCTGTCCATCAAGGACGCCATCCGGGGCGGCTATTACCCGCCGCTGCTGCGGCACATGAACCTGGGCATGATCTTTCAGCAGTCCTCCACCCGGACGCGGGTGTCCTTTGAAACGGCCATGAGCCAGCTGGGGGGCCACGCCCAGTATCTGGGCCCCGGCATGATCCAACTGGGGGGACACGAGACCATCGAGGATACCGGCCGGGTGCTGAGCTATCTGGTGGACGTGGTGATGGCCCGGGTCATCCAGCACCGCACCATTGTGGACCTGGCCCGGGCCTGCTCCATCCCGGTGCTCAACGGTATGTCCGACTACAACCACCCCACCCAGGAGATCGGCGACCTGTGCACCATGGCGGAGCACCTGCCCCGGGGGAAGAAGCTGTCGGACTGCAAGGTGGTGTTCGTAGGCGACGGCACCCAGGTGTGCGCGTCCCTGGGCTTCATCACCACCCACCTGGGCATGAAATTCGTCCACTACGGCCCCAAGGGCCACCAGCTGACGGACGGCCACCAGGCCATCATGGAGCGAAACTGCCGGGAAAGCGGCGGCAGCTTCCTGGTCACAGACGACCGCAGCGCCGTCCGGGACGCGGACTTCCTCTACACCGACGTGTGGTACGGCCTGTACGAAAACGAGATGCCCAAGGAGCAGCGGGTGGAGGTGTTCCACGACTATCAGGTGAACCGGGAGCTGATGAGCCTGGGGGCCATCGGCTGCAAGTTCCTGCACTGCCTGCCTGCCACCCGGGGCGAGGACGTCACCGACGAGGTGGCGGACTCCGCCGCCTCCCTGTGCTGGGAGCAGGCCGGAAACCGGCTGACGGCCATGCGGGGCCTGCTGGTCTATTTCACCCGCTGCCGCCCGCAGCACACCGAACTGGAGGAGGCCGCCGCCCGGGAGCAGCTGGAGCGCTTTATGGCGGACCGGGGCCTGAGCTGACATGGAAAAGCGCAAATTCCGCCTGGCGGACGTGGTGCTGTCCGTCATATGCGTGGTGTTCGTGGCGGAGGCCGCCGCCCCGGTGGCTTCCATCGGCAACAGCCAGTATTTCTGGTGGCTGTTCATGATCCTGGCGTTTCTGCTGCCCTATGGGCTGATCTCCTCGGAGCTGGGCACCGCCTTTCCCGGGGACGGCGGCCTGTACGACTGGATCCACACCGCCTGGCCCGACTCCCGATGGGGCGCCCGGGCCTCCTGGTACTACTGGATCAACTTCCCCCTGTGGATGGCGTCTTTGGCTGTGATGTGTCCGGAGCTGCTGGGGTATGTGTTCGGCTGGCAGCCGGGGCCGGTGTGGTCCCTGGTGATCCAGCTGGCCTTTATCTGGATCGTCACGGTGGTGGCCTTTTACCCGGTGTGCGACAGCATCGTCATCCTGAACCTCAGCGCCGCCATCAAAATTCTGCTGGCGGTGACGGTGGGGGTGCTGGGCATTGTGTATGTGGCCCGGAACGGCTTTGTCAACGATATGTCCGCCGGGACCTTCCTGCCCTCCTTCGACCTGGACAGCCTGTCGTATATCTCCGTCATCATCTTCAACTTCCTGGGCTTTGAGGTGGTGTGCACCTATGCCGGAAGCATGGCGGATCCCCGGCGGCAGATCCCCCAGGCCATCGTTACCGGCGGCGTGGTGATCGCCGCCATCTATCTGTTCTCCGCCTTCGGCATCGGGGCCGCCGTCCCCACCCGGGACATCAGCGTGGACTCCGGCCTCATCGACGCCGTGTCCCTGATGACCGGCCGCACCGGCGGGGTGCTGGTGGGCATCGTGGCCCTGCTGTTCCTGGTGACGCTGTTCGGCAACATGATCTCCTGGTCCATGGGGGTCAACTCCACCGCCGCCTACGCCGCGGAGCGGGGGGACATGCCCGCCGTGTTCGCCCGGCGGCGGAAGGACAACGACATGCCCGTGGGCTCGGCCCTGGTCAGCGGGATCGTGGCCTCGGCGGTGTGCCTGCTGGGAGCTGCCATCCAGGCGGTAAGCCCGGATTCCTCCCTGTTCTGGAGCTTCTTCGCCCTGAACCTGGTGATGCTGCTGCTGAGCTATATGCCGGTGTTTCCGGCGTTTCTGGCTCTGCGGCGGAAGTATCCGCAGGCGGAGCGGCCCTTCCGGGTGCCGGGAGGCCCGGGAATGCTGCGGGTGCTGGCCTATGTGCCCATGGTGCTCATCGGCCTGTCCATTCTGTTCACCGCCGTGCCTCTGTCCACGGACCGGGAGACCCTGGCCACCATTCTGCCCATTACCGTGGGCTCTGTCATCAGTGTGCTGCTGGGCGAGCTGCTCATCGCCGTCCGGCGGCACCATCAACCCAGATCAGGAGGATAACGACTATGGCAAAACGTATTGTGGGAACCACCCCCCGGCAGGACGGGTATCGCATGCCCGGGGAATTTGAGGAGCAGACCGGCGTGTGGATGCTGTGGCCCCAGCGGCCCGACAACTGGCGGGGCGGGGCCAAGCCCGCCCAGCAGGCCTTTGCCGACGTGGCCCGGGCCATCGCCCGGTTCGAGCCGGTGACGGTGTGCGTGAATCCCGACCAGTTTCAGAACGCCAGGGCCCGGCTGCCGGAGGACATCCGGGTGGTGGAAATGACCAGCAACGACGCCTGGGTCCGGGACTGCGGCCCCACCTTTGTGAAAAACGATCAGGGGGACCTGCGGGCGGTGGACTGGACCTTCAACGCCTGGGGCGGCCTGCATGACGGGCTGTACTTCCCCTGGGACCAGGACGACCTGGTGGCCCGGAAAATCTGCGAGCTGGAGGGGGTGGACAGCTACCGCACCGACGGCTTCGTGCTGGAGGGCGGGTCCATCCATGTGGACGGCCAGGGCACGGTGCTGACCACGGAGATGTGCCTGCTGTCCCCGGGCCGGAACCCGGAGCTGAGCCGCCGGGATATCGAAGAAAAGCTCTGCGACTATCTGGGGTGCGAAAAGGTCATCTGGCTGCGGGACGGCATCGACCCCGACGAGACCAACGGCCACATTGACGACGTGGCCTGCTTCGTGGCCCCGGGGGAGGTGGCCTGCATCTGGACCGAGGACCCGGAGAACCCCTTCTATCAGGCGGCCCAGGACGCCTTCCGCACCCTGAGCCAGGCCACCGACGCCAAGGGCCGCCGCCTGACGGTGCACAAGCTGTGCCTGACCAAAAAGCCCTGCTGTCTGGAGGGGGCGGAGACCATCGACGCCGTGGAGGGTACCGTACCCCGGGAAAACGGCGAGGTCAGCATCGCCTCGTATATGAATTTCCTCATCGTCAACGGGGCCGTTATCGCCCCTCAGTACGGCGACGAAAACGACCAGCTGGCCATCCAGCAGCTGCAGCAGATGTTCCCGGACCGGCAGATCGTGGGGGTCCAGACCCGGGAGGTGGCCTTCGGCGGCGGCAACATCCACTGCATCACCCAGCAGCAGCCCAAGGCGTGAGCGTGGGGGAGGAAGTATTTTTGCCAGGTACACGCCCCGGCAAAAAATGATTGCATTTGCTTTGCCGCCTGCGGGCGGCAAACTCTGCGAGGCTTTTTTGACAAGAAAAATCCCGGGAGCGCCAAAGCGCTCCCGGGATTTTATGTAACCTTTTTGGCTATACGTCCGGACGGAACGATCAGATGATGTTCAGGGTGACGTTGTCGGTGGACTTCAGGTTGTTGTAATCGCTGTCGATGGTGATCTTGCCGTCAACGATATCCTTCAGCATGGTGTTGTACTCGTCAACAGTCCACTTGGTCAGGGACCAGGTAGCGGTGGGCAGACCCACAGCGTTCTCGTTGGCGCCCAGGGAGGTGCCCACGCCGCCGATGGAGGCGAACTCGTTGCTGTAGAACTTGCCCAGAGCCCACTGCACGGAGTCGGCCAGGCCCTTCATAGCGGAGGTAATGACGGTGTCGGACTCGGTGGACTGGTCAACGTCCACGCCCACGACCTTACCGTCGGCAGCGCCGGCAGCAGCGGCCACGGAGGCGAACATGGAGCCGCCGCAGGCGAACACGACCTCAGTGCCGGCCTCGTACCAGCCGGAAACCATGGTCTGCAGCTCGGGGGAAGCGGAGAAGCTGGCACCATACTGCCAGGAATAGTTCATATCGACCTTCACGCCCAGCTCCTTGGCAGCGGCGTCAGCGCCCTGGACGAAGCCATAGCCGTAACGGCAGCAGGCGGGGTTGGTGCCGCCGCCACCGCCGGTGAAGCCCAGCTTGGTGAAGCCTTCCTTGACGACAGCGTAACCGGCCAGATAGCCGCACTGCTCTTCCTTGAAGGCGATACCGGCAACGTTCTTCAGAACGGGGGAGCCGTCAACGTCGGCTTCCTCGGTGATGGGATAACCATCCACGAACACGAAGGAGACATTGGGGAATTCCTTGGCGGCCATGCGCAGAGCGCCTTCCTGCATGAAGCCGGCGCAGACAACCACCTTGGCGCCGTTCTCCACGGCGGCCTTCATGGCCTCGTAACGGTCATCATCGGTGGCCTGGTCCTTGTTGGCGGGCTGATAATACTTATAGGACAGCTTGTTGTTGGCAGCGTACAGCTTCACGCCGTCATAGGTGCCCTGGTTGAAGGACTTATCCTTCAGCTGGCCCACGTCGGTGATGAAAGCGATCTCGTACTTGCCATCCTCGGAGGTCATCTCGTCGTTGATCTGATCGGGATTGGTGATGGTCTCGGTCTTGTTGGGATCATCGCTGCCCTTGTTGGGGTCCTTGGCGGGCTGCTTGGAGCAGGCTGCCATAGACAGGACCATGACCACAGCAAGGAGCATTGCCAGAAACTTTTTCATGGTGAATCTACCTTCCTTTTTAATTTTGGGCGCGAAACGCCCCTTATAAGCACATTATAGCAGGGTGGGGTGAAAAGTGCAACCTTTTTTGTGCTAAGTTCTGTCTTTCGCCGGACTTAACCCCGCTGGGCCATTTTCACGGCGGCCTCCAGGCCGATCTTCATCATGTTGGTGAAGGTGGTCTGCCGCTCCTGGGGGGTCAGCTCGGTGCCCAGCACCAGGTTGTCACTGATGGAGCAGATGGCCAGGGCCCGCTTGCCCAGGAAGGCGGCGGTGCAGTACAGGGCGGCGGCCTCCATCTCCACGGCCATGACGCCCATCTTCTTCATGCGGTCGTTGCGGCCGGCGGCGTCATAGAAAGTGTCGGAGGAGTACAGATTGCCCACGGGCATCTTCACGCCCAGCTCCCGGGCGGACTCCACGGCGGCCATCAGCAGGTCGAAGTCGGCAATGGGGGCATAGTGGACCCCCAGCTCATACTGGTCGGCGAAGCTGGAGTTGGTGCAGGCGCCCTGACCGGCCACCACGCTGCCCAGCTCCAGGTCCGCCCGCATGGCCCCGGCGGAGCCGACACGGATGATGTTCTCCACGCCGTACTGGGTGTACAGCTCATGGGAGTAGATGCCGATGGAGGGCATTCCCATGCCGGAGGCCATCACGGAGACGGGCACGCCCTTATAGGCGCCGGTGTAGCCCTGGACGCCCCGGACGTTGTTCACCAGCACGGGGTTTTCCAGGAAGGTTTCGGCGATGAACTGGGAGCGCAGGGGGTCGCCGGGCATCAGAACGGTTTTGGCAAACGCGCCGGGGGCGGCGCTGTTATGGGGGGTAGACATGACTGAGTTCCTCCTTGTATCCTATATAATTATAATGAGACTGGTCTGTCATTGCGAGGAGCGAAGCGACGCGGCAATCCGCTTCTCCGGCTCTTGAGACGCAGGGATTTTCCGGGGCGGACAGAGTCGTCCGCCCCTACGAATGACAGGGGGTGTATTATTCCTGTTCCAAGGCCTTCACGGCCTTGACGATGCGGCTGGTGCCCAGACGGTCGGCCCCCAGGGCGATGAAGTCCCGGGCGTCGTCCAGGTTGGCGATGCCGCCGGCGGCCTTGATCTTCACATGGGGGGCCACATGGGCCTTGAACAGGGCCACGTCCTCCCGGGTGGCTCCGCCGCCGCCGAAGCCGGTGGAGGTCTTGATATAGTCCGCGCCGGACTGGGACACCACCCGGCACATCTCCACCTTTTCGGCGTCGGTGAGCAGGCAGGTCTCGATGATGACCTTCAGGAGTTTTCCCTGGCAGGCGTCCTTCACGGCGCGGATCTCCTCCAGCACCCGGTCATACAGGCCATCCTTCACCCAGCCGATGTTGATGACCATGTCGATTTCGGACGCGCCGTTGTTCACGGCGTCGGTGGCCTGGAAGCACTTGGAGGCGGTGGTGTCGTAGCCGTTGGGGAAGCCGATGACGGTGCACACGGCGATCTTGCCCGCCACATACTCCGCCGCCTGCTTCACATAGGAGGCGGGGATGCACACGCTGGCACAGCCGTACTTCACGCCGTCGTCGCAGATGGCCCGGATCTGGTCCCAGGTAGCCGTCTGGGACAGCAGGGTGTGGTCCACCCGGGCCAGAATGGGCTTGAGCTCGTTGTTCATGATAAAAATCTCCTTTCGGATGCCGTACATATTTTTGCGGATACAATCCCATTGTAGCAGAAAAAAACGCCTTTGTAAACCTTGACACCGGCGGCGGGGCAAGGGTCTGCAACAGCGAATTCATGAACAGGAGCAGCAGGCAGAGGGTACATATCGAACATGACCTCGTAGGCTACATCCCCTTGGACGAGCTGCTAAAAGCGGAACAGGCATGACCGAAATCATGCCTGTTTCAAGAAATTTGATTTTACTGTCTTACCAGCAGAGAGCATTTCGCCGCAGCTTTTTATAGCGCTTTCACACAATATAGTGCGCCAAAAGCATCAGATAAAGTATTTTTTCCGGCAGTAGTGGTACGGCGTGTCGGGAACGGCGGCGCGGCCATAGATGTTGGCGGCAAAGACCAGGTCATGGATGGCGATGCCGTAGTTATACACCAGAATGCGCTGGACGTTATCCGTGCGGCCGGGGGCGGCACCGTTGAGCACGTCGGTGACGTTGGTGGTGACGGGGGCGAAGTGGTCGAAATACTTGAAGCCCCGGATCTGCTCCATTTCATCGGTGAACACCCGGTCGAAGAACAGGTCGCAGTTCTGGAAGCCCATGGTGCAGATGGGGATGACGGTGCAGCCCTCCTTGAAGTATTCGTCGGTGACGAAGTTCTCCGTAACCTTGGTAATGGCGGAGATCACCAGGTCAGAGCCGCCGATGACCTCCTCATAGGTGTCGCACAGGACGAAATGCACGTCCGGGTCCTGACGGAACAGGTCCATGATGCGGTTTTCGTGGCCGTGGTAACGGATGAGCTTCAGGGTGATGGCGCGGCGGTCCCCCTCCGCCCGCAGAGAAGCGATAAACGCCCGGATGCACACAGTCATGATGTTCCCCAGGCCGATGAGGCCCACGGTCTCGAAGTCCGGCCGGGTGAACAGCCGGGCGGAGTGGGCGGCGGAGATGCCGGTGCGCAGGGTGGTGATGTACTCCCCGTCCATCAGGGCCTTGAGAATGCCGGTGTCGGACTCGTAGAGTAGGATGTCGCCCATCATTACGGAGCGCTCCTCACCCCGCTTGATGCCGTGGCGGCCGATCATCTTCACCATGGCCAGGTTGCCCCGCTCATAGATGCAGGGCTTGACGTTGTAATAGTCGCCGTCCTGCTGGGAGATGTGGATTTTGGGGGACAGGGTGTAGCTGGACTTTTCCCGCAGGGCGGCGTCCACCCAGCGGATGAGCTCGCTGTCCGGAGTCTCGGCTGCAATGGCCCGGACGGCTTCAAAATCAAGGACTTTCATGTGTTCTCTCTCCATTTTCATCTTTCTTCTCTCATATAAGCCCTCCGGCTTTCGCCGGAGGGCTTCAGGGGTCATCAATAGAGCTTTGCGCCAGCGGGGATGTGGGGATCGACCATCAGCAGATGGAGCTTCTCCTGGCCGTTTTCCTGGTGCACGGCGGAGATGAGCATACCGCAGGACTCGATGCCCATCATGGGCCGGGGCGGGAGGTTCGTGATGGCGATGCAGGTCTTGCCCACCAGCTCCTCCGGCTCGTAATACTCGTGGATGCCGGAGAGGATCACCCGATCCGTGCCGGTGCCGTCGTCCAGAACGAACTTCAGGAGCTTCTTGGACTTCTTCACGGCTTCGCATTCCTTGACCTTCACGGCCCGGAAATCGGACTTGGAGAAGGTGTCGAAATCCACCAGGTCGGTGAACAGCGGTTCGATCTGCACGTTGGAGAAGTCGATCTTCTCCTCCACAGCCGGGGCGGTGGGAGCGGTCTCGGCGGGCTTTGCGGGCTTCTTGTCGGTATCCAGCGGCTTCATGGTGGGGAACAGGATCACGTCCCGGATGGAGTCGGTGCCGCAGAGCATCATGGCGCAGCGGTCGATGCCGAAGCCCAGGCCGCCGGTGGGGGGCATACCGTATTCCAGGGCGAGAACGAAATCCTCGTCCATCATGTCGGCCTCATCGTCGCCGTTGGCGCGCTTTTCGGCCTGGGCCTTGAAGCGCTGATACTGGTCGATGGGGTCGTTGAGCTCGGAGAAGGCGTTGCCCATCTCGCAGCCGCAGATGAACATCTCATATCGCTCGGTAAGCTCCGGCTGGGCGGGACTGCGCTTGGCCAGGGGACTCACCTCCACGGGGTACATGGTGATGAAGGTGGGCTGGATCAGGGTCTCCTCCACCTTCTGGTCGAAGGTCTCATACAGGGCGTTGCCCCAGGTGTGGGGCACGCCGTCCATATCCACGCCCACGCTGCGGGCCAGCTCCACGCCCCGGTCGGCGTCGCCGATGCAGGCCATAAAGTCGGCCCCGGTGACGTTCTTCACGGCGTCGGCCATGGTGACGCGCTTCCAGCTGGGGGTCAGGTCCACCTGATGGCCCATCCAGGTGACCTGATAGGTGCCCAGGATCTCCTTGGCGGCTCCCGTGAGGATGCCCTCCAGAATGTCCATCATGCCGTCCAGGTTGGTAAACGCCTGATACAGCTCGCAGGTGGTAAACTCGGGGTTGTGCTTGGTGTCCATGCCCTCGTTGCGGAAGATGCGGCCCACCTCATACACCCGCTCCATGCCGCCCACGATCAGCCGCTTCAGGTGCAGCTCCGTGGCGATGCGCATATACATGTCGATATCCAGGGTGTTGTGGTGGGTGATGAAGGGCCGGGCGTTGGCGCCGCCGGCGATGGGGCTGAGCACGGGGGTCTCCACCTCCATAAAGCCCAGGTTGTCCAGATAACGGCGCAGGAAGGCCACAAACTTGCTGCGGATCTCAAAGTTCCGCTTGGATTCGGGGTTCATAATGAGGTCCACATACCGCTGGCGATAGCGCAGTTCCTTGTCGGTGAGGCCGTGGAACTTCTCGGGCAGGGGCTGGAGGGACTTGCTGAGCAGGGTGATCTCGTGGGCGCGGATGCTCATCTCGCCCTTCTGGGTGCGGAACACCTCGCCCTTGACCCCCACAATGTCGCCGATGTCGTACTTCTTGAAGCGGTTATAGGCCTCCTCGTCCATCTCGTCCCTGCGGGCGTAGATCTGGATGCGGCCGGACTTGTCCTGCAAATCGCAGAAGGACACCTTGCCCATGCCGCGCTTGGACATCAGGCGGCCGCCCAGGGACACGGTCTGCCCCTCCAGGGCGTCGAAGTTGTCCTTGACCTCCTGGGCGTGGTGGGTCACGTCGTAGCGGGTGATCTCAAAGGGGTTCATCCCCGCGTCCTGCAGGGCCTTGAGCTTGTCCCGGCGGATCTGGAGAATTTCCCGCAGGTCCTGCTGTGTATTCTGTTCTGCCATGGTGCAGTTCTCCTCTCTTGTTATCGTTCGATGCTGTCCACCCGGTAGCGGATAACGCCCCGGGGGGCTTCCACGGTGATCTCGTCACCGGCCTTGGTGCCCATCAGGGCCTTGCCGAAGGGGGAATCCTCGGACACCTTGCGCTCCATGACGTTGGCCTCCTGGGAGCCCACGATGGTGTATTCCGGCAGCTGTTTGCCATTATCCAGAATGGTGACCACCACACGGCAGCCGATGGAGATTTTGTCGGAGTCCATCTCGGACTCGTCCACAATGACGGCGTGGAGCAGGATCTCCTCCAGCTCGGCAATGCGGGAATAGAGCTTGCCCTGCTCGTTTTTCGCCTCGTCATACTCGCTGTTTTCGGACAGGTCGCCGAAGCCACGGGCCTCTTTGATCAGCTCGGCGATCTCGTCGGCGCGAGTGGTTTTGCTGTAGTCCAGTTCTTTTTTGAGCTCGTCATAGCGCTCCTGGCTCATTCTGAATTCTTTTACGGTTGCCATATGATCCATTCCTTTCGAGTGTCCGCCGGAAGGCGGCCACGATATACCTATAATATGTCACGTTGCATTATAGTAATTTTATGGACCGATGTCAAGCGTTTCCACGGATTTGACGCAGATCTCCGGCAGGCGGCAGGCCCGGTGCAGCAGGGACAGAAGCCCCTCCGGCGGCGGGGTTTGGGACGGGTCCGGCCAGGCGTACCGTACCTCCTGGCGCAGGGCGCAGTCGGGGGTCAGGTACAGGGGCAGGCCTTCCCGGGGCGGCGGGCCGAAGGTCACGGTGACGGCGGCGGGGCCGCCGCCGGTGGTAAGTCCCAGCTGCCGCAGCAGCTGCCGCTCCAGGGCCTCCTGCCCCTCCCCTGCCTCCAGCCGCAGGTGCCGGAGGCGCCGGGCCAGGACCTGGGCCGCCAGCAGGGCCCGGCTGTCGGCGCAGTCCGCCAGCAGCAGGGCCGTGTCCCCGGCGGGGGCCAGGGCGTCCAGCAATTGCGGCAGCAGGGCCAGCCGCAGTCCGTCCGGCAGAACCGGACGCAGAGGGGCAAAATTCCCCTCCCGGCCCGGCGGCAGGGCGGCGTGGGACACCCCGCAGCGCTCCAGCCGCCCGATCCACCGCCGCAGACGCCGCCCGGGAAACAGGCCCCCGTCCAGGTCCCCCTCCAGGGCCCAGTAGGTCATACCGGCGGCGGCGCGGCGCTCCAGCACCGGGCGTCCGGCGGTCAGATGCACATATCCCAGCATAAAAATCCCCTCCCGCCTTATTGTATGAGGCGGGAGGGGAAATCATGTGTTTTTTTACCAGCCGTAACGGATGTAGCCGGGGAGGTAGGGCAGGGGGTTCACAGCGGTACCGTTGACGCCGCCGATGCGGATCTCATAGTGCAGGTGGGGGCCGGTGGAAACGCCGGTGGAGCCTATCTTTCCGATGACCTGACCCTGGGCCACCCGCTGGCCCACCACGGCGATGACCCGGCTCATGTGGCCGTACACCGTGCTGGTGCCGTCGTCATGCTGAATCTTCACGCAATAGCCCAGGCCATAGTTCCAGCCCTCGTTGGCCACCTTCACGGTGCCTGCCTTGGTGGCGTAAATGTCGGAGCCCCAGGAGGCGCCGATGTCCACACCCAGATGATAGGTGCTGGCGCCGGGGCACGGTGCGTCGCGGCCGCCGTAGCCGCCGGTGATCAGGCGGCAGGCGGTGGGCCAGATGAAGCCGCCCACGGCGGTCTGGTTGTTGCGGTTGGCTTCCTCGGACTTGCGGATCTCCTCCTGAAGCTCCTTCTCCCGGGCGGCCTGCTGGTTCAGCAGTGCCTGCTGGCCTGCCTCGCTGGCGGCATACTCCTCAAACACCCGGGTAGCCTCGGCCACCTGGGCGTCCAGCTCTGTCTTGCTGGCGGTAAGCTCCGCCTGCTGCTGCTCCAGGTCCGCCTTATCCTGGGCCAGCTGCTCCCGCAGGGTGCGCAGCTGGTCGATGACGCTCTGGTCGTGCTCCACGATCTCGTTGATGAAGTCCATGCGGCTGAGGAGGTCGGCAAAGCCGGTGGCCTTGAACAGCACGGACCAGTAGGAAACGGCGCCCCGCTCCTCCTCTTGCCGCACCTGGCGGCAGAACAGCTGATACTGCTGCTCCTCCTGGGCCTCGTTTTCGGTGATGCGGTCCTGGGTGTCCTTGATTTGCAGCTCCAGCAGGTCGATCTGCTGGGCGATGACGGCGGCCTGCTGGTCCAGCAGCTCCTTCTGCTCCAGAGCCTTGGCCTTGTCGGACTTGATCTGGTCCAGCTGCTGCTGGATCTCCTGCTTTTTGGCACGGGTCTCGGCCAGCTGGTCATTGAGACTGGCGCCGTAGGCCGTGTCCACCGGCCGCAGGGCCAGACACAGGGCGGCCATCATGGCCACGGCGCACACCAGGGCGGTCAGGCGTTTGATTTTCTGTTTCATGACGGTCTCCTCTCTTTTTATACCCGCAGGAATTTTCGGATGGCGGTCAGGCTGCCGCCCACGCCCACCAGGATGCCCACGCCGGCGAATACCGCCGCCACCGGGGCCCAGATCTGACGGAAGTCCACCACCCGCAGCAGCTGCATGGTGTCGGAATTGGCGATGCCCTGGGATACGGCGGCATACAGCAGCCACTGGAGCCCGAAGGCCACTGCCGCGCCGATGAGTCCCAGCAGCAGGCCCTCATACACGAAGGGCCAGCGGATGAAGCCATCGGTAGCCCCCACCATTTTCATGATGGCGATCTCGTCCCGGCGGTCAAAGGTGGTGAGCTTGATGGTGTTGGAAATGATGAACACGGAGATGATCAGCAGAACGGCGATCAGGGCGATGCTGATGACGCTGGCGATGTTGCGGACGGTGATGAAGCCGTTGGAGATGTCCTGGTCCGCCCGGACCTTGGCGATGCCCTCCGTTTCGTCCAGCTGCTGCACCACCTGGTCCATGAGCTTCAGGTCCGTCAGGTGCATCACATAGCGGTGGCGGAAGATGGTGGGGTCCAGGTCGCTGTACAGGTCGTCCTCGTTATACTGGTCCACATATTCGTCCCGGGCCTCCTGCCGGGAGACGAAGGTGCAGTCCGCCACGCCGGAGATGCCCGACAGTTGGGACTGGAGGCCCTGGGCCTCCTCATCCGTGAGGCTCTCGTCCACGAAGGCCACCACGGCGTTCTCCTTCTGCAGGTCCTGCAGGTTGATGTTGGCGTTGTAGGCCACCAGCGAGAAGGTGCCCATAATCAGCAGGCACGCCACGGTGACGCCGATGGCGGCAAAGGACATGAACCCGTGGGACAGCATATTGCCCACGCCCTCCCGGAAGAAATAACGGAAATTACGCATGGGCGGCCACCTCGTATCTGCCCACGCCGGTGGCGGCTACCACGCCGTGGTCGATCATAATGACCCGCTTGTCAAAATGATTCACCAGGCTCTTTTCGTGGGTCACCACCACCACGGTGGTGCCCAGGGCGTTGATGCGCTCCAGCAGGGTCATGATCTCCAGGGAGCGGGCGGGGTCCAGGTTGCCGGTGGGCTCGTCGGCCACGATGGTGCTGGGATTGTTCACCAGGGCCCGGGCGATGGCCACTCTCTGCTGCTCGCCGCCGGACAGCTCATCAGGGAACCGGCGGCCCTTGCCGTCCAGCCCCACCAGGCCCAGTACATAGGGGATGCGGCTTTTAATCTCCCTGGCGGAGGCCCCCACCGCCCGCATGGCCAGGCTCAGATTGTCGTACACGGTTTTGTTGCCGATCAGGCGGAAATCCTGGAAGATCACCCCCACGGTGCGGCGCATCAGGGGAATCTGACGCCGGGTGATGTTGCTCATGGAGAAGCCGTTGATCATCACCCGGCCCCGGGAGGGCACCAGCTCGCCGGTCAGCAGTTTGATGATGGTGGACTTTCCGCTGCCGGAGGGGCCCACCAGGAACACGAATTCTCCGTCCTGAATCTCAAAAGAAATGCCATTTAACGCATGGGTGCCATTTTCGTATGTTTTTTCAACATTTGTCATTCTGATCATGGGATAATACCTCGATGTATGCACACACGATGCCCTTTGACAGGCGTCGTCATTCGGCCTTTTTTTACTTCACGGAAACATTATAAACAAAAAGTTACAAAATGGCAACAAAAAAAATATTAAATCTTTGTGAATGCAGGCGGTAAAATATGGAAATTTTTCCAAGCGAAAACAGGCCGCCGGTGATACCGGCGGCCTGTGGGGTTTCGGCTGAGGCTCAGTTCATCTGCTTGCGGCGGGAGAGGTTCACGGTGCCGTCGTTCATCTCGTGGACGGAATCCAGGCTCTTGCCGGTGCCGATGGCCACGCAGCTGATGGCATTTTCGGCCACCACGGTGTGGATGCCGGTGCGGGCGGTGATGAGCTTGTCGAAGCCGTCCACCAGGCTGCCGCCGCCGGTCATGACGATGCCGTTGTTGGCGATATCCGCCACCAGCTCCGGGGGCGTGCGCTCCAGGACGCCGTGAACGGCCTCCAGGATCCGCTCCACGGGCTCCTCAAAGGCCTCCAGCATCTCGGTGGAGGTGACGGTGATGGTCTTGGGCAGGCCGGTCATCAGGCAGCGGCCCTTGATCTCGATGGTGGTCTCCTCCTCCTTGGGGAAGACGCAGCCGATCTGCATCTTCATCTGCTCGGCGGTGCGCTCACCGATGAGGATGTTGTGCTTGCGGCGCATGTATTTGACGATGGCTTCGTTGAACTGGTCGCCGGCCACCTTGATGGAGGCGCTTTCCACCACGCCCTTCAGGGAGATCACGGCAATGTCGCTGGTGCCGCCGCCGATGTCCACCACCATGTGGCCCTCGGGCTTGGTGATGTCGATGCCTGCGCCGATGGCGGCGGCCACGGGCTCCTCGATCAGATACACATGGCTGGCGCCGGACTGCAGGCCCGCGTCCACCACGGCGCGCTCCTCCACCTCGGTGATGCCGGAGGGAACGCAGATGATGACACGGGGCTTGAAGATGTGGTGGAAGCTGCCGCTGACCTTGCGGATGAACTCCTTGAGCATCCGCTCGGTCATGTCGTAGTCGGAGATGACGCCCTCACGCAGGGGACGGATGGCCACGATGTTGCCGGGGGTACGGCCCAGCATGGCCTGGGCGTCTGCGCCCACGCTGAGCAGGCGGCCGTCGTCCTTGTTGATGGCCACCACGGAGGGCTCATTGAGCACAACGCCCTTGCCCTTGACATATACCAATACCGATGCGGTACCCAGGTCGATACCGATATCCTTTGCTAACGAACACATAATGCTGCACCTCATTTTTCTGATATGGACCACAGCCCTCAGGGGGCCGTATTATTCCCTGATGCTCTATTATAATGGTGATTTTCCCATTTTGCAAGAGGATTTGCGTGATTTTCCAAATCGTAATCTTTTGTTCATATTTTGCAGCTTTTCCGCCGATGTCTCATTATGCACCGGCAGCGGGAAAATTATTCCTCCCGGGTGATGGCCAGGGTCAGGCCCAGCACGTCGGCGGCTCCCGCCTGGCGCAGGACCCGGGCGGCCTCCCCCAGGGTAGAGCCGGTGGTGCAGATATCGTCCACCAGCAGGAAGCGCTTTCCGGCGATGCGCTCCGGATGGACGGCCTCATAGGCCCCCAGGACGTTGGCCCGGCGGGCGTCGGCGTCCTCCAGGCCGGACTGGGGCGGGTTGTCCAGAATTTTGCGCAGGGTCTCCTGGGGCTCCACGTGCCACTCCACGCACAGGCTCCCGGCCAGATACCGGGCCTGGTCAAAGCCCCGCTTGCGCAGGCGCTTCCGGCTCACCGGCACCCAGGTGATGGCGTCGAACTCGCCGCCGAACTCCTCCGCCGCGCAGCGGGCCGTCAGGCTGCCGAAGCAGGGCAGGCCGCCCATGCGGCCCTTGAACTTGAAGTCCAGAATGGCCCGGCGGACGGCGTCCTCGTAATACAGAGGCGCGGCCACCCGGCCCCAGGAGGTCTGGCGGACGGCCCGGTCCCCGGTGTAGGGCAGCTTCTTTTCGCAGCCGGCGCAGATCAGCTCCTTATTGCCGATGTGCTGATTGCAGAAGGGGCAGCGCCGGGGGAACAGGAAGTTCAATGCCCCCTGCTCCAGCTGGTTCAGCCGTTCGTTGAGATTACTCATGCCCATGGCTTGGTCCTCCTTGCTTGAGTCTGCGGCGCAGGCCGCTGTATCGCCGGGTGCGGCGGTCGTTTTCCGCCATGCGGCCGGGGATGGCGTCGTCGCCTACCATCACCAGCAGCTCCCTGGCCCGGGTGATGGCGGTGTACAGCACGCCCCGGACCAGCAGATTGGGGGCCGCCGGGGCGGACACCAGCACCACCGCCCGGTATTCGCTGCCCTGGGCCTTGTGGACGGTCATGGCATAGGCCATATCCAGCTGGCTCAGCAGGTCGGCGGTGTATACGCTGGTGCGGTCGTCGAACCGGATGGTCACCAGCTCGCCGGAGGGGTCGATGTCCTCCACCGTGCCCACGTCGCCGTTGAAGATGCCGCTGCCGGCCTCGCCGTCGTCCTTTTCCCAGAGAACGTCATAGTTGTTCCGGGTCTGCATCACCCGGTCCCCCACCCGGAAGATCATGTCGCCCCAGGCCTTCTGGCGCTTGCCGGGGGACGGGGGATTCAGCGCCGCCTGCAGGGCCCGGTTCAGGCTGACGGTGCCGGTCTCCCCCTTGCGGGTGGGGGTCAGCACCTGGATCTGCCCGGCGGGGATGCCCATCTTGTCCGGCAGACGGGTGCGGCACAGGTCCACCACCGTCTGCACCAGCCGGTCCGGCGAGCGGCGGCACAGGAAGAAAAAGTCGCTTTGCTTATTGCTCAGGTCCGGGGCCTGGCCCCGGTTCACGGCGTGGGCGCTGCGGATGATGGCGGACTGCTCCGCCTGGCGGAACACCTCCGTCAGGGTCACGGAGTCCACCGCGCCGCTGCGCAGGATGTCCCCCAGCACGTTGCCGGGGCCCACGGAGGGCAGCTGGTCCGGGTCCCCCACCATCACCAGGCGGCACCCGGGCTTCAGGGCCGCCAGCAGGGCGTCCATCAGCGGCAGGTCCACCATGCTCATCTCGTCCACGATGACGGCATCGGCCTCCAGCAGGTCCTTTTCGTTTTTCTTGAAGGTCACCTCGCCGGTGAGCTCGTTGAAGGTCATGCCCAGGCAGCGGTGGATGGTCTGGGCCTCCCGGGAGCACAGCTCGCTCATGCGCTTGGCCGCCCGGCCCGTGGGGGCCAGCAGCAGCACCGTCAGGCCCATGCGCTCCAGCAGGGTGACGATGCCCCGGGTGGAGGTGGTTTTGCCGGTGCCGGGGCCGCCGGTCAGCAGCAGCACCCCGCTCCAGGCTGCCAGCTCTACCGCCCGGCGCTGCTGGGGCGCATAGGCGATGCCCTGGCGGGCCTCCATCTCGGCGATGATTTTGTCCACGTTTTTCCCGGTCTGCCGGGGCGCGTCCCGCAGGGACAGCAGCCGCCGGGCCACCTGGGTCTCCGCCTGATACAGGCGCTGGAGATAGCAGGCCTGCACCCCCGCCACCGGCTCCTGGACGATGACGCCCCGGGCCAGCAGCCCGTCCAGGGCGGTCTCCAGGGCGTCCGGGTTGCCGTCAATCAACTGGGCGGAGGCAAAAAGCAGCTTGTCCCGGGGCAGGAACACATGGCCGTTGTTCAGATTGTGGGACAGCTCGTATGTAAGGGCGGCCTCCACCCGGCAGGGGCTGTCGCCGTCGAAGCCCATGCTCAGGGCGATCTCGTCCATGGTGGAAAAGGCCACGCCGTAGGCCTGTCCCGTGAGAAGATAGGGGTCCTCCTTCAGCCGGGGCAGGGCCTGGGCTCCGTAGGCCCGGTACAGCTGCATGGCCAGAGGCACCGGCAGCTCATACCGGGCCAGAAATTCCATCACCCGCTTCAGCCCCGTCAGCTCCCGGAAAGCGGCGGACAGCTCCATGGCCTTTTTGGCGGTGATGCCCTTGACGGTTTGCAGCCGCTCCGGCTCCTCCTCGATAACGGCCAGGGTGTCCGCCCCGAAGCGGTCCACCAGCCGCTGGGCGGTGGCGGGGCCGATGCCCTTGAGAATGCCGGAGGCCAGATAGGCCGCGATGTCCTCCTCCGTCTCCGGCATGCGGCGCTCCACGGATTCCGCCGCGAACTGGGGGCCGTAGCTGGGGTGGTTGGTCCAGACGCCGGTAACGGTCATCCCCTCGCCGGGGGCGGCGCAGGGGATGCACCCCACCACCGTCACCAGCTCGCCGTCCTCCGTCAGCAGGGAGAGCACGGTGTAGCCGTTGTCCTCATTCTGAAAAATCAGGCTTTGTACGGCGCCCTCCACCGTGCTTCGTTCGGCCATAGCGGCCCTCCTTATGGTAAATGGTCGGGGATCTCCGCCGCCGTCAGCAGCAGAAGATCGTCGTATCGCTCCGTCAGCTCCCGGGCCCGGCGCAGGTCCGCCCCCTCCAGGCCGCAGTCGCACAGCACGATGGGGACCGCCCCCCGCAGCTGCCGCCGCAGGTCCAGCATCTGGGCCGCCGGGGCGGCAAAGTCGCAGCCGGGCCGGGCGGGGATCAGCAGCATCACCCGGGCGGGCTCCCGCCGCCGCAGCCACCCCGTCAGCAGCCAGAACAGGGCCGCCAGCCCCGTGGCCGCCAGAAAGGCCAGCACGCCGTCTTGCAGCACCTCCATGATATCACCTCGATATCAGTGTATGCGGCGGCGGGGACGGGGGTGCAGGCGGCAGAAACGTGTTGCATTCCGCCGCGCCATTTGATACAATAGCCATGGCGCTGCACGAACGGCAGGCGGTTGGCTGATGATCCCCGAAAGGGGGTGACGCCATGCGGATTACATTACATATCGGGCCCTATACGGTTACGATCATTGTAAAGAAACGCGAAAACCGCCACTCGGCCAAGTGACGGTTTTCATTATGAATTCCTGATTGAACCGAGCCAACCGCTTGTCGCAGCGCCCTTTTCTGTGTTCATTATAGGCGGCGCAGGCCGTCTTGTCAAGCCCCGGGACCGTCTCCCGGGGCCTGATTTTCTTTTGTGCGGGTCAGGTACGGGGGGGTGTGCGGTTTAATACTGATAGCCCCGCTTTTCGTCCCGGAACTCCTCCACCCGGGCCCGGTAGGCCTTCATGGCGGTGTCCTCAAAGGCCAGGTGCACGTCCTTGGCTCCCATCTGCTCCAGGAGATACCGGGTGAAGGGCGGGTTCAGAGGCAGCAGCGGCCCGATGAGGTAGGTGGCCATGAGGCCGCCCCGGAGAAAGCCCTCGGCAAAGGCCCCGGGATGGCGGCCCACACCCCGCTCCACCCGGAACAGGGGGTTCGCCAGCTCATCATCGGGATAGGTGTGGCCGAACAGGCTCTTGAAGCCAACGATTTCCATATCCTGGAAGCTGCCCAGCAGAAAGCTGTTGTGCCGCTTCATCATGTGGTACTCGGCGTGGGTCTTGAGAATGCCCAGGCCGTCGAAGGCGCGCTTGCCGTCGATCATCACGTATTCGCCCAGGGCGTCCAGGGCGTTGCCGGTGGCCAGCATCAGCCCGCCGCCGTCCACATAGCGCTCCAGTTCCGCCTTATAGGGGGTCAGGGCCTTGACCATCAGCTGCAGGCCCCGCTCCGTGGCCGAGCCCACATACACCAGGTCCACGCCGCCGTCCAGGAAGGCGGGGCGGTCCTTCAGACCGGTTTCCACCACCTCCATCTCTGGGCAGGACTGGCGCAGATAGGTGACGTTCATCAGGTCGCCGCAGAGGTTGGCCACCTCGGGGAACAAAATCTCGGTTTTCATGCCTGCACCTCCTGCTCCGCCGCCCGGGAACGGGCGATATCCTTCATCTGGTCATACACCTGATAGGCAAGCTCCAGGGTGTCCGTGCCGTAGAGCACATACAGCTCGTCGCCGGGCTCGTAGGCCATCATGGCCGCTGCGTCGTGCTCGTCCTTGGCGCAGGCCAGGCGGTCCTCCGGCACGCCGGCCATCAGGCAGCGGAGCTTGTAGTCCTCGCACCGCAGACCGGTGCACACCACCCGGACGATGCTCTCGTCCGCCAGATACTCAAAGTCCGTGTCGTAGAACCAGCAGACGTTTTCCGACCAGTGGGGCACATCCGTCAGGGAGTTCATCAGCAGCATGACTTCTTTCTTGCCGGGGCGGGAGGCGATATACTGGAACACTCGGGAGCAGGCCAGGGCGTTCTTGTCCTTGGCCATTTCCCGGACCAGGGTGACGTTTCCGGCCTGTTCCACGTTGTGGCGGCTTTCGGTGATGGCGGACTGGGACAGCACCCGGGCGATCTCGTCATGGGCGTAGCCCAGCTGACGCAGCACGGCGATCACCGTGACCATGTTGTAGACATTGAACACGCTGTCGCAGATCAGGGTATAGGGGTATTCTTTTCCGTCCTCCCGGATGGTCATGGTACCGCCGGGGATATCCACGTTGGTGGCCAGATAGTCGCTGTCCGGGGAGTGGAAGCCGCAGTCCTGACACACGGCCCGGCCGATGTGGTGATAGCGGCGGTATTCATAGCGCAGCTTCCCGGCGCACTTGGGGCAGATGCGCACGTCGTTGATGTGGTTGACGCACTCCACGGTGTCCGAGGGCAGGCGGTCGATGCCGAAATAGACCCGGGGATTCTCCGGGGCCAGGCCGCAGGAGATCAGGTCATCGGCGTTGAGCACCAGCTTAGAGGCGGCGGGGACGCTGCGGCTGATGATGCCGGCGATGAAGTCGGCGTGGGCGTTGCGCATGATGCTGTCCCGGAACAGGTTGGTGACGGCGATATAGTCCGGGGTGATGTAGGGATACACCCGGACGCTGGAGCGCTCGTCCACCTCCAGCACGGCCATGTCATAGTCCTTTACCCGGCCCGCCAGGTTGCAGCCCTTCAGCAGGGCGGTGGCGATGCCGCTGGCCACGTTGGAACCGGCCCGGTTGATGAGGACCCGGTGACCCGCCTTTTCCAGGGTGTCCGCCAGAAGGTTGCTGACGGTGGTTTTGCCGTTGGTGCCGGTGACGGCGATGATGGTCTTGGGACGGCCCACATATTTCAGGAAGTCCGGGCACAGCTTCAGCGCCAGGGTCCCGGGGAAGTCCGTTCCCCGGTGCCGGGTGATCTTCAGCGCCGGGACGGACAGCTTCGCCATCCACAGCGCAAACAGGAATCGCAGTTTACCCATTGTTTTCAAGCCTCCTTGGTAACGATCGCCGCCGCCCGGCAGCTGCAGCCGTCGGCATTTTCAACTTTCAGGGGCATGGTCAGGAACGTGAATTCCCAGCCGATGAGCTGCGCCAGCCCCTTGAGGTTCTCGGTATTCACCAGCCCCGCGCCAAACAGGGTCAGGTGGTTGGGGTAATCCACCGTGTCGCAGGGGTCCAGAGAGATGGAATCCTCTCCCACCCCCTTCAGGGACAGGCTCGCCACGAACCGGGCGGCCTCCTCGGTCAGACACGGAAACCCCTCATAATAGGCATCGGTGCCCCAGTATTGGTCCCACCCGGTGCAGAACAGGAGAAAGTCCGCGTCCCGCAGGGCGGCCTCGTGCCGCAGCAGCAGGTCCAGGGGAATTTGGGACTGGCCCCGGCAGTCCAGCACATAGCCCCGGCCCACAAAGCGGTCCGGACCGAAGCTGTCCAGGGTGGGGGCCCCGTCCATCATGTGGGCGGGGGCGTCCATGTGGGTGCCGGTGTGGGAATACATATGCAGCAGGGTCTCCCGGTAGCCGCACTGGGAAACGGTGCAGGCGGTGGCAAGCCGGGGCGGCTCCGTGCCGGGATAGACGGGCATATCCTCCCGGATGGTGTGGGTCAGGTCGATAACGGTCATGTTGAGGTCCCTCCTTCGGGCGGTGTTTCGCGGGTGTGCAGGTATACCATCAGGGCCGCTATGTCGGCGGGGGATACGCCGGAGATGCGGCCCGCCTGGCCCAGGTTCTCCGGCCGCAGGGCGGCCAGCTTCTCCCGGGCCTCCAGCCGCAGCCCCTGGATATGGCTGTAATCCATGTCCGGCGGCAGGCGGCGGCGATCCAGCTTCTCAAATTCCTCCACCTGCTTTTCCTGGCGGCGGATGTAGCCCTCGTATTTCACGGTGATCTCCACCTGCTCCCGGACGGCGGGAGGCAGACCCGGCGGGGCCGGGTCGAAGGGAGTCAGGTCGTCGTAGCCCACCTGGGGCCGGCGCAGCAGGTCGATGAGGCGGCAGCCGTCGGGCACCGGGGCGGTGCCCCGGGCCGTCAGCAGACGGTTCAGCGCCGGGGCGCCGGGGACGCCGGTTTTCTCCAGGCGGCGGATCTCCCGCTCCACGGCGGCGTATTTTTCCTCCACCCGCCGCAGCCGCTCAGCCGATACCAGGCCGATGCGGCAGCCGATGGGGCACAGGCGGCGGTCGGCGTTGTCCTGCCGCAGCAGCAGGCGGTATTCCGAGCGGCTGGTCATCATGCGGTAGGGCTCCTGGGTGCCCTTGGTGACCAGGTCGTCGATAAGGGTGCCGATGTAGCTTTCGCTGCGGCGGAGGATCAGCGGCTCCCGGCCCAGCAGGGCCAGCGCCGCGTTGACGCCCGCCACAAAGCCCTGGACCGCCGCCTCCTCATATCCGGAGGAGCCGTTGAACTGTCCCGCGCCGTACAGGCCCCGGACCGCCCGGGTCTCCAGGGTGGGGCGCAGGGCCGTGGGGTCGATGCAGTCGTATTCGATGGCGTAGGCCGGGCGCATCATCTCCGCCCGCTCCAGGCCGGGGACGGAGTGCAGCATGGCCAGCTGCACATCCTCCGGCAGGGAGGAGGAGAAGCCCTGGATGTACATTTCCTCCGTGTCCAGGCCCATGGGCTCGATGAACAGCTGGTGGCGCTCCTTATCCGGGAAGCGGACGATCTTGGTTTCGATGGAGGGGCAGTATCGGGGCCCCACCCCCTGGATGACCCCGGAATACAGGGGGCTTTTGTCCAGGTTCTCCCGGATGATGCGGTGGGTCTCCGGGGTGGTGTAGGTCAGCCAGCACACCGCCCGGTTTTCCGGCGGGGCCGGGGTCTCGAAGCTGAAGGGCAGGGGAGAGGGGTCCCCTTCCTGGAGCTGCATTTGGGAAAAGTCGATGCTCCGGCGGTTGACCCGGGGAGGGGTGCCGGTTTTGAACCGCCGCAGAGGCAGGCCCAGGGCCAGCAGGCTCTCCGTCAGGGGGCCCGCCGCGTGGAGTCCGTCGGGGCCGGAGTCCTCCACACAGTCGCCCACGATGGTGCGGCCCCGGAGATAGGTGCCGGTGCACAGCACCACCGCCCGGACCCGGTATACCGCCCCGGTGCGCAGCACCACGCCGGTGACGCGGCCGTTTTCCGTCCGCAGGGCCACTGCCTCCGCCTGGCGCAGGGTCAGGTGCTCCTGCCGCTCCAGGGTGTGCTTCATCACCTGCTGATAGGCCCGGCGGTCCGCCTGGGCCCGCAGGGACCACACGGCGGGGCCCTTCCGGCGGTTGAGCATCCGATACTGGATGCAGGCCCGGTCCGCCGCCCGGGCCATTTCGCCGCCCAGGGCGTCCAGCTCCCGGACCAGGTGGCCCTTGGCGGTGCCGCCGATGGCGGGGTTGCAGGGCATGTTGCCCACGGCGTCCAGGTTGATGGTCAGGCACACCGTTTCCAGCCCCAGGCGGGCGGCGGCCAGAGCCGCCTCGATGCCGGCGTGTCCCGCGCCGATGACGGCAATATCAAATTGTCCCGCGTCAAATTCTCTCATACAGGCTCCTTATGCGCGCCGCAGGGTCAACACCGCCACCTCCGGGCGGTTGAACAGGCGCACCATGCCGCCCAGGCCCCGGGAGACAAATACCTCCGCGCCCCGGCAGGTGTAAAATCCGTTGGTATAGGAGGGCAGCAGCGTGCCGCCGCTTCCCAGCAGCCCGTCGGTAAAGGGCAGACGCCACAGACCGCCGTGGCCGTGGCCCGACAGGGTCAGATCCGCCCCCAGGGCGGCATATTCCGATTCAAACAGGTTGTTCCGGTGGGCCAGCAGCAGCCAGAAGCCCTCCGGGGCGGCGTCCCGGACCTCCCGGGCCACCTGCTGGGGCGTCTTCTGGTCGGCGTAGCCGTTGGGGTCGTCGATGCCCGCCAGGAGCAGGCTGTCGCCGCCTCGCTGAAGCGTCACGAAGCCGTTGTGGAGCCAGGTGACGCCGCAGTCCGCCAGCAGGGCCGCCGTCTCCTGCATCTTTCCGGCGGCCCACTCGTGGTTGCCGGAGACGAAATAGCAGGGGGCCAGGGCCGTGAGCCTTTCCAGCAGAGGGCGCAGGTACGCCGGATCTGTCCACTCGTCCACGAAATCCCCCACCAGAGCGATGGCGTCCGGGTGGGCGGCCTCCACCGCCGCCGCCAGGCGGCTGTTGTCCCGGCCGAACCGGCGGCCATGGAGGTCCGACAGCACCACCAGCCGTCCGCCGTCCCAGCCCGGGGGCAGACGGGAGGAGGAAAATGCGTATTCCTCGACGGAGAGGGTGTAGTTCCCCCACCAGAGTCCGGCTCCGGCCAGGGTCAGGGCCGCCAGCAGCAGCGGCAGGGTCTTCTTTCTGCGTTTTTCCTTGTGGGCCACGGCGGCGCCTCCTTTCCCGCTGTCACTTATTATATAATAGGTTCCCCGGGGTTTGCAAGTCCTTTGTTGTGCATAATAGCAAAAAATGATGAACGATTTTTATGAAAAATGTAGATTCTCACCCTTGCAAAACCGGGCCGGGCGGGGTATACTATAACCGTGAAAAGAGAAGAAAGGAGCGTGATACAATGACCAACATCTTCATGAAGGGTGACCTGGATGACATGATCTTCGAGGGTTCCGACTGGCAGCCCAGCGAGCGGTAAGTGATCCGGCTATACCAAGGAAGAAGCCACGCTTGTGCGTGGTGATTTTTTTTACAGAAAAAGCGTTTTACGAATACGGATATTGTGCGCCGCAAGGCGCTTTTTTTGTGCCCATTTATGGGGCCCGTCTGCGGCGGCACAGGTCCGCGATGATGAGCGCGGCGCAGCACAGCAGCACCGCCGCCAGAATGAGAATGGCGCAGCTGCGGAAGAACGCCTCCGGCAGGATCAGGATCACCGGGTCCGTGGCCGGGTCAAAGAGCCAGTTGTCCTTGCCGGGGAAGAAGATGCTGTGGAACACCGTGAAGGCCCGGTCGAAGTCCAGGGCTGCCAGGACGCCGGCTATGGCCAGCGCCCCGCCCAGGCCGCAGCCGGCCCAGAAGCCGGGACTGTGGCCCGCCAGGGGACACAGGGTCAGGCCCTTTTTCCGCCGCAGAGCGTACAGCACCAGCAGCACCATCACGCACACCGCCAGCACCCGAAGGTCCAGCAGAAACAGCCGCCGCACATCGGCGAAATGGCTGGCCCCCTCCGGGGAGAAGGACAGCACACCGGCGGCAAAGTCCGGGCGCTTGCCCAGGCAGTAGTCCATCACGTCGTCAAAGGCCGCCCCGATCTGCTCCGCCGTCAGGCCGCTGCGGGCGGGGATGCCCAGAGGTTTGATCTGCGCCCGGTAGAAGGGCCGGATCACCAGCGGCAGGGCGATGGACCCGGTCAGGATGGTCAGGGCCATGGCAAAGGCTGCGAAAACGGACAGCAGCTTCCTCATGAAATATCCTCCTTCTTCCGGCCGGACAGCACCAGCAGCACCTGGCCCGGCAGGTAAAACAGCCACATACCCACCTGGGCAAAGGCCGCCAGCCAGCCGGGAAACAGCTCCGGCTGGTTATGAACGCCCACGCACATGTCACACAGCAGGAACAGCCACAGTCCCCAGGCAAACAGCGGCATGGAAAGGGAAAGCGCCTGACAGGCATTGACCAGGAAATTGGCGAAATACACCGCCGCCAGCAGGTTCAGCGGCGACAGCAGGCCCAGGGCCCACAGCCCTGCCCAGGCCGCACCCACCAGGAACAGCCGCAGCCCCCACAGGGACCGGCCGAACCGGCGGAGGATACGGACCAGGTACAGCCCCTGGACCCCGCAGAACAGGGCCACCCCCGCGCCGTACCAGTCGTTCAGCAGCAGAAGAAAGGTGTCGGCCCCCAGGGTCAGGGCCATGGCGGCGGCCATCAGGCGGCTGCCGCCCCGCCGGGCGAACAGCACGGAAAACACCAGGCACATGGCGATGGAGGCGTATTTCACCGGGTCGCCGCTGCCGCCGGTAAGGTCCAGGGTCATAAACGCCGCGTACAGGGCCGCCTCCAGCCCCAGAAAGGCCGCCGTCACAGGTCCCACAGCTGCGGGTCGCTGGCGGAGACGCACAGGGCCCCGGCGCTCAGCGCCGCCGTGACATCGGCCTTGTCCGCCAGCAGGCCCCCGGCGATCAGGGGCACCGGCAGCTCCCGGGACAGCCGGGCGATGACCCTGTAAATGGTACCGGGCAGCACCTCGATCAGGTCCGGCATCCCCATGCCGGTCTCCTTCCCCAGGTTGCTGACGGCTTTGGAGTCGATGGCGAACACCCGCAGCACCGTCAGCATGCCCAGCTCCCGGCCCCGGCGGATGATGTGGGGCCGGGTGGAGATGATTCCGTCGGCCCCGCAGGAGCGCAGATAGTCCACGGCGATCTCCCTGGGGGCCAGTCCCGCCACCAGGTCCCCATGGACCACCGCCCGCTTCCCAGCCCGGTGGACCCGGTCCACCAGACCCGCGATATTCAGAATGTCGCCGCACAGCAGGAACACCGCCGCTCCGTCGTGGGCCAGAGCCAGGTCCAGGGTCTCCGGCTCCTTCACCGCCGGGATCACCGGCGTCCGCTCCAGCAGCGGCAGCATGGGATGGGACATAGGGCGGACCCTCCTTCCGCAGTTTTCTCTCCCTATGTTACCACGGTAGGTGGGCAGATTTCAACGATATTTTCAGGAAAAAGTCCTTGACAGGGGAGGGAGGGTCTGGTATACTATCCTGGAAAACAAAGAAGGCTGGATGCATCCGCCTCACCTCCCGCCCCAGGCAAAGAGGTCAACAGCGATTTTCGTCAGGGCTTCCGTTATGGGGGCTGTGCCGCTGCGCGGATGCAAGGGATGCATTCGCGTTTTTTATTTATCGAATGGAGGTGCGACGGTTATTAGCAAGGTAGAGCATGAACTCAATGAAGAGATCCGGGATAAGGAGATCCGCCTCATCGGCGAAGACGGCGAGCAGCTGGGCATTGTGTCCTCTGCGGAGGGCCTGCACATCGCCGAGGAAAAGGGACTGGACCTGGTGAAGATTTCCCCCCAGGCGATGCCGCCTGTGTGCAAGCTCATGAACTATGGCAAGTTCAAGTTCGAGCGCAGCAAGAAGGAGAAGGAAGCCAGAAAGAACCAGCACGTGGTGGAGATCAAGGAAATTCGCATGTCTCCGGGCATCGATGTCGGCGACTTCAACACCAAGCTGAAAAATGCGCAGAAGTTCCTGGCTGACGGCAACCGGGTGAAGGTCTCCGTCCGCTTCCGCGGCCGCGAGATGGCGCATACGGATATCGGCCGGGATCTGCTGAAGAAGTTCGCGGAGCTTTGCGCCGACGTGGCCACCATGGATAAATCCGCCAAGATGGAGGGCCGGCTCATGTCCATGTTCCTGTCCCCCAAGGCCCAGAAGGCCGGAAAATAACACACGAGTTCTTCCCGCCCCGGCGGGAGAATAGATGGAAGGAGTAATATTATGCCTAAACTGAAGACCCACAGCGGCGCCAAGAAGCGCTTCAATCTGACGAAGTCCGGCAAGGTCAAGAGAGCGCACGCTTTCAAGAGCCACATCCTCACCAAGAAGGACACCAAGCGCGGTCGTCGCCTGCGCAGCGGCACCTATGCCGACTGCACCAATGAGGCCACCATCCGCAAGATGATCCCCTACAAATAAGAGACGGATATCGTTAGAAATAGGAGGCAATTAAGAAATGGCACGTGTTAAAGGCGCTATGATGGCGCGTAAAAGAAGAAATAAGACTCTGAAGCTGGCCAAGGGCTACTGGGGCGCCAAGTCCAAGCACTTCAAGATGGCCAATGAGCAGGTCATGAAGTCCCTGACCTACGCCTATGTGGGCCGCCGGCTGAAGAAGCGGGATTTCCGCCAGCTGTGGATTACCCGCATCTCCGCCGCCTGCAAGCTCAACGGCATGAACTACTCCACCTTTATGCACGGTCTGAAGGTGGCCGGCATCCAGATCAACCGCAAGATGCTCTCTGAGATGGCCATCAACGACGCCGTGGCTTTCACCGCCCTGTGTGACATCGCCAAGAAGGCGTAAACGGATACGCGGAACATATGATATTAAAAAATCAGGTCCGGAAACGGACCTGATTTTTTTGTCCCAAAAGGGCCGGGCCCCTTTGGGACAAAAGGCTTGCAGACTGAGAAGTGTTTTTTGCGACGTACACGCCGCCGCAAAAAACGGATTGCATTTTCTTTACCCCCATTATTCCGGCCCGCGCTCTTGCGCGGCGCTTTGGTTTTTGCTATACTCATGATAACACCTGAACCCGACTTTAAGTCAAGACCTTGAGGCGGGATATCTGTAAATTTTGCTTGAAGGGAGGCACAGAAGTTGAAACAACGCACCTATATTGCCATTGACCTGAAATCCTTCTATGCCTCCGTGGAGTGCCGGGAGCGGGGGTTGGATCCGCTGGACACCAACCTTGTCGTTGCGGATGAGAGCCGGACGGAGAAAACCATCTGCCTGGCGGTGACGCCCTCCCTCAAAAGCTACGGCATCTCCGGGCGCAGCCGCCTTTTCGAGGTGAACCAGCGGGTCCGGGAGGTGAACGCCCGGCGGCAGCAGAAGGCCCCGGGGCGAAAGTTGGAGGGTTCATCCCACTTTTTCTCCCGGTTGCAGGCTGACCCAACCCTTGCCGTGGGCTTCCTCATCGCGCCGCCGAGAATGGCGTACTACATGGAGTACAGCACCCGCATTTATCAGATTTACCTCAAGTACATCGCGCCGGAGGACATGGTGGTCTACTCCATCGACGAGGTGTTCATGGACGTTACCGACTATCTCAGCACCTACCGGCTGACGGCCCGGGAGCTTGCCATGAAGATCATTCTCGACGTGCTGGAATCCACCGGCATCACGGCAACTGCCGGGATCGGGACAAACCTCTTTCTTTGCAAGGTAGCAATGGACATTGTAGCGAAGCACATTCCCGCCGATAAAAACGGCGTCCGCATCGCAGAGCTGGACGAGATGAAGTTTCGCCGTGAGCTTTGGTCTCATCAGCCTCTCACCGATTTCTGGCGGGTGGGCCGGGGCATCGCAAAGAAGCTGGAGGAGAACGGGATGTTCACCATGGGCGATGTTGCCCTCTGCTCGGAGCGGAATGAGGACCTGCTTTATAAGCTCTTCGGCAAGAACGCGGAACTGCTCATCGACCATGCGTGGGGCTGGGAGCCCACCACCATTGCGGCCATCAAGGCGTACCGCCCCAGCTCCAACAGTCTCAGCTCCGGTCAGGTCCTGCACTGCCCCTATGAGGCGGACAAGGCAAAGCTGGTCGTCCGGGAGATGACGGACCTGCTGGTGCTGGATTTGGTGGATAAGGGGCTTGTCACCGATCAGATGGTGCTGACCGTGGGCTATGATGTTGAGAATCTGACCGATCCGGCGCGGCGGGCCAGGTATCACGGCCCGGTGGAAACCGACCGCTATGGCCGCCGGATCCCGAAGCAGGCCCACGGCTCTATTAACCTTGACAGTCACACATCATCTACGAAGAAAATAATGTGCGCCGTGTCAGAGCTGTTTGACCGGATCGTGGACAAAAATCTCCTGGTGCGGCGCATGTATGTCGTTGCAAATCATGTCCTGCCGGAAGCGGACGCGCCGAAGAAGAACGACGGCGCCGTTCAGCTGGACCTTTTTACGGACTACGCCGCCCAGGAGGAAAAGCAGAAGGCGGAGGATGCTGCACTGGAACGGGAACGAAAGCTCCAGAAGGCGGCACTTGCCATCAAGAAGAAGTACGGAAAGAACGCCATCCTCAAGGGAATGAATTTGCAGGAGGGCGCAACGGCCAAGGACCGCAATGCGCAGATCGGCGGGCATAAGGCGTAGAGAATGGAATAAATTGGAATTTATAAAGGAGAATATTGATGAAACTATTTTTATGTTCACATTTTTCAAGTGTAGGAAGTCTGATAAAGGAAGAAATTGAAAATAAGAAAGTCGCATTTATTCCAACAGCTTCGCTGCGTGAAGGCTACACCGGTTATGTCGGCTCGGCTCGAAAGCTATTCAATAAACTGGGAGCAACCGTAACGGAAATTGATATTTCAACGGAGGCTTATTTAACGATACAGTCCGTTTTTGAAGATGCGGATGTGATCTATTTTACTGGTGGAAATTCTTTCTTCCTTATGGATCAGCTCCGTAAAACGGGAACGAATGAGCTATTGAAGAAGGAATTGGCAAAGGGAAAACTGATGATCGGTGAATCGGCGGGTGCGATTATATGCGCTCCAACTATCCAATATATTGAACAAATGGATGAAAAGCCGGAGGACTACTCACAAGAAGATGATGCAGGGCTTGATTTGATTGATTTCTATGTTCTTCCGCATTATCTTACAGCACCATTTAAGAAAGTTACTGAGAAAATAATGACTGAATTTTCGGATTTGAATCTATGCCCAATTAACAACCGTCAGGGAATTGTAATCGATGGTGAAGGTTCAAAGGTTATTTGCAAAGACTAATTTGAAAATTCCAGTTTGTCTGGGAAAGGGATTGCAAATGCACACGAACAGTAAATACGATTCCATTATGAATCTTCCACACCACGTCTCCAGGACGCGTCCGCAGATGCCGATGTCTGACCGGGCGGCGCAGTTTGCGCCTTTTGCCGCGCTGACCGGATATGACTCCGCCATCAGAGAAACCGGGCGTCTGACGGATGAGAAGATTGAGCTGGATGAGGAGGCCCTGACGGCACTGGATATGAAATTCCAGCTCCTTATGAAAGCTATAGACGAAGAACCGGAGGCCTCCGTCACCTACTTCAAGCCGGACCAGCGGAAGGACGGGGGCGCGTATCTGACTGAGACGGGTAAGATCGGAAAAATTGACGAGTACCAGCGGCTGGTAATCATGCGCAGCGGTGTGAGGATCCCCATGGATGACATCCTGCAGATCGACTTCGACCGCTCTGCTGAGATCGAGCGCCGTGACGATGAAAGCGTGGGTGAATGAAAGAAATCCTGCTCTATGTTCGCGGAAAGGGCGGTTTGGCATAATACATGGACAGCGCCTTTTTCGCGGCCCGGCCCAATTGGAAATAGTGCCGGTCCGAAGCAAATGGCTCCGGCTGGCCGGACGCATCGTAGGGGATCACCTCGACGGAGGGAAGGCGAAACCGGGAGCTTCTCCGCAAATCGGCGATATGCGCCCAATCGAAGCTCCAGCGTAGCCGGTCCCCCTCTTTGCAGGAAATGCCCCATTCGTCGATGGTGATGTACTCCCGGTCCAGCTTCGGACTGACCAGTGCCACGATCAGCAGTGGAACGGCGCAGAGGCAGAGAATGGGGAAATTTGTGACAAGTCCCACAGCGATCATCAGCAGGGATAAAGCCGCAAGAAGGATGATATTTTCGTAAAACAAGATGGAATTCTTCCGGAACGACATATGCGCGTCACCTCCAGGTATCTTCTGCGCCGGTGGGCGAAAGCATCGGATTACTCCGCGAGCATCACCTTTTCGCCGTTAATAAGCAGGTAGGATTCTTTGGAAAAATCTTCCAGGAAGAAATAGATATAATCGGAGTCCTTCACCCGGTAAAAGCTGCGTGCCGCCTGGTCGTCCTTCCCGTTGAAAACCTGTATCTCGTTTTGACCGCCTGTCAGATGGAGCGTCAGGAAAACATAATAATCATCCGTTCCTCTGACCCGGCGCACAATAAAAAGTCCATTTTCATCGAATTTCTGCGACACCCTTTTTGTGTTAAAGCAACCCGGTATCCGGTAGCCGTTTTTCGTTTTCGGTATAAACCAGATTTCCCTTGTGCCGTCCCTCCCTATACACGTAACCAGGCAGGAATCCTTCCCATAAACCATATCGTCTATTCGTCCGGGTATGGCATAGCGGGACACACTTTCCGGGGATGGAAACCGGACAAAAAGATTCTCCACAGGGAACACGGCAGAGGCCGCCAGCAGCAGCGTGCATAAAACGACCGCCATAATGGCAGCGGGCTTCTTCCGGACCGTTTTCGCAATTTTCGCTCGGGCTATGATGGCTCCCGAAAGAATCAGCCACAAGCACACTCTGATTAAGATGAACGGCATATCGTTTCCTCCTTGCCCCGCGCGGCTATTTCCAGCGATAGCGCCTTCGTTCGGACGGGAGACGGATCAGATCGGGAATGAAAAGCAGGGCGGTGGCGGCCATAAGACAGTAGAACGGCGGGAAAAACAGCATACAGCCTGCCCACCCGTCCGCGTGGATGATGGCGCAGCCACTCCGTGTGGTCCTTATAAGGGTGGAACCCATTGTCCCACATTTTCTGCGCGAAGGTGCGCTGCACCAGCGCGTCGATCTGGGGGATATTTTTTCGCGCCATGCCGTAGTGCTCCTTTCGTGAAGCGGACGCAGGCCTGCGTCTCTACTATATACAACACCGCTGTGGCAGCTTTGCAACCGCTTTTTTGTAGTTTTGCAGGAATTGGAATATGTCACAAAAGCGAACGGATTTTTTGGATATTTCGTCCCTGCCGGGAACACCGGCCTGCCAGCTGTCCTTCATACAGAGGATGATTCATGCCTCATCCGGCCTTTCCGGTGCCTGTATCGTCCAATACCGGGCGCCCCAATGGGCAAAGTCCCACTCCTGCATATAGGCATTGCACTCGTAGTCGATGTAGTAAAGCGTTCCGCCGCAGGGGACAAAGTTGGTGGGATAGTAGTCGATGTTCAGCCCCGCCGGGTACAGGCGGCCGCACATGGCCTGCACCTGTCTGAGCCAGCCGGGGTCCATCCGTCCCTCTTTGAGCAGCTCCGCCACCGTCTGCCCGGCGATGTATTCCTTCAGAATGCGCTCCTGCGGGATGTCCGCCGCCAGAAGCCGGGGCATGGGGATGCCCAGCTTCCGCAGCGTTTCATAGCCCCGCAGCTCGGAGCGCAGCTTGTCCCCGAAGGTGTAGTAGGCGCAGGGCTCGTGGTGGATCTGTTTCAGAACATATTGCGCTGTTCCGTCCGTCACAAGATAGGAGTAGCCGCCTTTTCCTTTTCCCAGGAGCTTGACGACGCGGTATTCCGCGTCGTTTACCGTCATTGTATCAGGCATTGATTCTTTTTCCAAAGGTCTGATTTCCACTGTCAATCTCACTCCTTCACGCCCGCCAGCGCCAGAAGCTTTTTATCCGACTGGATGCCCTGGGTCACAAATTTCCCATCCCGGAACAGGGCGTAGGTGGTCACCGGAGCCGGTACATTCTGCGCTGCTTCCTTTGTGGTGATGTGAATGGTTTTCAGGGGAATACCGTGCTCCTTGGCCGCCTGCTCCACTCTCGGGACCCAGTAGTGGGTGTAGGGACACTGATCGGTATAGTAAATTACAAAGCCATTCCCGTTAGCCTGCGGATGCCTGGCGCAGGCCTTGAATTCCGGCGGTTCGGCGTCCTCTGCAAGCGGCAGATACATAACCGACACAGCTGCGATTCCTGCGGCGATGATTTTTGAGAAAGCACCGGGTTCCTTTGCCATCCATGCAAAATAGGCCATGACAGGGGAGGGCAGGGCGAACACCGTCCAGCCGATGATAAAGGTCCGGCTGTAAACCCCGTGGGTGATGGCTGCCGTCACATAATAGGCCGCCAGCATCCCCATGCAGAAGGGAAATATATTTCCCATGGCCGCTTTCTTTGTGGGACTGTAAATCGCAAACCCTGTTCCCAAAAGAATCCATATGGCCATCTGGGAAAAGATCTCTCCGAGATTTTGGAAATAAATATCAAACAGTCTTGCTGCAATGCCGAGAAGAAGTCCGCTCAAAAGCATGGACAGCGGATTTAGGAGAAACGATCGTCTGCTTGATTTCATCCTCTCAGCTCCAAACTCATTTCACCTGATATACCTCAAAGAACTGCTGGATATGCCGCTCAATCAGCTTCATCACATCATTCTCCCGCTCCGGCTCCCGGTCGCAGAGATTGATCCAGGCAGAGATCGGCAGACAAAGCTGCGCCGCCATGATCTCCGGGTCAGAGTCTACGAGCCGCCCCTGACGAATGAGAAAACGCACAAGCCCGGTGAAGTAGCCCATGACATCCGTGTAATTCTGCTTGGTTTGCAGCGCTGCCATCTGCGGATTCTGGAACTGCTCAATGGTGAGCATTTTCCTGGCGCGGCTGATTTTCGGATCGTGGAGAATATAACGAATCTGCCCAAGGAACATCTGCGCCGCCATTTCCGTCGTCATATGTTCCTTATCCTTTGTGAATGCGGGATCATCCCAATCTGCATTGGCAAAAATGGAATGCTTCTCGTATTCTCCTATGGTGGTCTGGATCAGAGCGTCCAGAATCGCCTGCTTGTTTTCAAAATGGCTGTAGAGAGACGCCTTGCGGATACCAACCGCTTCCGCGAGCTGGGAAATGGAAGTGGCCTCATACCCCTGCACGGAAAACAATTCCAGCGCGGCATCCAATATCCCCTGCTTGGTGGTTCCTTTTGCTGTCATGGTGCACTCCTCCTGAGTCTGGTATTCCCTCATATTATACCTACCGAACGATAGGTTGTCAAGCGGCGATGCTTTCATTCAGATGTAAAAGAAACGATAAAAAGAAACAATGTTCCCATCGGATATAGCGCTGACGGGAGAACGGTCAAAAAATGCACTGATTCTTCGCGTTGGCTGACTGCATCGGCTCACCGCCCGCTTTTGCCATCATAATGGTGTTCTGCACACGCCTTTCGGGTGCGCCAAAGAAGTTTTTGCCCCACCGGCGTGCTGCTGCCTGCGCAAAGCGATGAAGGCTCGGCAAGTGTTAAAAATGTGTTAGAAAACCGCCGGGTAAGGTCCCCCGCGAAAACAAAAAAGAAAACCTTGAAACCACAACGGTTTCAAGGTTTTCTTTTGGTGGAGATAAGCGGGATCGAACCGCTGACCTCTTGAATGCCATTCAAGCGCTCTCCCAGCTGAGCTATACCCCCGATTCAGTTCTGCGCCGCAGCTCATCGCTGTCGACTTGCTTAGTATAGTACGTCCGGCCCCATTTGTCAACAACTTTTTTCAAAATTTTTCAGGTTTTTTTCGAAGACGGGGGAGGGGGCAAAAGCTGCCCCTTTTCCCACCGGCGAAGCTCACTTCCCCTTGCCGCAGTCCGGCCCGGTGCAGAGCTGCTTCACCGCCTGCTGGGCGCCGGTGGCCGCCAGGCCCGACACCACGCCGATGGCGGCGGCGGTGATGGTGTCCCCCGCCGGGAAGCCCGGCATGATATACAGTCCCGCCACCCCCAGAGCGCCGCCCAGGGCGGCGCACACCGTGGGGCTCCACCGGTCCAGACGGCCCAGGGCCCGCATGGCCTGCCCCACCGCATAAGCGATCACCGTGATGGCGGCCACGCCTGCGATTCCGAAATCCATGTCTCGCCTCCTCCCGCCCCAGTATATGTGCGCACAGGGCAGACAGCCACCGGCAGGGAAATTTTTTTCACAATTCAGGCAAAGAAAGTTTGCAAATAAAATATAGGTGTGCTATAATGTTCACCGAATTGATTCGGTGGAATCCGACAAATTTTATGGAGGGGTAATCTTATGACCAATCAGACTATTCCCAAGCGCAGTGAAGTTCCGGAGGAGATGACCTGGAACCTGAAGGACATGTTCGCCAGCGACGAGGCCTGGATGACGGAATACGAGGCCATGAAGGCGTTCCCCGCCAAAATCGCCGCCTTTCAGGGCACCCTGGCCCGCAGCGCCGGGGACCTGCTGGCCTGGTTCCGGCTGCAGGACGAGATCGAGCTGCGGCTGAGCGTGCTCATGGGTTATGCCAGCTGCAAGGGCGACGAGGACACCGGCAACAGCTTTTATCAGGACGTCCGGGGCAAGGCCATGAACGTGTATGTGTCCATCGCCAGCGCCGCCGCCTTTGCCACCCCCGAGATCATGGCCATTCCCGAGGAGACCCTGAACGGGTTCTACGCACAGGAGCCGGAGCTGGAGACCTATCGCCGCAGCCTGTACCAGATCCGCCGCCGCAAGGACCACATTCTCTCCCCTGCCGAGGAGCGCCTGCTGGCCTCCGCCGGTGAGATGGCCAACGCTTCTGAGAACATTGCCGGCGTTTTCCGCAACGCCGACCAGATCTTCCCGGACGTCACCGACAGCCAGGGCAGCGTCCATCCCCTGACGGACGCCACCTTTGTGCCTCTGCTGACCAGCCCCGACCGGGAGCTGCGCCGCCGGGCCTTCGAGACCTATTACAAGCAGCTGGGCCAGTACAAGAACACCATCGCCGCCACCCTGGACGGCCAGTTCAAGCAGCTGTGCTTCTTTGCCAACGCCCGCCACTATGACAGCACCATCCAGGCCTCCCTGGACGCCACCGAGGTCCCCGTGCCTGTGTACATGAACCTCATCGAGGCCGTTCACAACAACCTGGACAAGATGTACCGCTATGTGGCCCTGCGCAAGAAGCTGCTGGGTGTGGACGAGCTGCATATGTACGATGTGTACACCCCCATTGTGGCCGACGCCGACCAGGCCATCCCCTATGAGCAGGCCAAGGAGACCGTGCTGGAGGCCCTGCAGGTGCTGGGTGAGGACTACGTGGACCTGCTGAAGGAGGGCTTCAGCAACCGCTGGATCGACGTGTACGAGAACGTCGGCAAGCGCAGCGGCGCCTACTCCTCCGGCAACAGCCGTCCCCACCCCTATGTCCTGCTGAACCACAAGGACAATCTGGACTGCCAGTTCACCCTGGCCCACGAGATGGGCCATGCCCTGCACAGCTATCACAGCTGCAAATATCAGCCCGTCAGCACCAGCGACTATGTGATCTTCGTGGCCGAGGTGGCCTCCACCTGCAACGAGGTGCTGCTGATGCGCCACCTGCTGAAAAAGACCACCGATAAGAAGCAGAGAGCCTATCTCATCAACCACTTCATGGACCAGTTCAAGGGCACCGTGTATCGCCAGACCATGTTCGCCGAGTTCGAGCTGGCCATGGGCAAGATGGCCGAAAACGGCCAGGCTCTCACCGCCGACGCCCTGTGCCAGAAGTACCACGAGCTCAACAAGCTGTACTTCGGCCCGGATATGGTGTCCGACGACCAGATCGCCCTGGAATGGGCCCGGATCCCCCATTTCTTCTATAATTACTATGTGTTCCAGTATGCCACCGGCTTCTCCGCTGCCGTGGCCATTGCCAACCGCATCCTCAAGGAAGGCGCTCCCGCCGTGGCAGACTACAAGAAGTTCCTGTCCGGCGGCTGCAGCACCGACCCCATCAGCCTGCTGAAGATCGCCGGCGTGGACATGAGCTCTCCCGAGCCGGTCAACAGCGCCCTGGCCCTGTTCGGCGAGCTGGTGGACGAGATGGAGCAGCTGGTGTAAGCGACACTGCCCCATCCAGGCATACCGGGCCGCGGCCCGGTATGCCTGGAATGATAAGCATCCCTATTTTTCCCGCACGTCCAATATCGTACACAGCAGGGAGGCGCTGGCTTCCCTCCTGTAGGCGTCAAACTCCTCCCGACTTAGGCGGTATGGGTGTCCCCAGGAGGAGACGGTGAGATAGTCCTCATCCATGGCAGTGACGGTGACGAAGTGGGCGTTGGTGGAGCAGGCCGGAGGGCCGCTTTCCCGGCCCAGCGTGTAGAAGGCGGTTTCCACGTTCCGCCACACCCGGGGAAAGTTCCTGCCGATGGACAGGATCACCGGCACGTCCCGGTCCAGCAGCTCTCCCATCCGGGTCCACAGCCGGTCCCGGCTGACCCCCCAGGAGGCCCGCAGAGGGATCCCCTGACGCAGGAACACGGCGTTCAGCCCCAGGGCGATGGCCCAGCCGTTGGTGCCAACCGGCGGGACCGCCGGCATATACCGGCGGCTCAGCTGTCTGGCCCACCGGTCATACAGGGTCCAGGGCACCGGCCCCCCGGCGAGCGTCGACTGCGCTGAGCCGACCTCCCGCTGCCGCGCCAGATACAGCAGCAGGTCCAGGGCCGCGATGACCCCGCACCCATACCCCCGCAGGATTGGGCTGTCCGACCACCGCTGGCTGCCGCCATATGACAGGCGGCCGTCCTTCAGGACGGAAATATACTCACCCTTCAGCGTATGTTCTTCCATTTCTGCACATCCTCCCCATAAGTTTCCTTTACTATACCGTTCCCGCCGGGAAAAGTCAACGTGCCCCCGGGGACTCTGTATAATCCTACCGGGTTGGTGCCCTTAATTGCCATGTTTTTAACATTTTTGCCAAAAAAATCACATAAGTTTCCTTTGTGGAAAATGCCGTTATTCCTCCCGGAATTTTTGTGCCAGTCTCCAAACTTACGGAATCAGGCCCCTTTGGACCCGGTTTTCCCCCCTCTATTCCTTTACATCGTTGTGAATTTGTGCTTAAATATAGCCGTAAGCATATGCGTGCAGGCGGCAATCTGCACAAGCACATGGCTATGAATTTGAGGAGGAAGCATTCATGGTACAATTTTCAACAAGGATGGACCTTTTGAAAGGGTCCGAGATCCGTGAGCTGCTGAAGCTCACCGCACAGCCCGACATCATTTCCTTTGCCGGCGGCATGCCCGCACCGGAGCTGTTCCCCGTGGAGCAGATGATGGAGGCCTCCCGGGCCGTTTTAGAGGAGAACGGCCGCGCGGCTCTTCAGTATTCTTCCACCGAGGGTCATCCCCGTCTGCGCCAGCAGATCGCCGAGCGGATGCTGGCCAAGAACAACATCCACACCGACGCCGACCACATCCTGGTGACCTCCGGCTCCCAGCAGGGTCTGGATTTCTCCGCCCGGGTGTTCCTGAATCCCGGCGACGTGGTGCTGCTGGAAAGCCCGTCCTATCTGGGCGCCGTCAACGCCTTCAAGGCCTGCGAGCCCCGGTTCATCGAGGTGCCCACCGACAACGGCGGCATGATCATGGAGGAACTGGAGAAGATCCTGGCCACCACCGAGCGGGTGAAGATGATCTACGTCATCCCCGATTTCCAGAACCCCACCGGCCGCACCTGGGACCTGGAGCGCCGCCACCAGTTCATGGAGATCGTCAACCGTTACGAGATCCCCGTCATCGAGGATAACCCCTATGGCGAGCTGCGGTTCGAGGGCGAGTATCTGCCCGCCCTGAAGAGCCTGGATACCAAGGGCCTGGTGATCTATCTGGGCACCTTCTCCAAGATCCTGGCCCCCGGCTACCGCATCGGCTGGGTCTGCGCCGAGGAGCACATTCTGGCCAAGTACAACTTCATGGAGCAAGCCGCCTCCCTGCAGGCCTCCACCATCGGCCAGATGGAAACCTCCAAGTGGATCGATATGTTCGATCTGGACGCCCATGTGGCCACCATCCGGGCCTGCTATGACAAGCGCCGGAAGGTGATGCTGGAGACTCTGGAGCGGGAGCTGCCTGAGGGCTGCACCTTCACCCACCCTGTGGGCGGCCTGTTCGCCTGGGTGGTGCTGCCGGAGTATATGGACGCCAAGGAGCTGCAGATGAAGTGCCTGGAGAAGAAGGTGGCCTTCGTTCCCGGCGGTTCCTTCTTCCCCAACGGCAACCATGAGAACACCCTGCGTCTGAACTACAGCTGCATGCCCGAGGAGAAGATCGTCCAGGGCATCACGGCTCTGTGCCAGACCATTCGCGAAAACCTGCGGTAATCCCGCGTTTCTGATGCAAGCGTTACTATTTTAAGGAGAATCTGATCCATGAAAAACGTCAAGGTGCTGATCGGCAACTACGGCAGCGGCAAAAGCGAGCTGGCGCTGAATTTCGCCATCCGGGCCGCCGCCCGGGGCGACAGAACGGAGCTTCTGGACCTGGATATGGTGAACACCTACTTCCGCCTGACCGAGCGGGGCAAGCTGGTGGAGCAGAAGGAGATCCGTCTGGTGTCCCCCAACTTTGCCTGCTCCGGCATCGAGACTCTGTCCCTGCCGGCGGAGGTGTCGTCCGCCTTCGTGCTGGACTGGGACAGCGTCATCTTTGACGTAGGCGGCGACGACGTGGGCGCCACGGCCCTGGGCCGCTATCACCAGGACTTTGTCAGCCTGGAGCCCGGCGCTCTGGAGGTGCTGAACGTGGTGAATATCCGGCGGCCTCTGGCCAGCACCCCGGAGAAAATCCACCACCTGCAGGACGCCATGCAGCTGCACTCCCGGCTGACCATCACCGGCATGATCAACAACACCAACCTCTCCACCATGACCAGCGCCGACGACCTGTGGGACGGCTATCTGGTGCTGCGGGAGGTGGCGGACCGCACCGGTATCCCCGTGGCGTACACCACCGGCAAAAAGGAGTTCCTGGACGATTTCCTGGCCCGGAACCCGGACCCCGCTTATGTGGGAACGCCTGTCCCCATCGACGTGTACATGCACCGCGACTGGGATTCCTACATCCAGCACGGTCTGAACACCACCGATCCCCGGAAGGAGATCTATTAACGCGCGACCCCCGGTAAGCGGGATTTTTATAGATACCCATTGGAAAGGCAAAAATCCAGAAAAGAGGTGTAAAGTGTGGTAAGAGTTACTATCAACGAGAATCTTTGCAAGGGCTGCGGCCTGTGTGTTCGGGCCTGTCCCAAGCACATCATCGCCCTGTCCAAGACGAAGATCAACGCGAAGGGCTATCACCCGGCTGAGGTCACTGATATGGAGGCCTGCATCGGCTGCACATCCTGCGCGCGTACCTGCCCTGATGTGGTCATCCGCATCGAAAAAGACTAAGGAGGATTTATAATGGCTTTGACTCTTATGAAGGGTAGCGAAGCTATCGCGGAGGCCGCCATTCGCGCAGGCGCCCGTTTCTTCTTCGGCTACCCCATCACTCCGCAGACGGAGATCCCTGAGTACATGTCCGCCCGTATGCCCGAGATCGGCGGCTGCTTCTTGCAGGCCGAGAGCGAAGTGGCGGCCATCAACATGGTGTACGGCGCTGCCGGTACCGGCGCCCGCGTCATCACCTCTTCTTCCAGCCCCGGCGTGTCCCTGAAGCAGGAGGGCATCTCCTACTGCGCAGGCGCCCGCGTCCCCGCCGTGATCGTCAACGTCATGCGCGGCGGCCCCGGTCTGGGCAACATCCAGGCCTCCCAGGGCGACTATTTCCAGGGCGTCAAGGGCGGCGGCAACGGTGACTATCACCTGCTGACCTACGCTCCCTCCTCCATCCAGGAGTTCATCGACATCATGATGTTCGCCTATGAGAAGGCTGAAAAATATCGTATTCCCGTTCTGTTCCTGGCCGACGGCATCATCGCCCAGATGATGGAGCCCGTGGAGCTGCCCGAGATGGTGGACTACAAGGTCGACCCCGAGGAGAAGCCCTGGGCCTGCACCGGCTGGAAGCCCGGCGACGATCCCGCCAAGCGCGGCGTTATCAACTCCATCTATATCGACACCGAGAGCCTGGCCGTTCACAACGACGAGCTGCAGGCCGTGTATAAGGAAGTGGTGGCCAACGAGCAGATGGTGGAGACCTACAACTGCGAGGGTGCGGAGTACATCATCACCGCCTTCGGCACCGTGGCCCGTATTGCCAAGAGCGCCATTGCCGAGCTGAAGGCCAAGGGCATCAACGTGGGCCTGGTCCGTCCCATCACCGTGTGGCCCTTCCCCTACGACGCCGTCCGCGAGGCCGCCTGCCAGGATTCCGTCAAGGCGGTTCTGGACGTGGAGCTGAACGAGGGCCAGATGCTGGAGGATGTCAAGCTGGCACTCAACGGCGCCAAGCCCATTGATTTCACCGGCCACTGCGGCAGCCAGATGCCCACCACCGATGAGATCGTCGAGAAGATTCTCAGCATGAAGGAGGGCAAGTAACATGGCCGTATTATTCGAAAAGACAAAGCTGCTCACCGATAAGCAGTTCCATTACTGCCCCGGCTGCAACCACGGCATCATTCACCGCCTGGTGGCCGAGGTCATCGACGAGATGAACCTGGACGGCAAGGTCATCGGCGTGGCCCCCGTGGGCTGCTCCGTGTTTGCCTATGACTACTTCAACTGCGACATGTACGAGGCCGCGCACGGCCGCGCACCTGCCGTGGCCACCGGCGTCAAGCGCGCCGTGGGCCCCGACACCATGGTGTTCACCTATCAGGGCGACGGCGACCTGGCCTCCATCGGCACCGCCGAGATCGTCCACGCCGCCCACCGCGGCGAGAAGATCGTCACCATCTTCGTCAACAACGCCATTTACGGCATGACCGGCGGCCAGATGGCCCCCACCACCCTGATCGGCCAGAAGACCACCACCTCCCCCTATGGCCGTGACGAGGCCTGGTGCGGCGCCCCCATCAAGATGAGCGAGATGCTGGCCGCTGTGCCCAGCTCCTACTACATCGAGCGCGTGGCTGTCAACAACACCGCCAACATTGTCAAGGCCAAGAAGGCCATTGCCAAGGCTTTCCGTTATCAGAAGGAGGGCAAGGGCTTCTGCATGGTGGAGGTTCTGTCCACCTGCCCCACCAACTGGGGTATGTCTCCCGTGGAGGCTATGACCTGGTTGGAGGAGAACATGATTCCTTACTATCCTCTGGGTGTTTACAAAGACAAGGAGGCCAAGTAACATGGAAAAGACCTTTATTTTCGCCGGTTTCGGCGGTCAGGGCATGCTCCTGATCGGTAAGTTCATGGCGATGGCCTGCATGCTGGACGGCAAGCACGTCTCCTGGCTGCCCTCCTACGGCCCCGAGATGCGCGGCGGTACCGCCAACTGCTCCGTCATCGTGTCCGACGACCCCGTGGCCTCCCCCCTGGTGGACAAGGCCGACGTCATCGTGGCCATGAACCGTCCCTCCCTGGATAAGTTCGAGGATCACGTCAAGCCCGGCGGCGTGCTGGTCATCAACAGCAGCATCATCGACCGCAAGGCCGTCCGCGACGACATCCAGGTGGTGTACTGCGACGCCAACGCCATTGCCGAGTCCATCGGCAATCCCAAGGGCGCCAACGTGGCCATTCTGGGCGCTGTCCTGGAAAAGGTCCCCGTCACCACCGTGGAGCAGATGACCGAGGCCATCCGCATCGAGCTGGGTGAGCGCAAGGCCCGCTTCCTGGAGGGCAACAAGAAGGCTCTGATCGCCGGCATGGAAGCCGCCCGGTAAAGCCTTAACCCCGCAAATCGTATAACAAATCCCCGGCTGCCAGGCAGCCGGGGATTTTTTGGCTCTATATCAATCCTGCATATACAGATCTTCGCAGTCCAGCTCCGCCTGGCGCAGCAGATCCGTCAGCTGCTGCCACAGGAACTGTTCCCGGAAATCCTCCCGCCGCTGCTCCAGCAGCTCCGTATCGCAGCCATTGATTCGGTCATTGTTCCTGTTTTCGGTGATGTCCACGCAGAAAAGGGGCGTCATAAGCATTCTCCTCTCATTATTCCAGCTCGTCCAGGGTCAGGCGGAAGCTGGGCAGGAATTCCTCTAAAAACAGGTCCACCTCCGGCAGGTGCATATCCTCCAGGGCCTGGCGGGTCTGGCGGGCGGCGGCGCAGAACTCGTGGTTGCCGGCCTTCTCCTCCTCCAGGCACTTGATGTGGGCCGACAACTTGTCCGCCGCCTTCACCAGCTCCTCCACCTGGGGGTCCGCCGGGGTCAGCAGGCCGGCGTAGATGTCCTGGAGCCTCTGGGGCAGCATGCCCGTGAGCTTCCGGCAGGCGATGGCCTCCACCTGCTTATAGGCGTCCCGGATGTCGGGGTTATAATACTTGATGGGCGTGGGCAGGTCGCCGGTGAGGATCTCGCTGGCATCGTGGTACAGGGCCGCCACGGCCACGGCTCCGGCGTCCACCCGGCCGCCGAAATATTCGTTGCGCAGCACCGCCAGGGCGTGGGCCAGAATGGCCACCTGGTGGCTGTGCTCCTGGATGTTCTCGGTATAGCTGTTGCGCATCAGGGCCCAGCGGTCGATATACCGCATACGGGCCATATAGGCGAAAAAGTGGTGCATTATTCCAGCTCCCCCCATAGAATTTCTCCGTCGGTGCCGGTGATGCGCACCGGCAGCACCCGGTTGTGAAGGTCCTGGCCGCCGGACACGGCCACCTCCATATAGTTGGGCGCGTGGCCGCCGTAACGGCCCGCCGCCGGCTGCTCAAAGAGCACGGGATAGGTCCGGCCCACGCATTCCTCCAGATAGGCCCGGTGCAGCCGGGCGGCCAGGGCCCCGGCCCGGGCGGCACGCTCCTCCTTCACCGGCCCCGGCACCTGGGGCATATCCGCCGCCTTGGTCCCCGGGCGGATGGAGTAGGGGAACACGTGCATGGCCGCGAAGCGGCACTCCTCCAGAAACGCCAGGGTGGCGGAGAACTCCTCCTCCGTCTCCTGGGGGAAGCCGCAGATCACATCGGTGGTGATGGCGGGGTGGTCAAAGTACTGCCGCAGCAGGTCCACGGACTGCCGGAACCGGGCGGTGTCGTACCGGCGGTTCATCCGATGCAGGGTGGCGTCGCAGCCGGACTGCAGGGACAGGTGGAAATGGGGGCACAGGTTGGGCAGAGCCGCCGCCCGACGGCAGAAGTCCTCGGTGATGGTCCGGGGCTCCAGACTGCCCAGCCGCAGCCGCAGCCGGGGTGCGGCCGCCGAAACGGCCTCCATCAGGTCGATGAGGCTGCTGCCGTTGTGGAGATCCTGGCCCCAGGAGGAGATCTCGATGCCGGTGAACACCAGCTCCCGATAGCCCTCCGCCTGAAGCTGGCGGGTCTGGGCCACGGCCTGGTCCAGGGGCAGGGAGCGCACCGGACCCCGGGCAAAGGGGATGATGCAGTAGGTGCAGAAGTTCACGCATCCGTCCTCCACCTTCAGCATGGCCCGGGTCCGGGCGGCCAGGCCCCCGGCAGGCAGCACCTCGAAGCTCCGCCGCCGCAGGGAGTCATCCACCGCCACCCGGGGGGTGCGGTCCCGGACCTCCTGCTCCAGCAGGTCCAGAAAGGCCATCCGGTCCCCGGTGCCGCCGATCAGGTCGATGCCCAGGGTCTTTGCCTCGTCGGTGTGGGTCTGGACATAGCAGCCGCAGGCGGCCACCACGGCGCCGGGACTGCGCCGCCTGGCCCGGCGGATCATCTGGCGGGATTTTTTGTCGCTGACGGCGGTGACGGAACAGGTATTGATGATGTAAGCGTCGGCGCTGTCCTCAAAGTCCACCAGCTCGTGGCCCCGGCGGCGCAGCTCCTGCTCCATGGCCTGGGTCTCGTACTGGTTCACCTTGCAGCCCAACGTGTAAATGGCAGCTCGCATGGGGATTCTCCTTGCACTTTTCGGGTAAATTCGGTATAATAAAAAGACTTGTGTCTTATTATATAGCATTCTGCCGCCGGTGGCAAGCGGCGGCGGAGGATTTGTGAGGAAACGCATATGATTTATCTGGATCACGCAGCCACCACGCCGGTGCCCCGGCCCGTGGCGGACGCCATGTATCAGGTGCTGACGGAGCAGTTCGGCAACCCCTCCTCCCAGTATTCCCTGGGCCGGGAGGCCAAGGCTCTGGTGGAGGAGGGCCGGGCCGTTGTCGCCGGGGCCCTGGGGTGCCGGCCGGAGAACCTGCACTTCACCTCCTGCGGCACGGAGTCGGACAACTGGGCCATTTCCGCCGCCGTGTGGCAGGGCCGCCACACCGGGCGGCACATCATCACCACCGCCGTGGAGCACAGCGCCGTGCTGGAGCCGTGTAAGCTGCTGCAGCAGCAGGGGTACGAGGTGACGTACCTGGCCCCGGACAAAACCGGCCATGTGACGGCGGAGCAGGTGGCCCAAGCCCTGCGGGAGGACACGGTGCTGGTGAGCATGATGCTGGTAAACAATGAGACGGGCTGCATCTTCCCGGTGCAGGAGGTGGCCCGCCTGCTGCGGGAGAAAAACAGCCGCGCCCTGCTGCACTGCGATGCGGTGCAGGGCTTTCTGAAGGTCCCCTGCGATCCGGTGGGCTGGGGGGTGGATCTGATGAGCCTGTCCGCCCACAAGATCGGCGGGCCAAAAGGCGCCGGCGCTCTGTATACCGCACCGGAGCTGCGGAATCTGCGGCCCCTGCTGCCCGGCGGCGGTCAGGAGGGGGGCCTGCGGTCCGGCACCGAGGCCACCGCCCAGATCGCGGGCTTTGCCCGGGCCGTGGCCCTGCGGCAGGAGAATCTGGCGGAGAAGCTGCGGCATATGGCGGACATCAAGGCCTATTGCCGGGAGAAACTTCTGTCCATTCCCGGGGTTGTGCCGGTGGGGCAGGGGGAGGCCCCCCACATCCTGGCGGTGTCCCTGGTGGGGTACCCCAGCGCCAACATCGTCACGGACCTGGGGGCCAAGGGCATCTGCATCTCCGCCGGGTCCGCCTGCCACCGGGGCAAGGCCAGCCATGTGGTGTCGGCCCTGCACCTGGACAAGAAAACTGCCGCCGGGGTCATCCGGGTCAGCTTCGGCCCGGAGACCACCCGGGCGGATATCGACGGGCTGTATCAGGCCTTGCTGGACCACAAAAATCAACGTTTTCCTATGCTGTGAGGTGACATATGCTGAAATATCTGAAACGAGGACCGGGCTTCTACGGGTATCTGTGGCGGCTGACGGGGCCCATTGCCCTGCAAAATCTGATTACCTTCTCTCTGGGCCTCATCGACACGCTGATGGTCAGCTGGCTGGGCAACACCCAGATGGCCGCCGTGACCACCGCCAACGTGCCGGTGTTCCTGCTGATCTCCATCGTGTTCGGGGTCCAGAGCGGCCTGGGCATCCTGGTGAGCCAATACTGGGGCAAAAAGGACATGGAGAGCATCAGCCGGGCCATCGGCGTGGCGGCCATGCTGGGCACGGGGATCACCCTGGTGCTGGCGCTGGTGCTGTTTCTGTGGCCGGTGCAGATCATGGACCTGCTGTCCAACAAGCATGAGCTGTCGGTGCTGGGCGCGCCGTATCTGAAGCTCATCGGGTTTTCCTATGTGTTCAACATGCTCTCGTCCATCTATGTCAGCGCCATGCGCAGCGCCGAGAACCCCGGCTTCGGCATGAAGCTGTTCGGGGTGTCCACCCTGCTGAACACCGGGATGAACTATCTGCTGATCTTCGGCAAATGCGGCCTGCCGGCCCTGGGCATCCAGGGAGCGGCCATCGCCACGCTGCTGTCCCGGGTGGCGGAGTTTCTCATCTGCCTGGTGTGCGCCCTGCGCAGCCGCATTCTGCCCCTGGACCTGGCCGCCTTCCTCCGGCCGGGGTGGGAGATGCTGCGGCGGTTCGTGAAATATTCCACTCCGGTGATCCTCAACGAGACGGCCTGGGGCCTGGGCAACAGCCTGCTGACGGTGATCCTGGGCTATACCGACAACTCCGTGGAGATGCTGGCGGCCAACGCCGTGATGGGCAACCTGAACCGGCTGTTCCTGGTGGTGTGCTTCGGCCTGGGCGCGGCCACGGCGGTGATGATCGGCAAGGCCATCGGCCAAGGCCGGAGCCACCGGGAGGTCATGGACCTGAGCCGGACGCTGCTGGTGTTCACCCTGCTGGTGGGGACCGGGCTGGCGGCGGTGTCCCTGGCGCTGGTGCCCACGGTGTTCGTGCCGGTGGTGTTCCCGCTGTTCAAGCTGGCGGGGCAGTCCGCCGCCATTGCCGCCGCCCTGGCGGTGACATCGTTTGTGATGATCCCCCTGCACGCCTACTCCATCTCCGCCGTCACCGGCGTTCTGCGGGCAGGCGGCGACGTGGCCTGGTCGGCGGCCCTGGACATCGCTCCCCAGTGGCTGGTGGCCCTGCCGCTGACGGCGCTGTTTGCCCTGGTGTTCAAGAGCAATTACTGGCTGGTGGCCGCGGCCATCCAGGCCGAGAGCCTGCTGAAGGTGCCTCTGTGCGCCCTGCGCATCCGCACCGGGAAATGGATCCACGACGTCACCCTGCCCCAGGGGGAGCTGTAACTTTTATATAATTCTGTCATCAAGTTGTAACCAAATTCCCGGCATCTGTAACCGGTTTGTAATTGAATTGCGGCGCACGCGGCGGTATACTTGATTTGTAAAAGCTCATAAGACTCCCGATCCAAATCCGAAACGGAAGGAATGAAGGTTATGTCAAAGCGCTGTTTGCAGATCATCACTGCCCTGCTGTGCGTCCTGCTGCTGGCCGGGTGCGGGGCGAAGAACACCGAAACGGGCGGACAGGGTCAAACGAAAACAGACGATCCTGCCGAGCCACGGCAGATTCTGACAGATGCCCAGGTCACAGCCAGTATCCGTTGGACAGACGGACAGTCCGGTGATCCTGAAATTCTGAGTGCGGCGCAGGCCTATCTTCTCCTGGTGGCCAAGGCGCAGGCTATGCCGGAAAATCCGGTTGAAAGCGACCCCAGCTGCACCGATGCGCTGGTAAGAGAAGCATACCTGCGCGGCTTTTTAGGCTCTGATTACATCTACCCCAAAATCAAGGTTGAAGGAGCACTGCGTGATTTGACCCAGCTCACAGCGGATTCCGTCCAGGTATGGGTGGACGGCACATATAACTTGCGCTACAGTAGCATCGACGATGGACAAAAGCAATGGGACCATACAGCCTATGGCAATCCAAGACTCCTGACCCTAACCTGGACGGACAGCGGATGGATCGTCACCGGTGACGATACCAATGAAATGGAGATTTGCGGCTATACCAGCGGATATGCCACCGAGAACCTGCCGGAGGGTGACGTTCTCCAGGCAATAGAGAAGTATTTTCAGATGCGTGCCGATTTGATTGCAGGCCGGGACGCAGATGGCTCCTGCACCACGGATACCCTGCTGACGGAATCCAAGGTCTTTGCGCAGTGCGACAGAAGCGGCCCGGTCACAGGGAGCCGTTCCGTACCCTACCGCTTCGGTGTGGAAACCCGGGCGGGCGATCAGGTCACTCTGCAAGTGATGGAAGCCCTTCGGGTAGACGGAGCCTCCTGCTGCATGATCAGCCGCATTTCTCACACGCTGACGCTGTCTCGTATGAACGATCAATACATTGTGACGGGAGACAAGTATTTTTTCAACAGCAACTCCTGACAGAGAATCAACCATGAGTCCGTTCTGACGTTCCCGTCAGAAACCAGGCGCTGAACAAGGAGGTTTGTATGAAAGCAATGCTATGCCGCGTTTTTGCCGCCCTGCTGTGCGTCCTGCTGCTGGCCGGATGCGGGGTAGCACCTGCAAAGGAAGATGATACCACCCGCACCGCACCCAGGACACAGCCCGCCCAGACGGATAATGCTCCCACTCAGCGAGGTAGCGTAATGCCGGATGTCAGCTGCCAGGTGGAATGGGGTGAGGGCGTTCAGCCGGACCAGGTCATTGGAGACGCTGCCCAGGCGTACTTCACTCTGCTGGGCACAGCCCTGTCTGCGCCGGAACAACCGGTTCAAAGCGACCCCAGCTGTACCGAGGCGCTGGTGCAGGAGGCGTATCTGCGGGGATTCATGTCCTCCGATCTGCTGTATCCTCATGTGGAGCTGCGGGTACGGATCAACCGGCTGACTTTCCCCACGCCGGAAACGGCCCGGGCTGAGATATATCTGAATTGCGAGGTGCTCTCCTGCCTGGACATATCCGGGCGGAGCAACGATGAGAGCAAGCAGGGGTTCGGAGATGACCATGTGGTGACTCTGGCCGAAACCGATGCCGGATGGATCGTAACCGGCGACGACAGCGAAAAATCTGACATTTCCGGTCAATACTGCGGCGGCTTTGCCACCGAGAATCCGCCGGAGGAAGATATCCGGCAGGCGGTGGAGGGCTATTTCCAGCTGCGGGCCGGTGAGGTGTCCGGCGACATGAAGAACTCCGACGTCACCGTCAGCCCCCTGCTCAACGATGCCAAGGAGTTTGCCGCCCAGCAGCGGGAGGCAATCGGCTGCACCATATGCAGCGTGGAGACACGGACCGCCCATTATGCGCCGGTGCGTGCCTCCGGCGACTCCTGCACCATCCAGGTCATGGAGGTACTGCGGATAGACTTCACCAAGCCGGACAAAACCATGAACAGCAGCATCTGTTATATCGAGCATACCCTGACTTTGCAATACCAGCAGACGGATAACCGCTATATTGTTGTAGGAGACCTGTACACGCAGCCGTATGGCCACAGCTGCAACATCCTGGATTCCATCAACTGACCGCGCCACGCATTCGACAAGGAGGTTTGTATGAAAGCAATGCTATGCCGCATTTTTGCCGCCCTGCTGTGCGTCCTGCTGCTGGCCGGGTGCGGGGCGAAGGCGGGGGATCCCGCCAAGGCGGCGGATGATGGGCAGCAGTGGGGGCCTCCGGCCCAGGACGGCTTCGATGAGCCGGTTTACCGGACCACCATATTCGGCATTGGAATCAGCCCCCTGGAAACGCCTCCCAGGCGGGAGGACAAGGTCTGGGACGGCGCTGCGTGGGTGGACCCGGTGGACCCGGAGGTGACCCAGCGAACCATCGTGACGCCGGATGTTTCGGTTTCGGTCCGGTGGGTGGAGGGACAGCAGGGGCAGGACGGCATCTCGGACGCTGTGCGGGACTATATGACCCTGGTGTATTCCCTTCGGGCCAACCCGGATATGGACGTGCAGGAGCATCCCTGCTGCACCGATGAAATGCTGGAAAAAGCGCGCTTCAGCGCGTTCATGTACTCCTGCATTCTGAGCTTCCGGCTGCAGGCCGATATAACCCTGGAAAGCCTGACCCCATCCGCATCAGACTGCGCCAGCGTTCGCGCGTCCATTGATGCCCGGGAGGCGGCGGGAGCCATCACCGACGCAGACTATCGCCAGGAGGACTCCTGGTCCATGGCCCAGGAGCTGACGCTCACCCGGGCCGATGACCGATGGGTCGTCACGGAGGACGGCGGTGCGGATATATCCGCCTTCATTCCGGGCGGCGTCCGGGATGAGGTGCAGCCCTCCCGGGAGCTGCGCCAGGCGGTGGAGGCCTATTTCCGGCTGCGGGCCGACGAAATGGCCGGACAAATGGGCGATTCCGCCTGCACCACCAGCACCCTGCTGGCAGAGGCCAAGCTGTTTGCCAGCGAGGTGGACTGGTCCCGGGTCTATGGGGCCCAGGGCCGGGCCTGTAAATTCGGCTCTCCCCAGGAGCTGCTCTCCAGCGAGGTCCGCCTGCCTGTAACGGAGGTCATGCGCATAGATGGGCTGCAGTTCGTCAAGCGCCAGCCCCTTATGTGTACCTCCTTCGCCGTTGTGGATCACCTTCTGACCCTGACCCGGACCATCGACGGCCGGTATATGGTGGTGGGCGATACCTATGAGTACGGCGGTCATAACTGCAGCATCCTGGATTCCATCAACTGACCGCGCCACGCATTCGACAAGGAGGTTTGTATGAAAGCAATACTATGCCGCGTTTTTGCCGCCCTGCTGTGCGTCTTGCTGCTGGCCGGATGCGGGGCGAAGGCGCAGTCCGCCCGGCAGAACCCTTTGGAATCCCCCGCCGGGGCAAAGGCGGAGCGATTTGACCCGCCTGAAACGGCGCGGGCCGCCGTGGAGCATCCGGACATCACCGTTTCCGTCCGGTGGGCGGAGGAGGCGGAGGGCCAGGAAGCCATCCGGACGCTGGCCGCAGAGTATTTCACCCTGATGGGGACGATCCTCGCCGCCCCGGAGGCCTCCCATGAAAGCGTCTGCTGTTCGGAGGAGGTCCTACAGGAGCTGACCCTCTATGGCTGGATGGCCTCCACCAACCTGTATCCCCGGATCAGTATACAAGTCACCCTCAGCCGGCCGGAGACATATCCGGACGGAACGGTCCGGGTGACGGCGGGCCTGAAAACGGCGCTGAAATCCTGCCGGGACATCTCCCGGACATCCTTTACCAGCGACGCCAATCTGGAGTCCATCGACTTTTCCGAGGAGCACCGGCTGACTCTGTCCGGGGCCGGTGAGAACTGGACCGTCGCCTGGGACGCATTTTCCAGCGACTTCGGACGCATGGAAAGCGGCTACGCCACCAACCACCGGGACGATGCCTTTTGCGCCGAGCATATCCGCAGCTACTTTTCCTTGCGGGCCAATGCCCTGGATGGAGGCTATGTGGCCGGGAATCCCGAGTTCTGCATCGGCGCTCTGCGGTCGGATGCCTTTGATTTTGCCCAGGCCCTGCTCAAGGACCGCCCGGAGATCCTCCGGGTTTACCGGGCGGAGTCCCGGGCTGTGAACCTGGGCCAGTTCCGCCGGATCGACGGCGACGCCGCCACCCAGGTACCGGTGGATGAGTGCATCCGCGTGGAATACCTTTCGGAAAACTGGATGGTGGAGTGCTCCATCTTCGTGATCCCCCACACCATTACCACCTTCCCCCAGGCAGACAGCGACCAGGACCTGGTGGTGGGCGATCTGTACAAGCAGTTTGGCCACGCGTGCAGCATTGTGGAATACCCGGAGCCGCTTTGGTCCGACTGACCAGACTATATCACCTAACGGAGAATCGACCATGAGCTTATTCTGCTGTCCCATCTGCGGCGGGCCCCTGGACAGGGGGCCTTCCGCCTATTCCTGCCCGGCGGGGCACAGCTTCGACCTGGCCCGGGAGGGCTATGTCCACCTGCTGCCCGCCAACCGGATGCACTCGAAAATGCCCGGCGACGACAAGGGCATGGCCGCCGCCCGGGCGGCCTTTTTGAGCAAGGATTACTACGCCCCCCTGCGGGACGCCCTGTGCAGCATCGCCCTGGAGCGCACCGGCCCGGCTCCCCGGGTGCTGGACACCGGCTGCGGCGAGGGGTACTACACCAGCGGGGTGTACCGGGCCCTGGTCCGGGCGGGGCGGTCCGTGACCATGGCGGGAACGGACATCTCCAAGGCCATCCTCCGCCGGGCCGCCAAGCGGGAGAAGGACGTGGAGTTCGCCGTGGCGTCGTCGTATCATCTGCCGGTGGCGGACGGGGCGGTGGACCTGCTGGTGAACTGCTTTTCCCCCCTGGCCATCGAGGAGTTCCGCCGGGTGCTGTCGCCGGGGGGCGCTTTCGTGTATGTGGTGCCGTCGGAGAAGCACCTGTGGGAGCTGAAGCAGGTGCTGTATGACCGGCCCTACCCCAACCAGGTGAAGCAGACTCCCTATCCCGGATTTTCGTACCGGGAGATCCGCCATGTGGAGTCGGTGATCCATCTGCCCTGTCAGGAGGACATCCACGCCCTGTTCCAGATGACGCCGTACTATTGGAAAACGCCCCGGTCCGGGGCGGAGCGTCTGGCGACGCTGACGGCGCTGGACGTGACCATCAGCTTCGATATCCACGTTTTCTGCCGGGACTGACCCGGCAGCAAAAGCCGTGAGACTCCGGACATCCTCCGAAGCCTCACGGCTTTCTGGTTATGTGATTACAGAATGGACAAGAACCACGCCGCAGCTTATCTGGCAGGGGAGTAAGGGGGCGGCAGCGGTCCGCCTCTGCGTCGGCCGGGTGGTGAACGTCACCGCCGACGAGCGGGTCATGGCGGACGGCAAGGTGGATATCTCCCGGGTGGACGCCATTGCCTTTGACCCCTATACCCACGGCTATTACCGGGTCACGGAGCGCGTGGGCGAGGCCTTCAAGGACGGCCTGAAGCTGAAAAAATAACGGAGCAAGCCGTCCTTTTTTGACAAGCTGAAGCGGTGCAGAACTCTGTTCTGCACCGCTTTTTTTGCTGGACCGCCTCCGTCAGCTGCTTTGCCGGGACAATTGCCCCCACATACCGGAAAAAACGGACGGCCTTTTGGTTATCGGATTCAGAATTGCAGGAACCCTGCCGGGGCCCCCAGATGGCGGGCCAGCAGCTGCCGCACCGGAACGGCCACATCCCCCACGGCCTCCTCCGCCTGGGCGAACACCATCACCATCAGGGCGGCGTTGGGGAAGGGGCAGAACTCCCCGGGGTTACACAGGGAGATCAGGAACATGCCCAGATAGGACAGGGTCAGGATCCGGACGAAGGGGTCCCGGCTCCCCTGGCGCAGCAGGGCAATGCGGTCGTGGAGCAGGCGGCCATAGGCCACGATGCCCACCAGGCCCATACTGCCCATGACCTGGGCCAGGCTGTTGTGATAGAACACCATGCTGCCCTCCACGCCGGTGAACACGTCGGCGTTGCGGGTGCTGCACAGGCCGATGCCGAACACCGGCTGCCGCAGGAAATCGTCCGCCGCCCGGGCCAGGAATTGCAGCCGGTCGGAGTTGCTGTCCTGAATGTCCTCGCCTACGCGGCTGTGGAGCACGCACTCCAGCAGGGCCGGGCCCAGGGCCAGGATGCCGATGCCGGCGGCCGCCGCCAGCAGCACCAGGCAGCGCCGGCTGATGACGCCGCTGCGCATCAGGTACACGCAGCACAGGGTCAGGAGAATGCCGCCGAACAGCAGGGCGCTGCGGCTGCCCGTCAGGGCCAGGGCCAGGGCCAGCACGGCGGCGGTGGCCAGGTGGCCCCGGTGCCGCAGGCTCAGGTAAAAGGGCATGGGCAGGGCCGTCAGCAGCACGGAGGTGGCAAAGTTGCGGTAGGACAGGTACAGCACGCCGCCGATGTGTCCCTCAGCCAGCCAGGCCTTGCCATAGGCCAGCAGCACCGCCAGGGCCATGCACAGGCCCAGGGCGCAGAAAATCTCCGCAAACCGGCGGTGCAGGTCATAGGACCGCTTTTCCGTCAGGTGGGAGCGGAACAGCACATACAGCACCAGCATCCCCACGCCCAGGCCCAGGGTATAGTACAGGGACAGAGGCTCCATGGCCTGCTTCCGGGAGATCACGTCGCAGCCCCCCAGCAGAGTGGCGATGGACACCAGCGCCAGGCCCAGACCGCTGCGGCCGATCCGCAGAGTCACCGGCCAGACAGCGAAGTGCCACAGAAGGGCCACCAGCAGCGGCGGCACCAGCGCCGCGCAGGGCAGGAAATCCGTCAGCTGCCCATAGCACTGGGAGGACATGAGAAAGGCCATGAAAAACGGGCAAACCGGGGCCAGCAGGTCCGGGCAGGCGGCCAGCAGCCAGATGACGATGCACCCCAGGGCCGCCACGCCATAGACCGGCTCACCGGCGGCCATGAACGCCGCAGACACGGTCAGCAGAACGGGAAAATAGGCCCGGCTCATCCAAAAGCGCTGGGCAGCCCGGCTGAGCCGGGAAAAAAGTGTATACAAAGTCCGGCGCATCCGGGCCCACAGGCCTGTCGCCAGATCAAGAGACGGCATCCACATAGCACACTGCGCTCCTTTACCGCAGAAACTACCTTTTTAGATACTTGGAAAATCTTTTTTCATCATCCAGGCCCGGCGCATCCCTTCCTGTCAGGTGCGGGGCCGAAAAATCTTACTCTCGGGACATTATATCATAAAAAGTTTGAAGGATTTGTAAACTTTTGGGCCCATTCGCTGCAAGCAGCGGTCTGGTACCCCAGTATCGTGTACTTTATCACGTTCAGGGCCGTCTGTCAAGTTGTAAACTCCACATTTTCCTCCGAATAAACCTGCCGTTTGCTGTACAGCTTTGCAGAATTTTGTCCTTTTGCAGCAGACAAGCGGAAGGGAAGCACGAAAGCCCTCCCTCTGCCGTTCGGCAGAGGGAGGGCTTTTGCGGCTCTATAAGCCAACGTTATTGATAGCGGTCCTTATAGTGCTTCTTATAATAGCCGCTGCCGTTTGCGTGGATGTTGTTGCGCACGACACCCAGGATCCGGCTGCCGCATTTTTTCAGCTGGTCCACGACCTCCACCGCCTGGTGGCAGCGCACCTGATGGTCGGAGATCACCAGAATCGCTCCGTCGCACTTGGCGGCCACCACCGCCGCGTCGATGACGCTGCCCAGCGGCGGAAGGTCGATGAGCACATAGTCATACGATTCCCGGACCGTGCCCAGCAGCGTTAAAACAGTCTTGTTCACTTCGCCTTTGCCCCCCGCTTCTTCTCTTGATAGGGCCTGCGCTCCTTGGCGCCATAGGCCCGGCAGCAGCCGTATTTCCCCGTCTTTTTCCCGTCGGCGCAGGGGATGCTGGCCAGAACGCTGAGGCCCAGCATCTGCTGGATATCTATCTGGCTCCCCTGTGGGTGAATACGAGAGCAGCCGTTTTCAGCAGGCACTGCACGTCCAGCAGGACGGACTGACGCTCGATATACTCCATGTCGTATACGATCTTCTCCTCCGGCCTCAGATCATACCCGCCGTTGACCTGAGCCCATCCGGTCAGGCCGGGGGTCACCATCATGCGGTTGGAAAAGCCCGGGATATACGTCTCAAACTCCCGATAGAAATAGGCACGCTCCGGCCTGGGCCCCACAAGGCTCATGTCGCCCCGCAGGATGTTCCACAGCTGGGGCAGCTCATCCAGCCGGGTGCGCCGGAGGAACTGGCCGAAACGGGTGCAGCGCAGTCGATCTGCCAGCCTGGCCGGGATATAAAACGCGCACCTGCACACTGTGTTCATTATTTGTGAAGAACTACCATGATTATGAAAAATTTCACAAAATCATGTTGCGAAAATTTTCCCCATATGATAAAATATTAGACGAATCGTTTAATGAAAAACGATTTGGAACGAAAATCTCCAACGAAACATAGAGGAGGAAAGGAATGAACCCCCAAACTGATCGTGCTGCCGCCATTGTGGAGCAGTATGGCTGCAAGACGGAGAACCTCATCGCCATTTTGCAGGACATCCAGGCGGCATACAACTATCTCAGCGAGGCCAACCTGACGTTGGTGGCCGACCGCCTGGGCATCAGCGTGTCCAAGGTATACAGCGTGGCCACCTTCTATGAAAACTTCTCCCTGGAGGCCAAGGGCAGGCACATCATCAAGGTCTGCGCCGGAACCGCCTGCCACGTCCGCAAGTCCGGCCCCATTTACGACGCCATTTACGAGTATCTGGGCCTGTCCGGCAAGCGCAGGACCAGCGACGACGGCATGTTCACCCTGGAGACGGTGGCCTGTCTCGGCGCCTGCGGCCTGGCCCCGGTGATGACCGTGGACGGCGAGGTCCACGCCAAAATGTCCCCCACCAGCGCCCTGGAGCTGCTGGAGAAGATCCGGAAGGAGGAGGCCGCCCAATGAAGCTCACCCGCGACGCGTTCTGCGACCTGCGCAATGAGGCCCAGCGGGCCCTGCGCCGCAGCAAGGAGACCCCCTCCGTGCTGATCTGCGCCGGTACCGGCTGCATCGCCGGCGGCGCCATGAAGATCTATGAAAACCTCCGGGCCGAGTGCGAAAGCCGGAATCTGCCGGTGTACATCGGCCTCAAGCACGACACCGACGAGGAAAAGAGCCTGCACGTCAAGATGAGCGGCTGCCACGGCTTCTGCGAGATGGGCCCCCTGGTCCACATCGAGCCCATGGGCATCATGTACATCCACGTCAAGCCCGAGGACTGCCACGAGATCCTGGAAAAGACCGTTCTGGGCGGCGAGATCATCGACCGCCTGGTGTACCGTCTGAACGGCGTGGCCTATCCCCGGCAGGAGGACATTCCTTTCTATAAGAAGCAGCACCGGGTGGTGCTGGAGAACTGCGGCACCAGCGACGCCGAGGACATCGAGGAGTACATCGCCAAGGGCGGCTACTCCGGCTTCGAGCGGGCCCTGTTCGAGATGACGGACCAGCAGATCTGTCAGGACATCATCGACTCCGGCCTCCGGGGCCGGGGCGGCGGCGGCTTCCCCGCCGGCAGCAAGTGGGACGGCGCCCGCCGCCAGAAGGCCGACAAGAAGTACATCGTCTGCAACGGCGACGAGGGCGACCCCGGCGCCTTCATGGACCGCTCCATTATGGAGGGCAACCCCCATTCCGTGCTGGAGGGCATGATGATCGCGGGCCTGGCCGCCGGCAGCGACGAGGGCTATATCTACGTCCGGGCCGAGTATCCCCTGGCCGTGTCCCGGCTGAAAGCCGCCATTGCCAAGGCCCAGGAGCTGGGCCTGCTGGGGGACGACATTCTGGGCAGCGGCTTCAATTTCCACCTCCATGTGAACCGCGGCGCAGGCGCCTTTGTCTGCGGCGAGGGCAGCGCCCTGACCTCCTCCATCGAGGGCAAGCGCGGCATGCCCCGGGTGAAGCCTCCCCGCACCATTGAGCACGGCCTGTGGGGCAAGCCCACCGTCCTCAACAATGTGGAGACCTTCGCCAACGTTCCCCTGATCATCCGCAACGGCGTGGACTGGTACCGGCACATCGGCACCGAGAAGAGCCCCGGCACCAAGGCCTTCGCCCTGACCGGCAACGTGGTGAACACCGGCCTCATCGAGGTCCCCATGGGCACCACCGTCCGGGAGGTCATCTTCGACATCGGCGGCGGCATCCCCGACGGGAAGAAATTCAAGGCCGTGCAGATCGGCGGCCCCTCCGGCGGCTGCTGCTGCGCCAGCAGCGAGCATCTGGACCTGCCCCTGGACTTCGACTCTCTGAAGAAGATCGGGGCCATGATCGGCTCCGGCGGCCTGGTGGTCATGGACGAGGACACCTGCATGGTGGAGACCGCCCGCTTCTTCATGAGCTTCACCCAGAACGAGAGCTGCGGCAAGTGCGTTCCCTGCCGGGAGGGCACCAAGCGCATGCTGGAGATCCTGGACCGCATCGTCAGCAACGAGGGCACCATGGAGGACCTGGAGCTGCTGGAGAATCTGTCCAACACCATTACCGAGACGGCTCTGTGCGGCCTGGGCCAGAGCGCCTGCAAGCCTGTGCAGAGCACCCTGCGCTACTTCCGGGACGAGTATCTGGCCCATGTGGTGGACCACCACTGTCCCATCTGCAATGGCCGCAAGCGCCATCTGGAGATCATCCCCGAGCTGTGCAAGGGCTGCGGCAAGTGCGCCCGGAACTGTCCCATGGACGCCATTTCCGGCCAGATCCGCATGCCCCACGTCATCGACACCACCAAGTGTATCCACTGCGGCGCTTGCTGGGGAGCCTGCCCCTTCGGCGCTATCGACGCCATTGAGGAGGAGGTATGACCATGGCCAAGGGAATCATGATCGTAGACGGCCAGCGGGTGCCGTTCGACGGGGAGAAGAACGTCCTCTCCGTGATCCGCAAGGCGGGCATCGACATGCCCACCTTCTGCTACTATTCCGAGCTTTCGGTCCACGGCGCCTGCCGGATGTGCATCGTGGAAAACGTGAAAACCGGCAAGATCGACGCCTCCTGCTCCATGGAGCCCAAGGACGGGCTGGAGATCCGCACCAACACCGCCCGGCTGCTGCGGCACCGGCGGATGATCCTGGAGCTGATGCTGGCCTCCCACGACTGCAGCTGCACCACCTGCGCCAAAAGCGGCAACTGCCGCCTGCAGGCCCTGGCCCAGCGCTTCGGCGTCAGCCGGGTCCGGTTCCCGGACACCCGGGAGCGCTATGAGCAGGACAACACCAGTCTGGCCATTTTCCGGGACCCCAACAAGTGCATTCTCTGCGGCGACTGCGTCCGGGTGTGCGAGGAGCTCCAGGGCCAGGGCATCCTGAACTATGCCCATCGCGGCAGCGAGCTGCAGGTGATGCCCGCCTTTGACAAGAAGCTGGACCAGACCAAGTGCGTGGGCTGCGGCCAGTGCGCCGCCGTGTGCACCACCGGCGCCATCACCGTGAAAAACCAGATCGGCCAGGCCTGGCAGGCCCTCCACGACCCCAAGAACCGGGTGGTGGTGCAGATCGCCCCGGCGGTCCGGGTGGCCCTGGGCGAGGAGTTCGGCCTGCCCGCCGGCGCCAACGTTATGGATAAGCTGGTGAAGGCCCTGAAGCTCATGGGCGTGGAGGAGGTGTACGACACCAACTTCGCCGCCGATATGACCACCATCAGCGAGGCCCAGGAGTTCCTGGACCGGCTGAAAAACGGCGGTCCCTTCCCTATGTTCACCAGCTGCTGCCCGGCCTGGGTGAAGTATCTGGAGCTCAACGACCCCAAGTATCTGCACAACATCTCCTCCTGCAAGTCCCCCATGGAGATGTTCGCCGCCGTGCTGCGGGATAAGTACCGGGAGAAGGACGCCGCCGACGGACGGCGCACCTATCATGTGGCCATCATGCCCTGCACCGCCAAGAAGATGGAGGCCGCCCGGCCCGAGTTTACCCAGGAGGGCCGCCCGGACGTGGACCTGGTCATCACCACCCGGGAGCTGGTGGATATGATCCGGGAGGCCGGTATCCAGCTGACGGAGCTGGAGCCGGAGGCCCCGGACCTGCCCTTCGGCCTGGGCTCCGGCGCTGCCGTGATCTACGGCGTCACCGGCGGCGTGGCCGAGGCCGTGGTGCGGTACTGTCTGCCGGATAAGAGCAACAACGCCCTCCAGGCCATCCGGGTCACGGACCTGCGGGGCGACGGGGCCATCCGTGAGGTGAACCTCACCGTGGAGGGCCAGGAGCTGCACCTGGCCATCGTCAACGGCCTGTCCCACGCCAAGGAGCTGATCGCCGACGTGGAGGCCGGAAAGCGCTTTTACCACCTGGTGGAGGTCATGACCTGCCAGGGCGGCTGCGTAGGCGGCGCCGGTCAGCCCTATGGCCTGACGGCGGCCAAGAAGCGCCGGGGCGCGGGCCTGTACGAGGCGGACTCCTCCGCCATGTTCAAGCGGGCGGAGAAGAACCCCATCGTCACCCGTCTGCTGGAGGACTACGGTCCCGACCGCTGCTATGAGCTGCTGCACGTCCATTACGGAGAATAATTGAACACGCCAACAGGCCGTCCGGCACCTGCCGGACGGCCTTTTTATACCCCACGCCTTGGCTCTCCCTCTGGGAGCGCTGTCACCGCAGGTGACTGAGAGGACCTGTAGGGGCTTCCGATTCTCTGCCCACCGTCCCGCCGCCAGCCACCCGCACAAAAAGGGAGGGCGGACAGATGGCCTGTCCGCCCTCAAGTGAGGAGAAAAATGGTAAGAAAAAAGCGGTATTACAGCAGCATGGCCAGCAGCCACACCGCGCCGATGACCGCGCCCCCCAACAGGGCCGCCAGCCACGGGGACATACGCAGCCGCCGCCGGGGCGGTGCGCCGTGGGTCCGGGCATAATCCTTGGCAATGCGGATGGCCTGGTCCACCACCTGCTGGGAGGTGACCCCTCCGCTGCCCACGGCTGCGTCGTTGCGCACAATGAAAATGGCCTGTTCAAAAATATGCGGGTCCGGGGAATCCACCACGATGACCCGGCGGGAAAGTCCTTTTACCAAGAGTTATGCCCTCCTCTGTTGCGATTTCGTTTGACAGCTTCAGTATGCCCGCCACATAGGGGAATATACCCCCTTACACCGGCTTTTTTTCGCCGGAGGACAGGTGCAGCACCAGCACGGCGCAGTCGTCCTCCAGCCCCTTGCGGCCCCGGGACTCCGCCAGGATCAGCGACACCAGGGCGTTGGCGTCCCGGCCGCTCCATCCTGCCAGCAGATTTTGCAGCCACTCATCATTTCCGGCGTCGGCGATGCCGTCGGAGACCATCACGAAGAAGCTTCCGGCGGTCAGCTGCAAGCGGGTGCACTCCGGGGCCTCCCGAACGGCCTGCAGCCCGGCAGGCAGGGACTGGCCGGTATAGCGGCTGACGCTGCCGCTGCGCTTGAGATAGGACGGAGCGGCCCCGTACTTATAGAGGGCGGCCTGTCCGCTGGCCCGCTGCAGGGCCAGCAGGTCAATGGTGGTGAAGCCTCCGCCGCTCTCTCCCCGCAGGGACAGGGCGGTGTTCAGGGTTTTCAGAGCCGGGCCCGGCTCGATCCCCGCCTCCAGGAACTGCCGCAGCAGCCGGACGGTCATGGCTGCCTCCCGGTGGGCGGCCTCGCCGCTGCCCATGCCGTCGGACAGCAGCAGATACACGGTGTCTCCCACCTCGAAGGAATCCAGCTGGTCGCCGCAGACGCTCTGGCCCTGCCGGGGCCGCAGGGACGAGGCCACCCCATAGCCCATGGCCTGGGCACCGGCAGGCACCGCCGGACCGGCGGAGGCCAGCATATCCCCCAGCTGGGCATATTGCTCCCGGGCCTGGTCCCGGACCTCCGACAGCCGCCGGTGGTACTGCTGCCGCAGCAGATAGGACCGCAGCTCCACATTCACCGCCCCCACAAAATCCGACAAATGGACGCACCGGGAGGTGAAATACAGGGGAAAATCCCCGGCCTGGGCCTCTCCCCGCTGCAAAAGCCGGGGGCAGGCGTCGTTAAAGGCGTTGTAGGTGGCGCTGTAATTCTGCCGCCAGCAGGTATCCCGCAGGATGCACCGGCGGCACACCTGCTCCGCTGCCCGGTCAAATACCACCGAGGGATTCTCCGGCTTCTCCGGAGCGGTGCCCCGGAAGAAGCTGTCGTACAGGTCCCGCAGGGCGGCGGCGGGCTTGGCCAGGCGGTCCGGCCGGGGCGGTTTTTCCGGCTGGACCCGTTTTTTCTCCGGCGGCAGACTCAGCCGGGGCAGCGGCAGCAGGGACAGAATTCCGCCCGAAAACAGCTCAATCATCCGATAAAGCGGCTCCTCTGTCCCGAACAGCAGGGTACAGCCCCCGCCAACGGCCCAGAATGTCCCGATACACACCGGGGCAGGGGCGAGACGCACCCGGGACAAAGCGGCGCAGGAAAGGCCCAGCACCGCCATAGGCGCCAGGTCCGGCTCATCCCCCAGCAGACCCAGGCACAGCCCCATGGCGGCCCCCCAGGCAGCCCCCCGGGCCGGTTCCATCTGCCGGACGCTGCACATCAGAAAAGCGCACGTCAGACACATTCCAACCGATATTCCGACGATCCGGAAAGCCCCCGCCGAAAGGCACAGCCCCGCCGCCAGCAGCAGGGGCAGCCGGTCCCGGCGGCGCAGCAGCAGGTCCGTGACCGCGGCGGTGAGGCCCATGCAGAACACGCACAGGGCCCACAGCCGGATGGGCCGGGCGATGAGATACGCCGAATGCACCAGAAGCAGCAGCGCCGCCGCAAGACCCGGCCGGAAAAACCGCCGGGGGAAAAATTTCGTGTCGAAAAAGGCGATGCTGCCGGAAAAGATCAGAATGGCCGCCGCCAGCTGCCGCAGACCCGCCTGAAACGGCAGAAACAGAAACGCCCCCAGTCCGCAGCCCAGCACGCAGCACAGGCCCGGCAGTCCCGGCCCGGCCGCCGCCGTGATGGCCAGAGGCAGCGGGGCGCACAGGCCCCCGAAGGAGCCGGCCGTCAGCAGGCAGGTCAGGGCCGCCCGGCCCAGGGGTTCAAGCAGCCGCCGTTTCTCCCGGGGCAGTGGCAGAAGTTTCATGGACAAGCCCTCCTTTGCCCCATATTGTAGCCGGGCGGCGGACGAAAAAGTGTCGGGAAATAGCACAGAGGGCGTATTTTCAGGGCGGAATGGTCTTTGTTTGGTCAAATGTTAAGAAAATGTTACGGAAATCGGCAGATTTGTTTAAAATATTCTTCTTGTTATTGCCGGACAAATAGTATATAATACCCTATATTATTGTGCTTATGCCGCATACCTGCGGCAGTCTATAGAAAGGAAGTTAGCTATGATTAAGGTTCAAACCGGTCAGGGCGAGATCACCATCAGCAGCGCGGTATTCACCACCATCACCGGCGCGGCAGCCACCAACTGCTTCGGCGTCAAGGGCATGGCCTACCGCAGCATGACCGACGGCCTGGTGCACCTGCTGCGGCGGGAAGCCATGAGCAAGGGCGTGAAGGTCACTTATAACGAGGACGGCACCGTTTCCATCGAGCTGCACATCGTTGTGGAAAACGGCGTCAACATTGCCACGGTCTGCCGCTCCATCATGAGCGAGGTCAAGTATGTGGTCACCAAGAATACCGGGGTGGAGGTCCGCGAGGTCAACGTGTGCGTGGACTCCGTTACCGTGTAAGCACCCGGCCAAAGGAGTAACAAAGAGATGACAGATAGAATCAGCGGCAGCGCCTTCAAGCAGATGATCGCCTTCGGCGCTGCCTGTGTCGCCCAGCAGAAGCAGGCCATCAACGATCTGAACGTGTTCCCGGTGCCCGACGGCGACACCGGCACCAACATGAGCCTGACCATCCAGACCGCCGTCAACGAGCTGAAAAAGTCCGAGCCCGCCACCGTCGGCGAGGCGGCAAAGATCACCGCAGGGGCTCTGCTGCGGGGCGCCCGGGGGAACTCCGGTGTGATTTTGTCCCTGCTGTTCCGGGGCATTTCCAAGTCCGCCAAGGGTCTGGTGGAGATGGACGGCCCGGCCCTGGCCGCCGCCATGGGCGAGGGCGTGGCCACCGCCTATGGCGCGGTGATGAAGCCCGCCGAGGGAACGGTGCTGACCGTGTCCCGGCTGGCCGCCGCCCGGGCCGCCCAGGCCGCCCAGGAGAATCCCAGCGCCGAATACGTGCTGGAGCAGGCCATTCTGGCCGGGCAGGAGACCCTGGCCCAGACCATCGACATGAACCCGGTGCTGAAAAAGGCCGGTGTGGTGGACGCCGGAGGCAAGGGCTACCTCATCATTCTGGACGGCATGCTGCGGGCCCTGCGGGGCGAGGAGCTGCCCCAGGTGGAGGAGGACGAAAAGGCCCAGGATAAGGCGGATTTCGGCGCCCTGAGCCTGGAGGACATCACCTTTACCTATGACACGGTGTTCATCGTGCGCAAGAGGGAGGGCGTGTCCATTGAGCCCTTCCGGGCGTATCTGGACGGCATCGGCGACAGCCTGGTCATCGGCGAGGACGACGAGGCCTTCAAGGTCCATGTGCACACGGATATCCCCGGCCAGGCCCTGACGGAGGCCGCCAAATACGGCACCCTGGAGCTGGCCAAGATCGAGAACATGCGCACCCAGGCGGAGGAGCTGGCGGCCGGCAAGCAGGCCCAGAGCACCGACGATCTGGACGCCGTGGAGGAGGAACTGGAGGCCATGGAGGGCGGCGTGGCCGCCCCGGAGAAGCGCTACGGCTTTCTGGCGGTGTGCGCCGGTGACGGCCTGGCTGCCACCTTCCGGGATCTGGGCGTGGACCGCATCGTGTCCGGCGGCCAGACCATGAACCCCTCCACCCAGGCCATTTTGCAGGAGGTGAACCGCACCCCCAGCGAGGTGGTGTTCGTGCTGCCCAACAACAAGAACATCATCATGGCCGCCCAGCAGTGCGTGGGCCTGACGGAAAAAGAGGTCATCGTGGTGCCCACCAACACCGTGCCCCAGGGGATCTCCGCCATGATGGCGGTGGACCCGGAGGAGGCCGACCCCCAGGTGATCCTGGCGGCCATGACGGAGGCGGCGGAGAACGTGGTCACCGCCCAGGTGACCTATGCCGCCCGGAACTCCGATTTCGACGGCTTCGCCATCAGCGCCGGGGACTATCTGGCCCTGACGGACGGGAAGCTGTTCGGCACGGATCAGAAGCTGGAGACTCTGCTGGATCAGCTGGCGGCTTTGGCGGCGGACAAGGGCGCGGAGTTCATCACCGTGTTCTATGGCGACGGCGTTACCCAGGAGGACGCCCAGCGGGCCGAGCAGCGCTTTGCGGATGCCTGCCCGGAGGCGGAGGTGTCCCTGCTCCCCGGCGGCCAGCCTGTGTATTACTATATTATCTCAATTGAATAATATATTGCGCCATTTGCGCAAAAAAGACGCCGGAGGTCTCCTCTGGCGTCTTTTGGCATTGCCCGCCATTCCGCTGCTTTTGGGCCGGGTAGAACCCGGCCCCTACAGGTGCTCTACTGGTGATGCTCTCATCGTCTTGCTGAAAAAATCTCCATCTTGCCCCGGGGGGCGGGGTGTGGTACAATGGCCTTACTTTATAATGAGGAGCGTGCCGGTATGATGCACCTGGAAGCGGACGTATTCCGGAAATTCGACAAGCAGTGGGCCCTGGTCACGGCGGGGACCCCGGAGCATTACAACACCATGACCATCAGCTGGGGCGGCCTGGGCACCCTGTGGAGACGGCCGGTGGCCACCGTGTATGTGAAAAAGAACCGCTATACCTTTGCATTTATGGAGGAGAGCGACTACTTCACCGTCAGCTTTTACCCTGAGGCGCAGCGCCGGGCCCTGTCCCTGCTGGGCAGCACCTCCGGCCGGGACGGCGACAAGGTGGCGGCGGCGGGCCTGACGCCGGAGTTCCTGCCCCAGGGCATCACCTTCCGCCAGGCGGAGACCACCCTGGTCTGCCGCAAGCTCTATTGCCAGGACTTCGCCCTGGACCAGATCCCCCAGGACGTTCAGGACATTTTCTATCGGGACGAGCCGGTCCACCGGATGTACATCGGCGAGGTGGTGGACATCATCGGGAATGAAAGCCTTGCCAATCGCCCCTGAGTGTGCTATACTCAGGGTATAACATACGGAAGCTCATATAGCCTTGCGGATATGGTGCAAGGCGTTTCTACGGGGCCGCCCACGGCCCTGCTATGGGTGCTCTGCCGGTGGACCGGCGGGGCGCCCATCTATTTTTTTCTGAAGGAGCGATGCGGTATGACACAGGTTTTACGCGGCAACATCATCCAGGCCCCCCGGCTGGGGGAGCTGGACATCCGGGAGCACGGCTATCTGGTGCTGGAGGACGGCGTGGTGCAGGGGGTCTATGACGCGCTGCCCCAGGCCCTGGCCTCCGCCCCCATAACGGACTACGGCGACCGGCTCATCATGCAGTCCTTTGTGGATATGCACCTCCACGCCCCCCAGTATCCCATGCTGGGCATGGGCATGGACCTGCCCCTGCTGGACTGGCTGAATACCTACACCTTCCGCACCGAGGCCCGGTTCGCAGACCCGGACTTTGCCCGCCGGACCTATCGCCGCCTGGCCTCCGACCTGATCACCAACGGCACCACCCGGGTGTGCATGTTCTCCTCCCTGCACACCGAGGCCACCTGGATCCTTATGGAGGAGCTGGAGCGGGCCGGGGTCACGGGCTATGTGGGCAAGGTGAATATGGACCGCAACGCCCTGCCCGGCATTCTCCAGGAAACCACGGAGGAGTCCGTCTCCGAGACCCTGCGCTGGCTGGACGGCTGCCATTTTGAGCACGTCAGGCCCATTATCACCCCCCGCTTCACCCCCAGCTGTTCCGACGAGCTGATGGCCGCCCTGGGGGAGATCGCCCGGGACCGGGGGCTGTATGTCCAGTCCCACCTGTCGGAAAACAGGGGGGAGATCGCCTGGGTGAAGGAGCTGCACCCGGACTGCGCCCAGTATTGGGAGACCTATGACAAATACGGTCTGTGGAAGGACCACACGGTGATGGCTCACTGCGTCCACTCCGACGCCCGGGAGTGCGCCGCCATCCGCCGGGCCGGGGTGGTGGTGGCCCACTGCGCCGGGTCCAACATCAACCTGTGCAGCGGCGTGTCCCCGGTGCGGGAGATGCTGCAGCAGGGCATCTGGGTGACCCTGGGGTCCGACATCGCCGGCGGGGCACAGCTCCCCATGTACAAGGTCATCACCATGAGCATCCGGGCCTCCAAGATCAGGCGCATGGAAACCGACTGGTCCGAGGACTTCCTGACCGTGCCGGAGGGGTACTATCTGGGCACCACCGCCGGGCACCGGTACTTCGGCGGGGGAGAGGGCTTCGCCGTGGGCCAGCCCCTCCACGCCATCGTGGTGGACGACGGGGACTTCCCGGAGTCCGTCCGCCCCCTGACGGTCCGGGAGCGCTTCGAACGGTCCCTCTATATGCTCCACCGCCACAACATCACCGCCGTCTGGTCCCATGGCCGCCAGGTGAAGTGAATATCTGCCGCCGCTCCCGCGGGAGCGGCGGCTTTTTTGCCCCCTTTTGTGGATACGCCGCGCCGAAGCATTTGATCAAAACGGCCCTGTAAAGTGGAAATATTGGAAGAATACTGAAATATATACAGAATATTCATGGAAGATATTTCCAATAACTTCCTATGCCAGTCCGCTTGCTGCGAACAAACACAAATGTGCGTGTACTGCGGACGGAATCAGCGGGGCGGAAAAGGGGCGGCTGACATTTTGGCGGATTTGTCCAACACGGACGCCGAGCCAGGAAACTGTTCGTGAGATAAGTACAAAAAACAATGGGCCGTTTATTACGGTGATGTGATACCGAAGCATCGGAAAAAAGCACCAACCGGCCGTCCCCCCGGCGGAAACACCGGAAACGTTTCCTGAAAAAATCCTTGTTTTTGGAAGAAATTCCTTGCTTTTGCAGGAGAAAGGAAGTATAATTATGCAATCGGAAAGCGCCTCAACACAGCAGGGGAGCAGAACGAAAAAAACAGGAAGGAAGTCGATCGATGAAAAAGACGAGAATGCCGCAGCGGCTGCTTGCTCTGGTATTGGTGCTGATGATGCTCATCAGCGTCCTGCCGGTCAGCGCCATGGCGGCGGAACTGACGCCGTCTGACCCCGAGACCGGGCTGACGGCCACCGATGTGACCAATGAGCTCACAGACAGCGACCGTCTGGCGATCTTCGAGGAGAACATGGACTCCGGCAAGGTGTCCAGGTCCGAGATCCCGGCAGACGACGAAATGGTCAAGGTCATTGTGCAGCTGGATGCAGACAGCCTGCTGGATGTCCGCAACCGCACCAATGCCAGTATGTCCATGCTGGACTTCCAGCAGACGGACGCAGCCAAGGCCCAGCTGAAGGACATCGCCAACCTGCAGCTCTCCGTGATGAACACCATGGAAAGCAAGGGCATTCCCAGCTCCTTCACCTTCAGCTACACCTCCGTGGTCAGCGGCTTTGCCGCCCAGGTGCCTTACGGCAAGATCCATGACATCAAGAATATTGACGGCGTAGAGGACGTGGTGCTGTGCCAGACCTACTACACCGATTCCATGGGCTCCGCCACTCTGGGCCAGGCCCTGACCGCCGCGGAAGTGGCGGCCTACTCCAACAACACCCAGTATCAGGGCGAGGGGATGCTCATCGGCATCCTGGACACCGGCCTGGATGTGAACCACGAGGCCTTTGCCAACGCTCCTGCCGTGCAGAAGCTGCAGAAGTCCAGCCTGTCCAAGCTGCTCTATCAGATCAGCCAGGGCGAGGACGGCAAGACCAACATCACCGCCTACAGCTATGCCGCCCTCTGGTATGCCCAGAAGCACAGCTCCAGCTCCCTGGTGCTGCTGACCGAGGACGACCTGTATAAGAGCGGCAAGGTGCCCTTCGCCTTCGACTATGCCGACGCCGACGCCGACGTGATCCCCTCCGCCGACGCCGTGGAGAAGTACGGCAATGACCACGGCACCCACGTGGCCGGTATCACCGCCGGCAAGACCGTGGACGCCGACGGCAGCGTCACCTTCGCCGGTCAGTCTCCCGAGGCCCAGCTGGCCATCTTCAAGGTATTCTCCGACTCCACCAACGGCGCCTCCACGGATACCATCCTGGCGGCCCTGAACGACGCCCTGCTGCTGGACGTGGACGTGATCAACATGTCTCTCGGCTCCAACGGCGGCTTCGGCCGGGAGGCCGAGGGCGACCTGACCACCAAGTATTACGACCTGGTCAAGTCCGCCGGTATCCTGCTGAACTGCTCCGCCGGTAACTCCTATTCCTCCTCCCAGGGCGGCGCAAAGGGTGACTTCACCTCCGTGTCCGACCCCGACACCGGCATCATCAGCTCCTCGTCCTCCTATGACGCGGCGCTGTCCGTTGCCTCCGTCAACGCCAACGAGACGGCGGCCTTTGTCACCGCCCAGGGCCGCGTCCCCTATCAGGACGTGTCCGGCCACGACTTCACCGCCCTGCTGCTGGGCAATGACAGCTCCAAAACCTATGAGTACGTCATGGTGCCCAACACCGGCGACACCGCCGATTACCAGGGCCTGGACGTCACCGGCAAGATCGCCGTGGTCATGCGCGGCGGCCTGTCCTTCGAGCAGAAGCAGCTCAATGCCGCCTCTGCCGGCGCTGCGGGCTGCATCATCTATAACAACCGCGACGGCTATCTGCTGAACATGGCCGTGGATAACTACAAGATCCCCACCGTGTGCATCAGCCTGGCCAACGGCCAGATGATGGAAGCCGCCCAGGAAAAGACCCTCACCGTCTCCAAGACCGAAAAGGGCTCCGTGGCCATGAGCGACTTCTCCTCCTGGGGCCCCCTGCCGTCTCTGTCCCTGAAGCCGGAGATCACCGCCCCCGGCGGCAGCATCTATTCCTCTCTGCCCTTCGCCCAGTACGGCTACATGAGCGGTACCTCCATGGCGTCTCCGTATCTGGCGGGTGTGGCCGCCGCTGCTTTGCAGTATGTCAACACCCTGATGCCCGGCGCCTCCGATACCGACAAGCAGCTGCTGGTGAACCGCCTGCTGATGAGCACCGCCGACATCCTGTATGATGAAAACGGCGTGGCTTACTCTCCCCGCAAGCAGGGCTCCGGTATGGTGAACCTGGCCGAGGCCGTCACCACCCCCGCCTACCTGTATGTCCGGGGCCAGGACAAGACCAAGATCGAGCTGGGCGACGACGCCGACCAGCTGGGCGTGTACAAGCTGAGCTTCGTGGTGAAGAACCTCACCGGCTCCGCCCTGTCCTATGACGTCAATACCACCGTCCAGACCGAGAGCACCACCTCCGACGGGCTGTACATCGCCCAGAAGGGCTATGTCCTCTCCGCCGACACCAGCGCCATCAAGGTCTCCGGCGGCACCCTCAGCGGCTCCACCGTCACCGTGCCCGCTAACGGCGAGGCCGCCGTCACCGTCACCGTCCGCCTGTCTGACGCGGACCGGGCGTATCTGGCCAAGTTCCCCAACGGCATCTATGTGGAAGGCTTCGTGGAGCTGACCAACAACGACGATCCTGCGCTGTCCGTGCCCTTCCTGGGCTTCTACGGCGACTGGACCAAGGCCCCCATCTTCGAGGACGCCGATATCTACAACGGCCTGGACGAGAAGATGTACGCCACCAACGTGGCCGGTGTTTACGCCATGATGTACGTGGTGAAGCTGGGCATGTATCCCTTCGTGGTCCCCGAGGGCTACGACACCCCCTCCACCTCCGCCGATAAGATCTGCGTGGACCTGGGCGGCGGCAACGGCGTCAGCAACCTGTATTACCTGCAGGCCGGTCTGCTGCGGGCGGCCAAGACCACCAACGTCACCATCACCGACAGCGACACCGGTGAGGTGTACCTCAACAGCGACGGCCTCAATGTCCGCAAGGCCATGTACAACTCCAGCTCCGCCGCTGTGCGGCCCGGCTATGTGGGCGAGATCTTCCCCCCGCTGACCGGCATCCACCTGATCCCCAACAACACCCGCATGACCTACACCGCCGCCGCCTATGTGGACGGCTTCGACGTGCAGGACAACCTGAAGAACACCTATTCCTTCCACTTCACCTCCGACGGTGAAATGCCCTATATCGTCGACCGCGAGAACCTGCAGTTCCGCACCGGCGACGACGGCCGGAAGTACCTGGACGTGACCCTGGCCGATAACTTCTGCCTGGCCGGCGCCACCCTGTACTCCACCCAGTGGAAGACCAACGTCAACAACGGCAAGAAGGAAATGAGCATCGGCTCCAACTACTATGACGGCATCATCCCTGCCCTGAAGGCCGACGGCACCTCTCCCCGAGCTTACGAGGAGTATACCTACACCTTCGATGTTACGGACTTCTATCAGAAGCTCCTGCAGGGCACCTTCTATGTGGTGGCCTACGACTACGCCATGAACCAGTGTGCCTATCGCGTGACCCTGCCTGAAAACGCCGTCACCAAGATCACTCTGGATCAGACCGCCGTGACCCTGCCCCAGAAGGGCTATGTCCAGCTGAACGCCACTGTGACTCCCGACGACGCCACCGACCAGAACCTGGTTTGGAGCTCCTCCGATTCCAGCGTGGCCGAGGTGAAGAACGGCATCGTGGCCGCCAAGGCTCCCGGCACCGCCACCATCACCGTCAAGTCCTCCGTCTGGACCGACGTGGAGGCCCAGTGCCAGGTCACCGTCACCGACGAGGTGGGCGCGGACGTGCCTATGAGCGAGTTCCTGCTGAACACCTCCTCCGTGACCATGCTGGCCGGCACCACCTATACCAATGTCCGGCTGTATGGCTACGCGCCCTTCTATGCCACCGACCTGAACCTGGAGTGGACCTCCTCCGACGAGTCCGTGGTCACTGTTGAGCCCAACGGCGAGGGCGACCAGCTGACCCAGTATGCCAAGCTCACCGCTCTGAAGCCCGGCACGGCCACCGTTACCGCCAAGGCCAAGAACGGCACTGCCTCCTATGACCTGGCCGTCACCGTCACCGAGGCCACCGGCTCCGGCAGCTTCAACATCGTGGGCGACACCCTGGTCAGCTACAGCGGCACCGAGAGCACCGTCACCATTCCCGACGGCGTCCGGGTCATCGGGGAGAACGCCTTCAAGAACAACGACTACGTTCTCAACGTCATCTGCCCCGACTCCCTGGAGGAGATCGGCTATCGGGCCTTTTACGACTGCGACAACCTGCAGAGCGTCAGCCTGCCTGAGACCATGAAGGTCATCAACGAGGGCGCCTTCTACTACTGCAAGAACCTGAAGACCCTGGGCCACACCGACGACGGCGTCCTGCCCAAGGGCCTGACCTCCATCGGCGTCAAGGCGTTCTACTTCTGCGAGGCCCTGGAGGGCGACCTGGTGATCCCCGAGGGCGTCACCAGCCTCAGCGCCGGTATTTTCTATAATGCCTACACCCTGACCAGCATCACCATTCCCGACACCGTCACCTCTATGGACGCAAACGGCGACCAGTTCGCCAACTGCACGGCTGTAACCTCCGTGACTCTGTCCAAGAACCTGACCGAGCTGCCCAAGACGGCGTTCTTCACCCTCAAGAGCCTGAAGCACCTGCCCGACCTGTCCAACGTCACCTCCGTGGGCACCAGCTGCTTCGCCGGCTGCGCCGCCCTGGAGGAGATGGTGATCCCCGAGAGCCTGACCTTCGTCGGCTCCAACGCCTTTGCCCGCAGCAGCCTCACCGAGATCACCGTGCTGGGCGATCCCACGGGCCTTGATTCCGCGTTCTACAACAGCCTGAACCTGACCACCTTCGTGGCCCCCAAGCTGACCACCATCGGCAAGCAGATGTTCCAGGGCTGCACCGCGCTGGTGAACTTCATCGTTCCCGACAACGTCACCCTCATCGGCGAGAGGGCCTTCCAGGGCTGCACCAACCTGAAGACCCTGACCTTCCCTGCCTCCTACAAGGCCGAGACCCTGTCCTTCGGTCTGACGCCGTTTGTCAGCTGCCCCGCCTTTGAGGGCTATGTCATCGAGGACGGCGCCAGCATCGTCCGGACCGAGGACGGCACCCTGCTGGCCGGCGGCGGCAAGGTTCTGGTGAGCCTGCCCCAGGACTTCAAGGGCACCTCCTACACCGTGCCCGACGGCGTGGAGACCATCAGCGACTACCTGTTCTATAAGAACACCACCATCACGTCCGTCACTCTGCCCGCCAGCCTCAAGAAGATCGGCACCGCCGCCTTCCAGGGCTGCACCAAGCTGACGTCCATCGCCCTGCCCGATGGCTTCACCACCCTGGGTGAGCACGCCTTCGACGGCTGCTCCGGCCTGAAAACCGTGACCTTCGGCCAGAGCCTGACCGCTGTTCCCGCCTACGCCTTCAGCAACTGCTCCGCCCTGACGGCTGTGGACCTGCCCGCCACCGTGGAGACCGTGGGCGATTACGCCTTCCGCGGCTGCGCCAAGGCCACCGCCCTGTCCCTGAAGGAGGGCCTGACCTCCATCGGCTCCAACGCCTTCTACGGCTGGAAGGCTCTGAAGGCCATCACCATTCCCCAGTCCGTCACCTCCCTGGGCGGCTCCGCGTTCTATGACTGCAACGCCGCCGCTTCCATCGACTGCGGCAGCCTCACTGTCATCCCCGAGCGCGCGTTCTACAACGCCAAGGCCGTCAAGACCGTGAAGCTCAGCGACAACGTCACCTCCATCGGTGAGCGCGCCTTTTACTCCTGCTCCCTGCTGGAGACCATCAACTGGCCCTCTCAGCTGAAGACCATCGGCAAGCAGGCCTTCTACTATGCCCGGAAGCTCCAGAATCTGGACTTCTCCGGCACCCAGCTGGAGTCCATCGGCAACAGCGCCTTCTATCAGCCCTATGAGGCCCGGACGCTGGCCTTCCCCGGCACCCTGCAATCCATTGATAGCAAGGCGTTTGCTTATCTGAACTACAACAAGACCGCCTATGTCACCGAGGTCAATATCCCCGCCTCCGTCACCAGCCTGGCCAAGGATGCCTTCTATCTGGCCAGCGGCCTGAAGAACATCGTGGTGGACGCCAACAACCCCGTGTATGCGTCCTCCAACGGCGTTGTCATGCTGAAGGATACCGGCGATATCTACATCTGGCCCCAGGGCAACGAGACCACCGAGTTCACCCTGCCCTCCACCATGACGGAGATCCCCGATAAGATGTTCCAGAACAACACCAGCCTGAAGAAGGTCATCGTTCCCGCCAGCGTCACCAAGGTGGGCAGCTACGCCTTCTCCAGCTCCAAGATCGAGGAGATCTACTTCGAGGATTCCGCCAACGGCCTGACCGTCGGCACCTTCGCCTTCTACAATTGTCCCAATCTGACCAGCCTGCGTCTGCCCTACGGCCTGACCAGCATCGGCGCCAACGCCATTTCCAAGACCGGCCTGGAGACCATTGTCATTCCCGACACCGTCACCGAGATGGGCGGCAGCGCACTGGCCTACAACGACAATCTGAAGAATGTCACCCTGTCCAAGAGCATGACCGCCGTCCCCAGCCGGGGCTTTGTGGGCTGCGAAGCTCTGACGGAGCTGACTCTGCCCGCCTCCATCCAGGATTGCGGCGTCACTGACACCTCCGTGGCCTTCAACGACTGCACCAGCCTGCAGAACATTTATGTGGCCGACGGCTCCCTGTACTTCAAGAGCGTGGACGGCGTCCTGTTCGATAAGAACGGCGCGAACCTGCGCTACTATCCCGAGGGCCGCACCGCCGAGAGCTACCGCATCCCCGAGGGCACCATCCGCGTGGGCGGCAACGCCTTTGCCGGCAACCTGTTCCTCAAGAGCGTCAGCTATCCCACCACCCTGGAGCGCATCGGCACCAAGGCCTTCTTCGGCTGCGAGAACCTGAAGGATTACTACTTCAACGGCATGACCGCTCCTCTGCTGGAGACCACCGTTTCCCTGACCGGAGCCTATGCAAACGTCGCCCTGTACGCCAACTTCGTGGGCCTGTGGGGCACCACCGGCACCGGTGGCTTCGTGTACAACGACTGGGGCCTGAACCTGTACTATCCCCAGGGCGCTGAGGGCTACACCGCCTATGTCTGGGACAAGTACTTCAACACCGAAAAGGGCAGCGTCAACATCATGGACGAGAGCTACTTCACGCCCACGGACCTGACCGTCACGGAGACCGGCGTCCGCAACGCCCTGCTGACCTGGACCGCCGCCAAGCAGTCCAACGCCGAGGATATCGTCTATAAGGTGGAGCGCAGCGTGGCTGCCCACTTCCAGGATGATACCCAGGATACCTGGACCTTCGAGGGCTTCGAGACCCTGGCGGAGAATCTTACCGCCTGCACCTATACCGATACCACCACGCTGCCCTTCGGCCGCAGCTATGCTTACCGGGTCACGGCTTACAGCCTCACCGGCGAGACCGGCCCCGCAGCCATCGGTTATCTGTATATTGATGCCGACCCCAACAACGCCGATGAAATGGCGGTGCTGGAGCTGATCAAGAAGATCGAGGCCCTTAAGCCCATCGAGAATCTGACCAAGGAGGACGAGGCTTACCTGCGCCAGCTGCTGGCCGAGTACAACGCCCTCACCGACGCCCAGAAGGAGCTGGTGTATAACTACGCCACCCTGCTGGCCGCTCTGGAGAAGGCCGGCCACAACCCCGAGCTGAAGAACGCCAAGCCCGCCACCTGCACCCAGGACGGCTACACTGGCGATGAGGTCTGCAAGGTCTGCGGCGAAGTCATCACCAAGGGCCAGGTCATCCCCGCCACCGGTCACAAGACCCAGCTGGTGAACGCTAAGGCCGCCACCTGCACGGAAGATGGCTACACCGGCGACGAGGTCTGCACCGTGTGCCAGGAGATCGTGAAGAAGGGCGAGGTCATCCCCGCCACCGGCCACAACAACAAGCTGATAG
>ENA-OWOV01000003-OWOV01000003.1-gut-metagenome-genome-assembly--contig:-NODE-3-length-153861-cov-12.569312_pt1 | contig 153861 bp, 158 predicted proteins | sample MGYA00248247_ERZ651799 | MGnify/ENA primary metagenome ERZ651799 (study PRJEB26908, sample SAMEA4031712) | gut metagenome | biome: gut; feature: normal infant; material: stool | place: China | collected...
CTCATTTCTTTCTTGCAAGGCCATAATACCGCTTAAAGTATTAAGTGGGGAAAAGGGTCCTGCAATCGAAACTAAGACTGTATAAGTCTTTAAGAAAAAAGAGTCAGACCCGGAAGAGGACTGACTCATTCATATAATGATTTTGAAATTGTATTTTCGAGAAGAGAATACCCTTGACAAATCTCGTCTCAGAAAATGATCCTGCTCCAATACGCAAAGGAGCACCGTTTCCCGAATCCGACCTTTTTCGTGGACGATGGATATAGCGGTACGAACTTTGACCGTCCCGGCTTTCAAGCTATGCTTGCGGAAATCGAAGCGGGCAGAGTGGCAGTCTGCTGTACGAAAGACCTATCACGACTGGGGCGTAATTCCTCGCTGACAGGGCTGTATATCAACTTCACATTCCCGAAGTACAATGTGCGCTATATTGCCATCAACGACCATTTTGACACAATTGACCCCAACAGTACCGACAGCGACATTGCTGGCATCAAGAACTGGTTCAACGAGTTTTTTGCCAAAGATACCAGCCGCAAGATCCGTGCCGTCAATAAGGCAAAGGGCGAACGCGGCGTTCCTCTGACCGTCAATGTTCCGTTCGGCTACCGTAAAGACCCGGAGGACAAGACAAAGTGGATCGTGGATGAAGCGGCGGCATTGGTAGTCAAGCGCATTTTCAAGCTGTGCATGGAAGGGCGAGGCCCGATGCAGATTGCAAAGCTCTTGCAGGAGGAAAAGGTACTTAACCCCACCGCCTACAAGAAGCGTGAGGGCATCAAGACACCCAGCCCGGAAACCGCTGATCCGTACCATTGGAACACCAACACGGTCGTTCACATTCTGGAACGGCGGGAATACACGGGATGCACCGTCAATTTCAAGACCTACACCAACTCCATCTGGGACAAGAAGCAGCGGGAAACGCCTATTGAAAAACAGGCGGTTTTCTACAACACCCACCCGTCGATCATTGAGCAGGAGGTCTTTGACAAGGTGCAGGAAATTCGACAGCAGCGTCACCGCAGGACAAAGACGGGCAAGAACAGTCTGTTTTCCGGTATGGTCTATTGCGCTGATTGTGGAGCAAAAATGCGCTACTGCACCACTAACTACTTTGAAAAGCGGCAGGATCATTTTGTGTGCGCCAACTATCGCAGCAATACGGGAAGCTGTTCGGCACACTTCATCCGTGCGGTCATTCTGGAGGAATTGGTCTGGATGCACATGAGAACTGTAATTTCCTATGTCAGTCGGTATGAGGATCATTTCCGTGCTGTCATGGAGCAGAAGCTCCGGCTGTCCAGCGAAGCCGCAATCCGCGGACACAAGAGGCGATTAGCACAGGCTGAAAAGCGGCTGGGAGAGCTTGACCGTCTGTTTATCCGCATTTACGAGGATAATGTGGCGGGGCGCATCACGGATGAACGGTTCTCTATGATGAGCAAGACCTATGAGGACGAACAGACACAGCTTAAAGTGGAAATCCAGAGCTTACAGCAGGAAATTGAGGAACAGGAACAACAGATTGAAAACTTGGAGCAGTTTATCCAACGGGTACACAAATACGAGGATTTGCAGGAGCTGACCCCTTACGCCCTGCGTGAGCTTGTCAAGGCAATCTACATTGAAGCCCCGGACAAGAGCAGCGGAAAGCGCAGACAGGGCATCCGCATCTCCTATGATCTTGTGGGCTTTATCCCCGTGGAAGAACTGCTGAAACAGGAAACGGCGTGACCAAAGCCACGCCGTTCCTACAAAATACGATATTACTTTCTTATGACCCCCGCCTCTCTGGCCCGGATGTTGTTTTTTTCAGATGTTCATATACCGGTAATCCCTCCGCAGGATGTTCCGGAAGAAGGGAATGGCCAGAACGATGTCGGCGGCGATCCAGGCCATGGGGTCCGCCGCGCACAGGGCGTAAAACGCCAGAGGATTTGCCTGGGCGCTGACGACGCCTCCGGCCACGGCGGCGGGAAGGGTCAGGCACACGGCGATCCGGGCCACCAGCTCCGCCGCACCGGCCCCCAGCACGAACCGGGACCGGCCGATGCCCTGGATGCAGTTGCGCACCACGAAAATGAAGCCCAGGAATAGGTACATGGCGTAATCCACATACAGGAAGGTGTTGCCGTATCGCACGGTGTCCATCGTGATCTTGTCGGCGGACAGGAAGATCCGCAGATAGGCGTTGCCCAGGGTCAGCAGCAGGCCGATGCCCACGGCCATCGCCGCCAGCAGCGACACCATCACCAGGGACTGCAGGGCCCCCTTGCGGATGCGGTCGTGGTTTCCGGCCCCCAGGTTCTGGGCGGTGAAGCTGGTCATGGCCGTGCCCAGGGCGTTCATAGGCGTTGCTGTCAGGTTGAACAGCTTGTTGGCCGCACCGAAGCCCATCTGGGCGGAGGAGGACACCATGACGCCGTCCAGCATGTCGAACTGTACTACCACGCCCTGCATGACGATGATACCGATGGCCAGCACCGAGAATTGCAGCCCCAGGGGCACGCCCTGCACCACATGGCGGCGGATATCGCCCCGGGTGATCTGCATGTCCTCCCGGTGCAGCCGCAGCTGGGGATACTTGGCAAAGGCATAGATGAAGCACGCCACCGTGCTGATGAGCTGAGCCGCCACCGTGGCAATGGCCGCCCCGGCCACGCCCCACCGGAACACCATGATGAACAGCAGGTCCAGCCCCACGTTCAGCACCGTGGAAAACAGCAGGAACAGCAGCGGCGTCAGGGAGTCACCCATGCTGCGCAGAAAGGCGCAGATGAAGTTATAGAACAGCTGCGCGCCGATACCGGCGAAGATGATGAAGCAATAGGTATACGCGGCGCGATACACCTCGGCGTTGTCCGGGGTCACGTTGATCCAGGCCAGCATGGGGTTCAGCAGCGCCAGGGCCAGAGCCGTCAGCAGCACCGTCAGCACCGCCGACAGGACGATCTGGGTGGCCAGGGACCGGCGCACCCCCGCCTGGTTCCGGGCCCCCACCTGGCAGGACGTCACCACGCAGAAGCCCGCGCTGACGCCGAAGGCGAATTGCAGAAAGATGAACACCAGCGACGAGGTGTCGTTGACCCCGGCCACCTCCTGGGCCGTCAGGGTCTGGCCCACAATGGCCGCGTCACTGATGGAGTATACCTGCTGCAGCAGATACGACAGGATCACCGGCAGCGAAAAGATCAGAATCGTTTTCCAGCATGTCCCCCTGGTCAGGTCCATGGGCCCGAACAGGGACTTTTTCGTCTTTTCCATATCAAAAACCTCCGATTCAAAGGAACAAATGATTATAGCCCCGCCGCCCCCGGGTCGTCAAGCAGCAGAACCCACAAGAATTTTGTCATTTTCGCTGAAAAAACAGACACTTTTATGGTGTATATCCACAATAAATATTAGACATGCTAATGTCAGATATGTGAGATTCGTTCTTTACTTCTGACCGTCCATTGGGTATAATAAGGGGCTGTTGGCGGTGGAAACCCGCCAAAAATTCTGTTATAATATAGATGAGGAGACGAAGACATGTCAAATTGCGCGATCGTGGGTATCAACTGGGGCGACGAGGGCAAGGGCCGCATGGTGGACTACCTCACCCAACAATATGATGTGGTGGTGCGCTATCAGGGCGGCGGCAACGCCGGGCACACTGTCATCAACGAAAAGGGCAAGTTCGCCCTGCACCTGCTGCCTTCCGGCATTTTCCGCTCCGGCGTCATGAACATCCTCGGCAACGGCGTGGCCCTGGACTGCGAGAATCTGCTCAAGGAGATCGACACCGTCCGCCAGGGCGGCGTGGACATCACCCCCGAGAACCTGCTGGTCAGCGAACGGGCCAGTCTGCTGCTGCCCTGGCACCGGGAGCTGGACGCCCTGGAGGAGCAGCGCCTGAAGGACAAGAAGTACGGCTCCACCAAGCAGGGCATCGCCCCCTTCTATTCCGACAAGTATCAGAAAAAGACCGTCCTGGCCGGCGAGCTGCTGTACCCCGAGCACCTGAAGGCCCATCTGCAGGACCTGCTGGAGTGGAAGAACCTGATCCTCCGGGAGGTCTACGGGGCCAAGGGCTACACCATGGACGAGATGATGGCCTGGGTGGAGCAGTACGGCCAGCGGGTAAAGCCCTATGTGGCCGACACCAGCCGCTATCTCCACCAGGCCCAGGCCGACGGCAAGTCTATCCTGTTCGAGGGCCAGCTGGGCGCTCTGCGGGATCTGGACTACGGCATCTATCCCTACACCACCTCCTCCAACACCATCGCCTCCTATGCCCCGGTAGGCTCCGGCCTGCCCGGCGCATCCATCGACGAGGTGGTGGGCGTGGTGAAGGCCTATTCCTCCTGCGTGGGCGAGGGTCCCTTTGTCTGCGAGTGGTTCGGCGCCGATGCCGAGAAGCTCCGGGACGCCGGTGACGAATACGGCGCCAAGACCGGCCGTCCCCGCCGGGTGGGACCCATCGACCTGGTGGCCACCCGCTACGGCGTCCGGATGCAGAACGCCACCAACATCGCCCTGACCAAGCTGGATATCCTCAGCTACATGGACCGGATCCCCGTCTGCGCCCACTATGAGATCGACGGTCAACAGACCGACGAGTTCCCCTTCCCCGTGCTGCTGGACCAGGCCAAGCCCGTCACCGAGTACGTTCCCGGCTGGAACTGCGACATCTCCGGGGTCCGCACCTGGGAGGAGCTGCCCCAGGCCGCCCGGGACTATGTGGAGTATGTGGAGCGGGCCATCGGCTGCCGCATCGGCTATGTCTCCGTGGGCGCGGAGCGGGACAGCCTGATCGTCCGCTGAAAATCACAGAAACGGAGGACTGTTATGTCCCACGACGTTTATGAATCCCCCCTGGCCGGGCGCTACGCCTCGCCGTATATGCTGCACCTGTTCTCTCCGGATATGCGCTTCCAGACCTGGCGGCGGCTGTGGACGGCCCTGGCCCGGGCCCAGCACCAGCTGGGCCTGCCGGTAACGGAGGAGCAGGTCCGCCAGCTGGAGCAGCACATCACCGATATCGACTATGACACCGCCCGCCGGCGGGAAAAGGAAGTCCGCCACGATGTCATGGCCCATGTCTATACCTACGGCAAGGCCGCGCCTCTGGCGGCGGGCATCATCCACCTGGGGGCCACCAGCTGCTATGTCACCGACAACGCCGACCTGATCCTGTACCGGGACGGGCTGGTGTATCTGCGGGGCCAGCTGCTGGCGGTGATGAAGAACCTCTCCGCCTTTGCGGAAAAATACGCCGCCACTCCCACCCTGGGCTATACCCACTATCAGCCCGCCCAGCCTGTCACCGTGGGCAAGCGGGCCTGCCTGTGGCTCCAGGACCTGCTGTCGGACCTGGAGGAGCTGGACTTTGTCCTGGGCAGCCTGCGCTTTCTGGGCTGCCGGGGCACCACCGGCACCGAGGCCAGCTTCATGGACCTCTTTGAGGGCGACGAGGCGAAAATCGACGAGATGAACCGCCGCATTGCCGCCGAGTTCGGCTTTGACGCCTGCTTCACCGTCTGCGGCCAGACCTACCCCCGGAAGGTGGACGCCCGGATCCTGAACTGCCTGTCCTCCATGGCTCAGAGCGTCTATCGCATGGCCAACGACATCCGCCTGCTGCAGCACGACCGCCAGCTGGAGGAGCCCTTCGAGGAGCACCAGATCGGCTCCTCCGCCATGGCCTACAAGCGCAATCCCATGCGCTGCGAGCGCATCTGCTCCCTGAGCCGCTATCTCATGGCCGACGCCATGAACGCCCCCATGACCGCCTCCGTCCAGTGGATGGAGCGCACCCTGGACGACTCTGCCAACCGCCGCCTGTCCATGCCCGAGGGCTTTTTGTGCGCCGACGCCATTCTGCGCCTGGCCCAGAACGTCACCAACGGCCTGCGGGTCAACGAAAAGGTGGTGGACAAGACCATCCGGGAGTATATGCCCTTCCTGGCCACGGAGAACCTGATGATGGAGGCCGTCAAGCGCGGCGGCGACCGTCAGCAGCTCCATGAGCGGGTGCGGGTACACTCCATGGCCGCCACCGCCCGGATGAAGGACGGCGAGCCCTGCGATCTGCTGGACCGCCTGGCCGGCGATCCGGCCTTCGGCATGACCCGGCCGGAGCTGGACCGGCTGATGGACCCCGCCCGCTACATCGGTCGCTGCCCGCAGCAGGTCCGCGCCCTGCTGGACCGCATCGCCCCCCTGCTGGAGGGCGCATCCTCCGCCGACGGCGGCGTCAGCCTGTAAAAAGCAAAACAAAGCCAGGGATACCGCCGTATCCCTGGCTTTTGTGCTGGTCCTATAACACAGAGTGCCCCGGCTTTCGCCGGGGCACTCTGTGTTATATCAGTTTCTTCTGTTTCTCTTAATAGGAGCCCAGGTCGGCGGACTTGTCGCCCTGAGGGTCCACACCGAACTGATAGTCGTTGCCGGGCAGGATGGCGTTGAGGATCACGCCCGCCAGGGCGGCGATGGCCAGGCCGGTCAGGGTGACGTCTGCGCCGCCCACGGTGAAGGTGATGCCGCCGGTGGAGCTGAAGCCCAGACCGCTGACGAAAATCACCGCCGCGATGATGAGGTTCCGGGACTTGGTCAGGTCCACCTTGTTTTCCACCACGTTCCGCACGCCCACCGCGGAGATCATACCGTACAGGATGAAGCTGACGCCGCCCACGATGGCGGTGGGGATGGAGTTCACCAGGGCGTCGAACTTGGGGGAGAAGGACAGGATGATGGCGTACAGGGCGGCCAGGCGGATGACCCGGGGGTCATAGACCCGGGACAGGGCCAGAACGCCGGTGTTCTCGCCGTAGGTGGTGTTGGCAGGGCCGCCGAACATACCGGCCACCATGGTGGCCAGGCCGTCGCCCAGCAGGGTGCGGTGCAGGCCGGGGTCAGCGATGAAGTTCTTGCCGGTGGTGGAGGAGATGGCGGACATGTCGCCGATGTGCTCCATCATGGCGGCGATGGCGATGGGGGCCATCACCAGGATGGCGGTCAGGTCAAACTTTGCCAGGACGAAGTGCTGCAGGCCCACGAAGTTGGCGCCGCCGACCTCGGTGAAGTCCACCTTTCCGGCAATCAGGGCCACGATGTAGCTGCCTACCACACCCAGCAGGATGGGGATGATCTTGACCATGCCCTTGCCCCAGATGTTGGCCACCACGATGATGGCGATGGCCACCAGAGCCAGCCACCAGCAGGTGGAGGCGTTGGCGATGGCGGAGCCGGACAGGTTCAGGCCGATGAGGATGATGATGGGTCCGGTGACGATGGGGGGGAAGAAGCGCATGACCTTCTGGGGACCCACCAGCTTGAACAGCAGGGCCAGGATCAGATACAGGGCGCCGGCCACCACGATGCCGCCCAGGGCGTAGGGCAGCTTTTCCTCGCCGCTCATGCCGGCGAACTTGCCCACATCCAGGCTGGCCACCGCCTCAAAGCCGCCCAGGAAGGCGAAGGAGGAGCCCAGGAAGGCGGGAACCTTCAGCTTGGTGCACAGGTGGAACAGCAGGGTGCCGAGACCGGCAAACAGCAGGGTGGTCTGGATGGACAGGGGCAGACCGTACTTGGTGACCAGGATGGGCACCAGCACGGTGGCGCCGAACATGGCGAACAGGTGCTGCAGGCCCAGCACCAGCATCCGGGGAACACCCAGCTCCCGGGCGTCGTAGATGGCGTCTTGTCCAAGGTTTTTCTTCATGTGACAGTTCCTCTCTTTCTTTTGCTCTGATTTATGTGATGTTGTTTGCTCACTATTATGGCCAAAAAAAATGACCGGTAAAAATACCGGTCAGAAGGGAAAAACGGAAATAAAAACAGCGGGAGCGGAGATTTTGCTGCGCAGAACGTTGAACTTCATCCCGATCACTCCCCTCAGAATTTTCTTGCCTATTATACGGGACCGGAGGGCAAATTGCAATGCATTCTTTTCCTAAGAAAACGGCGCATAAGCGCCGCCTTACTTGTCTATTCTGCATAATAAAGGCCCCGCAGCAGCCGCCCGGCCATACGGCGGCCCAGCTGCGGCAGGTCGAACCCGCCCTGATAGATGCGCCACTCGAACAGGGCGCCCCGGTGCAGCACCACCAGCTCCTCCACCACCTGATCCGGGTCGTGGGAGGGGTGGATGCTGCCCTCCTGCTGGCACAGCGTCACCAGCTCCAGCAGCACCCGGAAGTATACCCGCCCGGCGTTTTTCTGCAGCACCCGCTGCTCCGGATACCGCAGCCCGTGGATAAACGCCTTATACAGCACCGGGTCCGACACGCTGATCTCCAGGGACCGGCCCACAAAGTCCAGCAGCTTTTCCCGGGCGGGCCGGGCGGTGTCCGCCAGATAGGCCTCCTCCAGCTCGCTGTATGCATCGTCCACATGGCTGGTCACCTGAATGGCCAGCTCGTCCTTGCTTTTGAAATAGTGATAGATGTTGCCCACGGAGCATCCGGCGGTCTGGGCGATCTCCTCCACGGAGACGTTTTCAAAGCCCTCCCGGTCAAACAGGTCCAGGGCGGCGCTCTGGATGCGGCTGCGCATCTCCAGGGCCTGGCGTTTTCTTGCGGTCATTCTCTCGGACATAGTCGTTCCTCTTGCAAATCCTGTGATACATCTATATTATCGCTTTGAACAGGCAAAGTCAAGCCCCCGGGGCCACCGGGCGCTAAGCGCGGCGGCCCCGGGAAAAGGAGCTTTGCCTTTGCTTGGCGGACTATTCCATCTCCGCCAGGGCGGCGTTATACAGGTCGTTGCGGGGCAAACCGGTATCTTCCGCCACCCGGCGGACGGCGTCCTTCATCCGGGCCCCCTCCTGCCGCAGGCGCAGCACCTGCCGCACCCCCTGATCCAGAGTCACTGCCGGGGCGGCGGCTTTTTCGGCCCCGGCCACCACCAGGACGTACTCCCCCCGGGGCTCCTTCTCCTGATACAGGGCCACCGCCTGGGCCAGGGTGGTGCGCACCGTCTCCTCGTGGAGCTTGGTCAGCTCCCGGCACAGGGCCACGGGCCGGTCCCCCAGCACCTCCAGCATATCCGCCAGGGTGGGCCGCAGCTTGTGGGGGGCCTCGTGGAACACCATGGTCCGCTCCTCATGGGACAGCTCCTCCAGCCGGGTGCGGCGCTCCTTTTTGTTGGCGGATAAAAATCCCTCGAAGCAGAACCGCCCGGTGGGCAGGCCCGACACCGCCAGGGCGCACACGGCGGCGCAGCAGCCGGGGATGGCCTGCACGGTGATGCCCTGCTGCCCGCACAGGCGCACCAGGTCCTCTCCGGGGTCGCTGATGGCCGGGGTGCCGGCGTCCGTCACCAGGGCGCAGCTCTCCCCGCCCAGCAGGCGCTCCGCAATGGCGGGGCCGGCGGCGGCCCGGTTGTGCTCATGATAGCTGACCAGGGGCTTCCGGATGTCAAAATGGTTCAGCAGCCGCAGGGACACCCGGGTGTCCTCGGCGGCGATAAAATCGGCCTGGGCCAAAGTCTCCACCGCCCTGGGAGACAGGTCCCCCAGGTTGCCGATGGGCGTGGCCACCAGATACAGGATTCCGGCCATGCTTCATTCCTCCTTGTCTCGAAAATACGCCCGGCGGACGTCCTCGGTTTCGCCGCCGTCGGGGCCATGCAGCAGCAGGGGCGGCTCCACGGTGAGGCCCACGCCGCCGCCCAGCCGGGCCTCCAGCAGAAACAGCGACGGTGGGGCCGCCGCCGTGTGGTGCACGAAGCGCAGGCGCTTGGGTTCCAGCCGCACCCGCCGCAGCTCCTCCAGCACGTCCGCCAGCCGGTCCGACCGGTGCACCAGGCAGAAGCTGCCGCCCCAGGTCAGGGCCCGGGCCGCTGCGGCGCACAGCTGGGCCAGGGTGCAGTCTGTCTCCGCCCGGGCGGTGCGGCGGGCGGCATCCGGGGCCACGGCCCCGGCATCCGGCGGGAAATACGGCGGATTGGCCACCGCCAGCCGGAAGCGCCCCGGGGGCAGCAGTCCCTGCCGCAGGTCCCCCTCCAGGCAATGCATCCGGCCCTGAAGGCCGTTTTCCTCCGCCGTCCGCCGGAACAGGGCGCAGGCCTGCGGCTGAAGCTCCACCCCGGTGACCGTCAGCTCCGGCTCCCGGGCCAGCAGCAAAAGGCTCAGAAGCCCCGTTCCGGCCCCCAGCTCGCACACGGTCATGCCCCGCCGCAGCCGAGGGAAGGCCCCCAGCAGGAACGTGTCCGTGGAGGGGCGGAACAGCCCGTCGTCGTATAGAAATGTGTACCCTCCGGGCCAGAGCCGGTCCCGGTGCTCCATGGCGCTCCCCTCCCCGGTGTTTTCCCCTATTGTAATATACTTTTTCACAGGACGCAAGGCCATCCCTGGCCCCGGGACTGTAAACCGCCACGAAAAATGAAAGTTTCCGGATATTTCCCACCGGCAGGGGGTTGCAATTTTGGATTTTCATGATACAATATGCTCATAATCTAAATGGAGGTGCTACTATGGCTTATCAGATCGGCTCTGCTTGTGTCAGCTGCGGCGCTTGCGCTGACGTCTGTCCCGTGGGTGCTATTTCCCAGGGTGACGATCGTTATGTGATCGATGCTAACGCCTGCCTGGACTGCGGTACCTGCAGTGATACCTGCCCCAACGGCGCTATCAATCCTGCTGACTAATTACATCCGTACATCAGTCTAAAAAAATCCCCGGTGCGTCTGCACCGGGGATTTTTTTACCCCACCGGAGGAGTGCCGCGCTTGGAGATGGAGCCCAGCTCGGCGGAAAAAAGGTGCGCACTGACGGTGCCGTCCGCCTGCTGATACACGCTGAATAGTCCCGGCTCAAAGTTCTGGGTGGCATACGGAATGCTCCGCAGGTCTAAGGCCGTGGCATAGGGATAGTGCCATATCATCTGCCGGTGCAGATACGGCTGATCCATCATATGCACCGCATCCCCCTCCATGGGCGGCACGGTCTCCCGCCAGTACAGCAGATAGCCCCGGATATTTTCCCCCTTCCGGGGCAGGGACCACTCGGCAAAAAGGTACAGGCCGACGCTGGACGGAATGTCCGGCCACAGCCAGTCGGTATACTGGGCCTGTTCCTGCCGGACCAGGCTCTGCATGGGCGCGGCCATCGCGCCCTCCGGCCCGTCATACAGGATATACCCGCTGAGGGCTTCCTCCACATAGGCATCATAAGGGTAGTGGGGCACCAGCCACAGTCCGTCGGTGTCCCCGGACCAGTCCTCCCCGTCCTCGTATTGGAAATAGGTCAGGATGGCCCAGCGGTCCGGCCCGTTATCGCCGGGCACCAGCAGGGCCGCCCGCCAGAACTGGATGGTCCGGCCGCTGAGGGGCTTCTTCACCGGCTCCTGCATCCAAACCGTCTGGGTCACCCCGGACAGGGACAGCACGTCCTCGTCCGACAGGTCGTCCAGCAGCTCCCGGGGCAGGTTCAGCCCTTCCAGCCGGTCCCGGACGGCCTGGGCCGTCTGAGACGGCTCCTGCCGCGGCCTGTAGTCCATGGGAAGCCTTTGACCCAGGGCCTGGCCCAGCAGCACCGCCGCCAGCACCAGCACCAGATATCCCCCCGCCAGCCACCGGCCATCCAGCCGCACCGGCGCGGCCTCCACCGCATAGCCGCAGTTGTCCAGGGCACGGGTCAGCCGGGTCAGCTGCCGCAGGATGATGATATACAGCGCCAGCAGCAGCCATAGCGCCGCTCCCTGCAAGGTCTGGCCCAGCAGGCCGGTGAGGATCAGCGCCCCGTACCACAGCACCAGGGCCCCCGCCGCCTTGGCGGAGGGTTTTTCCTGCCCGGCCTTGCGGCCGATCTCCCTCATGCCCCACCACAGGCCCAGGCACACCAGCCAGAACAGGATGCTCAGAGTCCAGGCTATGGCCGCCTCCAGCCAAGGGACCAGCCGGGACAGGACGGTGCCCATAACGACGGCATAGCCCCCCCGCAGCGCCGCCAGGGCTATGGACAGCCGCCAGCAGCTGCGCAGGCAGCCGTTCTCCTGCCGCAGGGTCCGGAACCCCAGCATCAGCAGAATGCTGCCAACCATAGGCAGAAGATGCTGCAGATTCCAGAAGTTCAGGGTGATGCTGGTCAGTCCGATGCCCCACAGAACGCAGCGCATGGCCTGCCGCCAGGGGGTCACCCGGGCCGCCGGCAGCTGCTCCTCCGGCAGCTGCTCCAGCAGGGTCTGCATATCCCGGTCAAAGCGGATGTCGTCCGTCACAGCAGGTCACCTCCCAACAGATTCCGCAGTCTCTGCCGCAGGCGGTACAGCCGCCCCTCGGCGGCCCGCTCCGTGATGCCCAGCTCTGCGGCGATCTGGGCGGTGGATTGGCAGTAGTAATACTTCCGGAAGAACAGCTGCTGTTCCTCGCGGCCCAGGGACCGGATGGCCATCCGGATCTGCTCCCGCCGGTCCTTTTGCAGCAGGGCCTCCTCGGCGCTGCCGTCTCCGTGGGGCATGGCCTCGTCCAGGGGCTCCTCCCTCCGCAGCCGCCTGGCCCGGTTCAGGGCCATGTTCCGGGCCAGCACCGTCAGCCACGGCACGAACTGCCCCCGCTCCGGCGCATAGTCCCCGGCCCGCTGCCACAGGCGCAGGGAGATATCCGCCAGGCACTCCTCCCGCTCCCGGGGGTCTGTCAGAATGGGTTTCAGGATATATTGCAGCAGCGGTCCGTGCCGCCGCAGCAGGGTCTGCAGGGCCGCCTGGTCCCCGGCGGCGATCTGCGCCATCAGCTGCTTGTCGTCCATGTCCGTCGCCTCCCTGTGTTTCTCGCAGCTTGTCAAAAAAGCCTTTTTTGACAAGCTGCGTGCGGTTTTTCAGAACTAAAAAGTTCTGAAAAACCTGTGATTGCAAACGAAAGACACCCCTGATGGGTTTCTTTCGTAACTATCTTCCTTTCCGATGGCGGAAGATTTCTGAGCTTTTCGACAGTCTCATGTGTGTTTCTCTCTACTCTATAGTACACGCCGCAGGGCCAAAACCCACGGCAATTTTTCTCACTTTTGAACACATATTAACACAAAACACCGCCTTGCGCCAGGGGGGGCGGTGTGTTATACTATTCATAACAACACACTGGGCAATTGCGCCCATTTTTTCAGAAAGAGAGAGACCATGACCACCAAAGATTACCAGACCCGCAGACCGCTGCGCATTTTCCTGTCCTATTTCCGCCCCCACCGGGGCCTGTTCCTGCTGGATATCAGCTGCGCCTTCTTCATCGCCGTCATCGACCTGGCCTTCCCCTTGATCTCCCGCACCGCCATGTACCACTGGCTGCCGGATAAGCAGTTTTCCATTTTCTTCACGGTCATGGCTCTGGTGGTGGCGGCCTTTGTCCTCCGGGCGGGGCTTTACTTCATCGTGGGCTACTGGGGCCACACCTTCGGCATCCTGGTGGAGGCGGATATCCGCCGGGACCTGTTTGCCCATATGCAGGACCTGGGCTTTGACTTTTACGATAAAAACCGCACCGGCCAGCTGATGAGCCGCCTGACCACGGACCTGTTCGAGCTGACGGAGCTGGCCCACCACGGGCCGGAGGACCTGTTCATCTCCCTGGTGACCATCATCGGCGCCCTGGCGGTGATGTTCTCCATCCAGTGGCGGCTGGCCCTGGTGGTGTGCTGCATCATCCCCGTGTTCCTGCTGGTGGTGCTGTACCGCCGCCGCCAGATGTCCCAGGCGTCCCGGGCCGCCAAGCAAAAAACCGGCGCCATCAATGCCGAGATCGAGTCCGGCCTCTCCGGCGTCCGCACCACCAAGGCCTTCGCCAACGAGGCTCAGCAGCAGCGCCGCTTCGATGGGGCCAACGAGGTGTTCAAAACCTCCAAGCGCAATTTCCACAAGGAGATGGGCTTTTTCAACGCCAGCATGGAGCTGTTCATCAGCCTGCTGTCCGTGGCGGTGATTGCCGCAGGCGGCTGGCTGATTATGAAGGACCGGCTGAACTACATCGACCTGATCACCTTCAGCCTGTATATCACCACCTTCATCAGCCCCGTCCGGAAGCTGGCAAACTTCGCCGAGATGTTCTCCAACGGCTTTGCGGGCCTGCACCGGTTCATCGAGCTGATGGCCACGGAGCCCACCATTCAGGACGACCCCGATGCCGTGGAGCTGACGCAGGTGCAGGGCCGGGTGGCCCTGGAGAACGTGCACTTCTCCTACGACGACGGCAGCCCCGAGGTGCTCCACGGGGTGGACCTGACGGTGCAGCCCGGGGAGACGGTGGCCATCGTCGGCCCCTCCGGCGGCGGCAAGAGCACCCTGTGCCAGCTGGTGCCCCGGTTTTACGACCCCGACAGCGGCACCGTGTCCGTGGACGGCCACGACGTGCGCCGCCTGACCCAGCACTCTCTGCGCCGGGCCATCGGCATCGTCCAGCAGGACGTGTTCCTGTTTGCCGACACCATTCGGGAGAACATCCGCTACGGAAAACCCGAGGCCACCGACCAAGAGGTGGAGGAGGCCGCCCGCCGGGCGGAGCTGTATGACGACATCGCCGCCATGCCCAACGGGTTCGACACCTATGTGGGCGAGCGGGGCACCCTGCTCTCCGGCGGCCAGAAGCAGCGGGTGGCCATTGCCCGGATCTTCCTGAAGGACCCGCCCATCCTGATCTTAGACGAGGCCACCTCCGCTCTGGACAGCATCACCGAGGCGAAGATCCAGCACGCCTTCGACGAGCTGAGCCGGGGCCGCACCACCCTCATCATCGCCCACCGGCTCTCCACCATCCGGGCCGCCCACCGCATCCTGGTGATCCGGGACGGCCGCATCGCCGAGCAGGGCACCCATCAGCAGCTGCTGGCGGCAAACGGGGCCTATGCCGGACTCTATCACACCCAGAATCTGGGGGAATACCATGGATAAACGGGAAATGCTGGACCGGCTGGCGGCAAACGGCGATGAGCGATTGCTGCTGGGCCGGGTCTGGGACAAATATGAACAGTGCCGGCGGCGGAATCTGCCGGAGGGGACGGGCTTTCTGTCCCCGGCGGAGCAGGCGGCGGCCCAGCGGCTGCTGAACGCCCTGTCCGTAACGGAGGGCTACGCCTTCTGGGGCGGGTACGACGGCGCCCAGCGGCGGCAGCTGTGGTTCCTGCCGGAGTGGCAGGAGGCCCCGGAGGAGGACGCCGTCCGGGTGGTCCGGGCCTCGTTTTACGAGGAGGACGCCCTGACCCACCGGGACCTTCTGGGCAGTCTCATGGCCCTGGGTCTGACCCGGGAGACCCTGGGGGATATCCTGGTGTTTCCCCGCTGGGCCGACGTACTGGCCACGGCCCCGGCGGCGGAGCTGTTGCTGTCGGACTGGACGGACGCCGGACGGGTGCGGCTCCATACGGCCCCGCTGCCCCTGGCCCAGTTGACGCCGCCCCAGGAGAAAACCAAGGAAATCCGCGACACGGTGTCCTCCCTGCGGCTGGACAGCGTGCTGGCCGTTGGCTTTTCCCTGAGCCGGGGAAAGGCCGCCGAGGCGGTGACCTCCGGCCGGGTCCAGGTGAACTGGACCGACTGCCAGAAGCCGGACCGCCCGGTGGCCCAGGGCGACACCCTGACCCTCCGGGGGCTGGGGAAATGCGTCCTGGAGGAGGTCGGCCATCAGACCAAAAAGGGCAGGGTGTTCGTCACCCTGAAGCGTTATCTATAAAAAAGGGAGAGATCACATCATGGATGAAAAGAAAATCGCCCGCATCAACCAGCTGGCCGCCAAGGCGAAAACGCCGGAGGGCCTGACCCAGGAGGAACGGGAGGAGCAGCTGCGCCTGCGCCGGGAATATATCGACTCGGTGGTGGGCAACCTGGCCCGGGAGCTGGACAATACCTATGTGGTGGATGAGCACGGCAACAAGCGCAAGCTCCGCCGGAAGGGAGAGAAGTAATGGCCTATTCCTATGACGACCGGGACCGGGAGTTCCGGCAGGAGCCGCCCCGCCGTCCGCCAAAAAAGGACGACAACGATTTTGGCTCCTGGGCCATTATCGCAATTTTATTCGCGGTGGCCTGGCCGGTGGGCCTTGTTGTGCTGCTGGCCAAGCTGTTTGGCGGCGACATGAAGCGCAAGCCCGTGTCCCGGCAGAATCCCGGCCTGTCCCAGCAGAATCCCGCCCCGTCCCGGCCTCGTACCGGGACAGCCTCCAGCACCCGCAAAAAGGTGACGAAAACGCCCCAATACTCCGCAAAAGGGGCCAATACCATGAAAATTGTGGGCCTGGTGCTGCTTTTCGCAGGCCTGGTGTCTATGGTGCAGGGCGTCGATGCCGCTGCCGGAGTTCTGAGCTGGAGCCTGCTGGCGGAGCTGTTTCCCACCATGGGCCTGGCCGCCGGAGGCCTGGGTCTGGTCATCGGCAGCGCCTCTATGACCCGCCGGGCCCGCCGCTTCGGCAAGTATCTGGCCTGTGCCCACGGGCAGGAGGCCGTGTCCCTGAAAAAGCTGGCGGTGGCGGCGGACGTGTCCTCCCGGAAGGTGGAAAACGACCTGGAGATCATGATCGAAAAGGGCCTGTGGGGCGAAAATGCCTATCTGGACCTGGGAAGCGATATGCTGTTCCGGTCCCCGGAGGCGGCGGACGCCTTCTTCGGCAAAAAGAAGCAGGAGCAGGAGGTTCAGGAGCCGCCCCAGGCGGAGCAGGGCTATTCCGGCGTCCTGCGGGACATCCGCCGGGCCAATGACCGCATCGCCGACCCCGTTCTCAGCCAGAAGATCGACCGACTGGAGGAGGTGGCGAGGAAAATCTTCCGCATCATCGAGAAGGAGCCCGCCAAAAAGGCCAAGGCCAGCACCTTCCTGAATTACTATCTGCCCACCACCCAGAAGCTGCTGGACTCCTATGCCGAGTTTGAGGAGGCAGGCGTCAGCGGCGAGAATCTGAACCAGGCCAAGGCCAAAATTCAGAGCACCATGGACAGCATCGTGGCGGGGTTCGAGCGGCAGCTGGATGAGCTGTACCGGGCCGACGCCATGGACATCGACAGCGACATCCGGGTCATGGAGACCATGCTCCGCCGGGACAGCGCCACCGTGGCCGACGATTTCGGCCTGGGCGGCGGCACGGCGGTGCAGCAGGAGGAAGAATAAAGACGGAAATAAGGAGGAAAAGCCCCATGAAGCGCGTTTTTGCCCTGATTTTGGCCCTGTGCATGGCCTGCGCCCTGTTTGCCTGCGGAAAGAAGCAGACGGAGGTGGCCCCCGGCGGAGATAGTCCCACGGTGACCCCCGGGGCCACGGACCCGGGAAGCGGCACGGCGGAAAATCCCGGCGGCAGTACCGGTGTGCCCGGCGGTGCAGGCAGTACCGGAAATGCCGGAAACGGCGGAAATACCACCGGCAGTACCGGCAGCGGCTGGGCCGGGACCCGGGTGGCGGTGATCTATTTCTCCTGCACCGGCAACACCCGGACGGCGGCAGAGCGCATCCGGGACATGACCGGGGCGGACCTGTATGAGCTGACCCCGGAGCAGCCCTACACCAGCCAGGACCTGAGCTATAACAACGATGCCTGCCGGGCCAGCCAGGAGCAGAAGGACCCCGCCGCCCGGCCCCGGATCGCGGGCCAGCCCCTGGACCTGTCCCAGTACGGCACCATCTATCTGGGCTATCCCATCTGGTGGGGGACCGCGCCCCGGATCATCAACACCTTCCTGGATACCTATGACCTGACCGGGAAAACCATCCGGCCCTTCTGCACCAGCGGCAGCAGCGGCATCGAGACGTCGGTGGCGGATATCCGGGCGGCGGTGCCGGAGGTCAACGTGACGGCGGGCCTGCGGGTGGATGACCCCGACGGCAGCGCCCTGAAGGCCTGGGTGCGGGAATAAGAGCTTGTCAAAAAAGGGCGTTGTCTTTTTTGACAAAAGAGATTTCGCTCCGACCCGTGCGTTTTCACGCAAAAATGCGCGAAAACACACTCTCTCCGCGCAAAGTATTTTTCGCGACGTACACGCCCAACGGAAGTCCCCTTGGGGGGCGCCGCCGCGAAAAATGGATGGAACACGATTCGCGGCCTGCGGGCCGCGAACTCTGCGAGGCGTTTTTGACAGCCTGGAATAAGAGGAGTCCGGCGCGTGCCGGGCTCCTTTAACCTGTAGCCTGAAAAAAACTCGCCTGCCGGAGGTCCGGCGGGCGGGTGCTTTTTTATTCGGCGGGATGGGGTGCGATCGCCATCAAGCCTTATTGCTTTGCCAGATCGGAGAAATAGTCCTCCAGGGCGGATTCCGCGTATATGGAACAGCCGTCGCAGTCCTTGGCCTGGGAGGAAATCGCTTCGGCCAGCACCGGATCGGTATCCGCCGTCATTTCCGCAAGCTGTGCGCTGTCCAGCGTGGTCCTGCCGGGAACGCAGGTGTCCTGGGCGCTCATGGTGCCGAAGCTGTCCAGGAAATACCGGTCTCCGGCTTCGTCATACACGACATACAGCACCGTGTTATAGTCGGTGATGGGGTGATATTTTTCCCCGCTGCCGTCATAGTCCCGCAGGAAAACCAGAAGCTCGGTTCCGCTGGTAAACAGGGGATAGTCGGGAGAGGTCGCCTCGGAACAGCCGCCCTGCACCAGGGTGAAGCTCCGGGGAAGGTCGCCCTTGTAGGACTCCTGAACGGACGCGTCAAAGAACGTGACCCAATTGCGCAGGTCCTCCCCCTGCCAGTCGCCTACCTTGACCCGGGCCACGGCGTCCGCCTCCCGGAAGGCGTCGGACACGGAATAGCAGCGCTCAAACATGGAATTGATCTGCATCTCGCCCCACCGGCTGGGGGGCAGGACGGGCTCGTGGGCCGCGCAGGCCGTTGCAGACAGCAGCAGGACCGCCGCTAAAACAAAAGAAATCCCTGGCCGCAAAAATGATCTGTTCACGGTGAACCTTCCTCTCTTTATGTATAATCGGCGGACAGGCGCGCGAAATAGTCCTCCAGGTCGGTCAGACGATAGAGGTCGCCGGAGGACGCAGCCGGCCGGTCCGGGTCGGCCTGGGAGGGCGCAATGGCAGCCAAAACCGGGTCCTGCTTTGTCAGATTGTCCCTGATCTGAAGGAGCTGCTCCTGCCCCGGGTGCGCAACGGCCGGGCAATCGGCGGGCTGATTGATCTGACTCCATTGGGTCATCATGCCCAGGGCGTCCAGAACGTAGGACATGCCGCTGTCGTCCCGGGTTACATACATCACCGTGGAATACGTGTTTATCAGCTCATAGGCGTCCGGATACTCCACCAGGTCGTAGGTATCCCGGTACATGGACACATCGTATTTGATCAAGAACAGCAGCAGCTGATTGCCATAGGTGAATACGGGATAGTTTCGGTAGGTCCAGGTGGAGCAGCCCTCCTGGGCCAGGACAAACTCATGGGGGATATCCCCCTTGTACACTTTTTGGACCGTTGTCCGGAAAAAGGTTCGCCCGGTGATCAGCTCCTCCTCCAGCCAATCCCCCACCGTAACAAGGGCCACCACCTCTGCGGCGTCATAGGCCTCCGACAGGGAGTAGGTGTGGGGCAGCATTCCTTGGGACTCTCCCTCCCCCCACCGGCTGGGGGGCAGGACGGGCTCGTGGGCCGCGCAGGCCGTTGCGGACAGCAGCATCAGGGCCGCCAGAAGCGCGGATAGAATTTTCTTCATATTCGTTACCTCCTGCATGATATGGGGGCGTATGGGTCAGGCGCACAAGCGGAATACGGCGAAGCTGCCTATGCGCCGGGGAAAAGTGCGTGGGTGCGTCTTGCCCAAATAACGGGGGCTTTGCTTGCGGAGCTATCCGCAAAATCACGGAATATCATACGCATAAATCGTTTCCTTTCTGCAAAACGCACTATTTTACAATCATCCTGTTACATTATATATAACATATTTCCCGGGAGAAGTCAACGGCCTTGCGGGGGAGACTGGAAATCTCCGGGGAAGTGTGGTAAAATAACGGAAAACAAGCGTTGAAAGGGTATGTGCTATGCGTATACTGGTTTTATCCGATTCCCACGAGTGCGTGGACCCTATGCAGCAGTGCGTGGAGCTGGTACAGCCCCAGGCCATCCTCCATCTGGGGGACTGCGTGCGGGACGCCCAGCGGCTGGAGGAGCGGTATCCGGATATCCCGCTGCTGGGAGTGCCCGGCAACTGCGACTATGGCGGCCTGGACCAGCCGGAGCGGCTGACGGAGCTGGGCGGGGTGCGGATCCTGATGATGCACGGCCACACCCGGCGCGTGAAGTCCGGCCCCATGGCGGCCATATACGCCGCCCGGGAGTGCGGGGCGGACATCCTGCTGTTCGGCCACACCCACCAGCCGGTGGTGGACCGCAGCGGCGATTTCTGGATGATGAATCCCGGGTGCATCGGCCCCAGCGTCCGGCGGACCTATGGGGTCATCACCTTAGAGGACGGGAAGGTGGACTGCGCCGCCTTCCGCCTGTGAGAGGAGGCGGCGGACATGGGACTGCGGCTTTCGGCGGCGGGCATTTTCCTGCTGGGGGCGGCGGGTCTGCTGCTGCACTCCACCCTGCTGGAGACGGGACACATCCGGCCGGGGATGTTCTGCTTTTACACCAATCTCAGCAATCTGCTGGTGCTGGTGTATGAGCTGGCCCTGGCGGCGGTGCCGGAGGGGGCGGTGCGGCGGCTGCTGACCGGCAGCGGCGTGGCCCTGTCCATGACGCTGTGCATCTATGTGACGCACCTGATCTATCACTTTGTGCTGGTGCCGGACGCCAGGCGCCGGGGGAAGAAATTCGCCGACTTCGGCGGCAGCTTCGGGAACCTGTGCGTCCACTATGGGACGCCGTGGCTGGTGGTGGGACAGTGGCTTCTGTGGGGGAACAAGGCCGGGCTGACCGCGGCCTCCGCCGCCCGGTGGCTGGTGCTGCCCCTGGCGTACTTCGTGTATGCCATGCTGCGGGCCAGGACGGGGCGGCCCATCGGCCACACGAAGCTGCTGTACCCCTACCCCTTCATGGACCCGGAGAAGCTGGGGGTGAAAAGGTTCTGCCTCAGCGTCGCGGCGGTGCTGGCGGGGTTCTTCCTGCTGGGCTGCCTGTTCGTGGCCCTGGGGCGGTGGATGGGATAAAGCAAAAAATGCGCCCCCGGGGCGCGTTTTTTGACAAGCTGAGGACCTCCTGCTGCGGCAGGAGGTCCTGTTTTATAGGGGTCACAGCCACACGGTCCGGCGGCACAGGGCGTCCAGGGCCTCCAGGGCCCGGTCCACCTGGCCGGGGGTGTTGTAAGGCCCGAAGGAGAAGCGGATGGCCCCGGTGGGGAAGGTGCCCAGGGTCCTGTGGGCGTTGGGGGCGCAGTGCAGCCCCACCCGCACCTGGATGCCAAATTCCCGGCCCAGGGCGTCGGCCACAAAGGCCGGGTCCGTGTTCTCCGGCACCACCGGCACCACGGCGGCCCGGTTTTCCGCCCCGGCCAGACCCACCAGCCGCAGATTGGGGATGGACGCCGCCCCCCGGAGGAACCGGTCCGTCAGGGCCTGCTCATGGGCCCGGATGGCGTCGATGCCGGTTTCCTCCAGCCAGGTCAGGGCCGCGTGAAGGCCCATGATCCCCGGCAGGTTCAGGGTCCCGGTCTCGAACCGGTCCGGCAGGAAGGACGGCACCTCCTCGGAGTGGCTGGCGCTGCCGGTGCCGCCGGACAGCAGCGGCTCCAGCTCCGCGGCCAGCTCCGGCCGCAGCAGGAAGCCCCCGGTGCCCTGGGGACCCATCAGCCCCTTGTGGCCGGTGAAGGCCAGGGCGTCCGCCCCCATGGCCTCCATGTCGATGGGGAAGGCCCCGGCGGTCTGGGCGGTGTCCAGCAGGAACAGCAGGCCGTTTTCCCGGCAGAAGGCCCCCACCTCCGCCGCCGGAAGCAGGGTGCCGCAGACGTTGCTGGCGTGGAGCATCACCACCGCCCGGGTGTTCTCCCGCAGCAGGCCGGGAAGGCGCTCCGTCATCAGCGTGCCGTCCGGGCGGCAGGGGATCCGGTCGAAGGTGACGCCCCGGCGGGTCAATTGGGTCAGGGGACGCATGACGGCGTTGTGCTCCATGGCGGACACCAGCACATGGTCCCCGGGCCGCAGCAGGCCCTTCAGCAGGACGTTCAGGCTTTCGGTGATGTTCTTGGTGAACGCCACGCATCGGCTGTCCGGCCCGTGGAACAGGCGGCACAGCTGCTGGCGAGTGCGCAGCACCGTCTCCTCCGCCTGATACGCCCCCTCATAGCCGCCCCGGCCGATGTTGCAGCCGCAGCCGGTGACATAGTCGAACATGGCCTGGGCCACCTGGGGCGGCTTGGGGAAGCTGGTGCTGGCGTTGTCCAGATAAATCGGCTCCATATGGGTCCCTCCCGAAACGATACGTTGTATTTTCAAAAAAATAATGGTAGACATAAACTATTATTATATGATACAATGTCTGTTGGAATTTTTCAAGAGAGAGGTATTTTTCCAAATGAACATCAAACGTGAGCGCCTGCATATCGTCATTGCTGGCCTGATCATCGGCGTCATTGCGTCGCTGCTGGTCTTTTTCGGCAACCCTGCCAACATGGGCTTCTGCATCGCCTGCTTCCTGCGGGATACCGCAGGCGGTCTGGGCCTGCACCGGGCCGCCGCCGTGCAGTATATCCGGCCGGAGATCATCGGCCTGGTGCTGGGCAGCTTCGGCATCGCCCTCTTCAAGGGTGAGTTCTCCGCCAAGGGCGGCAGCGCGCCCCTGACCCGCTTCGTGCTGGGCTTTTTCGTGATGATCGGCTGCCTGATGTTCCTGGGCTGCCCCTTCCGCATGATCCTGCGCCTGGCCGGTGGCGACCTGAACGCTCTGCTGGGCGGGCTTGGCTTCGTGCTGGGCATTCTGGCGGGCGTGTTCTTCCTGAAGAAGGGCTATTCCCTGAAGCGCTCCTATTCCATGGCCAGGCTGGAGGGCTTCCTGTTCCCGGCCATCCAGGTGGTGGTGTTTATCCTGCTGGTGGCAGCTCCCGCCTTCATCTACTTCACCGAGGCCGGCGGCGGCCCCGGCGCCAAGCACGCTGCCGTGCTCATCAGCCTGGCGGCGGGCCTGATCGTGGGCGCTCTGGCCCAGCGGACCCGCCTGTGCATGGTGGGCGGCATCCGCGACGTGGTGCTGTTCCGGGAGCCCAAGCTGCTGATGGGCTTCGGCGCCATCCTGATCAGCGCCCTGGTGTGCAACCTGATCCTCACCGGCGCCACCGACGGCGCCTATTTCCACCTGGCCTTTGAGGGCCAGCCCATCGCCCATACCGACGGCCTGTGGAACTGCCTGGGCATGGTGCTGGTGGGCTTTGGCTGCGTGCTGCTGGGCGGCTGCCCCCTGCGCCAGCTGGTGCTCTCCGGCGAGGGCAGCTCCGACAGCGCCGTGACGGTGCTGGGCCTGATCGTGGGCGCTGCCTTTGCCCATAACTTCGGACTGGCCTCCAGCGCGGAGGGCCCCACCGCCAACGGCAAGATCGCCGTGGTCATCGGTCTGGCCGTGGTGGCCGCCATCGGCTGCCTGAACACCTTCCGGAAGAAAGCATAAGGAGGAGACAACATGAAAGTCATCGACGCACGGGGGCTGTCCTGCCCCGAGCCCGTGGTGCTGCTGCGGGCGGCTATGCAGAGCGGCGAGGCCGCCTATCAGATCCTGGTGGACAACCACGCCTCCCGGGAGAACACCACCCGCTATGCCCAGCACCAGGGCTATCAGGTCCAGGTGCAGGAAAACGGCGGCGAATGGACGCTGACCTTTACCAAATGACCTATTTCGCAACGTTTTTTTCTCACTTCGGCGCCATGCGGTATCAGCAGCTGTGCCGGGAGCAGGGGATCGAGTGCCGGGTGATGCCGGTGCCCCGGAATCTCAGCAGCAGCTGCGGCACCTGCGTGCGGTGTGAGGGACGGTGGCTGGAGCCCCAGGGCGAGGCCGCCGGAGATGTGGAGCGCATTGCCGCCTGGGACGGGCGGAGCTATACGCCGGTTTATCAACGGACGGAGGAATGACCATGGAAACGGAAGTGAAGCTGACCAAGCTGGCCTCCTGCGCCGGATGCGGGGCCAAGGTGGGGGCCGGGACCCTGGTGAAGCTGCTGGACGGGTTCCGGACCCATTCGGACCCTCGGCTGCTGGTGGGGTACGACAAATCCGACGACGCCAGCGTGTATCTGCTGGACGAGAACACGGCCCTGGTGCAGACCACGGACTTTTTCCCACCCATTGTGGACGATCCCTTCCTGTATGGACAGATCGCCGCGGCCAACGCCATCAGCGACGTGTATGCCATGGGCGGGGAGCCGAAGCTGGCCCTGAACATCCTGTGCCTGCCGGAGTCCATGACCCGGGAGATGGTCCAGGAGCTGCTGCGGGGCGGATACGACAAGGCCTATGAGGCCGGGGCCATCATCACCGGGGGACACACCATCCACGGCGCGGAGCCGATTTACGGCCTGGCCGTGTCCGGCTTCGTGCACCCCAAGCGGGTGCTGACCAACAGCGGCGCAAAGCCCGGGGACGTCCTGCTGCTGACCAAGCCTTTGGGCGTGGGCGTGCTGACCACTGCCGCCAAGGCGGGGCTGGCGGAGCCTGCGGTGATGGACCGGATCTATCGCCAGATGGCCGCCCTGAACCGGACCGCCCGGGATATCATGGTGAAATACCGGGTCCACAGCTGCACCGACGTGACGGGCTTTGCCCTGCTGGGCCACGGCTTCGAGATGGCCCAGGGCAGCGGCTGCACCGTCCATATCCAGAGCGGGAACGTCCCCTTCCACCCGGAGGCCTGGGACCTGGCGGCCATGGGCCTGATTCCTGCCGGGGCATACCGGAACCGGGATTTCGCCCAGAAGGGCGTCACCGTCCGGGGAGACGTCAGCCGCACCATGCAGGACCTGCTGTATGATCCCCAGACCAGCGGCGGCCTGCTGATGGCGGTGGACCCCGCCGACGCGGAGGCCTGCCTGCGGGAGCTGCGGGATGCCATCCCCGCCGCGGCCCAGGTGGGCTACGTCACCGAAAAGGAAGAAAACTGGCTGATTCTGGAATAAACGAACCCCCTCCGGCAATGCCGGAGGGGGTTGTGTTATATCAGAGGGTGCGCGGATGGTTAGTGGAGCAGCCACGGCATATAGCGCTTCAGGTACTTGAGATTGAACTCCCTGGATTCCTCCGCGAAGTCCGCCAAGGGCTGTAGACTCCCCTTGGCCAGGCAGTCCTAGGCTACGAAGGCCGTCATGGGTTTCCATACCCGCCAATAGTCCCGTTTCAGCTTTTCCGGAGGAACATCTCCCTGAAAGTAATAGGAAGTAGGGCACTTGACATTCTCCAGTACATGCCATGTTCCTTGTATATCGCCCGCCTCATACCAAAGACAAGGACGTATAGGATGAACAAGTTCTCTTTCACAACGATAAGAAAGAATATCGTGAGGTGTTTGAATTGTGTTCAAGACTTTTAGCGTGTACTGCATTTGAAGATCCACATCGTTTGATATCCTTGGATCTACATCCCTGCATTTTTTCGGATCTTCTTGTTTACACCATGCAGCGTGTGCATAATGATTCTCCGCATAATATGTCATATTCATCTGGCTGCGATAATTGCACCACATGTACTCCGACAGGGTCTGCGAGTAGAAGAGAATTTCTGGCAGTGTATATCCAGAACAAAGGATGATCTGCATAATTTGATTATCCGTCAGCCGCACCCACTCTGTGGAATCCCGGATAGGGGTAAAGCCGTTCTCCTCCAAGGTGTCCTTCCAGTGCAGGGTCATAAAGGTATTCATTTCCTTCAAATACGGATTTCTCATACATGTATCTCCTTCAAATCCATTCACCGGTGCAGGCGGTAAAAACTCACCCATCGCGGCTTAAAGCCCGGATAAGAAATCTTTTTGTCTTTGAGCCGATTTCGTGCTCGCCCTCAAAATAAGCCAGGTTGGCCTCATTGAAAACCATCAGCGCAGGGCCGTTTCCAATGGTCGATTGGATCGCATCCTCAACGGGAGCGTAGGTCCCGTCGATGGATTCTTCGATTGAAATCACATAGCACAACCTGCCGCACCCCTGTCTTTTCAGCTCCGAACGGATATCACTTCCGGGAGAGAACTCCTGGCGGCCGGTGCGCCTGAAAAATGACTCGTCCAGCTTCCAGATGTATGAATGCCTTTTTGATGATTGCAGAGCGTATAAAGCGCGGTCCTGGCGCGCCTTTGAGAAGTACCTCCGTACAATTTCCTTTTCCACAGCCGCGTCCATGCCAAAGCCCCCTTTTACAATGATCGGGTGTATGCTGTTTCTATTTCAGCAGCCACGGCATATAGCGCTTTAGGTACTTGAGGTTGAACTCCCTGGATTCCTCCGCGAAGTCCGCCAAGGGCTGTAGACTCCCCTTGGCCAGGCAGTCCCGGGCTACGAAGGCCGTCTTAGGTTCCCACACCCGCCAATAGTCCCGTTTCAGCTTTTCCGGAGGAACATCACCCTGAAAGTAATAGGAAGTAGGGCACTTGACATTCTCCAGGGCTTTCCACACGCCATCCATATCACCAGCATCATACCAAAGGCAAGGCCGCCTATGAAAAACGAGTTCTCTTTCATGGGGATAAGATAGAATATCCTGGGCCGTATGGATCGTGTTCAATGTTTCAATCGTGTACTGCAATTGCATATTTAAATCATTATTTGTGCATATATAACGACAGTTCTCATCATATTGTGCACTGGCATTCCGATAAAAATTTCCCGAATAGGATGTCATATTCATCTGGCTGCGATAATTGCACCACATGTACTCTGACAGAGTCTGGGAGTAAAAGAGAATTTCTGGCAGTGTATATCCAGAACAAAGGATGATCTGCATGACATTTCCATTCACCACGCGAACCCATTCAGTGAAGTCACGAAGGGCAAAGAAACCGTTAGCTTCCAATGTATCCTTCCAGTGCAGTGCCATGAAAATATTCATTTCCTTCAAATACGGATTTCTCATACATGTATCTCCCTTCAAATCCATTCACTGCGCTATGGGAAGAATGAAATTACCAGAAAATTCCAATTTTCGGGTGTATTGACGTATCTGTTGGAATTATAGCAAAAAAAACACAGAGCTGGCAACCCTGTATTTTACAAATCCACACAGAAAAAAGGCGTATTTTTCCCGGGCCGGGGGCATATACTGAGGGGAAGTTTCCAGGAAAGGATGTATGTCTATGTCCGATTTTTCCCAGCATGTGCCCCTGTCTACGTTTTTGCAGGCCCACCCCGACCAGGGGAGCCTGCGGGTGCAGGTGGCTTCCGGCGGCGGGACATTTCCGGTAGCCGGGGCAAGGGTGGAGGTATACCGGCGGTTCGGGGGCCAGACCCACACGTTTTACCGGGGGCTGACCGATGAATCGGGTATCGTTCAGGGCATCGCCCTGCCGGCCCTGCCCGCCGCCTGGTCCCAGGCGCCGGACACCGCCTCCATCAGCGGCACCGGTTACCTGGTGTCGGTGCGGCACCCCTTGTTCGTGCCCCAGGAGGACCGGGAGGTCACGGTGTATGCCCGCATCGAATCCATTCTGCCGGTGATGCTGGAGCCGGTGATATAAGGGGGGGAGCGCTATGCCTGCAACGCCTGTGGTCCCGGAGACCATTACCGTACACCTGGGCCCGCCGGGGTCCTCGGCCCGGAACGTGGAGGTGCCCTTTGCCGCCTATATCAAGAACGTGGCCTCCCACGAAATTTACCCCACCTGGCCGGAGAACGCCATCCGGGCCAACATCCTGGCCCAGATCTCCTATGCCCTGAACCGGGTGTATACCGAGTATTACCGCACCCGGGGGTATGACTATGATATCACCAGCACCACCCAGTATGACCAGGCCTATGTGGAGGGAGGAGATGTTTTCGAGAACATCAGCCAGATCGTGGACGACAGCTTCAACAACTATATCGTCCGGCAGGGCAGCGTGGAGCCGCTGTTTGCCCAGTTCTGCGACGGAGTGCGGACCCAGTGCGGGGGACTGTCCCAGTGGGGCAGTGTGGACCTGGCCCGGGACGGCATGAACCCCTATGAGATTCTGCAATACTACTACGGAGGGGATATCAGCATTGTGTTCAACGCCCCGGTAGGGGGGAACGTGCCCTCCTATCCCGGGCGGCCTCTGCGCCGGGGGGACGTGGGCAACGATGTGCTGCTTCTCCAGCGGCAATTGAGCCGCATCCGCCGGAACTATCCGGCCATTCCGGAGATCCCGGAGCCGTCCACGGTGTTCGACGTGCCCATGGAGGAGGCGGTGAAGTCCTTCCAGCAGATCTTCAACCTGACCCCGGACGGCATCGTGGGCAAGGCCACCTGGTACAAGATCAAGCAGATCTATAACGGCGTCAAGGGCCTGTCGGAGCTGTCCGGCGAGGGGCTGACCATCTCCGAGGTGCAGAGGCAGTATACCGAGGCCCTGCGGCTGGGGGACAGCGGCCTGGCGGTGCGGACGGTGCGGTTTTTCCTGGCTTTTCTGGGGTATTTCCTGCCGGAGCTGCCGCCCATCCGGCTCAGCGATGTCTTTGACCAGGAGATGCTGGACGCCGTGTATGCCTTCCAGAGCTATGCGGGCCTTCCCACCGACGGCGTGGTGGGCCGGGATACCTGGAACGCCCTGCGGCGGGCCTATGAGGATGTGCTGGAGGACCTGCCGGAGGACTATCAGCAGTTTGCCCGGGAGATTTATCCGGGGCGGTTCATCGTCCTGGGGGACCGGGGCGACACGGTACTGTTTTTGCAGCAGCAGCTGAATCGCATTGCGGCCCAGGACCCGGATATTCCCGCCGTGGCGGAGGACGGCATTTTCGGCCGGGGTACCCAGGCCGCTGTGCTGGCCTTGCAGCGAAAGCTGGGCATCGACCCCACCGGGGCCGTGGGCCCCGTGCTGTGGGCGAAGATCGTCACCCAGGGAGCGGGGTACTGATAATAAAACAGAGGCGGCAGACGATTTCGTCTGCCGCCTCTGCGGCGTTATGGGATCAGAACAGCCGGTCCAGAAATTTGTCCACCAGGGCCATGGTGTCCCGGTTGACGCCGGACTGTCCGGCCTGGCGGATGACGGTCATATGCTGATTGCTGGCGGGGTCCGTGATCAGCCGGAAGTCCGCGCCGGGCAGTTCCGCCCGGCGGGCATACAGGGAGCAGCCGCCGCAGGGGACCTCCCGGTCTTCGCTGCCCTGGAGAAGCAGGGCCGGTACGCCGCTCTGGAGGCCCCGGACGGCGGACAGGTCCGCATATTTTCCGAATAGGAGCCGCTGCCCTCGGCGGCCCGGGAATCCCTATGACAGAACCATGGCAAAAGAAAAAACTCCCAGCATAAGCTGAGAGTCTTTTGGCAGCGGGAGAAGGATTCGAACCCCCGGCGCAAGCGCCGGGAGCTGCGCCCGGATTGAATTTGTGTGAGGGTCCGAATCCCTATGACAGAACCATGGCAAAAAGAAAAGACCCTCAGCTTTCGCTGAGAGTCTTTTGGCAGCGGGAGAAGGATTCGAACCCTCACATACGGAGTCAGAGTCCGCTGTGCTACCTTTACACAATCCCGCTATGTTCCTGACGAACAAGATTCATTATACTCGTTTTCCGGCGTTTGTCAACACTTTTTTTCCGGTTTCTGAAAAAATTTTCCGGGGGCGGTTTGGCCCGCCCCCGGAGAGGGTAAGAGGCGTTACGCCGCCAGCAGGTCTGCCGACGTGAAATACTTCCGCAGCGGCTTATACAGTAGGGCAAACACCACCAGGCACAGAACGATGCTGGGCAGCATGTAGCTTCCGTTATAGATCAGGGAGTAGATCCAGGGGCTGGTCATGGGCTTGCCGAGGAACGTGTCGGGCATCCACTTGCCCCACACAAAGACGCCGATGAGGAAATGCGCCAAAAAGCGCAGCACGCCGCCGATGAGCGTGCCATAGTAAACACTCCACTTGCGGCGGGACAGCAGGCCCGCGCCAAAGCCCAGTGCCACAAAGGCGATGAAGTAGTCGCAGATGATGGTGGTCCAGTCAACGGAGAACTTGTTGCCGATGAGGTAGGTGATGGTGCCGTACACCAGGCCCGCCAGAGAGCCCCAGCCGCAGCCGTACCGGGCGGCGAACAGGATGATGGGCAGCATCTCCAGGGTGATGGAGCCGCCGTTGGGGAACTCATAGAGCTTGATCAGGCTCAGAATCTCCGCCATGGCGATGAAGATGGCGGCCTCGCAGATCATGCGGGTCTTGTTGATTTTCATGTGTGATTTCTCCTCTTTGAAAAAAATAACCGCATCGCGGGCCCTGGAGGCGTGGCAATGCGGAAACAAAAGCCATATTCTCGCATTCCTACGCCGGCATTACCCGGATCAGGTTCGAGGGACCGGACGGCGATACGTCTCATCTCAGCCGGCTTGCGCCAGCACCCCTTGGATTGTGAGGATATTCTATCACGGCTGTCGTTTTTTGTCAAGCCCTCAGCATACCGGCGCGGTATATGCGTCTATTCTACGCCGGTATGCCCTTCGGGGATAGGCGGGTTTTCTATCCGGATGTGTCCGTTTTATAGGCCCGGGTTTCCGGCTGTCTCCCGCAGGCGCACACCGGCTGGCAAAATCCCCGAAAATCCAACGTTCGCCCCTTGTCAAGTCATTCGGTGTTTGCTATAATAAAATATTATTTGCAGTACCGGGAAAGGGGCGTCCTGTCATGAAATATCAGCAGTGGAGCATACCGGAGCTGCCCGCCGGGGCAGTGGACCGGCTCACCGGGGCCGGGTACCCCTATCTGGTGTCCTCGGTGCTGGCCTCCCGGGGGATCACCACCCCGGAGGAGGCCGCCGCTTTCTTAGAGCGGGACCGGGACCTGCCCTATTCCCCCTTTCTGATGAAGGACATGGACAAGGCCGCCCAGCGGGTGAGCCGCGCCCTGGCCGACGGGGAAAAGATCGCCGTTTTCGGCGACTATGACGTGGACGGCATCACCGCCACGGTGATCCTGGTGGACTATCTCCTGTCCCGGGGCGGCGATGTGGTGCACTATATCCCCCGCCGCATCGAGGATGGCTACGGCCTGGGAAGGGACGCCATCCTGTCCCTGCACGGGCAGGGGGTCCGCCTGCTGGTAACGGTGGACTGCGGCATCACCGGCGTGGAGGAGGTGGCCTACGCCAACTCCCTGGGCATGGACGTGGTGGTGACGGACCACCATGAGTGCAAGGAGGAGCTGCCCCCGGCCTGCGCCGTGGTGGACCCCCACCGGCCCGACTGCGGCTATCCCTTCAAGCACCTGGCCGGCTGCGGCGTGGCGCTGAAGCTGGTGCTGGCCCTGGGGGGCGAAAGCCGGGAGGAGGCCCTGCTGTCCCGGTACTGCACCCTGGCCGCCATCGGCACCGTGGCCGACGTGATGCAGATGTCCGGCGAAAACCGCACCATCGTGTCCCGGGGCCTGGCGTCCATCAGCCGGTCGGACTTCATCGGCCTCCACGCCCTGCTGCATGAGGCGGGCCTGTCCGACAAAACCGTCACCTCCGTGCAGATCGGCTTCGTCCTGGCCCCCCGCATCAACGCCGCCGGGCGCATGGGCGCGGCGGACATGGCGGCGGACCTGCTGCTGTGCACCGATCCCCACCGGGCGGAGCACCTGGCCCGGGAGCTGTGCGCCCTGAACCGGGAGCGCCAGGCCGTGGAGCAGGAGATCTACTCCCAGGCCGTGGAACAGATCGAGGAGACCCCGCCCCAGGAGCGCAGCGCCCTGGTGCTGGCCTCCGACACCTGGCACCAGGGGGTGGTGGGCATCGTGGCCTCCCGCCTTTCGGAAAAATACGCCTGTCCCAGCTTTATGATCCACCTGTCCGGCGGCACCGGCAAGGGCTCCTGCCGCAGCTGGGGCGGGTTCAACCTGTTCGCCGCGCTGGAGGCCTGCTCCGACCTGCTGCTGGGCTTCGGCGGCCATGAGCTGGCGGCGGGCTTTACCATTGAAGAAAAGAACATCCCCGCCTTCCGGCAGCGGATGAACCAATACGCCAGCCGGTTCCGGGGCGGCAAGGCCCCGGTGTCCTGCCTGCAGGTGGACGTGCCCATCGGCCAGGCGGGCCGGGTGACCCTGGCGGAGGTGGAGGCCCTGGACGCCCTGGAGCCCTACGGGGCGGGCAACGCCCGGCCGGTGTTCTGCCTGCGGGGTGCCACGTTGGACCGGCTTCAGAACGTGGGCCAGAACCGGCACCTGAAGCTGCGCCTGACCAAGGGCAGCGCCCAGTTTGACGGCATCTTCTTTTCCGCCGTGGCCCAGACCTGCGGCGTGGCCCCCGGCGACCGGGTGGACGCCGCCTTCTATCTTCAGATCAACGAGTTCCGCAGCAGCCGCACCGTCCAGATGCAGATGGTGGATATCCGTCCCTCCCTTACCGGCAGCACCCGGGAGGAGGAGTCCCTGGAGCTGGTGGACCGCTGCCTGCGGGGGGACGAGCTGCGTCCCCGGGACGCCGTGCGCCTGCTGCCCTCCCGGGACCAGTGCGTGAGCCTGTGGCGGGCCCTGCAGCACGCGGTGCCCCCCGACGGACTGGAAACGGACTATCTGCCGCTGCTGCGGCGGCTGTCCGGGGCGCTGCAGGGGGCGGAGCCCTTTTTGCGGACGGTGCTGTGCCTGGAGGTGTTCCGGGAGCGGGGCCTGCTACAGTGCTGCCGCCTGGGCGACAGCATAAGCCTGCATCTCACCAGCCAGGGCAAGAAGGTAGCCCTGGACCGTTCGGAATATCTGCTGCGCCTGCACCGGGCGCTGGACACATCACGAGGAGGGGGACGCTTATGACAATGGATGAACGATACCAACGCCTGGAGGACACGGTGCGGGCCTATAACCCCACCGCCAGCTTCGACAAGATCCGGGCCGCCTATGAATTTGCCGCCGCCGCCCACCAGGGCCAGCTGCGCAAGGACGGCTCACCCTTTGTGACCCACCCCCTGGCCGTGGCCCAGATCGTGGCCGAGGAGCTGCACCTGGACTCCGAGTCCATCGAGGCCGCCCTGCTCCACGACACCATTGAGGACACCTCCGCCACCCATGAGGACATCGCCAAGCAGTTCTCCCCCACGGTGGCGGACCTGGTGGAGGGGGTCAGCAAGCTGACCCGGGTCCACTATACCTCCAAGGCCCAGGAACAGATGGAGAATCTGCGCAAAATGCTGCTGGCCATGTCCAAGGACATCCGGGTGATCCTCATCAAGGTCTCTGACCGGCTGCACAACATGCGCACCATGGAGTACCAGACCCCGGAGAAGCAGAAGCAGAAGTCCTTCGAGACCCTGGAGATCTACGCCCCCATTGCCCACCGCCTGGGCATGCAGAAGATGAAGTGGGAGCTGGAGGACCTGTCCCTGAAATACCTGGACCCCATCAGCTACCGGGAGATCGTGGACGCCCTGGACGAGAAGGCCACGGAGTACGACGGCTTCATGTCCTCCATCCACGACCAGATCACCCAGCGCCTGGAGGAGGCCCATATCGACGGCTATGTCTATGGCCGCATGAAGCACCCCTACTCCATCTATCGCAAGATGTACACCCAGAACAAGTCCCTGGACGACGTGTATGACCTGTTCGCCTTCCGGGTGATCGTGGACACGGTGTCCGACTGCTATTACGTTCTGGGCATCATCCACGACCTGTACAAGCCCGTGCTGGGCCGGTTCAAGGACTATATCGGAACTCCCAAGCCCAACATGTACCAGAGTCTCCACACCACCGTCATGGGCCAGAACGGCGTTCCCTTCGAGGTGCAGATCCGCACCAAGGAGATGCACGAGGTGGCCGAATACGGCATCGCCGCCCACTGGAAGTATAAGCAGAACGGCCAGGGCGGCGGCGACGAGGGCCGGTATGAGTGGGTCCGGCGCCTGCTGGAGAATCAGGAGGGGGCCGACGCCGAGGAGTTCATCCACTCCCTGAAGGTGGACATGTTCGCCGACGAGGTGTTTGTGTTCACCCCTCGGGGCGACGTCATCAACCTGCCTGCCGGGGCCACGCCCATTGACTTTGCCTATAACATCCATTCCGCCGTGGGCAACCACATGGTGGCCGCCAAGGTCAACGGCCGCATCGTGCCCTTCGACTGCCGCCTGAAAAACGGCGACATCGTGGAGGTGGTCACCTCCCAGTCGGCCCACGGGCCCAGCCGGGACTGGGTGAAGATCGCCCGGTCCAGCAACGCCCGGTCCAAGATCCGCCAGTGGCTCAAGCGGGAGCGCCGGGACGAAAACGTGGTCACGGGCCGGGCCTCCTTCGAGTCGGAGCTGAAGCGCTGCGGCGTGTCTTTGAAGGAGCTTACCAACGACGAAAACCTCCCCGGCATCCTGAAAAAGCTCACCTATAAGAGCCTGGACGACCTGTACGCCGCCATCGGCTACGGGGGCATCAGCAGCCTGAAGGTCATCGGCCGCATCCGGGAGGACATCCAGCGCATTCTCCACCAGCACCAGGAGGAGCGCCAGGCGGAGGTGCCGCTGGAAGGCCGCCCCGATGCCACCCGCCCCGCCGTGCCCAAGCGCACCCACAGCGAAAAGGGCATCATCGTGGAGGGCCTCAGCAACTGCCTGGTGAAGTTCTCCAAGTGCTGCACCCCCGTCCCCGGGGACGACATCGTGGGCTTCATCACCAAGGGCTACGGGGTGTCCGTCCACCGGAGGGACTGTCCCAACGCCGACCCGGCCCGCCGCCGTCCCGACGAGGAGGGCCGCTGGATCAAGGTGTCCTGGGCCGAGGACGTGGAGGGCACCTTCCGCACCACCCTCCAGGTGGTGGCCAAGGACCGCATCAACCTCATCGTGGATATCTCCACGGTGCTCTCCTCCACCAAGACCCATGTGGCCTCCATGAACGCCCGCTCCACCCCCGACGGCTTCGCCCTGATCACCCTGGACACCGACGTGTCCAGCAGCCAGCAGCTGAAAACCGTCATGCGCCGCATCGAGCAGATTTCCGGTGTCATGCGGGTCACCCGCCCGGCGGGCTGAGAAAAAACACAATATATTAACCGAAAAGGAGACTATATTACTATGAGAGCAGTGCTGACCCGCGTGAAAAGCGCCTCCGTATCCGTGGACGGCAAAACCATCGGCCAGATTGGCCCCGGCTTTCTGATCCTGCTGGGCATCACCCATGACGACACCGAGGCCCAGGCCGTGAAGCTGGCGGACAAGCTGACGGGACTGCGGATCTTCGAGGACGAGGACGGCAAGATGAACCGGGGCCTGGAAACCGTCAACGGTGAAATTCTGGTGATATCCCAGTTCACCCTGTACGGCAACTGCCGCAAGGGCCGCCGCCCGGACTTCCTGGCCGCCGCCCGGCCGGAGGTGGCTATCCCCCTGTATGAAAAGTTCGTGTCCCTGTGCCGGGAAAAGGGCATCCATACCGAAACCGGCGAGTTTGGCGCCGAGATGCTGGTGGAATCCGTCAACGACGGACCTCTGACCCTGGTGGTGGACACGGACCAGCTGAATGCGTAACGTATTCCACATTCTTCCGGGCGGACGCCGCTGTCCGCCCGCTTTTATCCTGAACAGGAGGTTGAACCCATGAAAATTGATTCCATTATGGTGGGCCCCATTATGACCAACTGCTACCTGCTGAGCGACGAGACGGCAGGGGTCTGTGCCCTGATCGACCCCGGCGACGAGGCCCCCCGGGTGCTGGACATGGTGGCCAGGTCCGGCTGCCAATTGCAGTATATCCTGCTGACCCACGGCCACTTTGACCACACCACCGCCGTGCGCCCCATCTTAGAGCGGTACCCGGATCTGCCGGTGTACATCAACGAAAAGGACGTGGTGGACGGCCGCCGGGGCGACATGGAGCTGGTGTTTTCCCGGCTGCCGGAGCACAACCAGCGCTACTATCACGACGGCGACACCCTGACCCTGGGGAGCCTGACTGTCACCGTGCTGGAGACTCCGGGCCACTCCAAGGGCTCCGTGTGCCTGGTGGTGGAGGATGTGATCTTCTCCGGCGACACCCTGTTCCGCTGCTCCTGCGGTCGGACGGACTTCGCCGGCGGCGACTATCGGGAGATGCTGCAATCCCTGGCCCGCCTGGGGAATCTGCCCGGGTCCTACCGGGTCTACCCCGGCCACGACCAGCCCACCACCCTGGACTATGAGCGCCGGGTGAATCCCTATGTCCGCCAGGGCATGAAGTAAGGGGCGGGGCTATGAAACTGGTTTTTCGCGGTCATGATGACCGCTACGCGGTGGAGCAGAGTCTGCTGGCCTTTTTCCCGGAGGAGCGGCCCGTGTATCAGGAGCCGGAGCCGGGGGAGGACAACTGGGCCCGGGTGGACCTGCACCAGGGGCCGGTATACGCCACCGCCACCACCGAGATCGCCCACGGCGGCAGGCTGGGCCGGGGGACATCCCGGGCCCTGCTGCGGGACGTGACGGACGAGTACGAGCGGGAGCGCCTGCGGCAGAAGGCCGTGAAGCTCAGCTTCTTCAAGGCTGCCCGAAGCATCACCGGCCTGACCCCGGCCTGGGGGGCGCTGACGGGCATCCGCCCCGGCAAGCTGGCGGCCCGTCTGCTGGAGGAGGGAAAGACTCCCGCCCAGGTCAGCCGCATTCTGGGGGACACCTACTATGTCTCCCCCTCCCGCCGCCGCCTGGCGGTGGAGACCGCCCAGGAGGGCCTGCGGGCCAAGGCGGACCTGCGCCCGGAGGACATCTCCCTGTATATCGGCATCCCCTTCTGCCCCACCCGCTGCGCCTATTGCAGCTTCGTGTCCCAGTCGGTGGAAAAGTCCCTGGGGCTGATGGAGCCGTATTTAGAGGTGCTGTGCCGGGAGATCACCGACGCCGCCCAAATGGTGCGGGAGACGGGCCTGCGCATCAAGTCCTTCTATATGGGCGGCGGCACCCCCACCACCCTGTCCGCCCGGCAGATGGACCGGCTGCTGACCCACCTGAACCGCAGCTTCGACCTGTCCGGCTGCGTGGAATACTGCATCGAGGCCGGACGGCCCGACACCATCACCCGGGAAAAGCTCCAGGTGCTGCTGGACCACGGGGCCGACCGCATCAGCGTCAATCCCCAGTCCCTGGAGGATGAAGTGCTCCGGGCCATCGGCCGCCGCCACACCGCCCGGGACATTGAGGACACCATGGCCCTGGCCGCCTCCATGGGCTTTCCCCATGTGAACATGGACCTGATCGCCGGGCTGCCTGCCGACACGCCGGAGGGCTTCCGCCGGACCCTGGACAAGTGCCTGACCTTCGGGGCCGACAACATCACCGTCCATACCCTGAGCCTGAAAAAGGGCAGCCGCATCCTGCTGGAGGGTCTGCCCATCCCCACGGCGGAGGACGTGGCCCGGATGCTGGACTATGCCGACCCCACCCTCCGCGCCGCCGGATTCTCTCCGTACTATCTCTATCGCCAGAAGTATATGTCTGGCAGCTTTGAAAACGTGGGCTGGTGCATATCCGGAGCCCAGGGGCTGTATAATATTTACATCATGGAGGAGCTGCACAGCATCCTCTCCCTGGGGGCAGGCGGCTCCACCAAGATGGTGGACCCGGTCCGGGGCCGCATCCAGCGGGTGTTCCACGCCAAGTATCCCACGGAGTATATCCAGCGGCCCGAAAAGATCGCCGAGAACCTGTCGGCCTTCCGGGCGTTCCATGAAAATATGAAGAAATGAAATGAGGAGGGTCCATGACCAGGGGGAAGCAGTCATTTTTAGGGGGCGCCGCCCTGCTGACGGTCACCATGCTTGTCACCAAGGCCATCGGCGCCCTGTACAAGATCCCTCTGGGGAACCTGCTGGACGAGCAGGGCATGAACTATTTTTACGCCGCCTATAACATCTATAACCTGCTGCTGATGGTGTCCACCGCCGGGCTTCCCCTGGCCCTTTCCCGGCTGGTGTCCCAGGCGGAGGCTCTGGGCTGGGTAAACCGGCGGCGGCGCATCGTCTCCGTGGCCTTCCGGCTGTTTCTGCTGCTGGGGCTTCTCAGCAGCGGCCTGATGTTCTTCCTGGCCGGTGACCTGGCCGGGTGGATGCACAACACCCGGGCGGAGGACGCCATCCGGGTGCTGTCTCCGGCGGTGCTGTGCGTGTGTCTGGTGTCGGTGATCCGGGGCTATACCCAGGGCATGGGCGATATGCGGCCCACCGCCGCCAGCGAGGTCATCGAATCCGCCAGCAAGCTGGTGGTGGGCCTGGGTCTTGCCTGGTGGCTGCTGCGGCAGGGGTACCCCTCCCATATAGCCGCCGCTGGAGCCATCGCCGGGGTCACGGCGGGGGTGATTCTGTCCCTGCTGGCCCTGACCGTGTGGACACTGACCCATCTGTCCCGGGACAGGGGCCGGGACGACCCGGGACAGAGCCGGGATATTCTGCGCCAATTGCTGGCCATCGGGGTGCCCATCACCGTGGGCTCCGTGAGCCTTTCCGTCATCAACCTGCTGGACCAGTCCATCACCATGGGCATCCTGCAGAACACCTGGGGCCTGACGGAGCCGGAGGCCGCCGGCCTCTACGGGACCTACAGCTATGCCGGGAATCTGTTTGCCCTTCCGGCGGCGTTTATCTATCCGCTGACCATCAGCCTGATCCCCGCCATCGGGGCGGCTCTGGCCCGGGGGGACCGGTCCGCCGCCGGGCGGCACACCGCCGCCGCCTTCCGGCTGACGGCCCTGCTGGCCCTGCCGGCGGGGGTGGGACTCAGCGTTCTGGCCCGGCCCATTCTGGAGCTGCTGTACCCCGCCAAGGGGGCGGCCACCCTGGAGGCCGCGGCGTATCACCTGGAAATTCTGGGCGTCGGCAGCATTTTTGTGTGCCTGATGGCCCTATCCAACGGGATTTTGCAGGCCTATGGCCGGGAAAAAGTCCCCCTTTGGACCCTGCTGGCCGGAGGCGGGCTGAAGATCGCCCTGAACTATCTGATGATCTCCAACCCCGATTACGGCATCCGGGGCCTGCCGGTGAGCACCCTGTGCTGCTATGCCCTGATCACGGTGCTGAACCTGGGGGCCATCGCCCGGTATGTGCCGGAAAGGCCCGACTATTTCCGGGTATTTTCCCGGCCGGGGCTGGCGGCCCTGGGGATGGGAGCGGCGGCATGGTGGCTCCACCGGCTGCTGGCAGACCTGCTGCCCGGGGGGTTGGCCACCCTGCTGGCGGTGGCCCTGGCGGCGGTGATCTACGCCGGGGCGGCGCTGCTGCTGGGGGCCGTGGGCCGGGAGGAGGCCATGGCCCTGCCCGGCGGGGAGCGTCTTGTCCGCTGGCTGCGGCTGAAATAGACGAAAATTCCGTACATTTTTCACGAAAAACAGCCTCATCAGGCTATTTTGCCGATAAGAGGACTTGCAATAGGAGCGGGAATATGGTACATTTTAAGGAGAAAGCGCGATACGACTACGACGACCTGCTGGAGATCATCCGGGTGCTCCGCTCGCCGGAGGGCTGCCCCTGGGACCAGGTGCAGACCCACCAATCCATCCGCCGGGGACTGCTGGAGGAGGCCTATGAGGCCGCCGAGGGCATCGACCGGGACGACGCGGACCTGCTGCGGGAGGAGCTGGGGGACGTGCTGATGCAGGTGGTGTTCCACGCGGACATCGAGCGCCAGCGGGGCCGGTTCACCATGGAGGACGTGGTGGACGGCGTGGTGAAGAAGCTGATCTTCCGCCACCCCCATGTGTTCGGCGGCGCGGAGCCGGAAAAGGACGCCCAGTCGGTGCTGGTCAGCTGGGACGCCATCAAGCGCCAGGAAAAGCACCAGCGCACCACCACCCAGGCCATGGACAGCGTGGCCCGGTCCCTGCCTGCCCTGTGGCGGGCGGAAAAGCTCCAGAAAAAGGCCGCAGACGATGGCTTCGACTGGCCGGATATCCAGGGGGCCCTGTCCAAGCTGGACGAGGAGGTGGGCGAGCTGCACCAGGCGGTGCAGGACGGCGCCAACGTGGCCGAGGAGCTGGGGGACGTGCTGTTTGCCGCCGTGAAGGCCGCCCGCTTTGCCGGAGTGGACCCGGAGGACGCCCTGAACGCCGCCTGTGAAAAGTTCATCCGCCGCTATGGGGCGGTGGAGCAGGGGGCCCGGGACCGGGGCGTCAGCGTGTCGGACCTGACCCTGGAGGAAATGACCGGCCTGTGGAACGCCGCCAAGTAAGGCGGCCCCCATCTGACCCAGGTTTCTGATGCGATATTCATCGCTTTGGGATAGATTTTGACCAAGGAAATTTTTTAGGAGGACTATCATGAATAAGACCGAACTGATCGCCGCCGTGGCGGAAAAGACCGGCATGTCCAAGAAGGACACCGAGGCTGTCATCGCCGCCACCCTGGGCACCATCACCGCCGCCCTGCACGAGGAGGAGAAGGTGCAGCTCATGGGCTTCGGCTCCTTCGAGGTGAAGAAGCGCGCCGCCCGCACCGGCCGCAACCCCAGAAGCAAGGAGACCATCGAGATCCCCGCTTCCCAGACCCCCGTTTTCAAGGCCGGCAAGGCCCTGAAGGACGCCGTGGCCAAGTAAAAAAACAGACCATTCCGGCGGCGCGGGGTTTTTCCCGCGCCGCCGCGTTTGTCGGTGCAGATTCCTATGTTGGCCTGGCAGAATTGGAACCAGGAAAAATTCTTCCTGCGGTGTCATTGCGAGGAGCGAAGCGACGCGGCAATCCGTTTCACCTGTTCCTGATACGCAAGGATTTTCGGGGCGGACAGAGTCGTCCGCCCCTACGGTGCAAGCAACGAAGAATCACCGGTCAACGGCGGGGCACATGGGCCCCGCCCTACGGAGTGTTTAACGATAGAATGTCTTGTAGGGCAGGGCCCATGTGCCCTGCCGCAGAGGAATGGAACGATTCCCGGAACCCCCCCGAACCCATTACCCATAAAAGGAGACGCAATATGGCAAAAATGACCTGGCTGGAACGGCGGTACCGCCGCAGCCGCCTGGACTATGTGCGCCACATCACCATCGACCCACGGGGTCCCGGCGTGGTGCGCATCCACATGATCCCGCCCCGGACGGAGGACCCCGCCGACCCGTTTCTTCTGCTGCTGAACGGGGCGCAGCTGGTGCCCCTGAACCTGAGCTGGGCCATCCTGCTGGCCAATTTCATGGACCAACTGGAGCCCTGGAGCGGCCGGGAGATCGGAGAGCAGGACTGGCAGTCCATGCTTTCGGCGGCGGTGAAGGCCACCCGCCGCACCTACCCCGGCACCGGGAAAGCCGTTCTGCTGGGGGACCTGGAGCTGATGCTCCGCAGCATCGTGGCCATCGCCCGGGGCCAGGAGCCTCCGGCGGAGGTGGGAGCCCTCTCCCTGGGCGAATACGCCGGGCGGATGTCCGCCCCCCACCGGATGGACCTGATGATCAGCGCCATGACCCGGGAGGGCCGGTGGCACTGCAACCAGAAGTGCCTGCACTGCTACGCCGCCGGGCAGACCCTGGGGGAGACGCCGGAGCTGACCACGGACCAGTGGCGGGAGCTTTTAGAGAAGCTGCGCCGGGCCAACATCCCCCAGGTGACCTTCACCGGCGGGGAGCCCACCCTGCGGCCGGACCTGCCGGAGCTGGTGGAGGCGGCCCAGTGGTTCGTTACCCGGCTGAACACCAACGGCCGCCTGCTGACGCCGGAGCTGTGCCGCAGGCTGTCTGAGGCCAGCCTGGACAGCGTGCAGGTGACGCTGTACGCCGCCCGGCGGGACGTCCACAACGCCCTGGTGGGGGCGGAGGGCTTCGACGACACGGTGCAGGGCATCCGCAATGCCGCGGCGGCGGGGCTGATCGTGTCGGTGAACACGCCCCTGTGCAGCCTGAACCGGGACTATGCCGAGACCCTGCGGTTCGTCCACGGCCTGGGGGTGCGGTACGTCACCTGTTCGGGGCTGATCCCCACCGGCTCCGCCGCCGGGGAGGAGAGCCGGGCCACCCGGCTGAGCCAGGAGGAGCTGACGGACATCCTCCGCCGGGCGGCGGAAACGGCCCACGGCCTGGGCCTGGAGCTGGACTTCACCAGCCCCGGCTGGCTGCCGGAGGAGGCCCTCCGGGACATGGGCCTGCACCTGATCCCCAGCTGCGGGGCGTGCCTGTCCAACATGGCCCTGGCCCCGGACGGCACGGTGCTGCCCTGCCAGAGCTGGCTGGAGGGCCCGGGCCTGGGGAATCTGCTGACCGACGACTGGCGCGGCATCTGGGACGGCGAGCCATGCCGCCGCATCCGGGCGGAAAGCGCCAAAATGGAGCATATCTGCCAGCTGCGGCAGGAAGGGGGCTGCTGACCATGCGTAAAATTCTGTGCCGGGCGCTGCTGTGCCTGTGTCTGGTGCTGGCCCTGGGGCCGGTACATACGGCCTTCGCCCAGGACCTGGACCGCATCGAGTCCTATGACGTGGACGTGACCCCCAACACCGAGGACGGCAGCCTGCGGATCCAGGTGACCCTGGAATGGACGGTGCTGGCGGAGGGGCCGGTGAGCTGGGTGAAGATCGGCGTGCCCAACGGCAGCATCCGCCAGGAGCAGGCCCTGACGGACAACATCGACCGCCTGAGCTTCGACAACAGCTATATGTATGTGTACTTCAACCGGGACTATGACGACGGGGAGACCTTCCGGTTCTCCTACAGCTGGATCCAGGAGTATATGTACACCCTGGGGGCCGACGGCTCCGTGGAGTATATCTACACCCCCGGCTGGTTCAACGAGGCCCGGGTGGGGCAGATGACCCTGACCTGGCACGATCCGGCGGGGGTGGACGGCGTGGACTCCCTGGGAAATACCGGCGGGGACCATGCGGCGGTCCTGACGGACCTGGACCACGGCCAGCAGCTGGACTTTACCGTCCGGTACGACAGCTGGCCCGCCCAGCTGGCCCAGGAGGGCAGCCGGGACAACCTGCCCCAGGACAACGACCCGGGGTACGACCCGGGATATGACCCGGATTACCAGGACGACGGCGGCCTGGGTCTGGTGGGGCTGGTGATCCTGCTGGTGGTGGTGTTCCTTATCGTCAGGGTGGCGGCGGCCTCCGACGGGTATCGGGGCGGCTTCGGCACCCACTATGTGTTCGTCAGCGGCCTGTGGTATCCGGCAGGGCCGGACGGACGGCCCCGGCCCGGCTCCCACGGTACCCGGGAAAAGCCGAGACCGCCCCGCAGCGGCGGCTTCGGCGGCGGCAGCCGGGGAGGCGGCTTCGGCGGTAGCGGCTTCGGCGGCGGGGGACACTGCGCCTGCGCCAGCAGCTGCGCCTGTGCGTGCGCCTGCGCCTGTGCCGGCGGCGGCCGGGCCGGATGCAGCGCCAAGAACCTCTATGGCGCGGTGCAGCTGGACCAGGAGCTTACCCGGGAAATGGAGCAATAAGAAATGGCGTGCGCCCCGGCGCACGCCATTTTTGCGATATTTATGCCGCCAGCACCACGCAGCCCACGTCCAAGGCGATCTTCACGTTGCCGAAGTTCTTGCCGGTGCGGTCGGACACCGCTGGCAAGCGCTTTCTTGTTCATGTGATGCCCCATCCTTCTTTAACGTGCTTCTTTCGTATGGTTGACGTGCTTCGGCCGCACCCCGGAGGGTGCGGCCGTTTTTCACATATGGTGGGTTCAGATACCCAGCTTTTCCAGGGCCGCCATGCGCAGGCAGTCGCACAGAATGGCGATGGCCTGCTCCAGCTCGTGGACCGGCGGCAGGGAGGGGGCAATGCGGATGTTGCTGTCCTGGGGGTCCACGCCGTAGGGGAAGGTGGCCCCGGCGGCGGTCATGGTGACCCCGGCGTCCCGGCACAGCTCCAGTGCCCGCTTGGCGGTGCCGGGCATGGCGTCCAGACTGACGAAATAGCCGCCCTTGGGATGGCTCCACCGGGCGATGCCCCAGGGGGCCAGGTGGCGGTCCAGCTCGTCCTCCACGGCCCGGAACTTGGGCCCCAGAATGGCCGCATGACGCCGCATCAGGGCCAGGGTGGTCTCCTTGTCCTTCAGATACCGGACGTGGCGCAGCTGGTTCATTTTATCGTAGCTGATGATCTGGATGTTCAGCAGATTCTTAAAGTATTCCACGTTGGCCTCGCTGACGGCCCCGCAGGCGATACCGGCCCCGGGGAAGGTGATCTTGCTGGTGGAGGCAAACTCATACACCATGTCGCCATTGCCATACTCCGCGCACAGGGACAGAATATCCGGGAAGGGCACGAAATCCTCCTCCAGCTCGTGGACGCAGTAGGCATTGTCCCACATGAGCATAAAGTCCGGTGCGGCGGGCTTCATGGCGGCCAGCCGGTGGATGGTCTCAAGGGAATAGGTGATGCCCGTGGGGTTGGAGTATTTGGGCACGTTCCACATACCCCGGGCCTCCGGGTCCCGGATCAGCTGCTCCACCCGGTCCATGTCGGGGCCGGTTTCCGTCATGGGGACGGACAGCAGCTCCATGCCGAAGGATTCCGTGACCTTGAAGTGCCGGTCATACCCCGGCACCGGGCAGATCCACTTCACCCTGTCCAGCTTGCCCCAGGGCTTTTCGCTGTGCAGCAGGCCGTGGGTATACGCCTTGGACACGGCGTCGAACATCATCTCCAGGGAGGAGTTGCCTCCGGCGATGACCTGGCCGGGCTTGCAGCCCAGAAGGTCCGCAAACAGCCTCCGAGCAATGGGAATACCTGCCACATAGCCATAGTTCCGGGCATCGATGCCGTCGGTGATGAAGTCGTCGGCGGTCAGGGGGATGTTGTACATCTCCATGACCATGTCCAGCTGCTCCCGGCCGGGCTTTCCCCGGGCCATATTCAGGTCCAGGCCCAGGGCCTTCTGCTCCTGATGGGTCCTGCACAGGGCGGCGTATTCCGCCTGCCGTTCCGCAAGGGTCATTTCCTGATAGGTTTTCATATGCGCTCTCCCTCTTTTCCCATAGTGCCGTGTCCGGACGGACCGGCAGGCATCAGCATACCACACAATCCCGGAAAAGGCAAATATTAGTTTGCGTTTGTATTCAGCTGCCGATGGCGGCACGGATACCCCCCAGCAATTGCCTTTGGCATTGAGATGCTGGTATTCTTATCCTCTCATAAATCCACAGCAACCGATTTCGGACAATTCATAGAATCCCATCGACTTGTAAAAAGCAATGGTTTTCGGCGTGTGATCCGTTGCCAGCTCAATCTGACGAACATGGCTGTATCGCTTCAGAACGGCTTGTAAGAGCGCAGAGCCGAAGCCTTTTCGCTGATGCTCCGGAAACACCAATATGTCCTGCACAAACACGATGGTATGCCCATCGCCCACGGTGCGAATGATGCCAAGAAGCTGATCGCCCTCATAAGCGGCAAGGGTCAGCATAGAGCCCTCAAAGCCTTTACGCAGTACCTCCGGCTGATCGGTGTAGGCCGTCCAGCCAACACTCGTGTATAAGCGCAGAATCTCTGATTCGTTGTATGTTTTGTATTCTCTGATTTCCATATTAAGTAACCTCCATTCAAATTTTATGGAAACTGTTACTTATCTCTGCGCAATCTCATGGTTTATCCTCCTCACTGCTGCGTTTTGGCGGAATACTGCCTGCCATCACAGCTCCGTCAGCCGGTACACGTCCTCCCGGCGGGCGATTCAGCCCAGATGTGCAAACGTCCTGCCCAGATGGGTATCAAAGCCGAGCGCCTGATACATCCCTTCATCGCAGGGGGCGCAGGTGACGGTCAGGCTGGCAAGGGCGTTTTCCTTGCACCATTCCTGCGCTGCCTGTGCCAGCAGCCGGGCAGCGCCCTTTTTCCGGAACACAGGCTCAATGTAAAAATCATCGAATATCCCGACATCTGTGCAGGTGAAGGTGGAAAAGCACCGGGAAACGCTGCACATCCCCACTGCCCGATAGCCCCGCCTTGCCGCAAAGAACGTGATTTTCCCATCCCGGATGGCTTGCGCCAGCCGTTCCTGCTTTTCCTCCGTTGACGGTGCTTCGCCGATCTCTTTGAGAAAGCCGTTTTCCAGTTTTTTCAGCTGCCAGTCCTCCGGGTCGGCGAGAAGCTCTGCGGTAATCGGAAGATTTTCCTCCGGGGGCAGGAGCATCAGCGGTTCGCCCCATTGGTCCGCGCCGTTCTCGATAAAACCCACCGATTCCCAAAAGCGGCGCCGCCGCTCGTTGCCGCCATAGTTCAGCTCCGCATAACGCGCGCCGTGTTTTTTTGCCCAGTCCAGAAGCGCTGCTGCACACGCTTTTCCCGTGCCGCTGCCCCGGAACTCCGGGTAGACGCAGAACTCCATGATAAAGCACTTGCCGTCCTCCGTGGTGAAGATCACCGGCATAGCAAAGCCGATATCCTGTCCGCCCCGATGGAAGAACAGGAAGAAGCAGCGATCCTGCGGCCTGCCGTTGATCTTCATCATGTGGTCACGATACGCTTGACCAAGGAAATATTCCAGTTCTTCCTTGTCGGAGTCTGTGAAAATATCCCGCTTGTGATAGGCGTGCAGCTGCTCCCAGAAGGCAGCAGCATCGTTTTCCGTGACGGCTTCACGGATGGTGATTTGGTTTTCCATTTTGTTTCCTCCAAAATTTTATTCGGAGGGTTAGGAAGCGTGAACCCTCCATACACGATTCATCTTCATAAAAACCACACCTTTCTTAATCAAATTTGTATGAGACGTCACAGCGTGTTTTCACACGCTGTGCGTGCGCACAGCGCACGGGATTCTTGATTAAATTTTTTAATCAAGAATCAGTATCAGATGCCGATTGCGGCACGGATACCTCAATTGCGTTTTGGCGGAACACTGTCTGCCATCACAGCTCCGTCAGCCGGTACACGTCCTCCCGGCGGGCGGATAGAATGGGCAGCTGCCGCCGGACGCTGTCCACCATGGACAGATCCAGCTCCGTAACGGCCACCGCCTCTCTTGACGGGCACTGGCGGATCACCCGGCTCCAGGGGTCGCAGACAATGGAGTGTCCCCAGGCCACGTAGGAGGCGGTTTTGTCCCGGGCCGGGGAGGTGCCCACGGTGAAGCACTGCTGGTCCACGGCCCTCTGCCGGAAGAGGATTTTCCAGTGGGCGGGACCGGTGGTCATGTTGAAGGCCGCCGGGGCGAAGATCACCCTGGCACCCCGCAGGGCCATCAGGCGGCACAGCTCCTGAAACCGCATATCGAAGCAGATGCAAAGGCCCATGGTCCCCCAGGGGGTGTCGAAGGTGGTGACCTCCCGGCCCGGGGACAGGACCTCCGACTCCATGAACCGCTGGCCGCCCTCCACGTCGATGTCGAACAGGTGGATCTTCCGGTGCCGGGCGATGCAGGTCCCGTCGGGGGCATAGACAAAGGAGGTGTTGTATACCCGGTGCCCCTCCAGCTCCGGCAGGGACCCGGCGATCAGATAGATGCCCCGCTCCCGGGCCAGCTGGGACATGGCCCGCTGGGCGGGCCCGGCAAAGGGCTCGCCGTAATCCCGGAAGCAGGCGTTGTCATAGGGGCAGCAGAACATCTCCGGCAGCACCGCCAGGTCGATGTCCCCGGCGGAGCGCACCAGGTCGCAGGCATGGCGGATGTTCTCCGCCTTATCGGCGGAAACGTGCATCTGGATCTGTGCGATTTTCATAAAGACCCTCCTTCAGAACTCCCGCAGCACCAGGTCCGTGGACCCGGAGCTGGCGACCAGCCGCAGCACCCGGGGGTGTCCGGCGTATTCCCGGCACAGGTCCCGCAGGGCCGTTCCGCCGTGATAGCCGTGGATCAGCCGCAGACGGTACACCCCGCCGCCGGCCCGGCGCAGGGCGGCGTCAATGGCCACCCGGGCCTGGTATGCGTTTTTTCCGTGCAGGTCCAGCTCTATGATTCCCGGCTGCATACGCCTCACCCCTTTCCTGTTCCATTGTACCCCGGGACATCCCGGTTTGCAAGCCCTTTGTCCCGGGACAAAGCCGGGACGTCCCGGGGGGAGCTTATCTCTTGCGGAAAAAGGCCACCGCCACGGCCCCGGGCCCGGCGTGGGTGCCGATGACGCCGCCGATGAGGGTGGAATCCAGACGGTCTGTTCCGTTTTCCCACAGGGCTCGGCTGTCCTCCACGTATTTTTTCAGGAACACGTCCGTCAGCCCCGTGTAGCCCAGGAGGATGGGCAGGGAAAAGTCGATGCCGCCGCAGGCACGGATTTTTTCCACCAGCAGGTTGTTGCCCTGGCGGGAGCCCCGGGCCTTGCCCACCAGAAGGATTTCGCCGTTTTCGATGGTCAGCACCGGCTTGATGTTCAGCAGTCCCCCGGCCAGGGCGGTGGTTTTGGAGATGCGGCCGCCCCGCTTCAGGTACTCCAGGGTGTCCACCAGGGCCAGGACGCACACGTCCTGCCGCTTCTGCTCCAGGGCCCGAGCCAGCCCGGCGGCGTCCATGCCCCGGTCCAGGCAGGCCAGGGCGTACTCCGCCAGGATGCCCGCCCCGATGGCGGCGGTGCCGCTGTCCACCACATAGATGTTGTCATACTCCGCCGCGGCGATGCAGGCGCTCTGATAGGTGCCGGAGAGCCCGGCAGCGATGGTCAGCACCACGGCGCTGCCGCCGCTGCACCGCACCCGCCGGAACTCCCGGTCAAAGGCGGCGGGGCTGGCCTGGCTGGTGGTGGGCAGCACGTCGCTTTCCACCAGACGTTCATAAAAACGGTGTTTATCCATGGTGACGCCGTCCAGATACTCCTCCTGGCCAAAGTGAATGGTCAGAGGTACCACCGTCAACCGGCTGCGGATGTGCTCCGGCACGTCCACCGTGGAATCCACGATCAATTCAACGTTCATAGGACCTCCTGTTTTTGAAAAAGTGGTCCTGAGTATAGCATGAAACTGTCCGTTTGTCAACAAAATAAGCGAATAGTGTCAAAAAATGCGCCTCCCTTGGGAGGCGCATTTTTCGTTACAGGTCCAGGGTCAGGTCCCCGTCCTTGATCCAGCCCCACTTGCGCAGGGGGACCGCCAACAGCCAGGTAAGGACTGCCGGCAGCACAAAGGAGATCAGCACCAGGCCCAGCCAGTCCATCCCGGTGACGGCGGCTTTGATCCCGGCGGCCACGTCGCTGGCCCAGCCGGTATACACGCCGATCTGGCCCACCAGGCCGCAGGTGCCCATGCCGCTGGACACCGCCGCGCCGTTCATCTCCAGCCGGAACAGGCAGGTGGCGATGGGGCCGGTGATGGCGGAGGCCAGGGTGGGGGGGATCCAGATGCGGGGGTTGCGGACGATGTTGCCCATCTGCAGCATACTGGTACCCAGGCCCTGTGCCGCCAGACCGCCCCAGCGGTTTTCCCGGAAGCTCATCACCGCGAAGCCGATCATCTGGGCACAGCACCCCGCCACGGCGGCGCCGCCAGCCAGACCCGTCAAACCCAGGGCCGCGCAGATGGCGGCGGAGGAGATGGGCAGGGTCAGGGCCACGCCGATGACCACGGACACGATGATGCCCATGAAGAAGGGCTGCAGCTCCGTGGCCCACATGATGAACCGGCCCACGGCGCTGGCCGCCGCGCCGATGGGGGCGGCGATCAGGGCGGCAATGCCGATGCCCGCCAGAGCGGTGACGATAGGTGTCACCAGAATGTCGATCTTCGTCTCCTTGCTGACGGCCTTGCCGATCTCGGCCGCCAGAATCGCCACAAACAGCACCGCCAGAGGCCCTCCGGCCCCGCCCATGAAGTTAGTGGCGAAGCCCACGGGTATCAGGGAATACAGCACCAGGGGAGGGGCCTCCAGCGCCCGGCCGATGGCCACCGCCATGCCCGGCCCCACCATGGCCGAGCACAGGCCGCCGATGGTGTAGGTCACGGCGCCCTCGCCCTTGCCCAGGGTGACGATGACCTCCGTCAGGAATCCGATGTGCAGCTGCTGGCCCAGGGTGTTGAGAATGGTGCCTACCAGCAGGGTGCAGAACAGGCCCTGGGCCATAGCGCCCATGGCGTCGATGAAATACCGCTTGGCCGAGAAAACGATGTTTTTTCGGGCCAGGAACTTGCGAACTGCTTCCATAGCTTTGACCTCGCATATGTAAAAAGAATGTTATACAGGTGTCATGACACCTGTATAACATTCTATCACGTCTTTTCCGTTTGTCAACCGGAACTTTACTCCGCCAGGAAGCCCAGCTCCCGCAGGCGGGCCTTCAGATGCTCATAGGACGCCTCATCGGGGCAGGACAGACTGTGCAGATGGATGCCGTCTGTCAGCTGGGACAGGGGGGCGGCCCCCTCCATGCGGGCCATGAACTGCTCCACGTCCAGGCGGCTGCGCAGGTGCAGCGGGGCGGACAGCTGGCCATAGACCGGGTGGTCCACAATGACGTCCACAACGGTGCAGCCGCAGTCCACCATGGCATTAAGCTCGTCCCGGGTGCCGGTGCCGTCGTGGCGGCAGGCCACCTGGCGCGGCAGACCCGTCTCCCCGGCGTCGGGGATCACATAGCCCCGGGCGGTGGCGGTGATGGCCTGGCCTGCGGCACGCAGCAGGGCCACATCCCCCACGATGATCTGGCGGCTGACGCCAAGCTCCTTGGCCAGGGCGGTGGCGCTGATGGGCTGATGGGCTTCGTGGAGCCGGGCGCTGATCCGGCTCCGGCGTTGTTCGGCGGTCATGAGGAGGACTCCCTTCGTTTTTTCCTCTATCATACACGATTCCCCGGCCCATGGCAAGTTTTTTTCGTGAATTTCGCTGCCCTCTTGACAGATGGGCCGCCGGATGGTACACTATGAGCAGAAAAAGAGAATACATTGCGCAAGTGCCTGCGCCGCCGGGTGGGCGGCACAGGAGAATAGTGAATCAGGTGAGAATCCTGAACGGTACCGCCGCTGTATACGGGGAGGCCGCGCACAGGGACGAAAGTCCGTCACTGGGAAACCGGGAAGACCGTGCGCCTGCCGCTGATCCGCCAGTCAGAAGACCTGCTTGCCGCCATGCTGTCCCCGCTGCGCGCCATACGGCGGAGGACGGATCTGATCGCGGGAAACCGGCCGCGCCAATGTCTATTGGCGCGGTTTTTTTGCAAGCCTGAGCGCGGCACTGCCGCAGCTTTCCATGGGGGCGGGCAGGAGCAGCCACTCCCGCCCGCCTCCTTACCTTATGTGAAAGGCTGCCCTTAAGCGCGGGAATTTTCAGGGCGGACAGGGGCGTCCGCCCCTACGGGCCCTCTCAGTCACCTTCGGTGACAGCTCTCCCGAAGGGAGAGCCAAAGCGGGGGGGTACGGATTGCAGCCGAACGCATAAGGAACGTGCGTTCGGCAGACCCGACGGTTGATGTCGGGCCCACAACCAGCCTGCGGCTGGCTCGCAATGACACCACAAGAAGATTTCCGGTAATGGCCGCACACACGGGATGGCCGAATCAATATTTCCATCAAGAATCCGTATGATCTATCAGGAGGACGACATATGCTCATCAATTGGTTCCGGGACCAGGACCACCTGGTCTATATCAACGGCGAGACTCAGCTGGCCCAGCTGGAAAAGACCCTGCGCTTCCCGGGCTTGCAGGAGGCGGCGGAGGCTCTGCGGGACAATCCCAACCCGGAGGGCTACACCATCAAGGGGCCCAAGCGCACCTGCGGGCGGCTGTTCGTGCCGGATCTGACCTTCGGCAAGCACATCGAAATGGGGGAGAACGTCTTTTTCTACATGGGCGAGATGGCGGAGTGCTATGTCATCTACTGGCCCGGAAAGCCGGTTACGGAGGTGCACCATGGAGAAATGTGAAGCCCTGTCCACCAAGCCCGAGGAGTGCCGCTACTCCTTCTTCCAGCACACGGCCTGCGAGTTTTTCCCCTGCCACGAAACCGCCCATCCGGAGGACTTCAACTGCCTGTTCTGCTACTGTCCCCTGTACGCCTTAGGGGACCGGTGCGGCGGCAATTTCCGGTATATCGGCGACGGCATCAAGGATTGCAGCGGCTGTCTGCTGCCCCATGGCCGGAAAAGCTACGGCTACGTCACCGGCAAGTTCGGCGAGATCGCGGAGCTGGCCAAAAAGAACCGCCATACGGAGGAATGATAAATACCGTCTGTAGTTTTCTTCAAGAAAACTACAGACGGTATTTTCTTATCGCCCCAGGATGGTCTCGGCGAAGCCTTTGGCAAACAGCCGGGCGGCCCGGAGGGCCTCGTCCAGCGAGTTCCCGGCGGCCCCTACCTCCACCAGCAGGCTGCCCGGGGCGGCAAACTGGTTATAGCGGTAGTTCAGCAGGGTGATGGGCCGCATCAGGGTGGGGGACTGGCTTTCCAGCTTCTCCTGAACGGCGATGGCCAGGCGCAGGTTGTCCTGCCAGCCGTCGTGGGCCACGCCCATGATCAGGCTCACCTGGGCGGCGGCGGGGTCCTCCGCCGTCACCAGCTTATACTGGGTGCCGTTGGCGTCCTGCACCGCGTCCCGGTGCAGGTCCAGCACATAGACGATGGAGGGGTACTTGGCCAGGTAGCTCTGGATAGACGCCAGACTGTTTTCATAGGCGTCGTTGTACGATTCCCCGTCGTGGAGGGTGCGGTCGTGGACCACGGAGATGCCGTAGGACGACAGCTCCGCCGCCAGCTCGTCCCCCACCCGGACCATGTTGCAGGAGCGGTCCGCCGTGCGGAAGGTGCCGGAGGGGACGTACTCCTGCCCCGGGGGCATGGTATAGGACTCGCTGGCGTGGCTGTGGACAATGAGGACTTGGGGCCCCTGCTGGGGACAGGCCGCGAACTGCCGGTCCCCCAACACCGCCGGATCCAGGGTCCGGCTGGACTTGTTCTTGATGTACACCCCGTTGATGATGCTGTAGCCGTCGGTGGAGCGGGGGTCCACCGTCTGGGCCGGGACGCCGTTGTCCGCCCCGGGCTGGGGGGCCGGGTCCTCCGACGGAGCGGGGGCGGGTTTTTCCGGTTCCGGTTCCGGGTCCGGCTGGGGAGCGTCGTCCTCCTGCACCGCCAGGGACCGGCCCGCCAGCAGCACCGGCGACTGGCCCAGGGCCAGCACCGTGGCGGCGGACAGTCCGTCCAGCCCCAGAAGGTCCCCCAGCTCCCACCGCAGCAGTCCCCGGGACAGATGGGGGCGGCGGGACACGGACTGCCACAGGGCGGCGGCGCTGTCCGCCCCGGCTCCGGCCAGCACCGTGCCCAGGGCTGCCGCCGCCAGCAAGAGCGCCAGCCCCCGCCGCAAAATTGCCTGTTTCAAAGCGTTCACCTCTTTGAGACAAGCCTATGCGGCGGCGGCCGGGATTATGTCACGGTTCCATCACCGGGGGGATGTCCACGATCTGCAGGCCCCGGCGCATGGCGTATTCCATGGTGCGGCGGGTGCCGCCGGGCTGGCCGTTGTGGACCGCCAGCAGCAGGGCGGCGTGGTCCACCATATAGCGGTTGCGCCGCTGCATGCAGCCGGGACTGTAGGACGACTGCACCAGGGTCTCGTAGTCGCAGGCCGCCACCAGGCGGCGGTAGCGCTCCTGCTGGGTCCGGGGCCAGCCGTCGGCCTGGGTGGGGCAGGGGATGGCCGCCTCCACGCTGACGTCCCCGTGCCGCTGCCGCAGGGCCAGGGCCAGCTCACAGAAATACAGGTCGCAGCCCTGGGCCATACCGCAGATGAAGTGCCGGTATCCCGCCTCATAGGCGGCGTCCAGCGCGTCCCGAAGCCGGACCTTCAGGGCCCGGCACCGGGGATCGTCCTCGTTTTCCCCCCAGGGGAGCTTGGCCGGACGGTGGCCGGAAAAGCAGCAGCTGACAGGCCGTGCGCGCATGGCATCGCCCTCCCTTCAAAGATACTGCCACCATTATAGAACATACTTTCTATTTTGTAAAGAGGAATTTCCCTTGCAAGCGGGGTGCAAATCCGGTATACTGGGGAAAAAGGGAGGTGCATCCGATGAAGCTGTATTTCAAGCAGCGGTTTTTCTCGTGGTTCGACAGCTATGACATCTATTACGAGGGCGGCAGCGTGGCCTATACCGTGGAGGGAAAGCTGGCCTGGGGTCATTGCCTGCACATTCTGGACCCCTATGGGGAGCACATTGCCACAGTGAAGCAGCAGGTGCTGACGTTTCTGCCGAAATTCGACCTGTATGTGGGGGAGCGGTGCATCGGCACCATCCGCAAGGAGTTCACGTTTTTCCACCCGTCCTTCACCATGGATTTCTGCGGCTGGACGGTGGAGGGCAGCTTCATGGAGTGGGACTATACCATCCAGGACGGGCCCCGGACGGTGGCTTCTATCAGCAAGGAGCTGTTTAACTGGACAGACACCTATACCATCGACGTGGCGGACCCGGGGGATGCCCTGTATGCCCTGATGGTGGTGCTGGCCATCGACGCGGAAAAGTGCTCACGGAGCGATTGATACGGAATAAAAAAAGTGCCCCCGGCGGGGGCACTTTTTTTGTTCATGGAAACGGGCTGTCAGGGGTTTTCCCGGCTGTCGGCGGCGAACACATTTTCGGCCACACGGCTGGCGGCCTTGGCGTCCTCCTGCCCGGCGGCATAGGCCCGGGTCCTGGCATCCTCCAGTTCCTTCTGACGGGTCTTTTCGTCCCGCTCTGCCTGGCGGGCGGCCCGGCGGGCCGACACGCTGCGGCGGGTGGCCTTGATGACCTGCCACGCCGTCAGCAGCACCACCGCCGCCAGGCCGATCCAGCCTGCGGTGCGGATCTGCCAGAAGTCCCGGATGGTGAAGGCGTCGTTGTACATGCCCAGATAATACAGGGCCACGCCGCCCACGATGCACAGAAGCCCCAGCACCAGGTCCAGCACCGCCCGGACCCGATGGGCCCCACGGCGCACAAAGAAACACACGATCAGCGCCAGGGCGCACCAGAACAGCGCCGGGGACTGACAATACAGAACGCTCATACGGCTGCCTTCTTTCTCATTTCCCGGTTACAGGCTGCACTTGCCCCGGGGGATATATTTGCCGTCGGGTCCGGCCAGAACGAAGCCGTCCTCCACCGCCAGACGGCCCCGCAGCCACACCTGGTGGATGCCGCCCCGGATGGCGAAGCCCTCATAGGGGGAATAACCGGCCAGGCTGGCCATATCCTCGGCCCGGAGCACATGGTCCGCCTGGGGATCGTATACCACGATGTCCGCGTCGGCCCCGTCCTGGAGCACGCCCTTCCGGGGGAACATCCCGTAGAGCTTGGCGGGGTTTTCCGACAGCACCCGGCACATGGTGGCCAGGCTGATCTTCCGGGTGGTGACGCCGTAGGTATACAGCAGCTCGCCCCGGTTCTCCACCCCCGGCAGGCCGCCGGGAATCTTGGTGAAGTCCCCCCGTCCGGCGTCCTTCTGCTCCAGGGTGAAGCTGCAGTGGTCCGTGGACACGGTCTGGATTTCTCCCTTGCGCAGGGCCGTCCAAAGGGCCTGCTGGTCCCGCTCCTTCCGGATGGGCGGGGCGCAGACATACCGGGCGGCCCGGGAATAGTCGGGGTCGTCATACACGCTGTCCTCCAGCACCAGATACTGGGGGCAGGTCTCCACATACACCCGCTGGCCCCGCTTGCGGGCGGCCTCCACCTCCCGCAGGGCGGCCTCGTTGGTCAGGTGGACGATGACCACCGGGATATCCACCGCCTGGGCGATGCGCAGGAGCCGGGACACGGCCTCGGCCTCCAGGAAATCGGGCCGGGTCCGGGGATGGGAGCCCACGCCCATCTGGCCCGCCGCCTTCTTTTCGGCGATCAGCGCGTCGATGACGCCGCTGTTTTCGCAGTGCACGCCGCAGATGCCGCCCTTTTCCTTCAGCTTCTTCAGGGCGTGATACATGGCCTCGTCGCCGATCATCATGGCGGGATAGGTCATGTACATTTTGAAGGAGGAGATACCGGCGGCGTACATATCGTCGATCTCCGCCTCGATGCCGGGATTCCAGTCGTCGATGGTCATATGGAAGCCGTAGTCACAGCAGCAATTGCCGTCGGCCTTCTTGTGCCACAGCTCCAGCCCCTGGTGCAGAGTCTCGCCCTTGTTGGGGCAGGCGAAGTCCACCACCGTGGTGGTGCCGCCCCGCAGAGCCGCCCGGCTGCCGGAGAAAAAGTCGTCCACCGTGGTGGTGCTGCACACGTCCAGGTCGAAGTGGGTGTGGGCGTCGATGAAGCCCGGCAGCAGAAGCTGCCCCTCCACGTCGATGACGGCGGCCTCCGGCGCGGTGATGCTGCGGGCCACCCGGAGGATCTTCTCGTCCTCCACCAGCACGTCCGCCCGGCGGGTGCCCCGTCCGGACACCACTGTGCCCCCGCGAAACAGATATTTCATGGAAAATGCCCTCCTTTTCCGGGTTGATCGCATGATTCTTTATTATATCATGAAATGCGCAAAAATCCATCCCATTTTCCCGGGTTTATACCCACGCAATTTCAACAAAATGGGAATGAAATTTTTGTATACCTTGCAGAAGGAAAAAGAATTTCCTTTTCCGGAAAAATCATGTATGATAGAGGTACAATAGAACGCATACCGCGCTCTGAAAATGAAGGAGGAAAGATACCATGCGGAAATTCTTAGCGACTCTGCTGGCGCTGGTCATGACGCTGGCGCTGATGGTCCCGGCTTCCTGGGGCGAGAACAAGGAGACGTATCAGCTCCCTGACTCCCTGGAGGGCAAGACCGTCATCCTGCACACCAACGACGTTCACGGCGCCATTGACAAGTACGCCAAGGTGGCTGCACTGCGGGACGAGTGCTACGACAAGGGTGCTCACCAGGTGATCCTGCTGGACGCCGGCGACTTCAGCCAGGGCTCTCCCTACGTCAGCCTCAGCAAGGGCGCAACCGCCCTGGACATGATGGCCCTGGTGGGCTATGACGTCATCACCCTGGGCAACCACGAGTTCGACTACGGCTTCCCCCAGCTGATGGAGAACCTGAAAAAGCACCAGGGCGATTTCATGGTCGCCTGCAACAACCTGGTGGACGATGAGGGCGAGCTGATCTTCGCCCCCGGCGGCACCGCTCCCATCTATGCCGACGACACCTATGAGACCGAGCTGTTCCGCATCGCCATTGTGGGCATGGCCACTCCCGAGACCCAGACCAAGGCCAACCCCGCCCTGATGAAGGGCCTGAGCTTCATCGGCGGCAAGGATCTGTACAAGGTCACCCAGGAGAATGTGGACATGGCCCGCAGCGAGGGGAATGCCGATATCGTCATCGCTCTGGGCCACCTGGGCGTGGATAAGTCCTCCGAGCCCAACTGCTCCTATAATGTGATGCAGAACGTCAAGGGCATCGACCTGTTCATCGACGGCCACTCCCACACGGTGATGACCGCCAGCAAGGACAACAGCATGGTCCAGTCCACCGGCACGGGCCTTGCCTATGTGGGCGCCATCATCATCGACAACGCCACCAAGAGCATCGAGAGCAACGGCCTCATCGACCTGTCCGCCTACACCAAGGAGGACGCCACCGTGAAGGCTGCCGCCGACAAGATCATCAGCGACATCAACGCCGAGTACGGCAAGGTTTTTGCCAGAACCGACGTGGAGCTCAACGGCGACAAGGATCCCGGCAACCGCACCCAGGAGACCAACCTGGGCGACCTGATCACCGACTCCATGCTGTGGGCCATCCGCAAGGACGCTGAGCTCACCGTGCCCGCCGAGAACGTGGTGGCCATCACCAACGGCGGCGGCATCCGGGCCTGGATCCACAAGGGCGACATCTCCAAGCTGGACGTGAACACCGTGCTGCCCTTCGGCAACACCGTGGCCGTGGTGTACGTCACCGGCGCCGAGCTGCTGGAGGCCCTGGAGGCTTCTACCTTTGCTCTGCCCGACTCCCTGGGCGGCTTCCCCCAGATCGCCGGCATGAACATCTCCATTGACGCCACCAAGAAATACGATCCGCAGACCACTCCCTATCCCAGCGGCAGCGGTAAGGCCACCTACTATGGTCCCGCTTCCATCAACCGCGTCACCATCAACAGCGTCAACGGCAAGGCCTTTGACCCCAACAAGACCTATGCCGTGGTCACCAACAACTTCTGCGCCGCCGGCGGCGACACCTACTATGCCTTTGCTGCCGCCTCCAGCCAGTTCGACACCGGTCTGCCTCTGGACGAGGTGCTGATGGACTACATCACCACCGAGCTCAAGGGCGTGGTGGGTGAGCAGTATGCCCAGCCCCAGGGCCGCATCACCATCACCCTGCCCGCCGAGGAGCCCACCACTCCCACCAAGCCTGAAAGCCCCAAGACCGCCGATACCGGCGTGGTGGTGTACGGCCTGGTGGCGGTCATGGCAGCCGGCGCTGCCGTGGTGGTCACCTCCAAGAAGCGCAAGGCCATCTGAGCGATCTCCTTTCGCTGACACAGCATTTCCCCTGCCCCGGCGGACAAGCCCCGCCGGGGCTTTTTCTGTCATGGCGCTATTCTGCAACTAAAATCACGTTCACCACTTTTCAAAGCCTCCGGGATGTGCTATGATACAATGTAATAAAGAAGAATTACGAGGGCTTATGCCAGATATCGCGGCTTCTTATTTTGCTGAGGAGGACACCATTCATGGCTGAGGTTGGAAAACGGGAGGTCCGGGTGGACGCCTTTGACAAGGCCACCGGACGCACCAAATATTACGAGGATCTGATGCCCCGGGACGCGCTGTATGTGCGCATCAGGCACTCCACCATTGCCCACGGCTTCGTGAAGTCTGTGGATAAGTCCGCTGCGGAGGCGATCCCCGGCGTGGTAAAGGTCCTGACCTGCTTCGACGTGCCGGAGCACCCCTTCCCCACCGCCGGTCACCCCTGGTCCATGGACCCGGGACACCAGGACGTGGCGGACCGTCATCTTCTGAACCGGCACGTCCGCTACTACGGCGACGACGTGGCCGTGGTCATCGCGGAAAACGAGGTGGCCGCCATGCAGGGCGTCCGGGCTTTGCAGGTGGAGTATGAGGAGCTTCCCCTGGTGCTGGACGCGCAGGAGGCCATGAAGCCCGGTGCGCCCCAGCTCCACGAGGCCTTTCCCAACAACATCCTCAAGCACACCGACATGAAGAAGGGCGACTATCAGGCCGCCATTCAGGAGCCGGGCCTCATCAAGGTAGAGGGCTGGTACGACACCCCCACGGTGCAGCACTGCCACATTGAGAATCACGGGTGCTTCGCCTATGAGGAAAACGGCCGGATCACCGTGGTGGCCTCCACCCAGATCCCCCACATCATCCGCCGGGTGGTGGGCCAGGCCCTGGGCCGCCCCTGGAGCGATATCCGGGTGGTAAAGCCCTATATCGGCGGCGGCTTCGGCAACAAGCAGGACGCCCTGTATGAGCCCCTGTGCGCCTGGTGCTCCACCCAGGTCCAGGGCCGCTGTGTCCGCATCGACTGCTCCCGGGAGGAAACCTTCGTCTCCAACCGGGTGCGCCACGCCATCCGGTTCCACATTGTGTCCTGGCTCCGGCCGGACGGCACCTTTGCCGCCCGAAAGGTGGAGCTGTTCTCCAACCAGGGGGCCTACGCCTCCCACGGACACAGCATCGTGGCCAAGGCCATGGGCTCCTTCCCCCAGCACTATCCCTGCGACAACATGGAGTGCGACGCATGGACCGTGTTCACTAACCGGCCCGCCGCCGGGGCCATGCGGGGCTATGGTATGCCCCAGGCCTCCTTTGCCGACGAGGCCAACGTGGAGGACTGCGCCAAGGCCGTGGGCATGGACCCCCTGGCCTTCCGGATGCAGAACGTCATGCCCCAGGGGTACGAGGACGGCTTCTCCCACAACGTGAACTATGACGATTCCTTCCGCCAGTGCCTGGAGGCAGGCAAGAAGTACATCGACTACGACAGGAAGCTGGCAGAATTTGCCAAGGACACCGGCCCCGTCCGCCGGGGCATCGGTATGGCCACCTTCTGGTACAACACCGCCGTGTATCCCATCTCCCTGGAGACCTCCTCCAACCGGATGCAGCTGAATCTGGACGGCAGCGTCACCATGCAGTGCGGTGAGACGGAGATCGGCCAGGGGGCCGACACCGTCTATGCCCAGATGGCCGCCGATGTGGTGGGCCTGGGGGACTATCGCAGGGTCCATGTGGTGTCCTGCCAGGATACGGACATCACCCCCACGGGCCTGGGCGCCTACGCCTCCCGCCAGACGTATGTGGCGGGCTTCTCCATCCGCCAGACGGGCCTGCTGCTGAAGGAGAAGATCCTGGACTACGCCGCCAAGCTCACCCGCCAGGCGGTGTACAACATGGACATCGCGGACGGGAACATCGTCCGCACCACCGATGGTAAGGTTCTCATGAGCCTGTCGGAGCTGGCCATGCACGCCCAGTATAACCCCAACGACTCCCTGCACATCACCGCCGAGAGCACCTACACCATCCGCAACAACGCCTATTCCTTCGGCTGCACCTTCGCCGAGGTGGAGGTGGATATCCCCATGTGCAAGGTGACGCTGAAGGACATCATCAACGTCCACGACTGCGGCAGGCTGGTGAATCCGGCCCTGGCGGAGGCCCAGGTCCACGGCGGCATGTCCATGGCCATCGGCTACGGTCTGTCCGAGCAGCTGCTGTTCGACGAAAAGACCGGCCGTCCCCTGAACAACAACCTGCTGGACTATAAGCTCTCCACCATCATGGACCACCCCCATCTGGAGGCGCAGTTCGTGGAAAATGCCGAGCCCACCAGTGCCTTCGGCACCAAGGCCCTGGGTGAGCCCCCGGCCTGCTCCGGCGCCCCCGCCATCCGCAACGCCATCTACAACGCCACCGGCGTGGCCATCGACCAGGATCCCATCACCCCCCACGTCCTTTTCCGTCGCTTCACGGAAGAGGGTCTGATCCGGGACTAAGGAGGAAACACCGCTATGTATGATATGTCAGCGCTCTACCAGGCCCAAAGCGTCCAGGACGCCATCCGCCTGCGGCTGGAGCATCCCGAGGCCCAGATCATCGCCGGAGGCACCGACGTGCTGGTGCAGATGCGGGAGGGCAAGCGGGCCGGAAAGGCCCTGATCAGCATCCAGGGATGCCGGGAAATGCGGGGCGTGTCCCTGGATGAGGAGGAGAACCTCCGCATCGGCAGTCTCACCACCTTCAGCCACATCACCGCCGATCCCCTGATCCAGCGGTACATCAACGTGCTGGGCGAGGCGGTGGACATGGTGGGCGGCCCCCAGATCCGCAACGCCGGCACCATCGGCGGCAACACCTGCAACGGCGTCACCTCCGCCGATTCCGCCTCCACCCTCCACGCCTGGGAGGCCATCGTGGAGATCACCGGCAAAAACGGCGTCCGCCGGGTGCCCATCAAGGATTTCTATCTCAAGGCCGGCACCGTGGACCTGCGGGCGGAGGAGGGCGAGATCCAGACCGCCATTCTCATTCCCAAGGCGTCCTATGACCGGACCTTCGGTCACTATATCAAGTATGCCATGCGCAACGCCATGGACATCGCCACTCTGGGCACCTCCGTCAACGCCCGGCTGAGCCCGGATAAAAAGACCTTTGAGCGGGTGCGCATCGCCTTCGGCGTGGCGGGCCCCGTGCCTCTGCGGGCGCTGAACGCCGAGGCCTTCATCAACGGCAGGGAAGTCACCCTGGAGAACATTCAGCAGTTCGGCCGCACGGTGCTGGAGGACATCCACCCCCGGGATTCCTGGCGGGCCAGCAGGGCCTTCCGCTCCCACATCGCCGTGGAAAGCGCCAAGCGCTGCCTCATCGAGTCCGTAAAGCTGGCAGGAGGTGAGCTGTAATGGCAAAGAATCAGTATCAGCTGGTGACGTTCTTCCTCAACGGCAAGGAAGTGGAGAAAATGGTGGACGTCCGGGCATCTCTGACGGATATGCTCCGCAACGACTTCTCCATGACCTCCGTGAAAAAGGGCTGCGAGGTGGGCGAATGCGGCGCCTGCAACGTGCTCATCGACGGCGAGTGCTACAACTCCTGCCTGTACCTGGCCGTGTGGGCCGAGGGCAAGCACATCACCACCCTGGAGGGCCTCATGGGCCCCAACGGCGAGCTGTCCGACATCCAGCAGGCCTTTATGGAGGAAACGGCCATTCAGTGCGGCTTCTGCACCCCGGGCTTTATCATGACGGCGGTGGAAATTCTGGACCGGGGTGTGTACTACACCGACGACCAGCTGCGCAAGCTGCTGTCCGGCCATCTGTGCCGCTGCACCGGGTATGAGAACATCTTCAAGGCCGTGAAAAAGACCATGCTGCGCCGTCTGGGCCGACTGGACGACCCCTTCCTGAATACCTGACCCCTCAAAATCCCCTTATGCCCCCGCATAAGGGGATTTTTTTTGAAATTTTCTGTCAGATTCCGCTGCACCGCGCGTCTAATAAACAGAAAGGAGGGAGGACATGGCCCAGGATATGGAGCAGCTGTACCGCCGCCACTATCAGACGGTGTACCGCTACGCTCTGCGGCTCACCGGCAGCGAACACGCCGCCGAGGAGCTGGCGGCGGAGACCTTTTACCGGGCCATGGTGGCCCTGCCGGATTTCCGGGGCGAGTGCGCCGCCTCCACCTGGCTGTGCCAGATCGCCCGGAACACCTGGACCTCTCTGCGGCGGAAGGAGGGCCGGTGCCAGCCCCTGGACGACACCGCCGCCCTGCCGGACAGCCGGGACTTTGCCGCCGCCTTTGAGGACAAGGACCTGGCCCTGCGCATCCACCGGCTGCTGCACCGGCTGCCGGAGCCGTACCGGGAGGTATTTCTGCTGCGGGTGCTGGGAGAGCTGTCCTTCCGCGACATCGGCAGCCTGTTTGAAAAGGGTGAAAATTGGGCCTGCGTCACCTATCACCGGGCCCGGAAGAAAATCATGGAGCAAATGGAGGGAACGCCATGAAAACCATCGACTGTGCCTTGGCCCAGGATCTGATGCCCCTGTACACCGAGGGGATGCTGAGCCCGGAATCCCGGGAGGCTCTGGAGGAGCACCTGGCCGGGTGCGAAGCCTGCCGCCGGACGGCGGACGAAATGTGCCACCCCCTGCTGGAGCCGCAGTTTCAGGAGGAGGCCCGGCTGCTGCGCCGCCTGCGGCGGCGGCGGAAGGCCCTGTGGGCGGCGGTGATCGTCCTGGCGGCGCTGCTGGTGCTGTCCGGCATTCTGTGGTACGCCGAAGCCCGGTACACCGCCCAGGCCCTGACGCCCCGCCTGACCAGGCTGAGCATTCCCGGCCAGGCCGTCCAGGAGAGCTATACGGCTGAGGACGGCAGCGTAGTCATCCAGAAGGTCCCCAATCAGAAATATCTTTACTACTTTCTCCTGCGTTCCAGCAGCAAGGACATCCCCCTGAAGCTGACGGAGGGAAAGGTCTACGGGTTCTATGACGGGCAGCTTTATCAGCTGAACGCCCAATTCTACATTCACGACACCTCCAAGGGCGTCCTGCCCCTGGGGTATGAGTCCGGCGTGGAGTTCAGCGATCAGGTGGTAAACGGCTGGCTGAACCCGCTGCCCGCTCAGGGGCAGCAGCTGGAGCTGGTGATGGTGCTGGACGAGTACCCGGACTATCTGGATCAGCCCGATCAATTCCTGCTGGAGCTGACGTATCAGCCCGCGGGCTTCGCGGCGTCGCTGCTGCCAGACGGCGACACCGCCCCACGGACGGTGCGGCTGTGGAGCGAATGAAATAGACAAAGCCCCGGGCGGCCATATCTGCCTTCCGCCGTCCGGGGCTCTGTCATGCCCAAAATGGCATTTTCCCGCCCTGCCGTATTGACAATCCCGGCGGATTTTGCTATACTGAATAAAAATCCGTCTGGTTATCTAAATTTTTTTGAGATTCGTTATTCTATTTTGAAAATATCGCTATGGGAGGACGCCATGATCTTCTATACCGCCGACCTCCACTTTCACTATGAGCCCTTTCTGCCCTCCCGTCCCTTCGGCTCCGTGGAGGAAATGGACCGGGTGCTGATCGCCCGGTGGAACGAGGCCGTTTCGGAGGATGACACCGTGTATGTGGTGGGGGACGTGGGCTATAACCGGGGCCTGGTGCCCGGGGACGCCCTGGCGCGGCTCCGGGGCCATAAGCACCTGATCCGCGGCAATCACGACACCGGCTTTGAAAACGCCGGGGAGCTGTACCGCTATTTTGAGACCGTCACCGACTTCAACGAGATCGACGACGGAGAGGTTCACATTATCCTCTGCCACTATCCCATTCTCTACCGCAAGCGGGGCTATATGATCCACGGCCACCTGCACCAGGCCCGGGGCCCGGAATACGACATTCTGCGCCAGCTGCCCCGGGTGCTCAACGCCGGGGTGGACGTGAATTTCTACCGCCCCGTGACCCTGTCCCAGCTCATTGAGAACAACCGCGCCTTTTACAGTGGGGCGCACGATGCCCTGATCCCCCCGCCCCCGCCGCCCCGGCGGCGGGGAGGTGACGGCTGGCTGCCGGGCCAGCCGGACTTCCGGCCCCTTCCGCCCCGGCCCGATTTCGATAAGGAGTGACCCATGAAACAACGTCTGCTTGCTTTTTTTCTGATTCTGTGCCTGTGTCTGCCCCTGGCCGCCTGCGGCAAAAAGCAGGGCTATGACCCCCTGGAGGGGGTGGAGACCCGGGTCATCACCGACTCCGCCGGACGGCAGGTGGAGATCCCCGCCGATATCCAGCGGGTGGCACCCAGCGGCTCCACGGCCCAGATGATCCTGATGCCCATTGCCTATGACCTGCTGGCGGGGCTTTCCAGCAGTCCCGGCACGGCCCAGATGCCCTATTTCCCGGAGGAGGTCCGGTATCTGCCCACCTTCGGCCAGTTTTACGGCAGCAAGGCCAACCTGAATATGGAGTCTCTCATCGACGCCCGGCCCCAGATCATCATCGACCTGGGCGACGCCAAGGACACCATCGCCGACGATATGGACCGCATCCAGAAGCAGACCGGCATCCCCACGGTGTTCATCGAGACGGACCTGGACGATATGGCCGACGCCTATCGGATGCTGGGGGATATCCTGAACCGGGCCGGCACGGCGGAGCCTCTGGCCCAATTCATTGAGAAAAGCGTGGCCATGGCCCAGGAAAATTCTACAAAAATTCCGGAGAGCCAGCGGCTTTCCGTGCTGTTCGGCACCGGCTCCACGGGCCTTGCCTGCAACGCCGCCGGGTCCGTCCAGGCGGACGTCATCGACCTGGTGGGGGCCGTCAACGCCATCATCCCGGAGGAGGTCAGCAACCGGGGCGGCGGCACCACCGTCAGTCTGGAGGAGGTATACGCCGTGGAGCCGGACGTGATTCTGCTGTCCACCGGCGGCCCCTACGACACCCTGACCCAGGGGGAATGGGCGGGCCTCACCGCCGTTCAGAACGGGCGGTATTACGAGATTCCCGGCCTGCCCTATGACTGGATGAGCTCCCCGCCGTCTGTGAACCGGGTGCTGGGCATCTGGTGGCTGGGGAACCTGCTGTATCCGGAGCTGTACGACTATGACATGGTGCAGGTGGCCCAGGAGTATTACCGGCTGTTCTGGCACTATGACCTGACGGCGGAGGAGGCCGAGCGTATGCTCAGCCGTTCCACCCTGAAATGAGGAACGCTATGAGGAAAATCTGCCGCGCCCTGGTTCTGTGTATGCTGCTGCTGGCGGCCTTTGACACCACCATCGCCGGACTGATCGCCGCGGTGGATAAGGACCACGCCGTGACCATGACCGACGCCGAGACCGGCACCTATTACATCGTCCGGGACAGCCGAAGCAGCGGGGGCAGCAGATGACCGCGGCGGATAAGCGCTATGCCCGGCGGTTCGCGGTGCTGGGGGCTGTTTTCCTGGCGGTGCTGCTGGGGTCGCTGCTATTAGGACGGTATGCCCTGTCCCCGGGGCAGCTGCTGCATATGCTGTGGACAAAGGTCACCGGCGGCGCGGCGGACTGGCCCCTCAGCGACGATAAGGTGGTGTTCGCCGTGCGGCTGCCCCGGGTGGCGGCGGCGGCCCTGGTGGGAGCGGCGCTGGCGGTGTCCGGCGCGGCGTATCAGGGGATGTTCCGCAACCCCATGGTGTCGCCGGACATTCTGGGGGCCTCCACCGGCGCAGGCTTCGGCGCGGCAGTGGCCATCCTGCTGGGGGCGGGCTATTTCGGCATTTCCGCCGCCGCCTTCTGCTGCGGTCTGCTGGCCGTGGCGGCGGCGTGGCTGGTGAGCCGCCTGTCCAGAACAAACCAGACGGTGGCCCTGATTTTAGCGGGCATGATGATCTCGTCCCTGTTTTCGGCGGGGACGTCCTTTGTGAAGCTGGTGGCAGATACCCAGCAGCAGCTGCCCGCCATCACCTATTGGCTGATGGGGTCCCTGTCCTCCATCAAGGACAAGGACGTGCTGTTTCTGTCCATTCCGGTGACCCTGGGGATGGTGCCGCTGCTGGTGCTCCGGTGGCGGATGAACCTGCTGACCCTGGGGGAGGAGGAGGCCCAGTCCATGGGCGTGAACACCCGGCGGCTGCGGGGCGCGGTGATCGTGTGCGCCACGCTGCTGACCTCCGCCAGTGTGGCGGTGTCCGGCATGATCGGCTGGGTGGGCCTGGTGATCCCCCATTTCTGCCGGATGCTGTTCGGCTATGACTACCGGCGGCTGATCCCCGCCGGGGCCCTGTTCGGGGCGGCATTTCTGCTGGCAGTGGACGACATTGCCCGGCTGGTGACCACCGGAGAACTGCCGCTGGGCATTCTCACGGCCTTTGTGGGCGCGCCGCTGTTTGTGTATCTGATCGTGACGGGAGGTGGCCGCCGTGTCCATTGACGTGAGGGACCTGTCCTTTGCCTACGGGAAGCGGCAGGTGCTGCGGCAGGTGAGCTTCCGGACCAGGCCCGGGCAGCTGGTGGCGGTGCTGGGCCCCAACGGGGCGGGAAAGAGTACCCTGTTCCGGTGCATCCTGGGCTTTCTGCCCCGGTACCGGGGGGAGATCGCCCTGTGCGGACACGATCTGCGCTCCCTGGACCGCCGCAGCCTGGCCCGGCTGGCGGCGTATATCCCCCAGTCCAGCGCCCCGGTGTATAATTACACCGTCCGGGACACGGTGCTGATGGGAGCGGACCCCTTCCACGGGCCGGGGCCGTCCCAGCAGGAGACGGCGGACCGGGTGCTGGAGACCCTGGGCATCCGGGACCTGGCGGCCCGGGGCATTAACGAAATTTCCGGCGGCGAGCGGCAGCTGGCCCTGATCGCCCGGGCCATGGCCCAGCAGGCGAAAATTCTAATGATGGACGAGCCCACCGCCAGCCTGGATTACGGCAACCAGTTCCGCCTGCTGCGGCAGGTGCGTCAGCTGGCCGACAGCGGGTACACGGTGCTGCTGTCCACCCACAACCCCGAGCACGCCTTCCGGTTTGCCACGGATGTTCTGGTGCTGCGGGAGGGCGGCGTGCGGGCCTTCGGCCCGGCGGCGGAGACCCTGACGGAGGAGCTGCTGCGGGAGATTTACCGCATTCCCCTGACGGTGGCGGACATCCCCGTCCCCGGCGGCAGCGTGAAGGGCTGCGTATACGATACGTGACCGGGCGGTGGCTTTTGGGCGGACAGAGTCGTCCGCCCCTACGGATTGTGCACCGACAGAACCGCCTGTAGGGGCCGGGTTCTACCCGGCCCAAGGTACGGGCATAGCGGGCGGGGTAGAGCCCACGCCCCTACGGAGTGTATACCGGCAGAATATCCTGTAGGGCAGGGCCCGCGTGCCCTGCCGCATATACCGTCGCACCCAATGGCGGGGCTATGCCCCGCTTTTGCGGGGATGCGTTATCCTCAATCGAGGTGCACGAAGGACGGAAATCCGGGTTTATCAACGTATAAAATCCGGATGAAGGCTTTTATTAATCACAAGAAGAAAGGAAGATTCCCCATGAAGCAACTCTCCAAGCGCGTTTCGGCGGCCTTGCTGGCGGTTCTGACGGTGCTGAGTCTGCTTCCGCAGACGGTACTGGCTCTGGACCCCGACCAGCGGCAGGCGGAACGCCGGGAGGGCTATGACGTGGCCACCGTCCACTATACGGACGCAAACGGCGATGAACAGGCCATTCCCTTCACGGAGACCGGCTCCGGCTATGTGTACACCCTGCCCCAGGGCGTCACCGAGGACAAGGTCACCGTGGAATACTTCTCCACCACCCGTTGGGACGGGGCGGTGGACATCTCCTGGTACAACGACACGGACCGGGAGTTCACCCTGACCAATCCCGCCCAGCTGGCGGGCCTGGCGGCCCTGGTGGCCGGTCAGACCTCGGCGGAGACCTCCCGCTGGCGCATTAAGGGCGGCATCGTGGGCGTGCTGAACAACAGCAAGTCCTCCGTGGTGGACTGCTATAACGTGGCCACCGTCTCCGGCGGTCACAGCACCTATGCCAACGGCGGCGTCGGCGGCGTCGTGGGTCAGTTCGGCGATGGCAGCATCGCAAACAGCTATAACTATGGCAATGTGACCCTGGGCGAGGGCCTGGTGTGCAATAATCTGGGCGGCGTCATCGGCCGGGATATGAAGAAAAGCGGCTCCCAGGTGGAGAACGTCTACTGCCTGGACAGCAGCTGCGCCTATGCCTCCGCCAGCGGGGCGGATGAGCGCGTCACCGCCGTCAGCGCGGCGAACTGCTGGCCCGGGGTCAGGTGATCCCCGCCAAGGACCACGACTATCAGGACGGCAAGTGCACCGCCTGCGGCGCGGAGGACCCGAACTATCAGCCCGAGCAGCCCACTCAGCCCGAAAATCCCGGCGTCAAGACCGGCGACGAGAGCTATGTGGTTCTGTGGAGCGCGGCTTTGCTGCTGGGCGGCGCAGCGTTGGTGCTGCTGCCCCGGAAAAAGCGGAGCTGACACAGGGCGGAAATAGAATAAGCGCAAAAAAATGGCGTGCACTGCGGCGCACGCCATTTTTTGCGGGGCGGCTTTCCGGCGGGGTGGAAATCCGCGAAAGAGTGTGATATACTGGGAAAAATCAGCAACCCACTGCCGCGGTATGTCATGGCCGGGGGATATAAGGAGATCACCATGGAACACAGATTTTTACGGACGGAAATGGTCCTGGGGGACCGGGCGCTGGAGAAGCTCTCCCGCTGCCATGTGGCGGTGTTCGGCCTGGGCGGCGTGGGCAGCTATGCCGCCGAGATACTGGCCCGATCCGGGGTGGGGGAGCTGACCCTGGTGGATCAGGACACCTTGAGCCTCACCAACATCAACCGCCAGCTGTACGCCCTGTCCTCCACCGTGGGGGAGTATAAGGCGGAAGTCGCAGCCCGGCGGTGCCGGGACATCAACCCGGACATCCGGGTCCACCCCCTGTGCGCCACCTATGACGCCGCCCACCGGGAGGACTTTTTCGCCGGGAAATTCGACTATATCGCCGACTGCATCGACTTGGTGACCTGCAAGCTGGACCTGATCCAGCAGGCGGGGGAGAGGGGCATCCCCATCATCTCCGCCCTGGGCACCGGCAACAAGCTGGACCCCAGTCTTTTGCAGATAACGGACATTTCCAAGACCTCCGTCTGCCCCCTGGCCCGGGTCATGCGCCGGGAGCTGCGGGACCGGGGCATCCGGCATCTGCAGGTGGTGTACAGTCCGGAGCCTGCCGCCGAGACCCGGCAGTTGGAGGCCCCCTCCCCCGGGCGGCGCAGCGTTCCGGCCAGCGTGCCCTGGGTACCCTCCACGGCGGGGATCCTGATGGCCTCCGCCATCGTCCGGAACCTGATAGCGAATGAGAGAGAATAATATGGATATCATACAGGAAATCAAAAATTTTGTCCCGCTTTGTCCCCAGGAACAGCGGGACAAGGCCGGGATACTGCGGTTTTTGGCGGGAAATCCAGACGCATTTGAACGGGAAAATCTCACCGCCCACATGACCGCCTCCGCCTGGGTCCTGAGCCCGGACCGGCGGCAGGTGGTGATGGTGTATCACAACCTCTATCACTCCTGGTCCTGGACCGGCGGACACGCCGACGGGGACCGGGATCTGCTGGCGGTGGCCATGCGGGAGGTAACGGAGGAAACGGGTCTGCGGCAGCTGGAGCTGCTGCATCCGGGGATTTTCTCCCTGGAGTGCCTGACCGTGGACGGCCACGAGAAGCGGGGGCAGTATGTCCCCAGCCACATTCACATGAACGTCACCTATCTGCTGGGGGCCATGGACCACGAGCTGCGGCAGAAGCCCGATGAAAACAGCGGCGTTGCCTGGTTCACGCCGGAGGAGGCCCTGAAGGCCTCCACGGAGCCGTGGATGGTCCAGCGGGTATACAGCAAGCTGACCCAGCGGGCCGCGGCCTATATGGCCCGGTAAGGAGGCATTTTTCATGGCAAAACGAAAGCCGGACACTGGCGCGATCTATATTTCCCCAAGACTCCGGGTCAGCCTGGAGCCGGTGGGCCGCTGCGCCCTGACGGTGGTAACGGCCCCCATGGGCTACGGCAAGACCACGGCGGTGAACTGGTTCCTGGGGACCCAGCCCCCGGACTGCGCCATCCGCGTCAGCATCTATTCCGACAGCCTGCCCGCCCTGTGGCAAAGCGGCCGCCGGGCCTTCCGGGACGCGGGGCTGACGGCGCTGGAGGGCTTCGAGTGCCCCGGGGATCCGGCCTCCGCCGGTCTGCTGGCCGACACCCTGTGCCGGGAGCTGCGGCGGCAGGAGCCATGGTATGTGTTTCTGGACGACCTGCACCTGATGCCGGACCGGCGGGTGGCCCACTTTTTGTGCGAATTGGCGGCAAGACTGCCAGATAATGTGCATCTGATCGCCGCCAGCCGGGACAAGGTCCTGTCCGGGGACCAGTTGCTGCGGCTGGGCGGACGGCTGCACCGCATCGGCGCCGGGCAGCTGCGGCTGGAGGGCGATGAGTTGGCAGCCTATGCCCACCGGTTCGGCGCGGCCCTGGACCGGGAGCAGCTGGCGGAGCTGCAGCAGGCCACCGAGGGGTGGATGGCCGCCGTGTATCTGCATTTGCAGGCTCTGGCGGACCGGGGCACCGCCCCGGCGGAGACGGCGGACATCTATGATATGTTCACCGCCGCCATGCTGCGGCCTCTGCCGCCCCGGCGGCAGAAGTTCCTGGCGGTGATGGGCCTGGCGGACGAGTTCACCGGGGAGATGGCCCGGTTTATTACGAAGGAGCCGGACACGGCGGAGATTTTGTCCGATCTGACGGCCAAAAACGCCTTTGTCACCCGCCTGCCCGGCGGGGGATACCGGTTTCACCACATGATGAAGGCCTGCGCCCAGCGGGACTTCGACGCCCTGCCGCCGGAGGAGCAGGCGGCGTATCAGGCCCGGTACGGCCACTGGTACGCGGAAAACGGACAATATTTGCAGGCTCTGGCGGCCTATAGTAAGACAGGCCGGTGGGACGACGCCCTGGAGGTGGTGCAGCAGGACGCGGGCATTCTGCTGGCGGCCCTGCGGCCCCAGCAGGTGCTGGAGCTGCTGGACCGCTGCGGCGACCAGGTGCTGATGGAGCACCCCACGGCCCTGCTGGTGCTGATGCGGCGGATGTTCACCTGGGGGCAGATCCCCCGGATGCGGCAGCTGAAGGAGCTGCTGCTGGAGTCCGTCCGGCGGCACCCGAAGCTGACGGACCGGCAGCGGGGAAACCTGCTGGGGGAGTGCGACCTGATCGAGAGCTTCCTGTATTACAACGACATCGGGGCCATGAGCCGGTTCCACCGCAGCGCCAGCAGACAGATGACCCGGCAGGCCGTCAGCATCCAGAGCCACGGCAGCTGGACCTTTGGCTCGCCGTCGGTGCTGATGATGTTCCACCGGACCCCGGGACAGCTGGACCGGGAGCTGGCGGAGATGGACGACTGTATGCCCCACTATTACAAGATCACCGGCGGCCACGGCATGGGGGCCCAGCTGATCATGGCCGGGGAGGCGGCTCTGGCCCGGGGATGCCTCAACGACGGGGCCATCGCCTTGGAGCGGGCCCGGGCGGCCATCAGCGGCAGCGGTCAGGAGAATATGGCCCTGTGCTGCGACTTTCTGGAGATGCGGCTGCACATGGCCGCCGGGGAGGTGGTGGGGGTGGACCTGCGCCGCCGCCGGCAGCTGTTGCAGCAGCACAATGCCATGTGGCTGCATATTTTCGACAGCACCGCCGCCTATTGTCAGGCGGTGCTGGGCCGGGCGGACGATATTCCGGAGCTGTTCCGGGAGCATCGGCTGGATACCGTGAATTTCCTGGGGCCGTGCCTGCCTATGATGCAGATGATCGAAAATCAGGTGTATCTGGCCCAGGGAGCCTATGCCCGGGTCATCGGCGGCAGCGAGGGGCTGCTGGCCCTGTGCCGGGGGATGCACTATGCCCTGGTGGAGCTCTATGTGCTGGTGCAGACCGCCGCGGCCTATGAGAAGCTGGGCAAGCGCCGGGAGGCGGCGGAGCTGCTGCGTCAGGCGGCGGCCCTGGCCCAGCCGGACGGCCTGGTGACGCCCCTTGCGGAAAGTGGCCGCTATCTGCGGGAGCTGCTGCCGGAGTATGGGACTCTGGGCCGGGAGGCGGCGGAGCTGAGCCGGGCGCTGGAGCAGGGGACCCAGCAGGAGCAGCGGCCGGAGGCCTTTGCACCCCTGACGGAGCGGGAGTGGGCCGTGGCCCAGCGGATGGCCCGGCGGCTCAGCAACCGGGAGATCGCGGGGCAGCTGTTCCTGTCCGAGGGAACGGTGAAGCAGTACATCAACCAGATCTACTCCAAGCTGCACCTGACCGGCGACGCCCGCACCAAGCGCCGCCGCCTGGAGGAGCTGATGGGGGAGTAGGAATTTCAGGGGCGGACAGGCTTGTCCGCCCCTTCGGACCCTCTCAGTCGGCTGCACCGACAGCTCTCCCAGAGGGAGAGCCAAGTTCATAGGGGCCAACGTCCCCGGCGGGCCGGGCAACGGCAGGCGGAGGCGGCGGGAAATGGTAGGGATGAAACACAATTTTCTCTTGCAAATGGGGAAAAATGTGGTATACTGTCAGCTGTCACATTTGTGTGAAAAGTATGAATTTGCGAGGTGGGCGCATGGCCGGAGGAAAGCACATTCTGGGCAAGCCGAAAAATCACCGGATCTTTGGCACGGCCCGGGTGGGAGAGCGGGGACAGATCGTGATTCCCAAGGAGGCCCGGCAGTTTTACGACATACGGCCCGGGGACACGGTGCTGGTGCTGGGCAGCGGCGAAAGCGGCCTGGTGCTGTCCAAGCCCGAGGTGCTGGACCGGGTGGCCCGGCAGATTTTAGAAGATATGGGAAGGAATGAGGAGAAATGACGGATACCAATTCCATTTATAACCAGCTGGGCGTCAGCGATCAGGTGCTGCGCTTCGGCCAGGAGGTGCTGGAGGGGCTGACGGACCAGTTCCGGCACATTGACCAGGTGGCGGAGTTCAACCAGGCCAAGGTCATCGCCGCCATGCAGAAAAACCGGGTGAACGCCACCCACTTCAACCTCTCCACAGGCTACGGCTATGACGACGAGGGCCGGGACAACCTGGAGCGGGTGTATGCTGACTGCTTCGGCACGGAGGCGGCTTTGGTGCGGCCCCAGATCACCTGCGGCACCCATGCCCTGGCTCTGGCCCTGGGGGCCAATCTGCTTCCCGGCGACGAGCTTTTGTCTCCGGTGGGAGGACCCTACGACACTCTGGAGGAGGTCATCGGCATCCGTCCCTCGCCCTGCTCTCTGAAGGAGTATGGCGTCAGCTACCGGCAGGTGGACCTGCTGCCCGGCGGGGGCTTCGACTATGACGGCATCCGGGCGGCCATCAACGAGAAAACCAAGCTCATCACCATCCAGCGGTCCAAGGGCTATGCCACCCGGCCATCCTATTCCGTGGAGGAGATCGGAAAGCTCATTGCCTTCTGCAAGGAGTGCAAGCCCGACGTGCTGTGCATGGTGGACAACTGCTACGGCGAGTTTGTGGAGACGCAGGAGCCCACCAACGTGGGGGCCGACATGGTGGTGGGCAGTCTCATCAAGAACCTGGGCGGCGGTCTGGCTCCCACCGGCGGCTATATCTGCGGCAGAAAGTCCTGCATCGAGCGGTGCGCCTATCGTCTCAGCGCCCCGGGCCTGGGCCGGGAGGTAGGGGCCAATCTGGGGCTTCTGACCAGCTTTTACCAGGGGCTGTTCCTGGCGCCCACGGTGGTGTCCTCGGCGGTGCGGGGCGCGGTGTTTGCCGCCGGGTGCTATGAGAAGCTGGGCTTCCGGGTGGTGCCCGGCAGCGGCGAGACCCGCCGGGATATTATCCAGGCGGTGGAGCTGGGCAGCCGGGAGGCCATGGTGGCCTTCTGCAAGGGCATCCAGTCCGCCGCACCGGTGGACAGCTATGTGACCCCGGAGCCCTGGGCCATGCCCGGGTATGAGTCGGAGGTCATTATGGCCGCCGGGGCCTTTGTGCAGGGGGCGTCCATCGAGCTGTCCGCCGATGGGCCCATCCGCCCGCCCTACGCGGTGTATTTCCAGGGGGGACTCACCTGGTTCCACGCCAAGCTGGGCATTCTCATGAGCATCCAGAAGCTGCTGGATGCAGGAATCATCGAAATGTAATTGTAAAATTGTAAAAGGAGAAAAAATCACATGTGGTTCTGGCTTTCCCTGATCGCTCTGCTGTGCTGGAGCGGATCGGACCTGTTTTCCAAAATCGGCTGCCAGTCGGAGACCGACAAATACAGCCACCTGAAGATGGTCACGGCGGTGGGCGTGGTCATGGGCCTGCACGCGGCGTATGAGATCTTCATCGGCGGCACCCAGGTGACCTGGGAGATCATCTGGACGTATCTGCCGGTGTCGCTGCTGTACATCTCGTCCATGGCCATGGGGTACATCGGCCTGCGGTATATCGAGCTGTCCATTTCCTCTCCCATCTGCAACTCCTCCGGTGCGCTGGTGGCGGTGCTGTGCCTGCTTACCGGCGGCATAGGCGAGCTGGTTCCGGCCCAGCTGGTGGCCACGGCCCTGGTGTGCGTGGGCGTGATCGGCCTGGGTGTGGTGGAGGCCCACGAGGACGAGGATCTGCGCCGGAGGCGGCAGGAGGCGGCCAACCGCCGCTATGCCAAGTCTGCACTGGCTCTGCTGCTGCCCATTGCTTACTGCGTGCTGGACGCGGCGGGGACCTTTGCCGACTCCCGGGTGCTGGACAAGCTGTCCGGCGAGGCGATGGCGCAGGGGCTGTTCGCCACGGCGGATGAGTGCTCCGACTACGCCGCCAGCGCCGCCAACTGCGCCTATGAGCTGACCTTCCTGCTGGCGGGCATCGTGTGCTTCGTGTATGTGGTGCTGATCCGGAAGCAGAAGCTCATCGCCCGGCAGGAGGCCCCTAAGTACGCCGGCGCGGCCTTCGAGACGGCGGGCCAGTTCGCCTATATTTTCGCCCTGTCCGACACGGCCCATGTGGCCATCTCCGCCCCCATCATCTCCGCCTACTGCGTGGCGTCGGTGGTGTGGAGCCGGATCTTCCTGAAGGAGAAGCTGTCCCTGAAGCATTACCTCATGATCGCCCTGGTGGTGGCGGGTATCGTCATCCTGGGCGTGTACGATGGATAAAACATATGCCGCCCTGGGGGGCGGCATATGTTTTATCCGGGGCTGTCCCAAAAGGGCTTTGCCCTTTTGGGACAAGCTGAGGGCAGGCGGCGAAATTTTATTGAACCATTCGGCGTTTTTTCATTGACGGGTCCGGGGCGGCGCTGTATAATATGGTCAGAATAGCATACGGGACAGACGCATTTTTTATGGAGGAATACAAGGAGGAAAGCAGTATGATCAAGAACATTGACGGCATCATCGAGGCGGCCCGGGGCGGGGAGCCCGGGATCATCGCCGTGGCCGCCGCCCATGACCGGCCGGTGATCCAGGCGGTGGCGGAGGCCCGGCGGGAGGGCATTGCCGTTCCTGTGCTGGTGGGCCACGCGGACGAGATCGCCGCCATGCTCAGGGAGCTGGGGGAGGACCCCGCCGCCTATGAGATCATCCCCGGCGACACGGACACCGACTGCGCCGCCAAGGCCGTGGCTCTGTGCGCGGAGGGCCGGGCCAATTTCCTGATGAAGGGCATTCTGGGTACTGCCGACCTGATGCGGGCGGTGTTCAATAAGGAGCACGGCCTGCGCACCGGCCGCCTGACCACTCACTGCATGTTCTATGAGATCCCCGCCCTGGGGCGGATGATTATCCTCACCGACGGCGGCGTGAACACCTTCCCGGACCTGGAGAAAAAGGCGGACATTCTGGAAAACGCCGCCATGTGCTTCCAGGCCCTGGGCTATGAGACCATCCACGCCGCCTGCATCTGCGGCGCGGAGCAGGTGAATCCGAAAATTCAGTCCACCGTGGACGCCGACGCCCTGGCCCATATGACGGACCGCTGGGCCAGGTATCACATGAACGTCTGCGGGCCGGTGGCCCTGGACCTGGCTGTCAGCCCGGAGGCCTGCCGCCACAAGCACTACAGTGCCCCCGGCGCGGGCATGGCGGACATCCTGCTGGTGCCCAACTATGAGGTGGGCAACGGCATCGGCAAGGCCGCCACCCTGTTCGGCGGGGCCAAGAACGCCGGGGTCATCCTGGGGGCTAAGGTGCCCATCGTGCTGGTGTCCCGGTCCGACAGCGCCTATTCCAAGCTGGCTTCCATCGCCGCCGGCAGCGTCCTGTCCCGGCGGATGCACCTGTCCTGACCAAACCACGTACATAGAGGAGAGTATGTTATGGTAAACCAGAAATTCTATCAGCTGGGCACCGCGCCCTCCGTCATCCGGGAGCTGTTTGCCTATGGCCTGGAGCAGGCGCAGGTGGTGGGCCCGGAGAACGTGTTCGATTATTCCCTGGGAAACCCCAGCATCCCCGCCCCGGCCAAGGTCAATCAGTCCATCCACGACATTCTCAACGACACCGATTCCATCAAGGTCCACGGGTACTCCATGGCCTGCGGCTTCGACGCGGCCCGGGAGGCCATCGCCGCCAATCTGAACTGCCGGTTCGGCATGGAGCTGAAGCCCGGGAACCTGTTTCTCACCTGCGGCGCGGCCCCGGGGCTGATTGCCGTCATCAAGGCGCTGCTGGCGGAGGAGGACTCCGAGATCATGGCGGTGGCGCCGTTTTTCCCGGAATACCGGCCATTTACCGAGTCCAACGGCGGGCGCCTGGTGGTGGTGCCGGCGGATACCCGGGCCTTCCAGATCGACCTTTCCCAGGTGGAGCGCCGCATCACCCCCCGTACCCAGGCCATCATCATCAACTCCCCCAACAATCCCTCCGGCGTGGTGTATACCCGCCGGACGCTGGAGGGCTTGGCCCGGCTGCTGGAGAGCAAGGGGGCGGAGTACGGCCACCCCATCTACATCATCGCCGACGAGCCGTACCGGGAGCTGGTATACGGCGGCGTGGAGGTGCCCTTCATCCCCACGGTGTACCGCAATACCATCGTGTGCTACTCCTATTCCAAGTCCCTGTCCCTGCCCGGCGAGCGCATCGGCTATATCTGCGTGCCGGACTTTGTGGAGGACCACCAGGCGGTGTACAACGCCATCGCCGGGGCGGCCCGGTCCTGCGGCCATGTGTGCCCGCCCACGCTGATCCAGCTGAGCATCGCCCGCTGCGCCGACGAGCTGCCGGACCTGGCGGCCTATGACGAGAACCGGCAGCTGCTGTACCGGGAGCTGACGGAAATGGGCTATCAGTGCGCCAAGCCCGACGGGGCCTTCTATCTGTTCGTCAAGGCCCCCGGCGGCGACGACGCGGCCTTCTGCGAAAAGGCCAAGCGGGAGCACAACCTGCTGGTGGTGCCCGGCACGGGCTTCGAGTGCCCGGGCTTCGTGCGGCTGAGCTACTGCGTGTCCAACGACATGATCCGCCGGAGCCTCCCGGCCTTCCGGGCTTTGATTCAGGCATACGAAAAGTAAAAAACAAGCAAAACAGCGGCCCGGACGCATGCGTCCGGGCCGCTGTTTTGCTTGTAGGGGAAGGTTACTTGACGATCTTGCGGGCCTCGATGTAGTAGCGCTTGTCCTGGGCGTGGCCCATGGAGAAGGTCTTGCGGGGCAGCACGCCGTCGGCCATGACGGTCTTGAACAGCTGCTCCTTGCCCATGGCGGGCAGCAGGAAGCCCATGTTGCCGGGCTTGGAGCCCAGCTCACGGGTCACGTCGTCGCCGTGGATATAGTCCACCTCGCCGCCGTTGTCCTTGAGGTACTGGTCGATGACGCCCTGGAGGGTGCCCACGGCCAACTGGACCTTGGGATCGGGGACGGTGATGAAGTGGCTTTCGCCGTTCCAGACGAACTCGATGGTGTGGCCATTGCCCTGGCCCTCGTAGGCGTTGGGATAGGCGGCACGGAAGGCGTTCATGAACTTCTCGTGGTCCACGCCGAACAGCACCCGGTGGATGGGCTCAAACTGCAGGGCGTCGTCGTGGTTGTTCACCACCTCCACCAGGGCGAAACGGGAGGGCAGGGCCAGGTACTCCTGGGGGGTCTTGCCCTTCTTCTGCTCCTCGTAGCAGGCCTTGGCGGTGGCCAGGGAGTGGTTGCCGTCGCCCACGGCGAACAGCAGGGGAGCCACGCCGGAGACGCCGTACTTCTTCTGCATGGCCTCGTCGGTGGTGAGGCCCTCCAGGGCGTCGGCCACGGCGTTGACCTGGCGGTCGGTGAGCTTGTAGCCGCGGATGTGGCCGCCGTTCTGCATCAGGTCGAAGTCATACAGCTTGTCCATCTCGCCGGAGGCGGCGGTCAGGGGCTCGATGACGGTCTTTTCGGGATCGTCGATCAGCAGCATCACATGGGGCAGCTCGATGGGGGCGTTGCGGCGCACCCGGGCCCGGGGCGGGATGCGGTCCAGCACGGTGCCCTCGGTGGCGCGGATCAGGGCGCCGGAGCCGGGGGTGAAGTCGTAGGCGTCCAGGTCCACCATGCCGATGAGACCGTGACGGATGCGGCCGTCGGACTGCTGGCGCTCGATATACACCAGGGACTCGGGCAGCACCTGGAACACACCGCCGGCCAGGTACTTATCCATGGAGGCGTTGATGTCGGCGATGTACTCGTCCACATTGGGGGCCTTCAGGTTGGCCTCCGGCAGGATCAGACGCAGGGTGGACGGGGCGTCGCCCACGGTCTGCTCCACGGCCTGCCAGTATTCCGGCTCGGACGTGAACTGGTCGCAGGCCACCACGGCCCACTTGCGCATGTCCTGATCCTTGGGCAGCAGGATGTCAGCCGGGTAGAAGCCCAGCTTCTCGAATTTCTTGTTCATGAAAAAACTCCTCCTCTTTTGTTCCGAAAGGTTCGGTAGGTTTCGCTCATATGCCCTATTATACATATTCCCGCCCCGGATTGCAATCCGAAACGGCAGAAATTAGAAAAATTTTCAGCCTGGCAAAAACTTTTTGCATATTCCGGTCCGCCCGGGGCAGGCTAAGCCATATATCCTGTCAGGAAACGGAGGGAGACCCTTTGAAGATCATTGACCGCATCGCGCTGATTTTGGTCATCATCGGCGCACTGAACTGGGGCAGCGTGGGCTTTTTCGCCTTCGACTGCGTAGCATTTATCTGCGGCGGCCAGCTGGCGGCCCTCAGCCGCATCATCTATGCCCTGGTGGGCATAGCGGGCCTGTGGTGCATTACCCTGCTGTTCCGGGAGCGGGACAGCGAGGAATAAAAAAACAGCAAGCTGCGCTGAGCCCCCGGCTTCCGGCCGGGGGCTTTTGCTGTCATACGCCGGGACGAGCCCGCATACATTGGACCATCACACGAGAAGGAGCGTGGAACATGGACGAGAGCTATGCCATCCGGCGTTATGAGCAGGCGGCGGCACTGCTGCCGCTGCGGTGGCAGCAGCAGGCCCGGCAGCTGGCCCCGGGGCAGATGGCCCTGGCAGAGGAGCTGCGCCTGCGGGCGGGAAGACCCATGACGGTGCTGCTGCCGGAGGGAGAGGTGGTCCCGGGCCGCAGCGATCTGCCGCCTACGGTGACCCAGTCGGACCTGGAGCAGCTGTGCGACGCGGTGACGGATTATTCCCGGTATGCCGCCGGGGAGACCCTGAGCCGGGGCTATCTCACCGCCCGGGGCGGCTTCCGGGTGGGCGTGTGCGGCACGGCGGTGCTGCGGGAGGGGGTCAACACCAACCTGCGGGACATCTCGTCGGTGACGGTGCGCATTGGCCGGGAGCAGCCGGGCCTGGGGGACGAGGTGCTGTCTCAGCTGTTTCGGGACGGGCAGTTCCGCAGCACGGTGCTGCTGTCTCCCCCGGGGCTGGGGAAAACCACCCTGCTGCGGGACCTGATCCGAGGTCTGTCCGACGGCGTGGGAGGACTGCCGGAGCACCGGGTCTCCGTGGTGGACGAGCGGGGGGAGATCGCCGTCATGTATCAGGGGGTGCCCCAGATGGCGGTGGGGCGGCACACGGACGTGCTGGACGCCTGCCCCAAGGCGGTGGGGATCCCCATTCTGCTGCGGGCGGCCAATCCCCAGGTTATCGCCGTGGACGAGATCACCGTCCGGGAGGACATCGCCGCCATGGCGGCGGCGGCCCACTGCGGGGTGCGGTTTCTGGCCACCATCCACGCCGACGGCCGCCAGGAGCTGGGGCGCAAGCCTCTGTTTTCCCAGCTGCTGAAGGCCAGAGTATTTGAAAAAGCCGTTACCATCCGCCGGGAGGGGGAGCAGCGGCAGTACATCGTGGAGGAATTGTGGTAGGGAAGCTCCTGGGCGGGGGGCTGGTGCTGCTGGGGACGGTCCTGTGGTGCCGGGGTGAGATACAGGCCCGGCGGCGGGAGACGGACCGGGCGGCGGAGCTGGCGGCGGCCCTGGGGGAGATGGCGGCGGAGATCCGCAGCCTGCGGCGGCCCATGCCCCGGCTGCTGGAGCGGCAGGCCCGGCGGTTCCTGTGCGGCGGGTGCTTTGCCCGGGTGCTTTGGGGCCTGGAAAGGGGACAGCCCCTTCAGGACGCCTGGGAGGACGGCTTCCGGGAGCTGACGCCGCCGGAGGCCGCCGGGATCCTCCGGGACACAGAGCTGACCGGCGACGAGGAGCGGATCGTCTCCGCCCTGACGGCGGCGGTCCACCGGCTGGAGGAGCTGGCGGATCGCCGCCGCCGGGACAGCCGTCAGCGGGAGCGGCTTTTGTGGGCGGCGGCCCTGTCCGGGGCGGGGCTGTTCATCATCTTACTGATATAGAGGACGACACATGGATGTGGATCTGATTTTCAAAATAGCCGCCGTGGGCATTCTGGTGGCGGTGCTGAACCAGCTGCTGGTGCGCAGCGGCCGGGAGGAGCAGGCCATGATGACCACCCTGGCGGGGCTGGTGGTGGTCATGATGATGCTGGTGCGGCAGATCAGCGACCTGTTCCAGCTGGTGAAGTCCCTGTTCGGACTGTAGCCATGGAGACGGTGGTGCAGATAGCCGCCGTGTGCCTGGCGGCGGCGATACTGGGGGCGGTGCTGCGGCAGCACAGCCCGGAAACGGCGGCGGTGCTGGGACTGGCGGTGTGCGCGGTGGTGGGGGTCCTGCTGCTGCGGGGGCTGGCGGAGGTGCTGGACATGCTGGAGGAGCTGGCTGCCGCCGGAGGACTGCCGGAGGGGCTGTTCACGCCCCTGGTAAAGACCCTGGGCATCGCCCTGGTGTCCCGGTTGGGCGGCGAGATATGCCGGGACGCGGGCCAGGGGGCCATGGCGGCGGTGCTGGATACGGCAGGGGCCTTCGGGGCGGTGCTGGTGTCCCTGCCGCTGGTCCGGGCGGCATGGGAGCTGTTGAGGACGCTGGTATGAGAAAGAGCATGGCGATTTTGCTGCTGGCATGGTGGCTGGTGGCGCCGGCCTGGGGGGCGGAGCTTCCCCGGGAGGTGCGGGACGCCCTGCCGACTGCGGCGGAGGAGATCACGGAGGAGCTGGAGGACCCGGCGTCCCTGTCGGAGGGGCTGTCCCGTCTGTGGGACCGGGCCTTGGGCTATGTGGAGGAGGCGGTCCGGCAGAGCATCGGCGGCGGGGTGGTGCTGCTGGCGGCGGCGGTGCTGTGCGCCCTGACGGAGGAGTGCATGGACGCCGCCGGGGGCAAGGTGCACTTTGTGCCCATGGCCGGGGCGCTGGCCATTACCCTGGCGGCGGCGGGCAGCGTGAAAACCATGATGGGTCTGGGCCAGGAGACGGTGGAGGAGCTGAACACCTTTTCCAAGGCGCTGCTGCCCACCCTGTCCGCCGCCGTGGCCGCCAGCGGGGGCATCGTCTCCGCCAGCGTCCGGCAGGTGGCCACCATCTTCTTTGTGGACCTGCTGCTGTCGCTGATCCGGGGGCTGCTGCTGCCGCTGGTGTATTTCTATGTGGCCGCCGCGGCGGCGGACGCCATGCTGCCGCAGCGGCGGCTGGCGGGGATCAGCCGGGCCATCCGCAAGGGCACCGTGTGGCTGCTGACCGGGGCGCTGGCCCTGTTCACCCTGTATCTGACGGTATCCGGGGCGGCGGCAGGCTCCGCCGACACCGTGACGGCCCGGTTGGCCCGCAGCGCCGTGGGGGTGCTGCCGGTGGTGGGCAGCATCCTGGCCGACGCGGCGGACAGCGTTCTGGCCGGGGCCGGGGCGGTGAAAAATACCGTGGGCGCGGCGGGACTGCTGGCGGTGCTGGCGGTGTGCCTGCTGCCGCTGGTGCGGCTGGGGGTGCAATATCTGGTGTATAAGGCGGCGGCGTTTCTGGCGGGCATTTTAGGGGCGGAGCAGCTGACGGGGCTTATCGATGCCTTAGGCGGGGCCTTTGGCCTGATCTTCGGCATGACCGGAGCCTGCGGCCTGCTGCTGCTGATCTCCATTTCGTCGGCACTGGGGGTGGTTACCGGATGATGGACGGGATCCGGCAGTGGCTGCTGGGGATCCTGGCGGCGGCTATGGGGCTGAGCCTTCTGTATGCGCTTTTGCCCAAGGGGGCGGTGCGGGCCGCCGCCAAGGCCACCGGGGGATTGATCCTGCTGCTGGCGGTGCTGGGGCCGGCGGCGGGGCTGGACCTGTCAGACCTGGCGGTGCGGTATGAGGACCTGAGCCGGGACATGGAACAGCAGACCGAAACCTACCGCCGGGAGGGCCAGGCCCAGCTGGAGCTTGGCATACGGCAGCGAACGGCTGCATATATATCGGAAAAAGCGGCGCAGCTGGGGCTGAGCTGCCATCCCCGGGTGGAGGTCACCTGGCGCGGCGGCGTCCCGTATCCCGGCAGCGTGACGCTGGACATGGCGGAAAACCGGGCCTTGTCCGCCATCCTGGAGGAGGACCTGGGCATTCCGCCGTCAGAGCAGCACTGGCTGGGGTAAGGAGCGTATGAAAAAGTGGAACATTGGAAATTTATGGAAGAAGTACAAATATGTGGGCCTGGTGGTGCTGGCGGGGATTCTGCTGATGCTGCTGCCGGGGAAGAAAACCGACGCCCAGACCCAGGAGAGCGGCGGGAGCTTTTCCCTGGAGGACACGGAGCGGCGGATGGAGGAGCTGCTGGGCCGGATGGACGGCGTGGGCCGGGTGCAGGTGATGCTGACGCTGAAAAACGGGCCGGAGCTGGAGCTGGCGGAGGACGCGGACGACACGGACCGGGACGGCGAGCTGCGCCGCCAGCGGGAGCCGGTGACGCTGAACCGGGGCAGCGGGTATCAGGACGTGGTGGTGACCCGGGAGACATATCCGGTGTATCTGGGGGCCGTGGTGGTGTGCCAGGGGGCAGGCAGCGGCGGCGTCCGGCTGGCGGTGACGGAGGCGGTGGCGGCGCTGACGGGCCTTCCCGCCGACCGCATCACGGTGGTGCAATGGGATTCATGACAGGAGGGACGGACATGAAGAAAAGATGGAAGAAGCCGGCGGTGGCGGCGGCCGTGCTGCTGCTGGTGTGCGCGGCGGTGTACATGAACTGGCGCTACACTGACAATATCCAGAAAAACGCCGGAAAGACCCTGGGTCAGACCACTCTGGTCAGCTCCCAGGACGGGGAGAAGGGGCAGGAGCCTGCCGCCGCCCCGGCGGAGGACGACTATTTCGCCACGGCCCGGCTCAGCCGCAAGCAGGCCCGGGACAACGCCATCAGCATGCTCCGGGAGGCGGAGAGTGATGAAAACGCCGAACAGAGCGTCCTCAACGAGGCATCCCAGACCCTGCAGGTGCTGGCGGCCTATACCGTGGCGGAGTCCCAGATCGAGAGCCTGGTGACGGCCAAGGGCTATGCCGACTGCGTGGTATTCATGGGAGCCGAAAGCGTCAGCGTGGTGGTGGCCCCGCCGGAGGGCGGCCTGACCGCCACCGACGCCGCCCGCATCAAGGACATTGTCATCAGCGAGACGGACTATACCGCCGAACAGATCAAGATCATGGAGGCAAATTAATAGTTGTATTTCCCGGGGAGAAATGGTATACTATCTTTATATTGGGACTCTATTGAGAATACAAATGAGGAGTTTTGCAAGCTATGGCTGATAATAAAGAATACATGACCCATCAGGAGAGCATGGGTACCATCCAGATCTCTGAGGACGTGGTGGCCTCCATCGCCACCTCCGCCTGCCTGGAAGTAGAGGGCGTGGGCGGCCTGATGAACGCCAACGTCACCGACTATGTCACCGGTAAAAAGATGACCGCCAAGGGCATCCGGGTGGAGATGGACGGCGAGGGCATCGTGGTGAATCTGTTCATCCTGCTGCGGTACGGCTGCGCCGTGTCCGAGGTGGCACAGAAGGTCCAGAGCAGCGTGTTCGCCGCCCTGGAGGGCATGACCGGCTTCCAGGTCAACGCGGTGAACGTTCACGTGGGCGGCATCAGCTTCGACTGAGCCGGCCAAATCCAGAGAGAAAAAAGGAATTTACGACTATGACGCGGAATACGGCACGGGAGATCGCCACCCATCTGGCGTATGAGCTGAGCTTTACGGACCTGCCCGTTCAGGAGTTCCTGGACCGGCAGCTTTCCCGGGAGAATTTTGCCGCCCGGGCGGAGGAGTGCGGCCTGTATGCCGATACCCCCAACGACAAGCAGGAGAAATACATCCGCCGCCTGGTGTCCGGCGTGGCCGAGCACGCGGCGGAGCTGGATGCCTACATCGAGCAGTACGCCAAGGGCTGGCGCTTTGAGCGCATCTCCCTGGTGGCCTCCGCCATCATGCGGGTGGCCATGTTCGAGATCCTCTATATGCCCGATATCCCCCACGGGGTGGCCATCAGCGAGGCGGTGAACATCGCCAAGGGCTATGAGTCCCCGGAGGTGGTGAAGTTCATCAACGGCATCTTGGGCAGCTTTCTGCGGGCGGAAGTGAAGGAATGACCCACACCAGGCAGGGCGCGGCAGCCCTGCCTTGTTTTTGATGCCGTGCGAAAGGAGGAGAGCCGCCGGTGGACCATATTTACGCCGTGTCCGAGGTCAACGGACTGATCAAGGACCTGATCGACGGCACGCCCCAGCTGTCGGGACTTTACATCCGGGGCGAGCTGTCCAACTATAAGATCTATCCCTCCGGCCACCACTACTTCACCCTGAAGGACGGACAGAGCGCCCTGCGGTGCGTGATGTTCAAAAGCAGCGCCATGAAGCTGCGGTTCCGGCCGGAAAACGGCATGCAGGCGGTGGTGTTCGGCCGGATCAGCGTGTTCCCCCGGGACGGCGCGTATCAGCTGTACTGCACCCAGCTGTCCCCGGACGGGGTGGGGGACCTGTATGTGGCCTTTGAGCAGCTGAAGCAGAAGCTCCAGCAGGAGGGACTGTTTGACCCCGCCCATAAAAAGCCCCTGCCGCCGTATCCCCAGCGGATCGCCATCGTTACCAGCGGCGCCGGGGCGGCGGTCCATGACATGATCCGCATCCTGCGGCGGCGCTATCCCATTGCCAAGGTGCTGCTGCTGCCGGTGCGGGTCCAGGGGGCGGAGGCCCCGCCGGAGATCGTGGGGGCCATCCGGTACGCCAACCGCTGGAAGCTGGGGGATGTGCTCATCACCGGCCGGGGCGGCGGGTCCATGGAGGACCTGTGGGCCTTCAACGACGAGCGGGTGGCCCGGGCCATCTACGCCTCGGAGATCCCGGTGATCTCCGCCGTGGGCCACGAGCCGGACGTGACCATCTCCGACTATGTGGCGGACCGGCGGGCATCTACCCCCAGCAACGCCGCGGAGATCGCCGTGCCGGATATGGCGGAGCTGCTGCGGTATCTGCGCGGGGCCGACAACGCCATGGCCCATAGTGTGCTCCACCGGCTGGAGCGGGAGGAGCGGCGGCTGAAAATGCTGTCGGAGAAGCGGGCGCTGACGGACCCCATGGCCTTTGTCCAGGACCGGCGGCTCCAGCTGGATTATTTACAGGACAAGATGACGGCGGCGGCCCGGACCCATTGGGACCGGGAGGCCCGCCGCTTTGCGGGGGCCGTGGCCAAGCTGGACGCCCTGAGCCCCCTGAAGGTGCTGGGCCGGGGCTATGCTGTGGCCCGGACAGAGGACGGCGGCATTCTGCGCAGCAGCGACCAGGTGCAGCCCGGCGATCGGATACGGCTTCGCCTGGCCCAGGGGAGTCTGGGCTGCCGGGTGGAGGAAGTAGAAGGGGAGGAGACCCATGGCAAAGAAAACCTTTGAGGAGAACATGGCCCGTCTGGAGGAGATCGTGGCCCTGCTGGAAAAGGGCGACGCCCAGCTGAGCCAGTCCCTGTCCCTGTTCGAGGAGGGGACGAAGCTGGCGGCGGCCTGCCGCACGGAGCTGGACAAGGCCGAGCAGCAGGTGGTGCGGCTGATGAAGGGTCCCGACGGCGCGCCCATCGAAAATGAATTTGCAAGCGAGGAATGACCATGGAATTCAAGCAGCAATATGCGGCCTATCAGCAGGCCATCGAGCAGTATCTGAACGGCATTTTCACGGCGGACAAGCCCTATGGCCGCCTGCAGGAGGCCATGCGTTACAGCATTCTGGGCGGCGGCAAGCGCATCCGCCCGGTGCTGACCCTGGAGTTTGCCCGGCTGGGGGGCATCGACTGGCACCTGGCTCTGCCCTATGCCTGCGCCCTGGAGCTGGTACACAACTATTCCCTGATCCACGACGATCTGCCCTGCATGGACGACGACGACCTGCGCCGGGGCCAGCCCACCACCCACAAGAAGTTCGGCGAGACCCTGGCGGTGCTGGCAGGCGACGCTTTGCAGCCGGAGGCCTTCCGGCTGATCGCGGAGGCTCCCTGTATGTCCGACGGCAGCCGTGTGGAGGCGGTGCGGGTGCTGGCCCGGGCCTGCGGCGCCGACGGCATGGTGGCCGGTCAGGTGCTGGACACCCTGTACGGCATCCAGACGGAGGAGCAGCTGAAGGCCATGTACCGGCTGAAAACCGGGGTGATGATCTCCGGCGCGGCGGAGCTTGGCTGCGTGGCGGCGGATATGCCCGCCGACATGCGGGCCCAGGCGGTGGAATTTGCCGACCAGCTGGGCCTGGCCTTCCAGATCCGGGACGATATGCTGGACGTGGTAGGCGATGAGCAGGTGTTCGGCAAGCCCATCGGCTCCGACAAGGAGGAGGGCAAGATCACCTATGTGGACGTAGACGGCCTGGAGGGCTGCGCCCGGGCGGTGGAAGCCTGCACCCGGAAGGCCAAGGACGCCGTGGCCCAGTGGCCGGATCACGAGTTCCTGTTCGCCCTGGCGGACCAGCTGGTGGACCGGAACAAGTGAGAAAAGACAAATAAAAACCCAGGAGCACGGTGAAAGCCGTGCTCCTGGGTTTTTATGCGGGCCTGTTTAATCGAAGGTTATTTCGCACGGATGTGCTTTTGCTTTCTGCCGCAGACGACCATTCCCAGCATGGCTGCGCCGGTGGTGACGATCGCCGCAGTCCACAGCACGGGACTGGCTTCATCGCCGGTTTTCGGCGAAGCGGGTTCGTCCTGCTTCGGCGCATCCCCGGAGGGCTGAGAGGGCTCGTCCTTGGGAGGCTGCGGCTGGCTGGGATCGTCCTCCGCCGGGGCGTCCATATCCGGGGCGGTTACGCTGACCGTGCCGGAAACCTCGTTGGAGGCGATGACAAGCGGCGCTCCGGAGCTGTTCTGCTCCGCCGCCACGAAGATCACGCCCTCGGGGGATACGTCGTCATAGATATCCGCCGAATAATTGCGGCTGTTCACATAGTTCCGGAATGCGACGGCGGAGGGATCGGTGATGTTGTAGATCATCACGCCGCCGATGCGCTCCAGGCCGGCAAAGGCATAGGTGCGGCCGTTTACCGTTCCCACGGTGACGTTCTCCGGCTCCGGTCCCTTTGTAGGGAAGGAATGTAAAGTCAGCCAGCAGGATTGCGTGAAATGTGTGTGAAATGGGGCGCGTAAATTCCCCAATGCAGCACAAAACCCCCGGCGGGGCCGGAGGTTTTGCGTGATGCTTTTGTTTTTTACTTGACCAGGTCGCAGAACAGGTCGATCTCGTCGGCCAGGGACTGCAGGCCCTGCCGCCAGAAGGCCTTGTCGGTCAGGTCGATGCCGGCGATCTTAGCGGTGTCCTCCACGTCGTTGACGGAGGTGGCGTGGAGCATCTCCTTGTACAGAGGCACGAACTTTTCGCCCTCCTGCTGGTACTTGGCGTACAGGCCCCGGGCGAACAGGCCGCCGAAGGCATAGGGGAAGTTGTAGAAGCTCAGGCTGCCGCTGTAGTAGTGGCCCTTGCACAGCCACATATAGGGATGCAGGCAGGTCTGGTCCAGACCATCGCCATAGGCCTTCTTCTGGGCCTCCAGCATCAGCTGGCACAGGCGGTCGGCGTCCAGGAACTCCTGGGGACGGGCCTCAAACACCGAGGACTCGAACAGGAACCGGGAGTAGATGTCGCAGATGATCTGGCAGGCGTCGGACAGCTGGCTTTCGATCAGGGCCAGCTTCTCGTCCTTGTCCTGGGCGGCCTGGATGGCGGCGGTGACGGTGAGGACCTCGTTGAAGGTGGAGGCGGTCTCCGCCACGGGCATGGAGTATTCCTGGCAGATCAGGGGGTGGGTGAACACCTGCTGGTCGTGGAAGGCGTGGCCCAGCTCGTGGGCCAGGGTGACGATGTCGCCGAAGGCACCGTCGAAATTGGTGAGGACGCGGCTCTGTCTGGCGCTGGGCACGCCGCAGTCGAAGGCACCGCCCACCTTGCCGTCACGGGGATAGAAGTCGATCCACGCCTCGTCAAAGGCACGCTCCACCATGTCGTGCAGCTGGCTGTCGAAGCCGCCGAAGATGTTCAGCAGATAGTCCTTGGCGTCCTGGGTGGTGTACTTCTTGTCGCTCTTGCCCATGGGGGCGAACAGCTCGTACCAGGGCAGGCCGTTTTCATAGCCCAGGGCCTTGGCCTTGGCCCGCAGATACTGCCAGAACTTGGGCATATACTCGTCCATGGCGCCCAGCAGGGCCTCCAGGGTCTCCCGCTTCATGCGGCTCTGGTACAGGGCCTTGTCCAGGGGGGAGGCGTAGCCCCGGACCTGGCACTCGTTGATGACCTGCAGCTTGATGCTGTTGAGGGCGAAGGCCACGGAGTCCTTGATCTTGTCATAGCAGGCCAGCTCCGCCTCATAGGCGCTCTTGCGCACGGCGGGATCGGGGTCGTAGGCCAGGTTCCGGATGGCGGACAGGTTGGTGACGCCGCCGTTATACTCCACCTTCACGCTGCTGGTGAGGTTATCCCGCAGGCTTTCCCAGGCGGAAGCGCCGGAGATGTTCATCCGGGCGAACAGCTCCTCCTCCTTGTCGGACAGGAGGTACTTGCTGTCCCGGCGGATGTTCCGCAGCAGATAGCGATACTCCGCCAGGGCGGGGTCGGCGTCGATGATGGCGTCCAGATCGTCGAAGGCGGCCAGGGTGTGGCGCAGGGAGGCATCGGCGGCGGCGCAGCCGCTGATCTTGGCGCTGATCTGGTCGGACAGGCTGTTGGCCTGGTTATCGGCGGTGTTGGCGCTGGTGCGCAGGCTGCAGAAGATGAACAGCTTGCTGATCAGGGTAGTCAGCTGCAGCTGGCCGTCCACATAGCGGTGCACCAGGTCAGCGTGGGGCAGGGCGGCGGCCTGGGCCGCCAGGTCGTTCATACTCCGGATGGCCGCGTCCAGAGCCGCCATGTCGCCGGTAAAGGCGGGGTCGTCAAACCCCTTATAGAGAATACTCAGATCCCAGGTATCGTTCATGGTTCCTTCCTCCTGTTGTTGAATTCTATTCCCATCATACCACGTTTTACCGGGGGGCACAATAGGGAAATCTCATTTTGGTTCAGGGACTTTAATTGCCGGAGGCTGCTTCAGAAGGGCGATGCGCTGCCGGTAATCGGGTAGGGTTTTCTCCACCAGGCGGTAAAACTCCGGGCCGTGGTTTTTGTGGCGGATATGGGCCAGCTCATGGACCACCACGGCGTCGATGGCCTCCGGGGGATGGCGCATGAGAAACAGGGAAAAGCAGAGGCTGTTTTTTCCGGAGCAGCTGCCCCAGCGGGTCCGGGCGGCGGTGATATGCAGGCCGGTGGGCATCACGTCCATCCGGGCGGCCCAATAGGCCACCCGGCGGGGCAGATATTCCTGACCCTGACGGACCAGCTCCTGCATTTCCTGGGCGGTGGGCTCCGGAGGGGAGGCTGCCAGCTGCTCCTGCTGGCGGCGGACGGTTTTCTCCATCCAGTCCCGGTGGCTGTCCACCACCCGGCGGATATCCTCCGCCGTGGCGGCATAGGGGGCACGGACCACCACCCGGCCGTCCCGCTGGATCTGGATGGCGATGGTCCGGCGGCCGGAGTGCACCACGGTATAGTCCATGGCTCAGTCCCCGATCCGCACGAAGCGGGGCCCGCAGTATCCGTCCCTGTCCACGGTCTCCAGCCACATGGCCGCGGGCCGCACCCACAGGCCGCCCTCGCCGTACAGGGCGCGGTATACCACCATGTCCTCCAGCGTCTCCGAGTGCCGGGCCATACCCAGCACCTGATATTCCTTTCCCTTAAAATGCCGCCACCGGCCGGGCTGAATGGCTTCGTTTTCCATATGCAGTGCCTCCCTGTTTTTTTCAGTATACAGGAAATTTTCCCAAAAGGGAAGTCCTGGTGGAAAAATGCGGCGGCATATGATAGAATGGAGAAAACGCAACGGGAGGGCACTATGATGCAGCATGAGATCACCACGTCGTCGCCCCTGCTGGACGGCAGCGGCAATCTGCGGGAGCCGGGCTATGCCAAGCGGCTCCTGCCCATCTATCGCCGGGCGGATATCAAGGCCCCGGCGTCCCGGATCAAGGAGTGGGACTATTACCTGGTGGCCAACGACCACTTCGCCGTGGCCCTGACCATCGACGACAACGGGTACATGGGCCTGGACTCCATTTCGTTCCTGCACTTCGACGAGAGGTGGGAGCGGACCAAAAGCCCCATGCGGGCCTTTCCCATGGGGAAAACCGGCCTGCCGGAGTCGTCGGCCAGGGGCACCACCGCTATCTCCGGAAGGGGCTATGCCCTGGTGTTCCGGCACGTGCCGGAGGGCCGGGAGCTGACCTTCCACATGGAGAAATTTCTGGACGGCCAGACCATAGACGGGTCCATTGTCCTGACGGAGGAGCCGGAGGAATCCATGGTCATCTGCACACCCTTTGACAAGCCCGGGTGCTTCTACTTCAACCAGAAGATCAACTGCATGCGGGCCCGGGGCCAGGTGCGGCTGGGGGAGAAAACCTACGTCTTTGACCCGGCGGACTCCTTCGGCGTGCTGGACTGGGGCCGGGGGGTGTGGACCTATCACAACACCTGGTATTGGGGCAGCGCCTCCGGCCAGGTGGAGGGCGTGCCCTTCGGATGGAACATCGGCTATGGCTTCGGCGATACCTCCGCCGCCAGCGAGAACATGCTGTTTTACGGCGGAAAGGCCCACAAGCTTAGCCAGGTGCGGTTCCATATCCCCCAGCGGGAGGGGAGGGACGACTTTCTGTCCCCCTGGCGCTTTACCTCCGACGACGGGCGGTTCGAGATGAAGTTTGTCCCCATTCTGGACCGGGCCGCCTGCACGGACGTGAAGCTCATCAAGTCCGACCAGCACCAGGTGTTCGGCCGCTTCACCGGAACGGCCACACTGGACGACGGAACCGTGATCCGGGTCCGGGATATGATCGGATTTGCGGAAAAGGTGGAGAACAAGTGGTAAAAGGCCATAAAACAGCGCCCGCTCCGGAACGGAGTGGGCGCTGTGGTTATTATGGATTATTTGTCCTTGGAGAAAATCCGGAAGATATCCTCATAGGCCCGGTCGATGCTTTCCCGGGCGGCTCTGGCCTCCTGGTCCACGGACTCGTTGAGCTGCTGGGCCTGCTGGGAGACGGCGGGCTGCTGGGGGGCAGGCTGGGCTGCTGCTGCGGGCTGGGCCGCCGGGGCGGCAGGCTGCTGGGCGGCAGCGGGCTGGGCCTCCTGGGGCTGATTTTCGGCGAAGCCGGTGGCAATGACGGTGACCCGGATCTCGTCCTCCAGGCTTTCGTCGAAGGTGGCGCCGAAGATGGTGACAGCGTCGGGATGGACGGCATCCTGCACCAGGCTGGCGGCCTGCTCCACCTCCTCCAGGCCAATGTCCATGGAGCCGGTGACGTTGATGAGAACGCCGTGAGCGCCGTTGATGGAGGTTTCCAGCAGGGGGCTGGAGATGGCCATCTTGGCGGCCTCCTCGGCCTTGCCCTTGCCGGCGGCGCGGCCCACGCCCATGTGGGCCAGGCCCGCGTCCTTCATCACGGTGGTGACGTCGGCAAAGTCCAGGTTGATGAAGCCGGTGTCGCGGATCAGGTCGGAGATGGACTGCACCGCCTGGCGCAGCACATCATCGGCGATTTCGAAGGCATTGGCGAAGGTGATCTTCTGGTCGGTGGCGTATTTCAGACGCTCGTTGGGGATGATGACCAGGGAGTCCACCCGCTTGCGCAGCTCCTCGATGCCCTTTTCCGCCTGCATCATCCGGCGGCGGCCCTCGAAGGAGAAGGGCTTGGTGACCACGCCCACGGTGAGAACGCCCAGCTCGCGGGCGATCTCCGCCACCACGGGGGCAGCGCCGGTGCCGGTGCCGCCGCCCATACCGGCGGTGATGAACACCATGTCGGTGCCCTCCAGGGACTTGGTCAGCTGGTTGCGGCTTTCCTCGGCGGCCTTCTGGCCCACCTCGGGATTGGAGCCGGCCCCCTTGCCGTGGGTCAGCTTCTCGCCGATCTGGATTTTATAGGTGGCGCTGGAGGCGTTCAGCACCTGCTTGTCCGTGTTGACGGCCACAAAGTCCACGCCCTTGGTGCCGGAGCGTACCATGCGGTTGACCACGTTGTTGCCGCCGCCGCCGACGCCGACGACCTTGATATTGACCACATTCTCGGGGCCGGTTTCCATTTCAAATGCCATGATGGTTCCTCCTGCCAGTATATATCGAAAGATAGCTGTATGCAATATAACGTGCTTTTTCTATTGTATAACGGTTTTGGTGAACCGTCAAGGGGCGGGGGATGATTTCCCGGGAAAAGTTGCGGTTTAGCCGGGAATGAACCGGGCCTTGCCGTCCTTGTCCCACTGAATGGTGCCCTGATCGCTGCCGTCCAGCCGCTGGATCACCGCCGCCAGATAGTTCAGGCGATAGTCCAGATCGTCGTCGGATTTCAGGACCACATCAAACCGGTCCAGATAGCGCAGGGTGATGCGGCCGGTGTCCGTCAGGTCGATGGACTGAACATCCCCGACCATGTCCTTGCCGCGCAGCAGCCGCCAAAGCTGCTGCAGCAGGTCCCACTTGTCCTGGTTTTCCGGGACGGCCAGCTGGCCCAGCTGGGGGGAGGTTAAGGTCAGGCCCGTGACCAGGGGGCAGGACTCCCCCTGGCCGGGCTGGAGCTTGTCAATGAGCTTACCGTTGCCGTTGAGCAGCCACAGGGCCCCATCCTGCTCCAGGGCCAGGGGATGGGTGCACTCGGTGATCTCGATGCGCAGGGCGTTGGGCAGCTGGCGGCGGATGCGGACGGACTCCACATAGGGCAGCTGGTCGGTGATGGCGGCGGCGGCCTGGTGCTTGTTCAGCAGGAACAGGTTCCCGCCCTGGCGGATGCCGCTGGCCTGGAGCACCTGCTGCTGGGAATAGCGGGAGGCGCCGGTGACGAAAATCTGGTCCGCCTTGAAAAACAGGGACAGGGCCGCCACAATGGCGCCGCATATCATCACGAAGGTGAGCAATCTATAAAGAAACGCAAAGTTGCCCTGCCGTTTCCGGCGGCTGCGTCTGTGTCTGCGGGGTTGGGTCATCGGAAGCGCCTCCCTCTGTGTTCTCTGTGTGTATGTGGGCCCCCAGAAGGGCCAGGTCCCCGGGCAGGTCGCTGTAGCCCCGGCGGATGTGGTGGAGGTGCTCCACCGTGGTGACGCCGTGGGCCTGAAGCCCGGCGATCACAAGAGCGGCTCCGCCCCGAAGGTCCATGGCCCGGACCCGGGCGGCCTGGAGCCGGTCAACGCCGCAGACCACCGCCACCCGGCCCTCCAGCCGGATGTCGGCCCCCATGCGCACCAGCTCCGGCACATGGTGATAGCGGCTCTCGAAAATGTTTTCCACGAATACGGTGGTTCCGCTGCTGCGCAGCAGGGCGGACATGACCACCGCCTGGGCGTCGGTAGGGAAGCCCGGATAGGGGGCGGTACGAATGGGGCTGACGGCCCGCAGGCATCCGTCGGACACCAGGCGGATGCCGTCCTCCTGACAGGACAGGGTACAACCGGCCTGACGCAGGACGCCGGTGACGGTGGACAGGTGGCGGTAGTCGATGTCCCGGAGGAACACGTCTCCGCCGGAGGCGGCTGCCGCCGCCAGATATGTAGCCGCCGCGATGCGGTCCCCCAGAATGCGGTGGCGGCAGCCATGGAGCGGCCCCTCCGCGCCCTCCACTACCACGGTGGAGGTGCCTGCGCCGTGAACGCTGGCCCCCAGCTTTTGCAGAAAGGCCTGCAGGTCCACGATCTCCGGCTCCCGGGCGGCGTTGGAGATGGTGGTGACGCCGGAGGCTCCTACGGCGGCCAGCATGGCGTTTTCCGTGGCTCCCACGCTGGGGATGCTCAGAACGATCTCGGCCCCGGTGAGGCCCGGGGCGGTGCAGTCCAGGCTGCCGCCCTCCTCCCGGATGCAGGCCCCCAGGGTCCGCAGGGCGGATAGGTGCAGGTCGATGGGCCGGGCCCCGATGGCGCAGCCGCCGGGGTACGACAGCTCCGCCTGGCCGCAGCGGGCCAGAATGGCCCCCAGAAACACCACGGACGAGCGCATGCGGCGCATGAGCCGGTCCGGAATGTCCCAGCGGGTCAGGGTGGAGGAATCCACCTCCAGGTCCGGGCCGTTCCAGCGAACGGCGCAGCCCAGGTGCCGCAGGATGTCGATGGATGTGTCCACGTCCTCCAGATGGGGACAGCGCTGCAAAACACAGACGTCCCCGCTGAGAATACACGCTGCCAGAATGGGCAGCACACTGTTTTTTGCCCCCTGTACCGTCAGATCGCCGGACAGGCGGCGTCCCCCTTCTATCATCAGGCTCATATGCCCCCGCCTTTCATAGCTTTTTCCCGCTATCCTATGCAGGGGGTGGGGCTGGGGGTTACTTGCGGATGCTCATGACGGTGTCATAGAGACGCTTTGTGGCGTCCCGGATGCCCAGCTCCGCCATGCCGCGGCTCATGTCCGCCTGGCGCTGGGGGTCACGGAGAATACCAGAGGCGGCCCGGTACAGAGCCTCGCCGGAGGCGTCCGCCTCCAGCAGCACCACGGCTCCGCCGTGCTGCTCCAGAATGCGGGCGTTCTTCTCCTGGTGGTTGTTGGTGACATAAGGGGAGGGGACCAGGATGGCCGGAGTGGCCAGAGCCGTGATCTCGCTGATGGTGGAGGCGCCGGCCCGGCAGATCACCAGGTCCGCCGCCCGCATGACGGGAGCCATGTCATAGATGTACTCCCGGACGTCCAGACCGACCAGGTTCTCCAGGCCGTCCTGCCGCAGACGCTGGGTCATGGCGGGATAGCCGCTTTTGCCCACGCCGTGGATGTGGTGGAAGGGCATACCCTCCGCCGCCTCCAGGCGGAAGAAATCCTCCATGTGGGCGTTCATGTGGCTGGCCCCCAGGCTGCCCCAGAAGGACACGATCAGGGGACGGCCGTCGGTGAGGCCCAGCTTTTCCCGGGCCTGGGAACGGGTCAGGTCAAAGAAGTCGCCCCGCACCGGGGTGCCGGTGACGACGATCTTGTCGGGATGGCGATAGTGCTGGCGGCATTCCTCGAAGCCCACCATGATGCGGTCGGCGCTGCCCTCCAGCATTTTGGTGGTGAGGCCGGGGACCATGTTGGACTCATGGACCGCCGTGGGAATGCCCATACCGGCGGCGCACTTGACCACCGGATAGCTGGCATAGCCGCCGGTGCCCACCACCAGATCGGGGCGGAAGTCCCGGAGGATGGCCCGGGCCCGACTGTGGGATCTGGTCAGCATGGACAGGGAGTGCAGGTTGTGGGCCAGGCCGCCGTGACCCAGGGAGCGCTGGAAGCCTCCCATGGGGATGCCCCGGAAGGCGTAGCCGGCCTTTTCCACCAGGTCCCGCTCCATGCCGTCGGGGGTGCCCACAAACAGCACCTGCACCTGGGGATCCTGCTTCTGCATATAGCCTGCCAGGGCCAGGGCGGGGTTCACATGGCCCGCCGTGCCGCCGCAGGTAAAAATCACTTTCATGAGAGGGCCTCCTATCCGTTTTCCGGGGCAGGCATCTGCCGCGAGACGCTGAGTACAATGCCCATTTCCGCCAGCTGGCACAGCAGGGCCGTGCCGCCGTAGCTGAAGAAGGGCAGGGAAATGCCGGTGGCGGGCACCAGGCCCGTGACCACGGCGATGTTCAGGAAGGTCTGGAGCCCGGTGAGGGTCATGAAGCCCACCACCAGCAGGGCGCCGAACCGGTCCCGGGCGTGGAGGGCGATCCAGAAGCCCCGGAGGATCAGCAGGGCGAACACCAGCATGATGACGCAGGCGCCCACCAGACCCAGCTCCTCGCAGATCACGGCGAAGATGCAGTCGTTGTGCTCCTCGGGCAGATACAGGAACTTCTGACGGCCCTTGCCCAGGCCCACGCCCAGCAGGCCGCCGGAGCCGATGGCAATGAGGCACTGGGCGATCTGCCAGCCGTCGCCCCGGTACCACTCGGCGTTGAAGGGGTCCCGCCAGGTGTTGATGCGGTTTTCCCCGTAGTGCAGGATGCCCTTTTGCACCAGGATCACATACAGGGCGCCTACCAGGCCTACGCCGCCGATGCCCAGGGGGATCAGCCAGCCCTTGATGCCGCCCACGATCATCAGCACGATGCCCGTGCAGACGATGAGGATGGTGCCGGACAGGTGGGGCTCCCGCATCATCAGAAGGGCGATAACGCCCAGAATCAGCACATAGGGCCAGATGCCCTGGCTCCAGGTCTGCATTTTTTCGCGTTTTTTGGAAATGGTGGCGGAGAAATAGATGACCACGGCCATTTTGGCCAGCTCCGAGGGCTGGAACCGCAGGAAGGTGCCCCGGATGCCCAGCCAGCGGGTGGCGTTGTTTTCCGTGATGGCGATGGGGTTGCCGGGGACGATGACCAGCACCAGCAGCAGGATGGAGCCCCACAGCAGCAGACGGCCCACGCCCCGCAGGCGTTGATAGTTCATTTTGCTGAGGCCGAACATGGCGGCCAGGCCCAGCACGGCGAAAATGCCCTGGCGGACGAAGTAGTACGCGCCGTTGCCGTTGTTTTCATAGTAGGCGGAGGGGAAGCTGGCGGACAGCACCATGACCATGCCCATAGCCGTCAGCAGCAGGGTCAGCAGCAGAAACGGCAGGTCCACAGGGCCCCGGGCCGCTTCCCTGGACTGCTCCATGGCCTCCCGGCGTTGCTGGGTGCTCCAGGTGCCTACCAGGCGTTTTTTACTCTTGGTGCGGGCCATACGGTTCCCTCCTTTCCGGCAGGTTTCAGGTTATGCGCCGAAGCGGTCCATGACGCCCAGATAGGCCAGGACGCAGAAAATGGTGCTGACGGCGGCGAACACCGCCACCACCTTGGTCTCCTTCCAGCCGCACATTTCGAAGTGGTGGTGGAGGGGGGCCATTTTGAAGATACGCTTGCCGTGGGTCAGCTTGAAATAGGTCACCTGGATGATGTCGGACAGGGTCTCGCACAGGTAGACGAAGCCCACCAGCAGCAGGATCAGGGGCATGTCATAGGCAAAGGCCAGGGCCGCCACCGCGCCGCCCAGAAACAGGGAGCCGGTGTCGCCCATGAACACCTTGGCAGGATAGTGGTTATAGAACAGGAAGCCCAGCAGACCGCCCACCAGAGCCCCGGCGAACACGCCCAGCTGGCCGAAGCCCTGCCACAGGCCGCCCAGCACCGCGAAAAACACAGCCACGGGTACCGTGACGCTGGAGGACAGGCCGTCCACGCCGTCGGTGATGTTCACGGCGTTGACGGTGCCGATGATGACGAAGGCGGCGAAGATCATATACACCACCCACGGCAGCACCAGATGGGTGTTGAAGAAGGGGATATACAGGTTGGGACTCAGCATACCCTCGTAGCGCATCAGGCACAGGAAGGCCACGGCAGCCGCCAGTTGCAGCAGGAACTTCTGGGGAGCGGTGAGGCCGGTGTTCTGGTGGTGCTTCACCTTCTGATAGTCGTCGATATAGCCGATGACGCCGAACACCAGGGCGAACACATAGACATACAGGTGGGTGAAGTTCCCCTCCAGCATGCCCTTCCAGCCCAGGATCAGAATGGCAATGCCGATGCCGATGATGAACATCAGGCCGCCCATGGTGGGAGTGCCCTGCTTGCCCTTGTGCCAGGTGGGGCCCACCTCTTTGATGCTCTGCCCGGCCTTCAGCCGGATCAGGGCGGGGATCAGCAGCTTACCGGCTGCCAGGGTGATGACCAGGCTCACAACGCCTGCCAGAATGATTTCCATCATGTTCTCTCCTTCCCGTCCCGCAGGGGACGCGGGTCAGCTTCCGTTTATATATTCTGCAATGATCTGTCTTTCATCCATAGGCAGCCGGTGGCCGCCTGTCTCCTGGGTGATCTCGTGGCCCTTGCCGCAGAGGATCACCGTGTCGCCGGGGCGGGCCAGGTCCAGAGCCCGGAAAATGGCCTCCCGGCGGTCCGGGATCACCAGATGGGGGCCGCTGAGCCCCGGGAGAATGTCCCGGATGATGGCCAGAGGGTCCTCGGTGCGGGGATTGTCGGAGGTGAGCACCGTCAGGTCGGCGTATTGCCCGGCGGCGGCCCCCATCAGGGGGCGCTTGCCGGGGTCCCGGCCGCCGCCGCAGCCGAACACCGCAATGAGTCGTCCGGAGGTCATGGACCGGGCAGTTTTCAGGGCGTTTTCCATGGCGTCCGGCGTGTGGGCAAAGTCGATGAAGATGCGGCAGCCCAGTCCCGGGGCCGGTACCGGCTCCATGCGGCCGGGAACGGCGGGCACCTTAGCCAGGGCTTCGGCGGCGTCCGGCAGGGAAATGCCGGACAGGCGGGCCATGGACAGCGCCGCCAGGGCGTTGTACACGGTGAAAAGTCCGGGGATGGACACGGACACGGGACAGGAGACTTCGCCCTCCCGGGCGGTGAACCGGACGCCGGTGGGGGAGAGGACCACGTCCTCGGCCCGCAGGTCGCCGCTGCGGATGCCATAGCCATACACGGGGCAGACGCAGTCCCGGAGAATGCGCTCCGTCCAGGGATCGTCGCGGTTTACCGCGGCGGCGCGGCACTGGCGGAACAGGGCCGCCTTGGCGGCGGCGTAGTCCTCCATGGCGCCGTGAAAATCCAGGTGGTCCCGGCTGAGATTGGTGAAAGCGGCTATAGTATACGCCAAGCCGCAGACGCGGTCAAGTGCCAATGCGTGGGAGGAGACCTCCATCACGGCGTGGGTGCAGCCGGAATCGGCCATCTGCCGCAGCAGACCCTGCACCTCCCAGGACTCCGGGGTGGTGCGGCGGCTGGGCAGGACCGCGCCGCCTATGCGGCAGCCGTTGGTGCCCATCAGGCCCGTAGGGATGCCCAGGGCCTGAAACAGCCCCGCCGTCAGACAGGCCACGGAGGTTTTGCCGTTGGTGCCGGTGACGCCGATCAGGGACAGCTCCCGGTCCGGGTGGCGGAAGAAGTTTCCCGCCATAAGGGCCAGGGCCCTGCGGGGGTCCGGAACAAGGACATAGGGCAGCCCCTCCACCGGGTGGGCGGACACGGCGCATGCCGCGCCCCGCTGCCGGGCCTGGGCCGTGTAATCGTGGCCGTCGGCGTTGGCTCCGTGGATGGCCACGAACACCTGACCGGGCCGTATCGTGTGTGAATCATAGCCTGCGCCGGTGACATCCCGGGGCAGGTCCGCCGAGGCGTACCGGATGGGTACGCCGGTCAGCAGGTCCCACAGATTCACAAAAGGGCGCTCCTTTCCGCGTCAGTCTGTCATGTTGGCGTCGCCCAGCTGCACGGTGATCACCGTGCCGGCAGGCACCTGCTGCCCGGCCTCCAGGCTCTGGCTGAGGACCCGGATGTTGCCGGAGGTGGTCTGCGTGGCGCCGCTGAACCGCACCAGCAGCCCGGCATTGGTGGCGGCCACGTTGGCCTCCGCCGCCGTCTTGCCCACCAGCTGGGGAACGGTGTACATGGTGTTGGGCTTTTCGGCCCCGGCGTAGAGGATGACGGTGGACTTGCCGGGGATCACCGCGCCTCCGGCGGGGGTCTGGTCCGTGATGGTGTCGCCGGCGCCCACCACCTTGCAGGTGAAGCCCCGGGATTCCATGCGGCTCTTGGCGTCGGCCACGGAGCTGCCGATGACATAGGGAACGGTGGTATCCGCGCCCAGCAGCTCCTCGGCGCTGTAGGTGGGTTCAATGCCCAGATAGGGCAAGATATCCGCCATGATCTTGCTGTTGACGGGGGCCACCATGCTGCCGCCGGACACGGAGGTGCCGGCGCTGCGGCTGGGGGTGTCCATGGTCACCAGGATGATGACCTGGGGATCGTCCGCCGGGGCGAAGCTGACAAAGGAGACCACCAGGTCGCCGGTCTGACCCTTGTCGGCGGTGCCGGTTTTGCCGCCCACGCGGTAGCCCTTCACCTGGCCGTTGCGGCCGGTGCCGTCGGACACCACGTATTCCAGGCATTCCCGGACGTGGGCGCTGGTTTCCTCGCTGACCACCTGGCGCACGGGGGTGGTGTCGTGCTGATAGGTGATGTTGCCGTCGCTGTCCACGATCTGCTCCACCAGATAGGGGGTGTGCAGATAGCCGCCGTTGACACAGGCGGCCTGGGCCGCGATCAGGGCCAGGGGCGTGACGTTGAAGTTCTGGCCGAAGGCGTAGCAGGCCAGGTCCAGCTGGGTGAAGTTCTCGGGGCTGGCGAAAACGCCGGTGGCCTCGCCGTCCAGGTCCACGCCGGTGCCGTTCATCAGGCCGAAGTCGTTCATGTATTCATAGAACTTCTCGTTGCCCAATTGCAGGCCGAAGGTGATGAAGGCGGGGTTGCAGGAGTGGGCCGCCGCCTCCTTCAGGGTCTGGGTGCCGTGGGTGCCGGTGCAGTGGATGGTGGCGTCGGACACGTGGATGCCGCCGGTGCAGGTGTAGGTGGTGTTCATATTGATGAGCCCCTCCTCCATGGCGGCGGACATGGTGAGGATCTTGAAGGTGGAGCCGGGCTCGTAGGTATCGTTCAGGGCCTTGTTGCGCCACTGCTTGAGCAGCTGGTCGGAGGTGTCGGTGAGGTTCTTCTTGAACAGGTCGTTCTGGACGGTGAAGGCGTCGTTGACATCGTAGGTGGGATAGGACACCATGCCCAGGATGCCGCCGGTTTTCACGTCCATGACGATGCCAGTGGCGCCGTGCTCCGCGCCGTATTTATCGGCCATTTCGCCCACATATTTCTCCAGATAATACTGGACGTTGGCGTCCAGGGTCAGGACCAGGTCCTGGCCGTTTTCGGCGGCGAAATACTGCTCATACTCATAGGGCAGGGGATTGCCCCGCTCGTCCTTGGCGGTGACCACCAGGCCGGTCTGGCCCTGAAGGTACTTGTCGTAGCGGGATTCCAGGCCATACAGGCCGGTGTTGTCGGTGCCCACAAAGCCCAGAACGTGGGAGGCCAGGGAGCCGTAGGGGTACACCCGCTTGGCGTCGGCCACCATGTAAACGCCGTGGACATCGGTGTCGTTGATGAGCTGGCGGATCTGGTCCGCCACGTCCTCGTCCACCTTCTTGGCCAGGACCTCATACTGGGAGTCCGTGCGGTCCATGCAGGAGCGGATGGTGTCCTGGGACACGCCCAGAATCCCGGAGAGACTGGCAGCCAGGGAATCATAGGTCCAGTGGACCTGGGATTCCTCGGACAGGGGCGTTTCCCCCTCCGCCAGGGAGGCATTCTTCTGACGGATCTCCGCCAGGCGCTCCTCCTCGGCGTCCAGCTGCTCCTTCAGGTCCTTGGGGGACAGGAACACCGTCTCCGTGGACACGGACACCGCCAGCTGGCTGCCGTTGCGGTCGTAGATGGTGCCGCGGAAAGCGGAGACCACCGTCTGGCGGGTCTGCTGGTCCAGGGCCCGGGTCTGCATCTCCTGGTGCCGGGTGATCTGGAGGTGGTACAGCTGGAAAAACAGGATCACGAACAGCAGGATGCCCATGACCAGCATCAGCCAAAAGGTGCGGCTGCGGACGGTGCGGGTGGCCTGCCGGGCATAAAATTCCGGTGAACGCTGCTTTTTTTCGCTGGGTTTTCTCTTTCTGGGTCTGAACATGGGCTGCTCCTTTCGCCGGAATACCAAGGCAAGGAGCAAGAAGTATTCCTTCTCACTCCTTGCGCGTCTTAACTATATGGCGGCGCTCAGCGGAAATATTCCACCACTGCGTCCACGCCGTTCTTTACCCAGTTCCAGGCCTGGGCCAGGGGTCCCGTGGACTCGGGACGACAGATTTCGGCCATGTCCGCCCCGCCCAGCTCGATGTACTCAATCTGGTCGGTGGTGGGTTTGGTCATGCCCGCGGCCTGGGCCGCCGCCTTGACGGAGGACTGGTCAAAGGCCTTTTCATATGCCACGCCCAGGGCCACGTTGTCCTCCTGGGCCTGCTGCAGCTGGGCCTGCTTGACGGTGACGTCGTGGCTGGCCTGCATCAGGCGGATATAGCCCATCATCAGCACCACGGCCATCATCAGCAGCACGGCCACACCGGCCAGCATAACCGGGGAGGCATGCTCCCGGGGACGGGCTGCCGGACGGCGGCGGGGCTCCTGCCGGGGACGCTCCCGGCGCTCTGGACGGCGCAGAGGCTCCTGGGGCTGTTCCTGGGGTTGGCGGACGGCATTGCCGTCGAACTCGTCCCAGTTCAGGGTATTCAGATCATAGGCAAGGCTGCCGAAAACCGGCTCGTTGTTCATCCTTCTCGTATTCTCCGCCATGGTCGGGCAGCTCCTTTCGTATGTTGAAATCGTTTCCGAAAACAGGAAAATTTACAGCTTTTCCGCCACACGCAGCTTGGCGCTGCGGGCGCGGGGGTTATAGGTCAGCTCTGCGGGGCCGCAGACGATGGGCTTGCGGTTCACCAGGCGCACCGTGGGCTTTTTGCCGCAGACGCAGACCGGGAAATTGGGGGGACAGGTGCAGCCGGTGGCCAGCTCCTGCATGGTTTTTTTGACGATGCGGTCTTCCAGCGAGTGGAAGGTGATCACCGCCAGGCGTCCGCCGGGGGCCAGACGGCTGGCCGCGCCCCGCAGCATGGCGGTGAGCTCCTCCAGCTCGCCGTTGACGGCGATGCGCAGGGCCTGGAAGCTCCGCTTGGCCGGGTGCTGCTTTTCCCGCAGGGCCTGGGGCGGCATGGCGCTTTTGATCAGGTCCACCAGCTGGCCGGTGGTTTCGATGGGAGCTTCCTCCCGGGCGGCGACAATGCGCCGGGCAATGGCGGGGGCGTAGCGCTCCTCGCCGTATTCATACAGGATCCGCCGCAGCTCCTCATAGGGCCATTCGTTGACCACGGTGCGGGCGGTAAGGCCGACGGTGCGGTCCATGCGCATGTCCAGGGGGGCGTCGTGCATATAGGAGAAGCCCCGCTGGGCGTCGTCCAGCTGCGGGGAGGACACCCCCAGGTCAAAGAGCATGCCGTCCACCGCCGGAACCCCCAGCTCATCCAGCACCTCCGCCACCCGGCTGAAGTTGCTGTGGACCAGGGTGACACGATCGACGTAGGGGGCCAGCCGCTGACGGGCGGCCTCCAGGGCGGTTTCGTCCCGGTCCAGGCCGATGAGACGGCCTCCGGCCGTCAGACGGCGGACAATCTCCCAGGAGTGACCTGCCCGGCCCAGGGTGCCGTCCAGGTAGATGCCGTCCGGCCGGATATTCAGCCCCTCCATGCACTCGTCCAGCAGAACGGGGCGGTGGCCGAAGGCCACATCGGCGGCTTCATTTCTGTCAAATGCCATGGCTCACATCCCCATTTCTTCCATCGCCTTCTCCAGCTCACCGGAGCTGAAGGCCTCGTCCTCCATTTTTTGCCAAAGAGCGGCGTTCCAGATCTCGGCCCGGTCGAAGATGCCGATGATGACCACCTCTTTTTCCAGGTTGGCATACTGCCGCAGCTTGGCGGGCAGGAGAATGCGGCCCTGGGCATCGGGGACACAGTCGGTCATATAGGCGTACATCATCCGCAGGCGCTTGATCTCGGTGAAGCTCTTGCCCTTCAGACTTTCGTTGAACCGGGCCCAGCCCTCGTCGGAGTAGACGGACAGGCAGTGATCCTGGCCAATGGTGACGTGGAGGGTGCCGCCCAGCTCGTCCCGGAGCTTGGTGGGGATAAACAGACGGCCCTTGGCGTCAATGTTGTGCGCATATTGACCGTTCATGCCTGCTCCCCCTCCCCTCGGCGCTGTTTTGTGGGAAAACCGTGGGCCGTCGCCACACAATCATGGGTTTTGCCACCATTTTGTCCCACATCGAAATCAAAAAAAAGACACCATCAGATATGTGTCTTTATTATATAACGCTATATAAAATTTTTCAAGGGGTATTTTAACCCGCTTTTTCGCTCAAAATCCCGGAATTATGGGTTTTTCCAGGGATTTCCTGCACTTTTTCAAACGGCTGTTCTATTTTGCCGCCAAAAACCCGCATCCCGGAGGCTGACAAGACACCAGCATGCGGGCTTTTGGCAGAATAACCAGTAAATTTCAGCGAAAAGCACAAAAATGAACAGGGAAATTTGTCACTCCTCGGAGGAGGGCTTGGCGGGGTCGGCCTTGAGCTTCTCCTGGCAGGCCTGCATCTGTTCGGCGGAGGCGCTGCGATAGCGGACGCGGGACTCCCGCACCTCGTCCAGGGCGGCCTGGATGGCTTCCTCCGTCCGACGCAGGGCGTCCTCGGTGTAGGTGTTGGCCACCTGGTACAGCTGGCGGCTGCGGTCCTCGGCCTGGCGGATGATCTCGCTGCTGCGGCGCTGGGCCCGCTGGATGGTCTCGCTTTCGGAGACGATGGTCTTGGCGTCCTCCTGGGCCTTTTCCAGCATGCGCTTGGCCTCGGCCTGGGCCTGCTCCCGAAGGCGCTTGGCCTCATCCTGGGCCTGGTCCAGCATGCGGCGGACCTCGTGATTGGCCTTGTCCACATACTGCTCCTTGGACTTCATCAGCTCCTGAGCCTTGGTGAGCTCGCCGGGCAGCTTGTTGCGGATCTCGTCCAGCAGGTCCAGCGCCTCATCGCGGTTGATGACGCATTTTTCGGAGCTGAAGGTGGCGCCCTTGGCCTCGTCGATCATGCCGAACAGCATGTCCAGAAGCTTCTGCACATTTTTGTCTTCCATTTATGACCGTCCTTTCCACTGCTCGGCCACCGGGGCCGGCACATATTGTTCCATAGGCTGTCCGTAGCGGATCATTTCCCGGACCATGGTGCTGCTGAAATGCTGATAGGCGGGACTGGCCGGAAGGAAAACCGTTTCCAGCCCCGGGCAGATGCCCCGGTTGATGCTGGCCATCTGATACTCCTGGTCGAAATCCGTGGCGTTGCGCAGGCCCTTCACCAGGACGCAGGCCCCCTTTTCCCGGGCATAGGCGGCCAGCAGGCCGCTGTAGTGCTCCGCCGTCACATTGGGCAGGTCCGCCACGGAGCGGCGGATCATGTCCACCCGCTCGTCGGCGGAGAACATGGGCTTTTTGTCGCAGTTGACCAGCACGCAGACATACACCTGGTCAAAGCACTGGGCCGCCCGACGGATGATATCCATATGCCCCAGGGTGATGGGGTCGAAGCTGCCGGGGTAGATCGCAATTTTCATGGGGTTATTCCTCGTTTCCCTGGCGGTGGTAGACAGTCAGCTTGATCCGGCCGTAGCGGTACTCCCGATAAAGGCGGTAAGGGGCCGCCAGGGGGGGCAAAACGGCGTCTGCCGGACTTTCCGCCATTATTATACCATGCTCGCGACAAATGTCAAACCCTGCGATATCCTGCAGAGCCTGCTCCAGCAGGCCGGTGTCATAGGGGGGGTCCAGGAACACCAGGTCGAACTTCTCGCCGCTGCGCAGATAGGCCAGGGAGTCGCCGTTCCGGACCCGGGCCCGGTCCGAAAGACCGCACAGCTCCAGGTTCTCCCGGATCAGCTTCAGGGCGGCGGCGCTTTTGTCCACAAAAACCACCTCCGACGCGCCCCGGCTCAGGGCTTCGATGCCCAGCTGGCCGGTGCCGCCGAACAGGTCCAGCACCCGGCGGCCCTCGATGTCGAATTGCAGGATGGAGAACATGCTCTCCTTGACCTTGTCGGTGGTGGGACGGATGTCCATGCCCTGGGGCTCCTTCAGGCGGCGGCCCCGGGCGGTTCCGGTGATGACTCTCATATCGTTATCCCCTCGGATCGAAGCACTCGAAGATCACCAGGTTCCCCTGGGCCTCGGCGGCTTCCATCTCCTCTTTCGTTCGGATGGTCCAGTTGATCTCCTGGACGTGGTAGAATTTCCGGCACCAGCGCAGACACAGGTTGTCCCGGTCGGAGAACCGGTAGGCGATGAAGTCGGGCTTGGCGGCAATATTGGAAAACAGATTCCCCAGCAGCCACATGGTGGCCTTGCCGTGACCGGCGGTTTCCCCGTGGCGGAGGAACTGCTCGGACAGCTGGCCCCGGACGATCTCCGGGCGGTTTTTCTTCAGCCAGATCAGGCAGCGGGGGTCAAAGGACTCGATGCAGTAATGGACCCGGTAGCGGTCCAGCATGCGGCAGGTGGCCTCGGCCAGGGCGGCGTGGTTGCCCCGCTCGGCCTTCAGCTCAATGATCAGGGGCGTGCGGTCCTGGAACAGCTCCAGCACCTCCTCCAGCAGGGGGATCTGCTCATCGGTGCCCTCCAGACGGTAGGTTTTCAGCTCCTCCGCCGTCAGGTCCTCCACCAGCACGTCGGCCCCGGCGGTGCGCTTCAGGCTGGCGTCGTGGATCACGGCCAGGCGGCCGTCTCTCATCAGGTGAACGTCCAGCTCTGCGCCGTAGCCGTTCTCAATGGCCCGGCGGAAGGCGGCCATGGAGTTTTCGGGGATCCGGGGCTTATCGTGATAGCCCCGGTGAGCGTAGCGGAACAGCCGCAGCAGGCCCCAGGCGCTGTGGCCCCGGCGGCACTGGAGCATCAGGGTGAACAGCTCCCCCAGGATCAGCAGCACCAGCAGAATGATAACAGCAACCATCCGGCGTCAGTCCTCCATTTCGTCCAGGGCCTCCAGGCCCCGCTTGGCCTGGGGCTTGCTGTCGCCGTGGCGGACGAACAGCATGGTGACGAAGGCCAGAGCCGTGAACACGGCGGCGTAGGGGAACAGCACATGCATACCGAAGCGGTCCATCAGCAGGCCGGACAGCATAGGCGTGGCCACCTGGGCGGCCATGGAGGCGGTGTAGTAAAACCCGGTGTATTTGCCCACGTCGCCGCCGGAGCACATCTCCACCACCATGGGGAAGGAGTTGACGTTGATGGTGGCCCAGGCGATGCCCGCCAGGGCGAACATGGCGTTCATCAGCATGGTGGGGCTTTCGGCGTTGAGGAAGGCGGCCACGGTGAAGGCGGTGGTCAGCATGACCACACCGGCCAGAATGGTCTTTTTCCGGCCTGCCTTGGAGGCGATGAAGCCTACCGGCAGATAGGAGACAATGGCCGCCGCCTGGGCGATGATCAGGGTCAGGTTATAGTCCTTGTGCAGAATATTGCTGGCATAGACGGAATACTTGGAGGTGACGGCGTTGTAGCCGAAGAACCACAGCACGATGGACAGAAGAAGGAGAATCAGGGACCTTACCTCGTCCACGGACAGCTTGCGGCCGCCTTCGGCCTCCTCCTGCTCCTGAGTTTCCTCCTCAATGCCCAGGGCCACGGCCTGCTGCTGCATCTCATAGGCCCACTCCTTCTCCCGGACGGTGAGCATGAAGATCACCAGCGCCACCAGCATGATGGCGGCGATGACGGCGAAATAGCCGGTGTAGCTCATCAGGGAGTTGCGGACGGCGGAGGTGGCGAACACCATGCCCAGGGCCAGCACCAGAATGCCGCCGGCGGAGCCCATCAGATTGATGACGGCGTTGGCCTTGGAGCGCAGGGGCTTGAGGGTCACGTCCGGCATCAGGGCCACCGCCGGGGACCGGAACACGGCCATGGACACCAGCACGATCAAAAGCAGCACAATGAAGAACACCAGGGTCACTGGGCTCTTGGCGGTGGCGTCCCAGGCGCAGGCCTGGCGGGCGGGGACCACATAGTTGGTATAGTCGGGGTTGGTGACGGTCTTGCCGTCCTGCTCCACCTGGCTGCGGATCTGGCAGAATTCCTCCTGGGTGAACTTCTGGCTCAGGACGAACTTGTCGCCGCTGGGGGTCAGCAGGGTCTCGTTGGCCTGGCGGTCGTAGATCTGCTCCAGGGCGGCGGGATCGTCAATGGCGGAGACGTCGGACAGGTGCTTCAGCTGGGCGTTGTCCACGAAGGACAGGGCGATGAGCATCACGGCGGCCACCAGCGTACCCACCACGATGAAGGGGGTCCGGCGGCCCCACTTGCTGTGGTGCTTGTCGGAGATGGCGCCGAACAGGGGCAGCATGAACAGGGCCAGCACATTGTCCAGAGCCATGATGACGCCGGACCAGGCCTGGCTCATGCCGAACTTGTTGGTCAGGATCAGGGGGATGGTGTTGTCATAGGCCTGCCAGAACGAGCAGATCAGGAAGAAGGCAAAGCCCACGAAAATAGTCCGCTTGTAGTTGAGTTTCATACGGTTTCCTCCAGTTCACGGTACAGAGTACCGATATCGGGATACACCCAGGTGGGATGGATCCGGTAGGTGTCGATGTCCGCCATGGTGCCCTCGCCGGACAGGACGAACACGGTGTCGATGCCGGCGTTGACGCCGCAGGCCACATCGGTGTACAGCCGGTCCCCCAGCAGCACCGTCTGCTCCGGGGAAAAGCCTGTGCGCTCCATGGCCAGCAGGGCCATCTCCGGCTGGGGCTTGCCGATGACCACCGGCTCCCGGCCGGTGGCGGTGGTGAGCATGCGGCAGACGCTGCCGCAGTCGGGCACGGAGCCGTACCAGGTGGGGCACACCCAGTCGGGATTGGTGGCCACAAAGGGGACGCCCCGGTTCAGCAGGATGCAGGCGTCCTCCAGCTTCTGAAAGGTCAGCTCCGTGTCGAAGCCGCACAGCAGCACCTCCGCCTGCTCCCGGTCCCGGGTGACGGGGATCCCGGCCCGGTCCAGCTGGGACAGGAAGGAGTCCGTCCCGAATACATAGCAGGTTTTCCCGGGCAGGGCCGCCTTCAGATACCGGATGGTGGCATCCACGGAGGTGAGATAGTCGCCGGGGGCGGACTCGATGCCCAGGCGGCGGAGCTTTTCGATGTACCCCTCCACGCCCCGGGAGGAGTTGTTGGTGAGAAACAGGTAACGGCCGCCCATGGAGCGCACATGGCGCAGAAACTCCGGCACGCCGTCAAACAGGCGGTCGCCGATGTAGAGGGTGCCGTCCATATCCAGCAGAAACAGCCGCTTGTCCCGCAGCTTGGTCACGGAATCGTCTCCTTTATACAAAAAATACAGCACAAGGATACCACAAAGCGGCGGGGCTTTCAAGCACGTTATGCCTGGTCCTCCTGCTCCTGGCGAAGCTCGTCCTTGGCCTGCTGCAGGACCTTGCGGTCGTGCTTGGTGGTCAGCTGGGTCTCGTCAAACCGGGCGAACATATCCGGGCGGCGGACCATGGTGCGCTTGTAGCTCTCCTTTTTCCGCCAGTCGTCCACGTTGCCGTGGTGGCCGGACAGCAGCACCGGCGGCACGGCCCGGCCATGCCACACCTCCGGCCGGGAATACTGGGGATATTCCAGCAGGCCGTTCCAGTGGCTCTCGTCGGTGTAGCAGCTTTCCTCCGGCAGGACGCCCGGCACCATGCGGCACAGGCAGTCTGCCACGGCCATGGCGGGAATCTCGCCGCCGGTGAGCACGAAGTCTCCCATGGAGATCTCCTCGTCCACGCACTCGTCCAGAAAGCGCTGGTCCACCCCCTCATAGTGGCCGCAGACCAGGATCAGGTGGTCATACCGGGCCTTCAGCTCCTTGGCTACCTCCTGGTTGAATACCCGGCCACAGGGGGAGAGATAGATGGTGTGGACCCGCTGGCCCGCCTCCTGGCAGATGTGGTCCCAGCAGCGGTACAGGGGGTCCGCCTGCATAACGGCCCCCCGGCCCCCACCATAGGGGTAGTCGTCCACCTGCATCTGCTTGTTGGTGGTGTAATCCCGGATCTGGTGGGCGGTGATCCGGATATAGCCCCGCTCCTGGGCCCGGCCCATGATGGACTGGCCCATCATGGCGTCGATGGCGTCGGGGAACAGGGTCATGATGTCAATTTTCATCGGTGGCCAATCCTTCCATCAGGTGCACCCACATTTCACCGGCGTCGGGGTCCGTGCTCTCGATGAACACGCCGGGAACGGCGGGGATGAGATACTCCCGCTGGCCCTTGACCTGATAGATCCGGTGGGCGGGGTAGATCAGGACCCGGTCGATGACACCGATCTCGCCGCCGGTGGCGCAGTCGATGACCCGCAGGCCCACCAGCTCCTGGTCGAAATACTGCCCCTGGGGCAGGTGGGCATCGGTGCGGCGGATGGACACGGTTTTGCCCTTCAGGGCCAGGGCGGCGTCCATGTCATCCACCCCGGGCAGGGCCATCAGCACCGTGGACTTGTGGACCCGGGCGCTGCGGACCCGGACGGGCTGGCCGTCTATATAAATGGTGTCGAATTCCGTGAGAAACTCCGGGTCAAAGCCGTGGGGGTTCACCTTGACCTCCCCCCGGATGCCGTGGGCGTTGACGATCTGCCCCACGGGGATAAATGCAGGACGCATGGCGGTTCTCCTTTATGATACAAGTTCTTTCAGCATACCACATTTGTCTGCCATTTTCAACGGTTCGATTTTGTTTCTATTCGTAACTTTTTGTAACCATTTTTCCAGCTATCCCCTGGCCCGGGCGTGTCGCACAGGGCAAAAATGGCGGCTTTGTGGTGAACAAAATCCGGGAAATGGCATAAAACTTGACAAAAGTGGGTATAAGTGCTATACTCCTACCATATTTTGAAAAAGTAACAAAAGTTACAAACCGGTACACATGCCGGAAATCTACCTCTTGGGAGGGCATATGAAAGACATGAAAGACAGAGTCCGGCGGACCATTTCCACCGTGGCCGTGCGGGAGCACTGGCGGATGCGCCGGGTGCTGCTGCTGGTCATGGTGGCGGTGACCGTGCTGGGCATGGTGACGGTGAGCAGTATGGCCGACGCGGTGCAGCCGCGGCGGGTGTATGTGGTGCTTACCGCAGACGGCGGAACGGAGATCATCTCCGGCCGTCCCAGCCGGAGCATGAGCTTCGGCATTCTGGAGACCCGGGTGGACTACAACGCCAAGGAGGCCCAGCTGCTGCTGCAGCATGGTCACAACGTCACCGTGACCGGCGAGGAGGAGACCCGCACCGTGCAGACCCGCAGCGAAACGGTGGACCATCTGCTCCACCGGCTGCATATGGAGCCCGTCGAGGACGAGATGGTGTTCATCGACCTGACGGGGGATCAGCCGTCCATCTATTTCCGGGCGGAGATGACCCGCCAGCGGACGGTGCAGCTGTCCGTGGGCTACAGCAGCCGCCGGGTGGTGAACCACTCCCTGGCCAAGGGTACCGAGCGGGTGATGCAGCAGGGCGTGCCCGGCACCATCACCAACACCTACACCGATACCTATCGCATGGGCCGCGTGGTGTCCACGGAACTGACGGACACCGTTACCGACGGCGCCGTGGAGGAGGTCGTGGAGTATGGCACCCGGGTGTCCTCGGTGGAGCGGTCCGACCGGCTGGTGTCCGTGCACAGCAACGGCGACGGCTCCGGCTATCTGCTGTTCGCCTCCGGCGACACCATGACCTTCTCCCGGACCCTGGTGTGCAGCGCCACTGCGTACTCCATCGGTACCCGCACGGCCTCCGGCCGTCCCACGGCGGTGGGCAACATCGCGGTGGACACGTCCGTGTTCCCCTATGGCACCCGGATGTATGTCCAGACGGTGAAGGGCTCCTGGCACTATGGCATGGCCACCGCCGCCGACTGCGGCACGGCCATCAAGGGCAACAAGATCGACCTCTGGTTCAAGACCTATTCTGAGGCATGCGACTGGGGCCGCCGGGACTGCACCGTATACGTCCTGGACTGACGGCGTGAAAGCCAGAGAAAAAGCAGCGATATCGTGTTTACGCAAAGCGGCTGTGCCCGAAAGGGCACAGCCGTTCAGCTTGTCGAAAAAAGTTTTTTTGACAAGCTGACATTGTCGATTTGTCCCATCCTGATCAAAGTGATGCTTGAAGGCGATGCCTGCTGATATGAATCATGATTTTAGTTTTCGCATGACTTCTTCTTTGCGCAGTGTCAAGGAATAGAGATTTCCAAGATGGTCGAGAATATACTTTTTGCCTTGATACACCGGAGGGAGAATCCGCTCCTCAAATTCTTTATCAAAATAAGGGCGCAATTCATCCTCCGTATATTCCTCATATTCGATCATTGCGGTTAAAAAACACTCGCCGTGAACCGTTTTCGTCTTGGACATTGCTAAAAATCTTTCTTCGATGTCACTATCGTAGTAGTCGGGCAGTAATGTATCGGTTTCCCGTATGGCAGACAGCCGGTTTCGCAGGCCTGCGCGTTCCTCATCGCCCAACGAACGCCCTGCCATTCCCGCGCAGATATAGGCATATCCCCGCACCAACGGGTGCCGCATGGCCGCCGCCAGCGTATCGTCTCCCGGAAATGCGGACAGAGAATTTATGGCGCTGGTCTGTACCAGATAGGAGGCGTCCTCCGTCAGGGCAAGCAGTGTGTCCTTCGCGTGGGGATTGGGAAACCCGCAGAGCAGGTCCGCCAGCCGGATGCGGCAAGACGCGTCGCGGCTTCTGGCCAGCCGGTTAATCTCTCCCATGTGTTCGGCGTAATTTTCAAGGGTGAGGTTTTCTTCCAATTGATCGATCATCATTTCGTCCTCCCGTAGCGCGTCCCGTTTCGCGTCCCATGGCATGATCATAGCTTATCCGCAGGCAAATGAAAACGCATATCCGCCTACAACGGCGGAATTTTGCCATGGGCCCGAAAAAACAGCCGTTTTCGATAAGAAAACGGCTGTTTTGGTGGTTGCGGAGGGAGGACTTGAACCTCCGACCTCCGGGTTATGAGCCCGACGAGCTACCAACTGCTCTACTCCGCGATATTGAATTGGGTCCGGTTGGTGCCGGTGACCGGACTCGAACCGGTACGGTATTGCTACCGGGAGATTTTAAGTCTCCTGTGTCTACCATTCCACCACACCGGCGGATATCGGCAAGAAGTATAATACCACACCCCTCCCTCCCTGTCAACCCCCTTTTTTGAAATTTTTAGTCATGGTCGGGACAGGCACGTTTTCCGGAAGGGACACATATATTGGGCTATGCAGCAACGGATGGAGGTTTTTCTATGGATCAGAAGGAAATGATGGAGCGGCTGAAGCGGGACCCGGCGGCCCTGCAGGCGGTGATGGGATCCCGGGACGGCCAGATGCTGCTGGGACTGCTGTCCGGCAGCGACGGGGGCCGCACCCTGCAGCAGGCCGTCCGCCAGGCGGCGGCGGGGGACGCCTCCGCCATCAGCGGGATGATTCAGGGCATCATGAGCACGCCCCAGGGGGCGGCCCTGGTGCAGCGGATCGGCGAAAGCCTGCAAAAATAGGGAGGAGGGGCGGCAGTGTCGGAGCTGGAGGAAAAACTGAACGCGCTGCTGTCCGATCCCAACAGCATGGCCCAGGTCATGCAGATGGCCCAGCAGCTGTCCGGAGCCATGGGGGAGCAGAAGGCCGCGGCGCCTCCGCCCCCGTCCCCGGTGCCGCCGGTTCCTGATCTGGGGGCGGCCCTGGGTGGCCTGGACCCGAAGCTGCTGGGGAAGCTGCTGCCTCTGGCAGGGGAGCTGGGAACGGAAAACAGCGCCGCCATGCAGCTGCTCAATGCCCTGCGCCCGTTCCTGAAGGAAGAAAAGCAAGGGAAAATCCAACGGGCGGCACGGCTGGCGCGGCTGATCCATGTGGGGAAGAAGCTGTTGGCGGATTGGGAGGGGTAGCCATGTATAACCGCTATATCCGCAATGATAACGGCGTATACGACCGGGTGCCCCAGCAGGAGACGGCTCCGCCGTCCCGTCCAACGCCCCCGCCCAGACCGGATGCCCCGCCTGAACCGGGGTCGCCGGGGCCAGAGCAGCGTCCGCCTGTCCCGCCGCCGGCGCCGGAGCGGCAGTTTCTGAACCGTTTGCTGGGAAAGCTGCACCTGGGGGACATGGATGCGGGAGATCTGCTGTTGCTGCTGATCCTGTTTTTCCTGTTTCAGCAGAAGGCGGACGAGGAGGTCCTCATTGCCATCGGGCTGCTGCTGATTCTGTAAGAGACTGTCCCAAAAGGGCAAAGTCCTTTTGGGACAAAAGGCTTGCAGTCTGCTGCGCGCATAATTGGTTCGCTGATGGCGAACCAATTCCACACTTGCAGCCTGAGAAGTATTTTCGGTCAGGTACACGCCCTGGCCGAAAATGATCCCATTTGCTTTGCCGCCTGCGGGCGGCAAACTCTGCGAGGCTTTTTTAGCACTCAAAAACTGCGCTGCCGTGAGGCAGCGCAGTTTTTTATGGGGCGTTTTACGCGTTATAGACGGCCATGCAGCCCAGATAGTTCATGTAGCAATCCAGCTTGCCCACGGTTTCAAAGGGGGAGTGCATGCTCAGAACCGGCACACCGGCGTCGATGGTGGTGATGTTGCGGTTGGCCATATACTGGGCCACGGTGCCGCCGCCGCCGGCGTCGATCTTGCCCATCTCGCCGATCTGCCACACCACGCCGGCCTCGTTCAGCACGCGGCGGACATAGGCCACGGTCTCGGCCCCGGCGTCGGAGGAGCCGTTCTTGCCCCGGGCACCGGTATACTTGCAGATACCCAGACCATAGTTCACCCGGGACTCGTTGCGCTTCTCATACACCTCGGCAAAGTTGGGGTCATAGGCGGCGGTGACGTCGGAGGACAGGCAGAAGGAGCTTTCATAGCACACCCGCAGGCTGACGCCCTGCCCGTCGCACAGGTCCTCCATGAAGGTGTCGAAGAAGGCGGACTGCATACCGGTGACGCCCATGGAGCCGATCTCCTCCTTGTCGGCCAGCATGCACACGGCGGTCTTTTCGGGAACGTCGATGTCAAACAGGCCCTTCAGTGCGGCATAGCTGCACACCCGGTCGTCGTGTCCGTAGGCACCGATGAGGCTGCGGTCCAGGCCCAGATCCGTGGCGTTGAAGGCGGGGACCACCTCCAGCTCGGCGGAGGTGAAGTCGTCCTCGCAGATGCCGTATTTCTCGTGGAGCAGGTCCAGCACCCGCAGCTTCACGCGGTCGCTGTCGCCGTCCTCACCCAGGGGGCGGCTGCCCATGAGAATGTTCAAATTCTCGCCGGGAATGGCCTCGCTGAGGGGCTTTTTGCCCTGCTCCGCACCCAGGTGGGGCAGCAGGTCGGTAATCACGAACTTGGGCTCGTTGCCCTGGCCCAGAACCACCTTCACCACGGTGCCGTCCCGCAGGACCACCACGCCCCGCAGCTCCAGGGGGATGGCCACCCACTGGTACTTGCGTATGCCGCCGTAATAGTGGGTCTTGCCGTAGGCCAGCTCGCTGTCCTCATACAGGGGATGGGGCTTGAAGTCCAGACGGGGAGAGTCAATATGAGAGGCCACGATCTGCGCGCCGTGGGACAGGTCCTGGCGGCCGATTTTCACCAGCATCACGCTCTTGCCGCGATTGCTGCGATATACCTTGTCGCCGGGCTTGAGCTCCATGCCCCGCTGATAGGGGACGAAGCCCTGGGCCTGGGCCAGCTGGATGGTGTAGTCGGTGCACTCCCGCTCGGTCTTGCCGTTGTCCAGATACTGCTTGTAGGTCTCGCAATAGGCCTCCATGGCTTCCAGGGCGGCCTGGTCCACCAGGTCATAGCCGTTTTTGGCGGCGGAGAACAGCTTCTCGCGCTTGGCCTTCATTTCGTCTGTCATGGTTTTGTTTCCTCCTTATAGATGTTCGATTTCCCGGAGCATGCTCCGGAAGAAAATCCGTGCTTGTTCCCGGAACTGTGCCGGGGTGGCACAGTTGTTTTCCAGGATATGGGAGCAGCGCTCCCGGTAAAAGGCGTCGGACGGCTGGGCGGAGATCCGCAGGCGGGCATAGTCCTCGCTGATGCCGTCCCGGGCCATGATGCGGCGGACCCGGTCCTCCGCCGGAGCCAGCACCGCCACGGTGCAGGCGCACAGACGGCCCAGTCCGCTTTCCATCAGGCTGATGGCGTCCAGGCCCACCAGGGTGTGGCCCTGGGCCCGGCGCAGCAGCTCCGGCGGCAGATATTCGTACACGATGGCGTTGAGCCGGTCCAGAGCGGCGTGGTCGGAGAACACCAGGGTCCCCAGCTTTTGCCGGTCCAGGCTGCCGTCGGGGCAAAACACCGGGCCGAAGGCGGCGGTGATAGCCTCCCGCAGGGCGGGGTCCGTGCGGAGCATCTGGTGGTACACGGCGTCGCAGTCCAGCACCGTGCCGCCCAGATCCTCCAGCGCCGCCAGGGCGCTGGTCTTTCCCGCGCCGGTGCCGCCGGTGAGGCCCACGATCAGCGGGCGGTCGGCGTCGATCAGGTGGAAGCCCGCCGCCTTTTTCAGCCGGTTGGCCACCGCCAGCCCCAGGCCGCCATCGTCGGGGCACTGGGCGAAGATCTCGGTGACGTCCGTGCCGTCAAAGGTACGCAGGGCGTCAAATACATGGCGGGCCTGGGCGGATTTGTCCGCTGCCGGGCCCAGACGATGGATGATGTGCCCGGCATACAGCGGGGCATACTCATCGAAGCAGATGACCCCCGCCTGGTCCGACAGCAGGCCCAGGATGCGGCGGGCGCTGCGGTCCGGCGCGCCGGTGACCACGGTGACCGGCGCGTGGGGGGCATAGTGCCGGTATTTCATCCCCGGGGCCCGGGGATGCTCTCCGGCGGCCAGCAGGCCGGTGACGGCCTTGTCCACGGCTACCTTCCCCAGCACCTCCTCCAGGGCCTCCAGAGGCAGACCGCCGGGGCGCAGCAGCCGGGGCGGCGTCACCGTCAGGTCGATGATGGTGGACTCAACCCCCACGGTGCAGGGGCCGCCGTCCACGATGCCGTCGATCTTGCCGTCCATGTCCTCGATCATGTGGGCGGCAGTGGTGGGACTGGGACGGCCGGAGGTGTTGCCGCTGGGGGCGGCAATGGGCACCCCGGCGGCCCGGATGATGGCCAGGGTCACCGGGTGGTCCGGGCAGCGGACGCCCACCGTCTCCAGGCCGCCGGTGGTTTGCAGGGGAACGATGTCCCGCCGGGGCAGGATCATGGTCAGGGGGCCGGGCCAGAACCGCTCCGCCAGGCGATAGGCCTCCGGCGGCACGTCCCGGCAGTATTGCTCCAGCCAGGAGGCGTCGGGAACGTGGATGATCAGCGGGTTATCCTGAGGTCTGCCCTTGGCCAGGAAAATGCGGCTCACGGCGTCCTCGTTCAGGGCGTCGGCTCCCAGGCCGTATACGGTTTCCGTGGGAATGCCCAAAAGCCCCCCCCGGCGCAGAATGGCCGCGGCCTCCTGTATGGCGGCCGGGTCCGATTCCGGGTGAAAAACAATGGTGTTCAAGTGGATCCCTCTTTTGCCTTAAAAGCCCAGATCCTCGCCCACCAGAATGACCTTGATGCGGCCGGCGGGACGACAGGCCCGGGTGATGACCATCTGGCAGCAGATGCAGTCGGGGCTGGTGCAGTTGCCGCAGCTGCCGGTGACGGCGCAGGGGGTCTTGATGTCGAAGCGCTGAGCGTTGGCGGGAGCCGCCACCTGGCGGGCCCGGGCAATGGAACTGTCCAGATCACCCATGACCTTGTTCATCCCGGCGATGACCAGGACACTCTCCGGCCCGAAGCACAGGGCCGCTACCCGGTTGGCGTTGCCGTCCAGGTTCACCAGCTGGCCATCAGCGGAGATGGCGTTGCTGCTCATGATGAAGGTGCCGCAGGTCAGGGCCTGGCGCATCAGCGCCTGCTTTTCTTCGGGGGTCTTGCCGGTGTCCCGGTCGATGAGCTGATAGTCCCCCTGGTGCAGGCGGTCCATCAGGCCGATCTGGGCGGCGGTGGCGGTGCCGCCCCAGGAAACGGTGCGGTCCTTGGGGATCAGGGTCAGGGCCAGCTCCAGGGCCTCCTGGGCGGTGGAGACATAGTGGGCCTCAAACCGGCGGCGGCGCAGGGCCTCGGCCACCTGGGGACCGGCCTTGTCATAACGGGTTTTGATGGGAGCTTCCATGGTTCATTCTCCTTTCTCAGCGCCCTCCTGCAGGCGTCTGGCCTGGTCAGCCAGGGTCAGCGCATCCACAAGGGGGTCCAGGTCGCCGTTGATCACGGCGGCAATGTTGAAATTTTTCACGTCCCCGGTAAGCCGGTGGTCGGTGACCCGGTTCTGGGGGAAGTTATAGGTGCGGATCTTGCCGGACCGGTCGCCGGTGCCCACCTGGCTTTTCCGCTGGGCGGCGATGGCGGCGTTCTGCTTCTCCTGTTGGGCCTCATAGAGCTTGGAGCGCAGGATTTTCATGGCCCGGTCCTTGTTTTTATACTGGCTGCGCTCATCCTGGCACTCCACCACCGTGCCGGTGGGCAGGTGGGTGATGCGGATGGCGGATTCTGTTTTGTTGACGTGCTGTCCGCCTGCGCCGGAGGAGCGGAAGGTGTCGATCTGTAAGTCCTTGGGGTCGATGGTGAACTCCACCTCCTCCGCCTCAGGCATCACGGCCACCGTGGCGGCGGAGGTCTGGATGCGGCCGGAGGACTCGGTTTCCGGCACCCGCTGGACCCGGTGGGTCCCGGCCTCGAATTTCAGGCGGGACCAGGCCCCCTGTCCCTCGATAGTGGCGCTGGCCTCCTTGACGCCGCCCAGCTCCGTGGTGTTTTCATACACCAGCTCCATGTTCCAGCCCCGGCGCTCGGCATACAGGGCGTACATCCGCAGCAGGTCCGCCGCAAACAGGGCCCCCTCCTCGCCGCCGATGCCGGCCCGGACCTCCAGGATGACGTTCCGGTCGTCGTTGGGGTCCCGGGGCAGCAGCAGGCGTTTAAGCTCCTCCGACAGGCGGTCCCGCTCCTGGCGGGCCCGATGCAGCTCCTCCTGGGCCAGCTCCCGCATTTCCGGGTCCGACAGCAGCTCCTGGGCCCCGGCGCAGTCCGTCTCCGCCTGCTGCCAGGCCCGGAAGGCGGCCACGATGGGGGTCAGCTCCTTCTGCTCCCGGCTCAGGCGGGTCAGGGATTCCCGGTCAGCGTACACCGCCGGGTCCGACAGCTGCCGCTCCACCTGGTCCAGCCGCCGGGCGATGGCTTGTAATTTCTCCAGCATACGGACTCCTTACTGGGCGTCCAGATAGCGGCGCACCTCGCCCACCAGCTTGTCCCGCCAGAACTCATATCCCACGGCTCCCGGCCGCAGGGATACCTCCAGCAGGTGGGGCCGGGCGGTGTACTGGTCCATCTGCTCATAAATCTCCTCATACTTCCGGGAGCTTTTCCGGGTCAGCACATAGGCTACCCTTTCCAGCTCCAGCCCCCGGCGCTTCAGCAGCGCCCGGACCGGGGAGGCGCAGCGGCCCGCCCACACGGGGGTGCCCAGAATCACCAGCCGGTATTCGGACAGGGGGCGCTCCGTTTCATAGGGGGCCAGCGGCAGGGTGGCCCGGCGCATGGCGTCCATGCCGGAGCGGAGATAGCCCCGGGCGCCCTGGCGGTCCACGCCGTCGGTAAGCTCCACCAGCTCCGCATCCAGGGCCTGGGCGATCTCCGTCATGGCCTGGCGCGTGGCGCCGGTGCGGGAGTAGTACATACACAAAATATCACGCATAATGGTCCTCCTGATTATTCCTCCAATTGCAGAGACAGCTTCTCCCAGCGGGCCATCTCTTGCTCCAGCTGAGCCTCCACATTCTGCTTTTCCCGATACAGCTCCTGGAGCTTTTCCGCGTTGCAGGCATTCTGTTCCATTTCGGCGTCCAGCTGGCGGCAGCGCTCCTCCAGCTTGGAGATGCCGGTTTCGCAGATGGTCAGCTGGCGGCGGGCGGCCTGCTTTTCCCGTCCGGCCCGAGGGGGCCGGGTGTCCTGCTTTTTCTTCTGGACCGGGGCGGGGGCGGGCTTTTTCTCCTCTGCCTTGACGGCCCGGTACTGGGCAAAGCCCATGGGATAGTCGTTGATGGTGCCATCCGCCAGCTCCCAGACCCGGGTGGCGAAGCGGTTGATGAAATACCGGTCATGGGACACGAACAGCAGGGTGCCGTCGAAGGCCTCCACCGCCTCCTCGATCCACTCCCGGGAGGCGATATCCAGGTGGTTGGTGGGCTCGTCCAGGATTAGGAAGTTGATCTCCTCGTCCATGAGCATGCACAGCCGCAGGCGGCTGAGCTCGCCGCCGGACAGGACCGACACGCTTTTGAACACGTCCTCCCCCTGGAACTGATAGGCCGCCAGGCGGTTGCGGGCGGTCTGGGGCGTCATGCCCTTCTTTTCATAGAGCATGGTGTCAAGCAAGGAGCGCTCCGGGTGCTCAAAGTGGATGATCTGGGGCAGATAGGCCGCCCGGATGGCGGGCCCCATGCGGATGATGCCGCTGTCCACGGGCTCGGCCCCGGTGATCATGTTCAGCAGGGTGGTTTTCCCTGCGCCGTTTTCTCCCAGAAAGGCGATGCGCTCGCCGCCCTCCACCCGCAGGTACACGTCGGAAAACAGGGTGCGGTCACCGAAGGACTTGGACACGCCCTTCAGCTGCAGTACCTCGTCGCCCCGGAACTCCCGGCTGGCGAAGCGGGCGTCCATCTTCTTGGCCCGGGTGGGCTTGGACACGGTGCGCATGCGCTCAATGCGCTTTTCCATGGAAAAGGCCCGCTTGTGCAGGGCGTCGTTGCCCATAAAGGCCCACAGGTGCATCTGCTCCGCCGCCTTCTCCAGCTGCTGGATCTTGGCCTGCTCCTTCAGATACTGCTTCATGCGCTCCTGATAGCGGCGCTCCTTTTCAATGGCATAAAAGCTGTAGTTCCCGCTGTAAAACTCCGCCTTGCCGTCCAGAATTTCAATGATGCGGGTGACGGTGCGGTCCAGGAAATAGCGGTCGTGGGAGATGGTGACCACGGTGCCCCGGAAGGAGCGGATATACTCCTCCAGCCACTCGGTGGCCTGAAGGTCCAGGTGGTTGGTGGGCTCATCCAGCAGGAGAATGTCCGTGTCCTCCAGGATCAGGCGGCCCAGGTTCACCCGGGTCTTTTCGCCGCCGGACAGCTGGTCGAACAGTCTCCGCCGCATATCGCCGTCGATGGACAGGCCGTTGGAGACCTTGTTGACGGCGGTGTCGGTGTCATAGCCGCCCAGGCCCTCGAACCGGGCGGTAAGCTCGCCGTAGCGCCGCAGGGTCTGGGGATCGCTGTCCCCCTGCTCCATCTGCCGGGTCAGGCGGTCCATCTCCTCCTTCAGGGCGGTGGTGCGTTGAAAGGCGGAGCGCAGAACGTCCTCCACGGTGTATCCCGCAGGATACACCGGGATCTGAGAGATCAGGCCTACCCGGCGGCCCGGTGCAATGAGCACCTGGCCGGAGTCATAGTCCAGCTCCCCGGTGAGGATGTTGAACAGCGTGGATTTCCCCGCGCCGTTTTTGCCCAGCAGGCCTACCCGCTCACCGGTGTCGATCTGGAAGGACACACCGTCCAGTATTTTCTTTTCCAGGTCAAAGGACTTGACCAGGTCGGTTACGCTGATATCTATCATATGGTCGATTCGTCACATTTTTTCCAATTCACTGACAATTTTGCCAAATTCCATGGCGTGGGACGCCTTCACCAGCACAGCGGTGCCGGGGGTGAATTCCCGGCGCAGGGCGGGGAGGGCCTCCTCAATGGCGGCGAAATGCTGTGCCCGGGGACCGGCGGTCTCGGCGATGGTAGCGGCCTTGGGGCCGATGGCAATTACCGCGTCCAGTCCCAGCCGGGCGGTGGTGCGGCCCACCTGCAGGTGGGCGTCCCGGCTGATGGGGCCCAGCTCCCCCATGTCGCCCAGCACCGCCACCCGGCGGCGGCAGACGGTGTCTGCCAGAATCTCCAGCGCCGCTTCCATGGCCTGGGGATTGGCGTTGTAGCAGTCGTCGATGATGAGCCGGTCCTCCGGCAGGCGGATGCGCCGCATACGGGAGCCGGTGGACACATACCCGGCCACGCCCTCGACAATCTCCTGCTCCGACAGGCCCAGATATTCGCCGATGGCCACGGCCATGGAGGCGGAGTAGATCATGTAGTCCCCGGGGGAGGGGATGGACAGCCGGTAGCTGCGGCGGGGGGTGGTGACGGTGCAGTCCAGGCCGTCGATGCCCCGGCGGACGATGTCCGTGACCCGGACATTGCAGTGTTCGCTCCTGCCGCAGCGGAGGGTCTCAAAGGGCAGGTCCAGGCCGTTGAGCAGTTCATCGTCGCCGCACAGCACTGCCAGGCCATCAGGGCGCAGGTGGTCGAAAATCTCGCACTTGGCCCGCAGGGTCCCCTGACGGGTGCCGCCCAGGTTTTCAATGTGGGCGTCGCCGACGTTGGTGATCACGGCGATGGTGGGCTGCACCAGGCTGCCCATATAGCGGATCTGGCCGAAGTGGTCCATGCCCGTTTCGATCACCGCCGCCTGATGGCAGGGCTCCAGCCGCAGCAGGGTCTGGGGCGTGCCGATGTGGTTGTTGAGATTGGCCTGGGTTTTCAGGGTCCGGAAATGCCGGGACAGCACCGAGGCGATCATCTCCTTGGTGGTGGTCTTTCCGGCGGAGCCGGTGACCTGCACCACGGGGATGTCATACAGGCTGCGGTACCAGGCGGCCAGAGCGCCCAGGGCCAGGGTGGTGTCCTGCACCCGGATATAGAACCGGCCGGGCAGCAGGGTCTCCGGCACACGGCTGCACAGGCAGCCGGCCGCCCCGGCGGACAGGGCCGTGTCGATGTAGTCATGCCCGTCGAACCGGGCTCCCACCAGGGGGATGAACAGGTCGCCGGAGGCGATCTGGCGGCTGTCGCTGGTGACGCCGGTGACGGTGCCGCCGCCGGTCTGAAGGAAGGTCCCGCCTACGGCACGGCAGATGTCCGCCGCCGGCAGGGGCCTCATGCCCGGCCTCCCTTGCGCAGGGCCAGGGACTCGTCCACAATGCGCTGGCACAGGTCGCCGTAGCTGAGGCCCACCTGGGCCGCCTCCTGGGGCACCAGGCTGGTGGGGGTCATGCCGGGCAGGGTGTTGATCTCCAGGCACCAGAAGTTCCCCTCCTCATCCAGGATGAAGTCCGCCCGGGAATAGACGCCCAGGTCCAGGGCCCGGTGCAGGCGCAGGGCCAGCTCGCCCACGGTGCGCCACTGCTCCTGGGTGATGGGGGCGGGGCAGATCTCCTGGGCGCCGTCCTTCTGATACTTGCAGAAATAGTCGAAATAGGCCCCCCGGGGGATGATCTCCACGGCGGGGAGGTAGGTGTCGCCCAGAACGGCCACCTGGATCTCCCGGCCCTTGATCTTCTTCTCCACGATGACGTGGTCGCCATAGGCCAGCATCCGCTCCAGGGTCTGGGCCAGCTCCTCCCGGGTGTCCGGCAGCTCCACGCCGATGGAGCTGCCGCCGTTGATGATCTTCACGGCGCAGGGCACCGGCAGCTCCCGGGCCAGACGGGGAATGTCCTCCCGGGTATAGTGCACGTCGTGCCAGGGGGCGGTGGGTACCCCGGCGGCGTCCATGATGCGCTTGGTGACGGATTTGTCCATGGCCATGCCGCTGCCCAGATAGCCGCTGCCGGTATAGGGCACGCCCAGCAGGTCCAGGGTGGCCTGGATGCGGCCGTCCTCGCCGCAGGCGCCGTGGAGAGCCAGGAACACCAGGTCCGCCATGGCACACACCGCCAGAACGTCCTTTCCCAGCATGGAAGGGCCCTGATCCCGGCGACTGCGGCGCACGGCCTCCAGGTCCGGCTCGGTGGAGTGGACCCGGTTGTCGCCGCACAGGCCGTCCGGCGCGTCGAAGATATCCGCCAGGCTGCCGTTGTAATCCTCCAGCCCCAGGAACATATCCACCAGGATGGCCTGGTGGCCCCGCTCCCGCAGGGCGCGGCACACGCCGGTGCCGCTGGTCAAGGATACCTGCCGCTCGGTGCTGAGGCCGCCAGCCAACACTACGATTTTCATATACAATCCCTCATTTCTCACGGGGGTACACGCCCCCGGAATGCTATCATATCAATATAGCAGTATATCACACCAACCGGGCAAATACAACTGTTTCCTGCGCAAACAAAAGAGCTGCCGCGAGGCTGCGGCAGCTCTTCTGCAATCAGAAAACGTACAGCAGGATGCACACCAGGACGACGCACAATCCCAGGCAGGCCATCAGCAGGGCATAGGACAGGCTGCCCTCCATCCGGCGGATGGTGTCCAGGATGGTGCCCAGCCGGTCGGCGGCCTCCTGCTCCGTGCGCTGTCCGCCGTGGGTCATGGCGTGGAGCACGGCGCTGCGGGGGGATTTCCGGCGGCGGGGACGGGAGTCCCGCAGGAAGGTCCGCCGGGCCAGCAGCACCAGGAAGTCCAGCGCATCGCACACGGCCCGCATCACCACGTTCAGCACCCGGTACAGGCCCCGGATGGCCGGGCGATAAACCCGTTCCTCCAGGCTCAGCCACCGGGGCCAGCGCTCCAGATACACGGCCTCCGCGCCCTTGCTGTCCATGAGCACCAGGCGGATGAACAGGAAATACACCGCCATGCCGATGGTCAGGGAAATGGCCACGCCCTTGAGATTTTCCCAGGCCAGGTAGTGAACGGCGTGGCCAAAGGGATGCCCGCCCACAAAGGGAAGGGCCAGAGCGGCCACCGGCTCCGCCAGCCCATGGGGCAGCAGCCCCAGCACCGGCAGAGGCAGCGCCGCCAGCACCAGCGCCGTGACGGTCATAGGCGTGCCCCAGGTCTTACCGGTGGGGGAGATGGGCTTCTGCCAGAACAGGGCCACATAGATCTTGGTGAGATACGCCGCCGTCAGGCCGCCGGAGAACAGAAACAGCCACTCCACCGCCGTAACGCCCAGACTGCCGCTTTCGGCGGCCAGCTCTACCAGGGACTCATGAACCAGGGTTTTGCTGATATAGCCCAGAAAGCCCGGAATACCTGCCAGAGAACAGGCACCGCACAGGAACAGGCCGTGCAGCAGGGGCTTTCCCCGGCCATAGCCGCGAATCTGGTTCAGGTCCAGGGCGTGGGTATTGCAGTACACCACACCGGCCAGCAGGAACAGGGTCAGCTTTACCAGGGAGTGGTTCATCATGTACAGCACCGTACCGTGGGCGGCCAGGGCATTGTGCTGCCCCAGCAGGGACAGGGCCGCCGTTCCCACCAGGATAAAGCCGATCTGGGACAGGGAGGAGCAGGCCAGAATATACTTGAGGTTGTTGGAAAACACGGCGATAGCCGCGCCCAGCACCATGGTCACCGCCCCCAGCACCAGCAGCAGAACACCCCACCGGTGCTCACCGGGGAGGATGTCCGCCGTGATGATCAGGGCGCCGAAGATGCCCGCCTTGGTGAGGACGCCGGACAGCAGGGCACTGGCCGGAGCCGGGGCCACCGGGTGGGCCTTGGGCAGCCAGATATGCAGGGGAAACACGCCCGCCTTGGCCGCGAAGCCGAACAGGATGCACAGGGCCGCCGCCCACAGCTGCCCCCGGTCCGTTACCATGGCGCAGGTGTCAGGCAGTTGGGCGATGACCAGGGTGCCCGTCAGCCGGTACAGCAGGAACAGGCCCATCAGGGTCACAAGGCCACCCAGTACCGCAATGGCCAGGTAGGTTTTGCCGGCGTCCAGAGCGTCAGGAGATTCCTCCTGCACCACCCAGGCGTAGGAGCTGAGGCTCATGAGCTCGAAGAACAGAAAGGTGGTATACAGGTCCGCCGACAGGAATACACCCAGGGTAAAGCTCAGACACAGCAGGAAGAAAAAGTGGTAGCGCCGCAGGTGGTGGTGGCCCCGGAAATACTGGGGCGTCAGCAGGGCGGACACGAACCACATGAAGCTGACCACCAATCCATAGATGGCCCGGAAGCCGTCCAGGGTGAAGTGGATGCCGCACAGGGGGATATCCAGGGAAACGCCAAACCGGGTGCATACAGCCAGCACCATCACCAGAAGCGTCAGCCCCGTGACGGCGCAGGACCAGCGGCCCAGCCGCGTCTCGCTTTCGCTGCGGACGAGCAGCAGGGGAACGGACCCCATCAGGGGCAGCAGGATCAGAAGAAGCAGCATCACAGGCCCACCGCCTTTCCGATCACGTCCAGCAGCCACTGGGGAAACAGGCCCATGACCAGACACGCCGCCGCCAGCACGGCGGTGGGCACCGTCATCATCCAGCCCGCCTCATGAGCGGAGCCCTCGGGGATGGCGGGGGCGTCCGTCCGGGGGAACCAGGCCTTCAGCACCACCTGGAACATATACACCGCCGTCAGCAGGGCCGACACCAGCAGAGCTGCGAAGCCCGCCAGCGGCAGCCAACCGCCGATATCCACCGCCGCCTGGGCGATGTACCACTTGCTGACAAAGCCGTTGAAGGGGGGGATGCCCGTCAGGGCGCAGGCCGCCGCCGTGAAGCAGGCAAAGGTCACCGGCATGTACCGGGCCAGGCCCTCCAGCTGGGGCACATACTCCCGGTGGGCGTAGTGCAGCACCGCACCGGCGGTGAAGAAGGCCATGATCTTCACCACCGAGTGGACGATCAGGTGCAGGAACGAGGCGGCCAGGGCCTGGGTGGTCATCAGGGCGGCGGCAAACAGAATATACGACAGGTTCGACACCGTGGAGTAAGCCAGCCGCAGCTTGAAGTGCCGCTGCTTCAGGGACATGCAGGAGCCGTATACAATGGTGATGATGGGCAGCAGCAGCGCCAGCTGCTGGGCCCAGGTACCGGCCAGCACCTCTGTGCCGAAGCTGTAATAGATCAGGCGGATGCAGGCGAAGGCGCCGGCCTTTACCACGGCCACCGCGTGGAGCAGGGCCGTGACGGGGGTGGGGGCCACCGCCGCCGAGGGAAGCCAGCCGTGCAGCGGCCAGATGGCCGCCTTGACGCCGAAGCCCACAAAGGACAGGGCAAACACCGCCAACAGCATGGATATGTCGCCGTCATAGCCTGCCAGATGGCCGCCCAGGGTGAAGTCCACCGCATCGTGGATGGCCAGGAACACCAGGCCGATAAACGCCAGGGCCGCGCCGGAGATGGAGTAGACCAGGTACTTGATGCCGGCCTTTTTGGCGGCCCTGGTCATGGGCTGCATCACCAGGGGCAGGGTGGCCAGGGTCAGCAGCTCATAGAACAGGTACATGGTCATCATGTTGGCGGAGAAGGCAATGCCCAAGGTCACGCCGAAGGATGCCGTGAAAAATGCCCAGAACATGTGCAGGTGCTTTTCGTGGCGCATGTAGTCAAAGCCATAGAGCATGGTGAAGGGCCACAGGGTGGCAGACAACCCCGCAAACAGACGGGCGGCCCCGTCCATGCGGAAGGCGATGGTCAGCCGGGTGGAAAAATGCAGCAGGGTGAAGGCGCCGTCATCGCACAGGAGGATGGCCAGCCAGGCCAGGGCGGTGGTGCCCAGGATCAGGAGGCTGTATACCAGGCGGCGGCAGCTCTCGCTGCGGATGGGCAGGAAATAGGACAGCAGGCCCAGCACCAGCGGCAGGAATACCGGCAGAAGGAGAAGAATTCCGTTCATATGGCGCACCTCCTTACAGAATGGATCCGGTGATGTGCTCCATCACGGGGACAGTGATGCCGGACAGCAGGCCCAGGATCAGGCTGGCTGCGGCGAACAGTGCCAGGGACAGCACCAGCAGCAGCGGCTCCCGGACCCGGCTCCGGGCCGGGAAATCCTGCCCCGGAAAGAAGGCGCGGCACAGCGGCGGAAACAGATAGGCCGCCGTCAAAAGCGCCGAGATCAGCAGCACCGCCGGAATGATATAGCACAGGGGGGCGGACATGCCGTCCAGGGCGCCCAGCGCCAGATACCATTTGCTGAAGAAGCCGCCGAAGGGGGGGATGCCTACCAGGGACAGAGCCAGGGCGGCGAAGCAGCCCATGGTGACGGGGATCCGGCGGCCCAGACCCGGGAAGCCGTCGATGGTTTCCGTTCCCGTCAGGAAAATGATGGAGCCAGCGGACTGGAACACGCCGATCTTGGCCAGCGCGTGGAACAGCAGCTGCAAAAGGCCACCCAGCAGGCCCACCGGAGTCATGAGGAATACGCCCAGCAGCACGTAGGAAATCTGGGAAATGCTGGAGTAGGCCAGACGCTTTTTCAGGCCGTTTTCCGTGCAGCCCATAAACGAGCCCATGAAGATGGTCACCAGAGTCAGAACGATGCACACGGTCTGGACCCAGGTGCCCCGCAGAGCCTCTGCGCCCACGGTGAAGTAAATGACCCGGATGGCAGCGATGGCCCCCACCTTGGCGATGATGCCGGAGAGCAGGGCATGGGCCGGGGCCGGGGCAACAGGATGGGCCGAGGGCAGCCAGTTGTGCAGGGGGTACAGACCCGCCTTGGCCCCGAAGCCCAGCAGCATCAGAAACGATGCAGCCAGCAGGGTAGGAGAGAGCGTCTGGAAATAGCCGCCACGGACAAAGGTCAGGGAGGATTGCTGGGCCAGCAGCACCACGCCGAACAGGGCGATGAAGCCGCCGCAGACGGAGTAGTACAGGTATTTTACCGCGCCCAGCAGGGCCTTGGGCCGCTGGGTGTGCAGCACCAGGGGGAAGGACAGCAGGGTGGTGAGCTCATAAAACAGGTACAGAGTTACCAGATCCGCTGCCAGGACCGCGCCCAGCACCGCCGCCTCCGTCAGCATCAGAAATGCGTAGAACCGGGGATGGTGCCCCTCGTGGGTCATGTAGACGGCAGCGTAGGGGATGGTCAGTAGCCAGCACACGGCGGTCAGCAGGCAGAAGAACCGGCCCAGGCCGTCCAGCCGCAGGGAAAACGTCAGGTCGGCGGTCATGTGCCACACCGGTGTGGCCGTGTCGCCCAGGGTGCAGGCACCGATCAGCAGCGCAAGCAGCAGGGCCTGGCCCGCGGCCAGGATCACCGTGCGGGCCCGGTCGTTCCGGATCAGGCTCAGGGCCGCCATAGCCAGCGGCAGCAGGAGGATCAGATATAACATATTCGTCTCCTCCCTTTCTCACTGACAGAACAGGTCCATGCCCTGGCGGAACAGGTCCATGAGCCCATAGGACCGCAGGCCAACAGCGATGTTCAGGGCCACAAATACAAGGCCCGGCACACTGACCCAGCGCAGGCGGCGTGTGTGCTCCGTTTCGGCCTCCGGCACCCAGAGCAGCAGCGTGGTATACAGGAAATACAGCACGTTCAGCAGGGTGGACAGGGCCAGCGCCAGCAGCACCGCCCAGGTGCGCCAGCCCATGTGGAAGGCCGCAGCGGCAAAATACAGCTTGGGGATGAAGCCGGCGAAAATGGGGATGCCTACCATGGACAGGGCGCCCACGGTGAATACGCAGCCGGCGGCGGGGTCCCGGTGGGCGGCGGCCCGGAGGCTGTTGAAGTCCTTGTGTCCGCCGGAGGTAGCCGCCAGGTCCGCACCGGACAGAAACAGCATGGGCTTGGTCAGGGCGTGGGACACGATCTGGAACAGCACCGCCGCCAGGGCGGCCTGGGTCCCCATGCCCAGGCCCATGTAGATGTAGCCGATCTGGGCGGCGGAGGAGAAGGCGATCATGGTGGTCAGCCGCCGGGCGAAAATGGCGGAGACGGAGCCTGCGATCATGCCGCCGATGCCGAACAGCAGCAGCACCGTCTGGATGCCGGAGGCGGCGAACACGTCAATGCCGATGACCTGGTAGATGACCTTGATGAGAAACACGATATACCCCTTGGACACCACGCCGGACAGGATGCCCGAGGAGGCCGGGGTGGCCTGGCCGTAGGTATCCGGCATCCACAGGTGGAAGGGGAACAGACCGCTTTTGATGGCCAGTCCCGCCGTTATCAGGCCCAGGGACATGGTCACGGAGAACCGGTGCCCGCCGGTGCTCCACAGTTCCGCGATGGCGGTGTGCAGCTGGGGGAACAGCAGGTGGCCGGTGACGGAATAGGTGAAGATCACGCCCATGAGGAACAGACCCGAGCCCATCAGGGCGAAGATCATGTACCGGGCGGAGGCGATCAGTGCCCGGCCGCCCCGGCGCACCGACAGCAGGGCGCAGGAGGCAATGGTCAGCACCTCGATGAACACGTAGCCGGTGAAGATATCGTTGGTGTAGCACAGGGCCACCAGCGCCACATGGGCCAGGTCCACCATGACCCAATAGAGCTTCTGCTTGTCGGCGGGGACGTCCTGCAGGATGCGGCGCATACCGCCCAGCACACTCAGCAGCATGACCCCGGCAAACAGCATGGCCAGGAAGGGCTCCAGAATACCCGCCGTCAGCTCGTTGCCCCAGGGGGCGGGGTAGTGGCCCATCATATAATAGTAGCGGACGTGGTGCACCGCGCAGTATACCAGCACGGAGCCCTGCAGCACGATGCTGGCCGAGAGCAGGAAGATGCTCAGCCGCCGGGCCCACCGGGCGTTGGCGGCAAAGGACACCACGGCGCACACCAGAGACAGAATGATGGAGAAGAAGGGGAAATTCTGCACAAAGCTCATTGCTCGCCGTCCTCCTTCTGCCGCTTTTTATGGGACATCATCATATACAGCTTGTCCATGTCCAGGGTGCGGTAGGTCTGGTAGATGCGGACGGTCAGCGACAGCATCACCGCCGATACGCTGACGGACACCACGATGCCCGTCAGCACCAGGCCCGCGGGGATGGGGTTGACGTAGTGCTCCATAGAGGTGACGCCGTCCACGATGATGGGAACGGTGCGGCCGGTGATATAGCCGCGGTCTGCCAGCAGCAGAAACACGCCGGAATCCATAATGTCCAGGCCGATGACCTTTTTCAGCAGGTTCCGGTCAAACAGTAGCATGCAGAAGCCGATGACGAACACCAGAATGGCCACCACCAGCTCATAGTTGGAAGCAAGGGCCTTCAGCATCATAGCTCCCCCCTTCTGAAGTACATATAAAGGCTGTACATGGTGCAGCACACCACGAAGCCCACCGCCACGTTCAGGGGCAGAATCAGTCCGGCGGACAGAATGCGGCCCGGGGTGCCGGGGGAGATGACAGAGTGCAGGTGATTGGCACCGGTATAGAAGGAGTAGCTCTTGGCCAGGCAGTAAAAGCCCAGGGAGCACAGCACCACCGTCTGGAGCCGCCGGGGCCGCAGCACGGCGGAGGCCGCCGCATCGCCCCACACCATGGCAAACAGCATCAGCCCCGCTGCCAGAATGGCACCGCCGGAGAAGCCTCCGCCGGGGGACAGGTGGCCGTTGAGAAGAATATAGATGCCGAACACCAGGATCACAGGAATGAGAAACTTGCTCATGGGGGCCACGATGGGGTCCGAGGCATAGTCCACCACGTCGGGCTGGAGAAGCCAGCGCCTTTTGCCGGAGCGGTTCAGCAGGATGGTCACGGCGCACATGGCGGTGAACAGCACAAAGGATTCGCCCAGGGTATCGAAGGCACGGTAGTCCAGGATCATGCCGGCCACGGTGTTTACCGCGCCGGTCTCCTGGGTGCCCTGCTCCACATAGCGCTGGGCTACCTCGTTGACGGTGGGGGCGGTATCGGAGCCGTAGGGGGGCAGGTCCGCTGCCGTCAGCAGCATGAGGGCCGACAGCACCACGCACAGAAGACCTGCCAGCACGTTGTACAGCCGCAGGGACCGGTGGACTCCCTGCTCCACCAGCGTCCGGTCCCGGTGGGGGGTCGGATGAGCGGAGACGTTTTCAGCCGGACACTCCGGAGGCTCCTTTTGCAGCTGCTCGGACAGGTCCAGGCCGCCGTGGAGCCAGAGCTGCACCAGGGAGGGCTCAGAGGGTGTCGTCATGGTGGTCCTCCTCTCTGCGGGCCTCATGCTCCGCGTCCTTGTCAATGAGGTTGATACGCCGCAGGGTCAGGAAAAACAGAATGCCCGTGATGCCTGCGCCCACGGCGGCCTCGGTGATGGCCAGATCCGGAGATTCCAGCAGCAGCCACACCACGGACATGATGATGGAATAGGCCATGTAGATGATGACAGCACGCATGGGCTTTTTCACCAGAGCGGTGGCCACGGCACAGACCAACAGGCCGATCAGCAGGAGGATGCGGAAGACCGTACTCATTGACCGGCCTCCTGTTCTCCGTCGGGCAGCTCCAGGTGCTGCTCCAGATTCTGGTTCACCCGGTACTCAAACTGCGCCAGCATATGGCCGGACAGGGGAGAGGTGCACCACTGGAGGATCACCATCAGCAGCAGCTTCCACAGCACCGGGCGCAGGCCCACCGCCAGCATCACCGCCAGCACCAGCAGGGAAAGACCCAGGGTGTCGGCTATGGAGGCGGCATGGAGCCGGTTCAGGGTAAAGTCAAAGCGAAACAGGCCCACCATGGCGGTCAGCAGGGCAAAGCACCCGGCCAGCACGCACAGAGCCGTCAGGCCGAAGCGGATCCATTCACCGGTCATGCGATTCGTCCTCCTTCTTGTCCTGCCGCTTGCGCTGGTACAGGTTGATGTAAATGCGGCACAGCAGCATTACCGCGATAAACGACAGCACCACATACACGATGGCCACGTCCGCCAGGTAGTCCTCCCCCAGCAGATAGGCCAGGATGGCGATGATAATGGCCACCAGCGTGCCGGTAAGGTTGATGCCGATGATGCGGTCCGCCGTCAGTCGGGCCCGGATGATATAGACCATCACTGCCAGCAGGCCCAGACCCAGAAACACCAGCGCGCCCCAGAACAGATCGTGATAGCACTGTTGGATCAGTTCCATTCCGGGCCCTCCATTTTCCGCAGGAGCCGGGTCAGACTCCAATCCGGGATGTCGGCGGCATGAGCTTTATTCAGGCACAGCACCAGGTAGTCCTCTCCCTCCTGGCGCACCGTCACAGTGCCGGGGGTCAGGGTGATGGAGTTGGACAGCAGCATCCGGGAGATGGGCTTGTCCAGCGGGGCATGGACCCGGACAATGGCAGGGTGATAGTCCGGCTTCCGGGACCAGATCACCCGCATCACAGCCAGGTTGGCCCGGATGATCTCCCGCACCAGCCGGACGCCGTATACCACATATCCGCCCAGCCGCTTGAGCAATCGCCGCTCCGCCTGGGGCCGGCAGCCCAGGGCCGCCACGCAGAACGCGTAGACCGCCCCGGTGATGACCACGCCGAACAGGCAGATCTCCAGCGTGACTTTTCCGTTCAGGATCAGCCACAGCAGGAACAAAAAGATACACATGACCATGGGGGTTCCTCATTCCTCTCTCACACACATAGCGTGAATGTTAAGATTTTTTCGCACACGGCGCAAAAAACTTCATACAAAATTTATTTTACCATGTATGCAGAAATAAAGTCAATAAAAACCGGGAATTTGCCGGGAAAAGATGAAAAAAGCCGTCAATTGGCGTGCATAATTTCCCAAACGTGTTCCGCGCCGCCGGGCCTGCCCGGTTAGATATTTCCAATCCGAAAAATGTAGCAATTGCAACAGACAAATACAGGATTCCGGCGTATACTGCCGGATGTACCATAAAATAAGGAGGAATCATCTCATGATTCGCAGGATCATTCACATAGACCAGGACAAGTGCAACGGCTGCGGGGCCTGCGCCAGGGCCTGCCACGAGGGCGCCATCGACATGGTGGACGGCAAGGCTAAGCTCATGCGGGAGCACTACTGCGACGGGCTGGGGGACTGCCTGCCGGCCTGTCCCACCGGGGCCATTACCTTTGAGGAGCGGGAGGCTCCCGCCTATGACGAGGCGGCGGTGAAGGCGGCTCAGGCCGCCAGGAACCGGCCCCACACCGGCTGCCCCGGCGCGGCCATCCGCCAGCTGGCCCACAAAAAGCCCGCCGCCCCGGCACCCGGCCGGGAGACGGAGAGCCAGCTGACCAACTGGCCGGTGCAGATCAAGCTGGTTCCCACCCGGGCCCCGTATTTCGAGGGGGCGGAGCTGCTGATCGCGGCGGACTGCACGGCCTTCACCTATGCCGACTTCCACAGCCGGTTCCTGGCGGGCCGGGTGTGCCTCATCGGCTGCCCCAAGCTGGACGGCGTGGACTACACCGAGAAGCTGGCGGAGATCCTCCGCAGCAACAACATCCGCTCCGTGACGGTGCTGCGGATGGAGGTGCCCTGCTGCGGCGGGCTGGAGATGGCCGCCCGGCGGGCCCTGGAGCAGTGCGGCCGGGACCTGCCCTGGCAGGTGTGCACCGTCCACATCGATGGTACGGTGACGAAAAACTGAAGCGTAAGCGCCCCGGTTCTGCCGGGGCGCTTTTATGCACCTGCGGGGCGCGGCGGGCATAGACTGCCCTGTGAGGAGGTATATGCATGGACCATGAACTTTTGCTGGCCCGCTCCATCACACAGGCCCAGCACATGGTGCGCTCCCTTGGCGGATGCGGCATCCGGCGCGCGCTGATGCGCGCCCCTGTGGGACTGACGGACCGGGGCTGCGCCTATGCGGTGCGGCTGCGGCCCGGGACGCTGGAGGCGGCTCTGACCTGTTTGCAGGCGGCGGGGATCAAGCCCCTGGCCGTTTATCATCATACCCGGGAGGGCTATCGGGAGGCGGCGCAATGATCTATTTCGACGCCGGGGCCACTACCCTGGAAAAACCCGCCGCTGTGGGCCGGGCCATGGCCCGGGCGGCACACACCATGAGCTCCCCGGGCCGGGGGAGCTATCCGGCCTCCCGCCTGGCCGAGGAGACGGCCTATCTGTGCCGCCAGGAGGCGGCGGAGCTGCTGGGGATTCCCCAGCCGGAAAACGTCGTCATCACCGGAAGCGCCACCCATGGCCTGAACCTGGCTATCCGGTCTTTGCTGGGTCCCGGGGATCGGGTGGTGATCTCCGGATATGAGCACAACGCCGTCACCCGGCCCCTGCACGCCATCCCGGGGCTTTCCGTGACGGTGATCGACACGCCGCCCTTCCGGCCGGACCTGGCGGCGGAGGAATTTCGCCGGGCCATCCGGCAGAAGCGGCCCCGGGCCGTGATCTGCACCCACGTTTCCAACGTCTTCGGGGCGGTGCTGCCGGTGGAGGACATCGCCCAATGCTGCCGGGAGACGGATACGCCCCTGATCGTGGACGCCTCCCAGTCGGCGGGGGTGCTGCCGGTGGACCTGGCCGGGTGGGGGGCGGCCTTTGTGGCCATGCCCGGTCACAAGGGCCTGTACGGCCCCCAGGGCACGGGACTGCTGCTGTGCGGGGCGGAGGGGAAGCCCCTGCTCTACGGCGGCACCGGCAGCATGTCCCGCCTGCAGGATATGCCCCCGGACCTGCCGGACCGGCTGGAGCCCGGGACCCACAATATGCCGGGTATCGCGGGACTGCTGGAGGGCATCCGGTTCGTCCGGCGGCAGGGGGTGGAGAGCATCGCCGCCCGGGAGCGGCAGGTGGCCCTGCGGGCCGCCCGGGGCCTGGAGAGTCTGCCGGGGGTCCGGGTGCTCTGGGACGGGGACTTCCGGAACCAGACCGGGGTGGTGTCCTTCGTGACGGAGGGCCGGGACTGCGAGGCGGTGGGGGAGGCCCTGGCCCGGCGGGGCATCGCCCTGCGGGCGGGACTTCACTGCGCGCCCCTGGCCCATCGCACGGCGGGGACCCTGGACACCGGCACCCTGCGGCTCAGCGCGTCCTTTTTCAACACCTTGGACCAGGCGGACCGCCTGGTGTGGGCCGTGTCCCGGGTGCTTCGTGAAAATGTAGAGCTTTGACAGACGTTTTTGTTGCATTTTCCCAATAAATTTTATATAATGTAGAATACGTATTGGTATGTGCAAGGAAGGGACGCCTGAAATGGAAGCAATTGTATCTGTATTGGAGCGAGCCGGGCGGTATCTGTCGCTGATCCGGCCCATGGACGTGCTGGACGTGGCCATCATCGCCTATCTGGTGTATAAGATCCTCTGTCTGGTGCGCAGCACCCGGGCGGAGAATATCCTCAAGGGCGTGGCGATCTTTCTGGTGGCCCTGTGGCTGTCGTCCCCGGCGGCCCTGAATCTGCGGGGCGTGAACTATATCCTCAGTCACATGGTGGAGTGGGGCGTTCTGGCCCTGATCATCCTGTTCCAGCCGGAGATCCGGCAGCTGCTGGAGAAGGTGGGCAGCCGGAACATCCGCCTGCTGCGCATTTTCCAGCCGGAGCAGCAGTCCTCCGAGCTGGAGCGGGCCATCGACCAGACCGTGGCGGCCTGCACCGACATGGCCAAGACCCGCACGGGAGTGCTGATCGTGTTCGAGCGGAAGCTGCTGCTGGACGAGATCGTCCGCAGCGGCACCACCCTGGACGCGGCGGTGTCCAGCGAGCTGCTGAAGAACATCTTCTTCGTGAAGGCCCCCATGCACGATGGCGCCGTTATCATCCGGCAGGGCCGGATCCTGGGCGCCGGGTGCATGCTGCCGCTGTCCAAGAATGTGAATCTCAGCCGGGACCTGGGTATGCGCCACCGGGCGGGCATTGGCATGAGCGAAAACTCCGACGCGGTGGTGGTCATCGTGTCGGAGGAGACGGGCTCCATCTCCGTGGCCATCGGCGGCATGCTGAAGCGGCACCTGATGCCGGAGACGCTCCGGCAGCTGCTGCGCAACGAGCTGATGCCCCAGCCGGAGGAGGAGCCGGACAAGCCCCGCCTGTCCCTGCGGGAGCTGCTGCACGCCCATAGAAAGGGGGAGCAGAATGGAAACCAAGACTAACACCAACCAGAATCCCGACAAGAGCCGCAAGGTCATCCGCATCGTCATCTCCATCCTGGTGGCCATCGCCCTGTGGGTCTATGTAGACCGGGGGCTTTCCGTGGAGGTGACCATGAAGGTCAACAACGTCCCCGTGGAGTTTTCCGGCGAGGACACCAGCCTGGCCGAAAAGAACCTGATGCTGCTGTCGGGCTATGACACCACCATCGACCTGGTGCTCAAGGGTCCCCGCAGCGAGCTGTTCAAGCTGGACAAGAGCAAGGTCCGCATTGTGGCGGACACCAGCACCATTCAGGAGACCGGGCAGCAGACCCTGTCGTACCAGGTGTACTTCCAGGACGACATCCAGCGCAGCAAAATTTCCGTGGATCACGCCAGCGCCTACAGCGTCACCGTTACCGTGGGCGAGATGGACAGCAAGACCGTGCCCATCCGCTGCGACATCGTGGGCAGCACCGCCAAGGGCTTCACCGCCGGGGAGCTGACCCTGGATCCGGCGGAGCTGAACCTGCGGGGCCAGCGGGACGATCTGCTGAACATCGCCTATGCCAAGGTGACCCTGGACATTTCCGGCGCCGACCGCACCGTGGTCCAGGCCCTGGAGTGGGAGCTGTATGACTATAACGACATCAAGATCGACAACCCCGCCGTCCGCTCCAAGGTGAAGACCGTGCAGGCTACCCTGCCGGTAAAGACCTCCAAGGAGGTGGATCTGGTGGTCAACTTCGTCCCCGCCGCCGGGTCCACTCTGGACACGATACAGTATACCGTGTCCCCGGACAAGGTAACCCTGGTGGGCGAGAAGGACGTGCTGGACACCATCGACGCCATCGTGCTGGACACCCTGTACCTGCAGGACCTCCAGCCCTCCCAGAGCCTGACCTACAGCGTTACCGCCCCGGAGGGCACCACCCTGGCGGAGAACGTGGGCCCGGTCACCGTGACCATCGTGGTCACGGGGGTCACGGAGCGCAATGTCACCGTGACGTCCTTTAACTGCGAAAACGTGCCGGAGGGCTTCTCCGCCGTGCCGGTAACCGAGAGCCTGAACATCCTCCTGCGGGGCCTGGAGAGCGAGATGGCCCAGATCACCGCAGAGGACCTGCGCATTACCGTGGACCTCAGCGGTATCACGGAGCCGGGGGTCCACACGGTGCCGGTGACGGTGCAGGTGGCCAACTACGCCAACGTGGGCGTCAAGGGCTCGTATCAGATCGTGGTGGACGTGGAGCGTCTGCCGTAACAGAGATTTTCCCCAAGCGAAAGGACTGAGCAAAATGACACAAGTGGCAACTGTTGAAAAAATCCTTCGGGACGGATATGTGCAGATTTCTGTGCCCCGCAAGTCCGCCTGCGGACACGACTGCGAGGAGTGCGCCGGATGCGGCATGACCGGGGCCTCCGTCTATGCCGAGGCCCGGGACCCCGTGGGGGTCCGCCCCGGAGACAAGGTGGTGGTGGAAAGCTCCACCCGGGCTATCCTGGCGGTGACCTGGCTGGTGTATATGCTGCCGGTGGTGTTTTTCCTGCTGGGCTACTTCCTGTCGGCAGGGCTGACGGAGGGCTGGCGCTATGCCGTGGCCATTGCGGCGGCGGCGGTGTCGTTTATCCCCATCAAGCTGTATGACGGCTATGCCCGGAAGCGGGACACCCTGACCTATACCATCGTCCGGGAGTTCTGATGTTCGGTTATGTGCGGCCGTCGGACGGCCACCTGACGGCGGAGGACAAGCAACGGTTCCAGGCCGCTTACTGCGGCCTGTGCCGCAGTCTGGACCGCCGGTACGGACTGGCCGCCCGGATGATCTTAAACTACGATTTAGCTTTTCTGGCTATGCTGTTATCCAGGGAGCCGGAATGCCTCACGGCCCACTGCCGGTGCCCGGCTCACCCCATCCGGGGCTGCGACGCCCTGGAGCGGCAGCCCGCCTTCGACACCGCGGCGGACCTGAGCGTGATCCTCACCTGGTGGCAGCTGACCGACGGCGTGGCGGACCACGGCTTTTTCCGGGGGCTGCTGTACCGCGCGGCCCTGCTCCTGCTGCGGCGGGCCTATCGCAAGGCCCGGGCCAGGCGGCCCGGCTTCGACCAGCGGACCCGGGCCCACCTGGAGGAGCTGGCCCGGCTGGAAGGGGAGAGGTGCCCCTCCATGGACCGGGCGGCGGACGCCTTCGCGGCGCTGCTGGCCGGTGCGGCGGAGGAGGAACCGGACCCGGTGCGCCGCCGGGTGCTGGAGCAGCTGCTGTACCACCTGGGCCGCTGGATCTATCTGGTGGACGCGGCGGACGATCTGAAAAAGGATGTAAAGTCCGGCAGCTATAACCCGCTGGTCTACCGATTTCACGCCGAAGGCGGCACGCTGACGGCGGAGGACCGGGCGGCCCTGGCCGCCACCCTGGACAGCTCCGTCCGGACTATGGCCGCCGCCTTTGAGCTGGCGGATTTCGGCCCCTGGCGGGCCATTATCGAGAGTGTTGTATACGAGGGCCTGTACGCGGTGGGCGCGGCGGTGCTGAACGGCACTTTCCGCAAAGGACACAGAAGAAAACAACGAAAGGCAGGCGCCTGATATGCGCGATCCCTATCAGGTGCTGGGCATCCCCAGCACCGCCACAGACGAAGAAGTGAAGAAAGCCTACCGGAACCTGGCCCGGAAATACCACCCCGACAACTACCACGACAATCCCTTAGAGGACCTGGCCCAGGAGCGGATGAAGGAGATCAACGAGGCATACGAGACCATCCGCAATCAGCGCAAGGCCGCCCAGTCCGGCGGCCAGAGCGGCTACGGCTCCGGCTATAATCCCGGCTACGGCGCGGGGTACAACACCGGCTATAACACCGGCTACAGCGGCGCCTACGGCGCTGCGTGGCAGCGGATCCGGCTGGCCATCTCCCAAGGGAACCTGAACCTGGCGGAGGAGTTGCTCAACGCCCAGACGGATCACAACGGGGAGTGGAACTTCCTGAAGGGGGCCGTGTGCTATAAGCGGGGCTGGATGGACGAGGCCCGGCGCTATTATGAGACGGCGGTGCAGATGGACCCGGGCAACGCGGAATATCAGCGGGCCCTGGATATGATAAACGGAAACGGCGCGGCGTACCGCCCCAACGGGTACGGGCATGTGTCCACCGGCAGCTGCGCCGGGGACAACTGCACCAGCCTCTGCGCTGCCTGCGCCTGCATGAACTGCCTGTTTGGCGGCGGCGGATACTATTTCTGCTGCTGAGGGACGATAGATAGGAGGAGTTTACATTGGTCAAAAGCATGACCGGCTACGGCCGGGCCAGAGAGACCCTGCACCAGCGGGACATCACCGTGGAGGTGCGCTCTGTCAACAACCGCTTTCTGGACTGCACGGTGAAAATGCCCCGTGCTTACGTATTTGCCGAGGACGCCGTGAAGGCCCGGGTCCGGGCTGCCGTGTCCCGGGGCAAGGTGGACGTGTTCGTCACCATCGACGCCAGCGCCGCGGACGTGTCCGTGGTGACGGTGAACCAGCCCCTGGCCCGGGGCTATTACCAGGCCCTGACCCAGCTGAGGGATATGTTCTCCCTGGAGGGGGAGATCACGCCCATGGCCCTGGCCAAGCTGCCGGATGTGCTGACGGTGTCCAAGGCCGAGGAGGACCTGGAAACCGTGGCCGCCGATATCTGCCGGGTGCTGGACCAGGCCTTGGCCGCCTATAACGATATGCGGGCCGTGGAGGGCCGCCGCCTGGCGGAGGACATCGCGGGCCGCCTGGTGACCATCGAGACCGCCGTGGGCCGGGTGGAGCGGCAGTCGCCCCAGACCGTGTCCGCCTATCGGGAGCGGCTGGAGAAGAAAATGCGGGAGGTGCTGGCCTCCACCACCATCGACGAGGGGCGCATCCTTACCGAGGCCGCCATCTTCGCCGACAAGGTGGCCGTGGACGAGGAGACCGTCCGCCTGCGCAGCCATGTGGCCCAGCTGCGGACCATGCTGCAGGCCCAGCGGCCCACCGGCAAGGACATGGACTTCCTGATGCAGGAGTTCAACCGCGAGTGCAACACCATCGGCTCCAAGTGCAGCGACCTGGCCGTGACCCAGGACGTGGTGGCCATGAAGGCTGAGGTGGAAAAGATCCGCGAGCAGGTGCAGAACATCGAGTAAGGGAGGGACCGCTGTGCAGCTGGTGAATATCGGCTTCGGCAATCTGGTGTCCGTGGGACGCCTGATCGCCGTGGTGAGCCCGGATTCCGCCCCCATCAAGCGGCTGATCCAGGAGTCCCGGGACCGGGGCATGCTCATTGACGCCACCTACGGCCGCAAAACGGCGGCGGTGCTGGTGATGGACAGCGACCATGTGGTGCTCTCCGCTCTGCCGGCGGAGAAGCTGGGCCCCCGCCTGGGCCTGTCGGCGGAGGATTTCATGCAGGAGGAGATCTGATTTTGGAAAAGCAAGGCAAAATATTCATTCTTTCCGGCCCGTCCGGGTCCGGAAAGGGCACGGTGCTCAAAAGCGCCATGAGGGAGCATCCGGACATGTTTCTGTCCGTGTCCGCCACCACCCGCGGACCCCGCCAGGGTGAGATAGACGGTGTACACTATCACTTCATCGACGACGACGCGTTCCTGAAGATGATCGACCGGGATCAGCTGCTGGAGCATGCGGGCTATGCCGGGAATTTTTACGGCACCCCCCGCATCCCCGTGGACGAGGCCCTGGATCAGGGCCGGGACGTGATGCTGGAGATCGACGTGCAGGGGGCCCAGCAGATTTATGCCAAGCGGCCCGACGCCGTGCGCATCTTCCTGGCTCCGCCCTCCTGGTCGGAGCTGGAGCGCCGCCTGGTGAACCGGGGCACCGACTCCGCCGACAAGATCCGCCAGCGGCTGACCCGGGCCCGGGACGAGATGGCCCTGGCCGTGGATTACGACTATTTCATCATCAACGACGACGTGGAGCGCGCCGCTGCTGAGCTCAATGATATCTTCCGCGTGGAGCACTTCAAGCCCGCCGAGCGGATGCATTTGGTAAAGGACTAAAAATTTTTTCTGATAAAGGACGGTAATGCTATTATGATGCTCTATCCCGCTATGAACAAGCTGACCCAGTACATTCCCAACCGCTATATGATGGTGAACGTGGTGGCCCGCCGGGCCCGCCAGATCGCCATCGAGGCCCAGCGCCACGACGAGCCCCTGGACGAGAAGCCCGTGACCCTGGCCATCAACGAGGTGGCCGAGGGCCGCTTCGATGCCAAGTCCATCGACACCGCCATCTCCGACGAGGCGTGACGGGACAGAAGGGGGAATCGCCATGCCGCAGATCGCCAAGGTGGCTGTGGCGGCGGCAACCTATGCCATTGACAAGCCCTATGACTATCTGATCCCCCAGGGGACGGACATCGCCGTGGGCATGCGGGTGCTGGCGCCCTTCGGGCGGGGCAACCGCGTCAGCGAGGGGGTCGTGCTGGCCCTGGGGCAGGGGGTGCCGGACAAACCCATCAAGCCCATCCGGTCCGTGGTGGACCGGGAGCCCGTCATCACGGACCGGGAGATCCGCCTGGCCCTGTGGATGCGGGAGCGATATTTCTGCACGTTTTACGACGCCATCCGCACCATCCTGCCCGCCGCTGTGTGGTATAGCTATCGGGAGATGTGGTCCCTGACCGGGGAGCCCCTGCCGGAGGACCTGTCGGAGCGGGAGGCGGCGGCCTGCCGCCTGCTGCAGGACGGCCCCATGGAGCGGGACGACCTGTGCGCCGCCCTGGGGGAAACCGGAAGCCGGGTGCTGTCGGTTCTGAAAAAGCGGGGCATCCTGCAAATGGAGCCCCAGGGCTCCCGGAAGGTCCAGGACCGGGTGGTGCAGATCGCCTGCCTGGCCCTGGAGCCGGAGGAGGCCCTGGAGCGGATGGAGCGGAAGAAAAAATCCGCCGCCCGGCAGTATGACGCCGTGGCCTTCCTGGCCAAATACGGCGACGCCGTGGTGCAGGAGCTGTGCTACTACACCGGCGTGTCCCGGCAGGGCATCAGGAGCCTGGAGCGGGCGGGGCTGGTGTCCCTGCGCAGCCAGGAGGAGTATCGCATCTCCCGCCGGGACTATGATGCGGCGGCGGAGGAGATCACCCTCAACGATGAGCAGCAGCGGGCCTATGACGAGATCCTGGCCCAGTGCCGCGATGGCCGCCCCGGCGTCACCCTTTTGCAGGGGGTCACCGGCAGCGGCAAGACCCTGGTGTATATCCGCCTGGCCCAGACCCTGCTGGCCCAGGGCCGGTCCGTGATGATCCTGGTGCCGGAAATCGCCCTGACGCCCCAGATGATGGCCCGGTTTTCCGCCTACTTCGGGGACCAGGTGGCCCTGCTGCACAGCGGTCTGCGGCTGACGGAGCGGTATGACCAGTGGAAGCGCATCCGCCGGGGAGAGGCACACATCGTGCTGGGTACCCGGTCGGCGGTGTTCGCGCCGCTGGAGAACCTGGGCCTCATCATCCTGGACGAGGAGCAGGAGAGCTCCTACGAATCCGAAAATCCCCCCTGCTATCACGCAAGGGATATCGCCAAATACCGTTGCTTCCGGGAAAACGCCCGGCTCTTACTGGGTTCGGCCACCCCCACGGTGGAAACGGCGTATTACGCCCGCCGGGGGGACTATCAGCTGGCGCTGCTGCGGCGGCGCTACAACGCCCACCGGATGCCCCGGGTGATCCTGGCGGATATGCGCCGGGAGCTGCGGGACGGCAACGCCGGCTGCATCAGCCGGGAGCTGGCCCGGGAGCTGGAGAAGAATCTGGAGGCCGGGGAGCAGAGCATTCTGTTTCTCAACCGCCGGGGCAGCAGCCGGGAGCTGCTGTGCCCCCAGTGCGGCTATGTGCCCCAGTGCCCCCGGTGCAGCGTGTATCTGACCTATCACTCCGCCAACGGGCGGATGATGTGCCACTACTGCGGCTATTCCGAAAAAAGCAGCGAAGCCTGCCCGGAGTGCGGCGGCGCCATGAAGCACATCGGCGTGGGCACCCAGCGGGCGGAGGAGGAGCTGCACGCCCTGTTCCCGGAGGCGGAAATCCTCCGCATGGACGCCGACACCGTCAGCCAGGGACATGAGAAGATCCTCCGGGATTTCCAGGTGCGGCGGGTGCCCATTCTGCTGGGGACCCAGATGGTGGCCAAGGGGCTGGACTTTGCCAATGTGACGCTGGTAGGCGTCCTGGCGGCGGATATGTCCCTGTATGTGGACCACTACCGGGCCTCGGAGCGGACCTTCAGCCTGCTGACCCAGGTGGTGGGCCGGGCCGGACGGGGGGACAAGCCCGGCCGGGCGGTGATCCAGACCTACACCCCCCAGAACGACGTGATCCTGGCCGCAGCGGACCAGGACTATGACCGGTTTTACGACGGCGAGATCCGCCTGCGGCAGCTGCGGCGGGACCCGCCCTTTGCCGACCAGTTTTTCATCACTGTCACCGGCCCCGAGGAGGGCCCGGTGCGCCGGGCCGCCGCGGGGCTGCGGGACGGACTGCGTTCCGCCGCCGGGCAGGAGCCCTATCGCGGCATGGCCCTGGATATCCTGGGCCCGGCCCCGGCTCCCGTGGTGAAGGTCAACAACCGCTACCGCTACCGGGTAACGGTGATCGGCCGCAACGACAAGACCCTGCGGGGCCTGCTGTCGGCGTTTATGAAGGAGTTTTCCCGGCGGCCGGAGCACAAAGCGCTGCATATTTACACCGATTGTAATCTGATGGACTGATAAAAGAGGTATACGACCATGGCATTGAGAAAAATCGTATTGCAGGGGGAGCCCTGCCTGACCAAGGTGTGCCGCCCGGTGACGGAGTTCAACGGCCGGCTTCACACCCTGCTGGACGACCTGAAGGACACGTTGCTGGACTCCGGCGGCGTGGGCCTGGCCGCGCCCCAGGTGGGCATTCTGCGCCGGGTGTGCGTGGTGATGAACGAGGATGACGAGATCATCGAGCTGGTGAACCCGGAGATCATCGCCACCGACGGCGAACAGACCGGGCTGGAGGGCTGCCTCAGCGTGCCCGGAAAGTTCGGCGTGGTGACCCGGCCTTACACGGTGCGGGTCCGGGCCCAGGACCGGGACGGCGCATTTTTCGAGGTGGAGGACGAGGCCCTGACGGCCCGGTGCTTCTGCCACGAGATCGAGCATCTGGACGGTCATCTGTTCGTGGAGCGCACGGACCATCTGCTGACCGAGGAGGAGCTGGAGGAGTATATCCAGCAGGAAGAGGGAGACGACGAGGAGTGAGGATCCTGTTTATGGGCACGCCGGATTTCGCGGTGGCGTCCCTGAAGCGGCTGGTGGAGGACGGGCACGAGATCTGCGGCGTATTCACCCAGCCGGACCGCCCCAAAAACCGGGGGCATAAGCTGGCCTTTTCGCCGGTGAAGGAATACGCCCTGTCCCAGGGGCTGTCCGTGTATCAGCCCACGAAAATGCGGGACGGCACGGCCCTGGCCCTGGTGCGGGAGCTGCATCCGGAGCTGATCGTGGTGGCGGCCTATGGCCGCATCCTGCCGGAGGACATTCTGAACACCCCGCCCTATGGCTCCATCAACGTCCACTCCTCCCTGCTGCCCAAATACCGGGGAGCGGCCCCCATCAACTGGGCCATCCTCAACGGGGAGCGGGAGACCGGCGTGACCATCATGTACATGGCCAGGGAACTGGACGCCGGGGACATTCTGCATGTGCTGAAAACCGATATCGACCCCCAGGAGGACGCCCAGACGCTGACGGCGCGGCTGGCGGAGCTGGGGGCCCAGGCGCTGTCCGAAACTGTGGAACAGCTTCGTGCCGGAACCGCTCACCGCACGGTTCAGGACCACAGCGCCTATACCTACGCCCCCATGCTCACCAAGGACATGGGCGTGATCGACTGGACAAAGCCCGCCGGGCATATCCATAATCAGGTCCGGGGCCTGATTCCCTGGCCCTGCGCCTCCACGGAGCTGGGCGGGGCTACGGTGAAGATATTCCGCACGGAGGTAGGCAGCGAGACTGCTAAGGCTCCCGGCACCGTGGCGGCCGCCGGAAAGGCGGGTATCGACGTGGCCTGCGGCGACGGGCGGCTGCTGCGTATTCTGGAGCTGCAGCCCCAGGGGGGCCGCCGGATGGCGGCGGCGGACTATCTGCGGGGCCATCCCCTGCAGGTGGAGGCATGAGCCCCCGGGAGAAGCGCAGCGCCCGGGATGTGGCCCTGGATGCGCTGATGCAGGTGGACAAGGCCAACGCCTGGTCCGATGAGGCCCTGCGCCGTCTGATCGCCCAAAACGGGCTGGACAGCCGGGACGCGGCCTTTGCCACCCGCCTGTGCTATGGGGTGATGCAGAACCGGATGCTGCTGGACTACTACATCGGCTGCTGGTGCGCCCAGAAGCCGGAGCGGCTGGAGCCGGTGATCCGCAGCATCCTGCGCATCGGCGGCTATCAGATATTGTTTATGGACCGGGTGCCCCACCGGGCCGCCGTCAACGAGGCGGTGGAGATGACCCGCCGCCACGGGCGGCCCAAGGCCGCCGGTATGGTCAACGCCGTGCTGCGGCGGTTTGTGGAGCACTGGATGGATATGCCGGACCTGCCCAAGGGGTCCACGGCGGACTATCTCTCCCTGCGGTACAGCCATCCCAAGTGGCTGGTGCTGCGGCTGCTGGACCTGATCGGCCCCGACGAGACCCAGGAGTTCCTGCGGCTGGACAACGACGCCGTTCCCACCTGCATCCAGGTGAACCCCCTGAAAACCACGGCGGAGGACCTGGAGCGGGAGCTGCGGGGCGACGGCGTCACCGTGCAGCCCCACCCCTGGCTGGAGGGCTGCCTGGAGATCACCGGCACCGGGGATCTGCGCAGCCTGCCCGCCTTCCGGGAGGGACGGTTCCTGGTCCAGGACGCGGCGGCCCGTCTGGCCGCTATGGCGGCCTCCGCCGCCCCGGGGGACCGGGTGCTGGACGTGTGCGCCGCACCGGGAGGGAAATCCTTCTCCATGGCCATGGACATGGGCGACCGGGGGCAGATTCTGTCCTGCGACGTCCATCCCTACAAGGTGAAGCTCATCGAAAGCGGCGCCCAGCGCCTGGGCCTGACCTGTATCCGCACGGCTGCTGCCGACGCCCGGGAGAAGCACGCCGCCTGGGAGGGACAGGCCGACGTGGTCATGGCTGACGTGCCCTGTTCGGGGCTGGGGATCATCCGGAAAAAGCCGGATATCCGCTATAAGAACCCCAAGGAGCTGGCCCAGCTGCCGCTGGTGCAGCGGGCCATCCTGGAAAACGCCTCCGGCTATGTGCGCCCCGGCGGCACGCTGGTGTATTCCACCTGCACGGTGCTGCCGGAGGAGAACGAGGACGTCACCGGGGATTTCCTGGACAAGCACCCGGAGTTTGAGCCGGTGCGGACGGCGTTCCCCCTGCCGGTGGGGCCCTGCCCGGGGCAGGTGACCCTGTGGCCCCAGCGCCACGGCACCGACGGGTTTTATATCTGCCGGATGCGCAGAAAGGACTGAGCAAATTGACGGACATGCGATGCATGACGGAGGAGGAGATCAGCCGGGTGCTGGCGGACATGGGCCAGCCCGCCTTCCGGGGCAAGCAGGTGTTCACCTGGCTGCACCGGGGGGTGCGCTCCTTCGACGAAATGAGCAATCTATCCAAACCCCTGCGCCAGCAGCTGGCCCAGGCATACACCATCTCCGTGCCCACCGTGGCCCGGAAGCAGGAATCCCGGCTGGACGGCACCATAAAATACCTGTGGGAGCTGCCGGACGGCAACTGCATCGAAACGGTGCTGATGCAGTATCACCACGGCAATACCGTGTGCATCTCCTCCCAGGTGGGCTGCCGCATGGGCTGCGCCTTCTGCGCCAGCACCGTGGCCGGAAAGGTCCGGGACCTGACCGCCGGGGAGATGCTGGACCAGGTGCTGTTTACCCAGCTGGATTCCGGCCGGGAGATCTCCAATATCGTGCTGATGGGTATTGGAGAGCCCCTGGACAACCGGGACAACGTGCTGCGCTTTCTGCGGCTGGTGAACCATCCCGACGGGCTGAACATCGGCATGCGCCATATCAGCCTGTCCACCTGCGGCGTGGTGCCGGGCATCGACGCCCTGGCGGAGGAGGACCTGCAGCTGACGCTGTCGGTGTCCCTCCACGCGCCGGACAGCGAGACCCGGTCCCGGATCATGCCGGTGAACCGGGCCTGGGACGTGGAGGAGCTGTTTGCCGCCTGCCACCGGTATTTCCGTCGGACCGGGCGGCGCATATCCTTTGAATACGCCATGATCGACGGGGTCAACGACCACGACTGGCAGGCGGACCTGATCGCCCGGCGCATCGCCGGTATGCCGGGTCATGTGAACCTGATCCCTCTCAACGACGTGGTGGAAAGCCCCTTCAAGCCCAGCCGCCGCATTGCGGCCTTCCAGAAGCGGCTGGAGTCCCACGGCATCACCGCCACCGTGCGGCGGAGCCTGGGCGGGGATATCGACGCCTCCTGCGGCCAGCTGCGCCGCCGCGCCATGGAGGAGAGAAAGGGGGAGGACCCTGAATGAAGCATTGGGAGATCACCGACACCGGCCTGATACGCCATGAGAATCAGGACGCCTTCGGCTTTGCCCAGCTGCCCGGCGGCTATGCGGTGGCCGTGGTGTGCGACGGCATGGGCGGCGTGGCCGGGGGCAGCATCGCCAGCACCGTGGCGGTGAAGACCTTCATCCGCACCCTGACGGAGACGGGGCACTCCGGCCACATGGACCGGGCGGTGCAGGAGGCCGTCACGGCGGCCAACGCCGCCATACGCCAGCGGGCCGCCGGTCATCCGGAGCTGAAAAGCATGGGCACCACCCTGGTGTCCGCCCTGGTGAAGGGGGACAAGGTCCTCATCAGCAACGTAGGCGACAGCCGGGCCTATCTGGCCGGAGCCGATGGCCTGCGCCAGATCAGCCGGGACCACTCCCTGGTGGAGGACATGGTGGAAAAGGGAGACCTGACCCCGGGCCAGGCCCGCAGCCACCCCCGCCGCAACCTGATCACCCGGGCCCTGGGTCCGGACCCCGCCGTGGAGGCAGACGGCTTCCCCCTGCAGTGGAAGCCCGGGGATTTCCTGCTGCTGTGCTCCGACGGCCTGGTGAACACCGTCACGGACCAGGAAATTATGTTTGAAATTCTGCATAACGGACAGCCGGAGGGCTGCTTGCAGCGGCTGATGGCCATTTCCAAGCAGCGGGGCGCGCCGGACAACGTGACGGCCATCCTGCTGATGAACGACTGAAGGAGGAATTGACGATATGGATCCTTACATTGGTAAAATGCTGGATAATCGCTACGAAATACTGGAGCTGATCGGCAGGGGAGGCATGGCCAACGTCTACAAGGCCAAGTGTCACCGGCTGGACCGGCTGGTAGCGGTGAAGATCCTGCACAGCGACCTGGCCCAGAACGCCGACTTCCGCCGCCGGTTCATGGATGAGTCCCGGGCCGTGGCCCAGCTGTCCCACCCCAACATCGTGTCGGTATACGACGTGTCGTGCAGCGATGACGTGGACTACATCGTCATGGAGCTGATCGACGGCGTGACCCTGAAGCAGTATATGGAGCGCCGGGGCCAGATGGACTGGCGGGAGGCGCTGCACTTCATCACCCAGATCATGCGGGGCCTGAGCCATGCCCACAGCCGGGGCGTGATCCATCGGGACATCAAGCCCCAGAACATCATGGTCCTGCGGGACGGCAGCGTCCGGGTGGCCGACTTCGGCATCGCGTGCCTGGCGGACCAGGGGCAGACCCTGACCCAGGAGACCCTGGGCTCCGTGCACTATATCTCGCCGGAGCAGGCCCGGGGCGACCGGGTGGACGCCCGGTCCGACATCTATTCCGCCGGCGTGGTGCTGTATGAGATGCTCACCGGCAAGCTGCCCTTCCAGGGGGACTCCGCCGTGTCCGTGGCCATCCAGCACCTGAGCGCCGTGCCCAAGACCCCCCGGGAGCTGAATCCCGATATCCCCGAGGCCCTGGAGCTGATCTGCATGAAGGCCATGTGCCCGGACATCTCCAAGCGCTACCAGACCGCCGACGCCATGCTGGACGATCTGGAGAAATTCCGCAAGGACCCCGCTGTGGACATGGACTATATCCGGGAGGACCTGAAGGCCGCCGTGGTGTGCCAGGAGCCCACCCAGCCCCTGCCTACCAACCAGGTGGCGGCGGTGAGCCGGGCCAACAGCGCCGTGGCCCAGGAAGAGGAGGACAAGAAGCACAGCCGCAAGGTGGTGGGCCTGGTCATCGGCGGGTTCGCCCTGGCCCTGGTGCTGATTTTCGTGGTGTTCAAGCTGGTGGCCGGCGGCTTTGACGCCGGCAATGGCACGGCGTCCCACCAGGTGCCGGACCTTCTGGGCAAGACCCTGGAGGAGGCCGAGGCCCTGCCCGAGGTGAAGGACATCTTCCGCATCGAGGTACTGGGCACCAAGCCCAGCGACAAATATGAGCCCGGCCAGATCGTGGAGCAGGACCCTGCCGGCGGCCGCAGCCGCAAGAACAATCTGGTCATCAAGGTCTACCTCTGCGCGGAGGAGGATGGAACGCTGATGCCCAACGTAGTGGGCAGTGAGTTCCTGCAGGCCAAGACAGAGCTGAACAACCTGCACCTGGATCTGGATATCCAGCGGGCGGAGGCCTATTCCCCTGACGTGCCGGAGGGCCAGGTGATGCAGAGCTCTCCCACCGCCGATGAGCCTCTGAACAAGGGCGACACCGTGGTGCTGACCGTCAGCAAGGGGCCGGAGACCAAGCCTCTCACCGTGCCCAATTTCGTGACCATGCACATTGACAACGCCGCCCAGCAGGCGGAGGCCCTGGGCCTGACCGTGGGCGAGCATCAGTACGAGTTCAGCGATAAGCCCGAGGGCACCGTCATCGGCCAGAGCATCCAGCAGGGCACCGAGGTGCAGTCCGGCACGGAGATCGTGTTCACCGTCAGCAAGGGCGCCAGCTCCGCTGAGCGGGTGGTGGTGTTCGACATCCCCGAGCAGTACCGCAGCGACAGCAATATGAAGATCGAGGTCATGCAGGACGGCAGCATCATCCACTCCACCTATGTGGACGGCGGCACCGCCTCCTTTACCTACACCTTCCACGGCAGCGCCGGTTCCACCTCCACCATCAAGCTGTATATCAACGGAACCGAGGCCGTGGCCCAGGAGATCACGTTTTGATCCGGGGACGCATTGAAAAGGCCCTCAGCGGGTTTTACTATGTGAACACCGGGGCGGAGACCCTGCAATGCCGGGCCCGGGGCAAGTTCCGCCGGGAGGGGCTGTCCCCCCTGGTGGGGGACTGGGTCCAGGTCCGGGAGCTGGGCGGCGGCGAGGGCTTTGTGGAGGCGGTGGAGCCCCGCCGCAACGCCTTCGACCGCCCGGCGGCGGCCAACATCGACCAGCTGGTGATCATCGCCTCCGCCGCCCTGCCGGTGACGGACCCGTATCTCATCGACCGCATCAGCGCCATTGCCGCCCTGAAGGACTGCCGGGTGCTGCTGTGCCTGAATAAGTGCGACCTGGACCCGGCGGAGGAGCTGTACGGGATATACAGCGGCTCCGCCATCCGGGTGCTGCGGGTCAGCGCCGCCACCGGCCAGGGGATCGACGAGCTGCGCCGGGAGCTGGCCGGAAAGCTCAGCGCCTTCACCGGCAACTCCGGCGTGGGAAAGTCCAGCATTCTCAACGCCCTGGACCCCCGTTTTTCCCTGGCGGTGGGGGAGGTCAGCAAGGCCCTGGGCCGGGGACGGCACACCACCCGCCATGTGGAGCTGTTCTCCCTGGGACAGGACACCTATGTCATCGACACCCCGGGCTTTGCGTCCTTTGATACCCAGGAGCTGGACCTGGAGCTGAAGGAGCACCTGCCGGAGACCTTCCCGGAGTTTGCCCCTTATGTAGGCGGCTGCCGCTTTGTGGGGTGCAGCCACACCAAGGAGAAGGGCTGCGCCGTGCTGGAGGCCGTCCATCAAGGGAAGATCCCCCGCAGCCGCCACGCCAGCTATCTGCGGCTGTATAACGAGCTGAAGGACCTGAAGGCCTGGGACAAGAAATAAAAAAATTCCTCTGCATGCTTGCAGAGGAATTTTTTTGTCTTACAGGATGCCCTCCCGGGTATAGTGGTCATACCGCTCCTGCAGCCAGGCCTTCAGCTGCTCCACGCCCTGGTCGTCCCAGGAGAAGTCCTGCTGCTGCACGTCCTTGGCTGCCTCGAAGCAGTACACGGTGTAGACCGCCGTATGCAGAAGGCCGTTGTCCTTGTCCATTTCAAAGCGATAGCGGAAGTCGTCGATGTTCCCGGTATACACGAAGGCCCGCTTGAACCACCGGGGCGTCAGCTGGGAAAAGTTCGGATGCATCTGAATCACTCCTTATAAAGTCTCTCACACCAGGTCGTATAGCTGCCGCAGATCCCGAATCTCGTAGTCGATCCGCAGGTCCTCCGGCCGGGCGGCTTCCTTGGGGTTGTACCAGCAGCAGGGGAGGCCGTAGTTGTTGGCTCCCCGGATGTCGCTGGACAGGGAGTCCCCCACCAGCAGGCAGTTCTCCCGGGTGATGCCATCAATGCGGGAGAAAACGTAGTCGAAGTATGCGGCACTGGGCTTGCTGGCCCCGGCTTCCTCCGAAATAAAGGCCCCGGTGATATAGGGCGCAATGGCGCTGCCCGCCAGCCGGGACCGCTGCACCGCCGCCACGGCGTTGGTGACGATGTACAGCCGGTGCTCCCGGGACAGGCCCCGGCAGACCTCCAGAGCGTGGGGCAGCAGCAGGGTGTTCTGTCCCAGCACCTGCAGGTGCAGCTCGTTGCACCGGGCCGCATCCCGATCCAGGCCCATTTCCTTCAGAAAACGCCGGAACCGCTCCACCACCAGAAAGTCCTTGGTGCACTCGCCCCGGTCAAAGGCCGCCCACATGGCGTTGTTGCACCGCTTATAGCACTGAAAGCTCTCCTCCGTGTCCGGGATGTCATATCGGGCGCACACCTCATGAAAAGCGTGCCGGTTTCCCGCGTCAAAATCAAACAATGTGTTGTCTGCGTCCAGCAGCAGATAGGGGTATTTCATGTCGTTGCTCCTGTTATTATATGGTAATAGGGAGTATATCATAACTGCGGCAAGGATGCAATAGCGGATTCATAACCCCACCTTCTGGCAGGGATAAAAAAGTTGAAAAATGCGGGAAAAAGGTGTTGACAAATGGGGAATGGGGTGGTATTCTAACAAAGCTGTCGGCGAGAGCCGCGGCGGGGACACGGAGAACCGAAAAAATCGAGACTTCCTGAAAAAAGTTCTTGACAAAGCGGCTCGGATGTGATATCCTAAATAAGTCGTCTGTGATGGCGGCTAACGACAAACGGTTTCAGAAATGTAAAGAACGTCGAAAAAAGTTCTTGACAAACGAAATCGGTTGTGGTAAAATACCAAATGTTCCGCGAATAAGTGGAGCGTGTATCTTGTAAATTAAACAATGAACGAACAAAGCACCAGACGGGAGCACATGAAGATGTGCAACTGAAAAAGCTCGGACGCTGGGGTTTAGTCAATTACCCGGTGTTTGAGCAGAGTTTATGAAGCTATGGAAAATAGCTCTGT